>Ga0316579_10000005_pt1 | contig 58305 bp, 56 predicted proteins | sample J5NA_2_FD_203074 | JGI IMG/M metagenome (GOLD analysis project Ga0316579, IMG submission 203074) | Rhizosphere microbial communities from salt marsh grasses in Alabama, United States - J5-7_160517rDrA | ecosystem: Host-associated > Plants > Roots > Rhizosphere | place: USA: Alabama | collected... | reverse complement strand
AACGATGGAGAAGGAATAGAGGAGGAGAGGACTCGGGGAGGCGGGAAGGGCCTGGGGAGAACCGGCTCGGGTGAGAGGGAAGGCCCGGGGGAACGGGGGAGGGTCCGCGGGGACAGGGAAAGGGCCCCAGAGGGACAGGGTCGGGTCCGCAGGGACGAGGGGAGAGGGCCGGGTCAGACGTCCTCGGTGGGCCTGGCCGACGGGCCGTCGGGAGGGGTCGACGGGCGCTGGACGGGGGGCGTGAACCGCCGCGGAGGCTGCGGCCGGTGGCGGGCACCGGCGCCCTCCACGGGCGTCCCGGAACCGGCACCGCCCCCGGTCCCGGTCCCGACGGTCCCGACGCCGGGACGGTCCCCGGTCCCGTCCGCAGGGGCGTCGGGATCGGGAGCAGCGGCGCCGTCCGCGGCGTGGCCGTCACGATGGGAGGGGGACGGGGACGTCCGGGCGATCCGCTGCAGGCGTCCGGCGACCGAGGCCAGGTCCTCCACCCGGCTCACGGCCGCGGCGTTGGCAGCCTGGACCTCGGCGTAGACCTCGGCCCGGTGCACCTGGATGCTGCGCGGGGCCTCGATCCCCAACCGGACGGTGTCCCCCCTCACGTCCAGCACCACGACCCGGACCTCGTCACCGATGACGATGCTCTCGCCGGCACGACGAGTGAGAACGAGCATGCGGGCTCCCTCCGTGGAGACCCACCACGACCGCCGGTCCCGGCCTGGGACCGTCAGACGATCGCGGCGCGCACCGGCCAGTCGGTTCCGGACATGATCACCTGCATGGCCCTGCGGGTGCGGGCGTTCATGACGACCGGTGCCAAGAGGTTAGCGGTCGTGGTGGTCGGATCGGGGCCAACGGTGAGGACCACGAGCACCAGCGCGTCGTCGGCGTCGCACAGTTCGAGCTCGTGGCAGGAGGTCTCGTCGAGTTCGACGGCGTAGTCGGGGAAGAAGGCCGCCGGGTCCGCCACGAGGAAACGCACCCGGGGCTGTTCGAGGCTGCGCAGTTCGAACAGCGTCCCCTCGGACTCGGTGTCGTCCTCCCCGAGGCGCACGAGCACGTACCGGCTCAGCTCGGCGAATCCCGGCATCGGCCTGACGAGACGGATCTCAGGCAGCTCCCGCTCCACCCGCGAACCTCCCTCGGTGTCCCGGTCGGCAGTTCCGACGGCCCCGCTCATTTCAGGAAATCCGCGAGCGAGGTCTGCGTGACCTTGGCGGCGGCCCCGAGAGCCGCCTGGTAGGCCACCTGTTGCGCCTGCAGGTTCATGATGGTCTCTGGGAGGTCGACGTCCTCGTACTCGCTGATCCATGTCGTGAGGTCCAGCCGCTGGGAGTCGACGGCCGTCCGGGTGATGTTGATCCGCTCGGCCCTGGCCCCGACGTCCCCGATCGATTCCATCACGGTCGAGAAGACAGCGTCCATGTCGTCGAACTCCGTGGCGGTCACCCCGCCCGAACGCATGGCTGCCGAGATCCGGTCCATGAGGTCGGGCACGACGTCGGCCCCGGCGGCCGTGCCGGGCAGGTCCACCCGCACGACGGCGTCCCGGGAGATCCGTGCGGTGATGGGCTCGTCGTTGCCCAGGTAGGCGTTGGTGCTGGCGTCCACGGCGATGATCTCGTCGATCGTCCCGCCGAAGATGGGACGGTCGAGGTACCGGGTGTTGTAGGTGTCCACGAGAGCGTCCTTGATCGCTTCGACCTCCGTGGCGAGGGCGTCCTGCGATGCCTGCCCCAGACCGCCGTTGCGCGACTGGACCATGAGCGCCTGTACCGAACGCAACCGCTCGCTGATCTGCATCAGCGTGGAGTCGATCACCGCGAGCCTTGAGGACGCCGCGTCGATGTTGCGCAGGTACTGGACGTTCGCGGCCCGCTGGGAACGGAAGACCATGGCGGAGGCCGTCCCCGAGGGGTCGTCGCTCGGCCGGCTGATGCGCCGTCCGCTCGACAGTTCCTCCTGCAGGCCCTGCACCCGGCCGAGGCTGCTCTGCAGGCCGCGCAGCGCCGTGTCCGTCAGGGTCCGCTGAGTGATCCGGGAAACGGCCATCACGATCACCTGCCCACGGTTCCGGTGCGGTTGACCAGCGTGTCCAGCATCTCGTCCACGCTCGTGATCACTCGGGCGGAGGCCTGGAAGGCCCGCTGGAAGAGGATCATGTTGGTCATCTCCTCGTCCAGGTTTACCCCGGCGTTGGACTGGACGGCGTCCTCGGCCGAGGCCAGGACCGTCTCCTGGACCTGCATGGCGGTGTCGAGGCTCCTGACCCTGACCCCGACCACGGCGCTCAGGTCCCGCCACAGGACCGAAGGACCGTCGGACCCCAGCACGTCCTTCGCGGCCCGGTCGTCCATGAGGTCGCCGATCCGCGCGGCGTTCGATCCGTCGACCGTGCCGGCGGTCAGGGCCGGGGCCAGTTCCGTGCCGCTGGTGGGGATCACGGTCATGTCCATGGCGTCCGTACCGTCGAAGAAGTCGCCCCCGGGGTCCCCCGCCTGGGTGAACCCCTCGTTGTGCAGGATGTTCACGGAGTCCCGCAGGGCGAGGGCGACGCCGTCGAGCCGGTCGGCCAGGTCGGGCAGGTCCGTGCGCAGCGCGGCCAGGATCCCGGCGGTCTTCCCGGAGTCCACCGACACCGGGGTCGCGCCCCAGGCCAGGCCGGGAGGGTCGCTCAGGGATCCGTCGAGGTCCAGGGAGCCGGTGACCCGCAGCTCCTGGGCCGCGCTCCCCGCGACGATGGTCACCCCGTTGACGTGGACCGTCACCTGCTCGTCCCCGCCCGTCACCGCCGTGGCCCCCACGACCTCCGTGAGTTCCCGCACGAGCAGGTCCCGGCGGTCCATGAGCTCGTTGACCGAGCGCCCGACGGCGTTGCCCTCCCGGATCTGCACGTTCAGGTTCGCCAGCTCCGCTGCGGCCCGGTTGACCTGGTCCACGGCGGCGTCGAGGTCGTCGTGGGCGATCCCCCAGCGGGCCGCGATGTTGCTCGCGACGTACCTCAGCTGGTCGGTGACGGCGATCCCTCGCTGGACGACCGCTGACCCGGACGCCGTGTCCGACGGGTTGGTGGCCAGATCGTGCCAGGCCGAGTAGAAGGCGTCGAGGGTGCTCTGCAACCCGGTGTCCCCCGGTTCGGCCAGCAGCCCCTCGACCCCGGCCAGTACCGTGTGCTCCGCCGTGAGGGCCTCCTGCCGCGCTCCAGCCGCCGCGCGCGTGGCCTCGAGGAAGGCGTCCCGGATCCGGGTGATCTCCTTGACCTCGACCCCGCCGAAATGGGCCCTGTTGCCCGTGTGGAACGTCGCCGACGTCGCGGCCCCCGAGCTGACCAGCCCCAGCCGCTGCCGGGAGTACCCCGGGGTGTTGGCGTTGACCACGTTCTGGCCCGCGATGTCCATGGCCCGCTGGGCCGCGGACATTCCCGTGACGGCCGTGTTGAGGGTCGAGAATCCGGTCATCGCGACCTCACAGTTCCCGGTCCACGACGCCGATGCCCGGCGCCGAGATCATCTCGCTGTGGCCCTGCGCGTCGTAGCCCAGGGAGGACGTCCCCGTCCTCAGACCGATCCGCGAGAGCGTCGCCTCGACCGCGGCCATCCCGGCCGCCATGAGATTCCTGCTCGCGTCGGCAAGGGCACTGAGCTCGCCGGTCAGCTCGATGAGTGCCTGACGGTGTTCCAGCAGCACCCCGGTCCACGGCGGTTCGCAGCCGGCGGCCAGGTTCTCCAGGGTCGCGTCCTCCGGCAGGTCCAGTTCGCGCGAAACGGTCTGGGCGGCCACGGCCCGCTGCAGCTCGACGACCTCGAGCTCCTCGAGCAGGATCTCGACCTCCGCCGTCGCCTGGCCCAGCCACCGGGTCCGCCCGGCGCTCAGCAGCAGCTGCTCGCACTCCAGGCGGTAGACCAGGCGTTCCAGCAGCTCCCGCTGCCGCCAGAGGATGGCGGCCAGGTCCGGAAGACTCATCGCCCTCACTCCCGCTGGTCGTTGTTCCCGCGCCCGTCACCGGCCCCCCGACGGGACCCGGCCGGCTCGGCCCCTGCGCATGACCTGTCGGCACCGGGAAGCAGAACATGAGCCTTTCCCCGGCCCCCTCCAGGCCGGGTTCCCTCCGGCGCGGGTCTCCGGGGCCCTCGCTGGGGCATCTTCCCGGGTCTGTCCCGGGCCTCTCCCTCTCCGGCCCCCGGTCCCCGCGCGGCACCTCCCCCCTCCAGGCCGGGACCCCGGGTCCCCAACGACTCCCCCAGGCACCCTCCACCTCAGGACCGGTCCCCGGGTCCCCCGCCAGGGCCGGCTCCCGGGCCCCCTCAAGACCGGACCGGCCCCACCAGAAACCCTCCCAAGCACCCCCCTCAAACCCTCTCCGCCTCGGAACCGGTCCCCGGGCCCCTCCCCAGGCCCGGTTCCACCCCGCCCGGCACCCCATGCCCGGGTCCTCTCCCCGATCCGGTCTCCTGCTCCCCCACCTGTCCCGGTCCCCTCGACCCCTCCCCCTTCTTCCTCTCTCCCTCCGCCCCGGGACAAAACCATGATCAAGATTTCGCCCGAAAAACAACCACTGATGGACGTCCTTTTCGCTGTCAAAACTCGATCATCGATCGAGAGATCACGGGATCTGTTGTCAAGTGCTTTCCCGAGAACGGTGGACGGCGAGACGGCAGCAGATCCGGTTGTGGACGGTCGCCCTCGGGGCATTCCGGGAGGGGAGAATTGCGGCACGAAAGGAGGTGCGCCGTGAGAAAGCACCATGAGTCAGAGGTCCCACCGATCGCGCGTCGTCAGTCCGGTGTTTTCACCGCGGCCCAGGCCGTTGCCTCCGGCCTGTCCCGGCGACAGGTCCGTCATCGGTTGGCGGTCGGTCATTGGCATCGTGTGGTCGGCCGTGGACTGACGGCGGTGGCCATCGGATCGAAAGAATGGCCTCCGCACATGGTGGCGTGGGCGGCGCACCTCACCTGGCCCGATGCCGTGATCGGCCGTCGCCTCGCAGGAGACCTGTACGGTTTCCCGCTCACGGAGTTCCCCGGTGGACGCGGGCCCCGACCGCTCGGACCGGCGCATCATCACGCACAGCCGGGCGACCGAGGGGAAGGTTCCGTGACCCCGAAGAACTGCGGGCGCGTGGAGGTCCTGGTCCCCACCTGGCGCAGGCCCCTGCGCGGACTGGTCGGCAGGGTCGCTCCCCTGCCTCGTCAGCAGGTGGAACGGGCATGGGGTCTGCCGGTGACGACACGGGAACGCACCGCCGTCGACCTCCTCGCCACCCTGCCCCAGGACGATGCCTGGTCCCTGCTGGCCTGGGTCAGGAGCCGACGGATCCTCACGCGTCGGGTGCTGTCCCGGTACCTGTTGCATCGCACGGGACGACGAGGGACGCCGCAGATCAGGATCCTCCACGCCTGCATGGCAACGGGTGCGGCCAACCCGGCCGAGAGGAGAGCTCACGTGATATTGCGGAAGAACCACGTGACCGGTTGGAGAGCAGGAGCCAGAATCATGCATCGAGGTGCGTTGATCGCAGAAGCCGACATTCTGTTCATCAAACAGAGAGTCATCATCGAGATCGACGGATTCCGCGCCCATTCGACCCGAAGAACTTTCATCAAGGATCGCCGACGACAGAACGAGCTCGTCAATGCCGGGTACACCGTTCTGCGTTTCACATGGGACGATCTCACACACGCACCCGACGACGTGATCCGTCATGTCCGTCAGGCACTGGCAGCACCCGTCCTCAGCGGCAGATCGATTCCACCACGATGACCCCCCTTCTGTTCGCCGATGGATCGGACACCATTTCCCGAACGAACGGCATCACCGGACACGGAAGGATCGACCCGCTCGCAACCAGATCGGAATCCGTTTCCCGCAACTACCGGCAGGAGGAGCTCCGCGAGACCAGCAGCAGGACCAGAAGGCAGCGCGAGCAACCGTTCGAGCATCGACACCCCGACACGGGATCCGCGAGGCCGGAGAGCCCGGACGCGACGGGAGGAGGTTCGAGGCCAGCCCCACAGGAGACCGATCCGACACGGCCCCGGGAGCAGGACGACCCAGAGGGAGGTTTCACGTGAAACACCCATACCCGATATACTGAAAGTATTCATGTAATCACAAAACGCAACAATCGACTCGGAACACGCTTCGGGACTCCATCGGTACTGGGTGCGGACAGGCCGAGTGCTCTGGAAGGCCGCAGGAAGCGGCACCAGCGGTTCCTGCCGGCTCCGACGAGAACACCCCGGGGCGCCGACCCGATCGGGGACAGTGCCCGGAAGAAATTCCGGGACGTTCCCCACGGCCCCGGCAGATCTGCAACCGGCAGGGGAAGAAGCCCGCCTCTGAAGCCTTTGCCAACCTCCGTCGTCGCAGCTCAGAGTCGGTGTCATCGGGCGGATGCCCGCCTTGCCGGTTGTCGATCGGCGATGGCCGCAGTCCCTCTGGCTGGTCGCCAGCGGCCCCTGTTCACATCCGAACGGCCTCGCTGGGGGCAGGTTGGCAAGGGCTCTCTGACCGGCACCGCGCGGGCAGGACCATTGAGCAGGCAGGTTCAGCACGCAGACAGGACCCGTGACACCGGCGTCGGGCACCACCGGACACGACTCCACCGGCCCCGGCGGCACCGGGCTCGAGAGACACCAGATCTTGCTGTGCCAGACCCGGCCGCATCGGGTCCGGCAGCACGGAGACCGGGGAGCAGGAACGAGGGCCGGAACCATCCCCCAGGCAGCACGACCAGGGACGCTGTCCGAAAGGCCTCCGTTGTGATCACAACTCCACAGCGACCGGGTGCGGGCCATCGCCGAAGCCTCTGCCCCGGATCCCCCGGTCGGGTGTCCTCGTACGGAGGAGTACTCCGCGCAAGCTCCAGGCCCCATGAGCCGATGAAGAAGGGTGGCTCCGACACCTCCACCCGACCGGGACCGGGCTTCCCAGCCCCGGGGAAGGAACGCGTCATGGTGGCAGTCGGATGAATCGAGCTGGTCGACCGATAGGAGCGGCCAGGAGACGGGCCCACCGCCACGAGAGATGATCAGGCCCCTGGCCTGGTCCGCGGTTCCTCAGATTCCGAGGGCCTCCCCCGGGACCGGTCCCGGGGAACAAGCCGGCTCCGGGGAACAAGCCGGTCCCACGCCTCACGGCGGCCGCCACCACGGGGTCGAACGCGGCACGCCGTCCGGTTCTCCGGGGCTCCCCGGCCGAGCAGGCGCAGCCGGCCTGGACGGTCTGCGCCCGGAGCCCAGCCCCGAGGGCTTCATCGGCTCCCCGACCACTGGCGCCACAGGGTCTGCCAGGCCCGCCGGATTCCCCAGGCCCGCCCAACCCACCGGGATCCCCGGGGCCCCCGGGGCCCTCGGGATCTCCGGGGTCCCAGCTGCCGGCGGAGCGCTCCCCGCTCCGGCCGGGACAGTTCGCGCCACCGCCGGAGCGGTCCGCACCCCGTGGGACGGTTCCCCGCACGGGACGACGCCGTGGGGAGGCGTCCCGGGCCGGGAGGACGCCCAGCGGGCAGACACGACCCGGGAGGACGTCGTGCCGGGAGAGACTCCACCGGGGGGAACCCCGCGGGGCAGGAACCTGCCTTCCGAGGGCCGTGCCGGTGGTGTCCGGGACGGGGAGACGCCATCGGTCGAGACGCTCGTCGTGGAGAACCTGGCGCTCGTTGGCCACCTTGCCAGGGACGCGGCGGCCAGGCTCCCGCGGCATCTGGACACCGACGATCTCATCGGGGCCGGAGCCCTTGCCCTGGTCCAGGCGGCTCATGCCTTCGATCCTTCCCTGGGAGTGCCCTTCGCGCGTTTCGCCAGCACACGTGTTCGAGGGGCGATGATCGACCAGATGCGGCAACGGGACTGGGCGACCCGTTCCCTGCGTACCAGGGCCAAGGCCCTCGCTGTCCTCGCGGAGGAACTCACGGCAACGTTGCACCGTGGGCCCACGGACGCCGAGCTCGCCGCGGCCAGCGGTCTGAGCGAAGCGGAGGTCCGCCACGTCCACCACGGCGCCCAGACCGCCTCCCTGCTCAGTCTCGATCCCCTCGTCGAGGCGGGTGAGGGGAGTACCGGTGCCCTGCAGGACGGCTCCCTCGTCCCGGAGGAGGCCCTCATCGCCGCGGAACGCGTCGGGTACCTGCGTGACGCGATCGCCGAGCTGCCCGAGAGATCCCGGTACGTCGTCTCCGGCTACTACCTGGATCACCGGCCCCTGCACGATCTGGCCACCGAGCTCGGGGTCACCCCTTCCCGGGCCTCACAGCTCCGTTCGGAGGGACTGGAACTCCTCCGCGAGGCCATGGACCGGTTCCTGGGCGAGGGCAACGACCGCCCCGACCCCGGCGGCCCGGATCCCGCCGGGCAGGGCTCGGCCTGGCAGGGAGCACCCGGGCAGGGGGCCCGCTCGCGCAGGCGCGACGCCTACGTGGACGCCGTCGAACGGCGATCGACCTCCCGGACCAGGGCCAACGTCCAGGCCTACCTGGACGGCGCCGGTCTGGTCCCGGCCCAGCCCGCACGGCACCACCCGACCGGAGCAACGGGTTCGCCTCAACAAACCCGACGACCGACCGATAGGAATCGCGAACCGGTCCACGGAAGGACCGGCCAGGGACCCGAGCCAAGGAGGACACCGTGGGTCTGAGGATCAACAACAACATCGCAGCGTTCAACGCCTACCGGAACCTGTCGATCACCGATGGCGACATGTCCAAGTCGCTGGAGAAGTTGTCCAGCGGTTACCGCATCAACCGGGCTGCCGACGACGCTGCGGGGCTGGCGATCTCCGAAGGTCTGCGTTCGCAGATCGGTGGACTCACGGTCGCCGTCCGGAACGCTCAGGACGGCATCAGCGTCGTCCAGACAGCTGAGGGTGCGCTCAACGAGACCACATCGATTCTCCAGCGCATGCGTGACCTGGCCGTCCAGGCCTCCAACGGTGGTTCGCAGGACTCCGACGCCCAGGCCAACGCGGACACGGAGTTCCAGCAGCTCAACGCGGAGCTGGACAGGATCGCGACCACCACGAAGTTCGGGCAGCAGTCCCTCCTGGACGGCGCGTACGCCGGTATCTTCCAGGTCGGTTCCGACTCCAGCAACGTGAACGCCAACAACATCATCACGGTGGACATCACCACGGCCGGTGCCCTGAGCGGTCTGACCATCACCGCGCTGGACAGCACCGGGTTGGCCACGGGAGCCGCGACCCTGGCATCCACGACGGACGCCACCGACGCGATCGACACCCTGGACACCGCCCTGCAGGACGTCTCCACCGTTCGAGCCAAGCTCGGTGCTTACCAGAACCGCTTCGAACACACGATCAACAACTTGAACGTGGCGGTGGAGAACCTGTCGGCTTCCGAGAGCCGGATCCGCGACACCGACATGGCCCAGGAGATGGTCCAGTTCACCAGGGCCCAGATCCTGTCCCAGGCCGGCACCGCGATGCTCGCCCAGGCCAACCAGGCCCCCCAGTCCGTCCTGAAGCTGCTGGGCTGAGCGAGCTGGTGATCGGCACCCCCACCGGGTGAACTGATCACGGGGTGAGGGAACCGCGGTACAGGGGTTCCCTCACCCCCGTCCCAGGGGGCCGGCCCCGTTCCGGCCCCGTGGAACGGAGCGATCCGACCGCACGTGCCGGCGTCCGAGGAGGGACCAGCGATGGGCGACGTGACGATCTCCGGTGCGATCTCCGGTATCGACACCGCGACCATGATCAATCAACTGGTCAGTCTGCAGTCCAACCAGCAGACCCTCCTGCGCAACCAGCAGAGCACGGTCCAGAAGAGGGCCGACGCCTACGCGTCCCTCATCACCTCCCTCAACACCCTGTCCACCCAGGCGACGGCGCTGGCCGAGACCTCGGACTGGGCCGGATCGACCACCACGTCCTCCAGCGCCTCCGTCACCGCCGAGGCCACCGGGACGACCGCTGCCAACCTGACCTTCGACGTCACCGCGACGGCGGCCGCCCACACCCTGATCAGCAGCGACTCCGTCTCCTCGACCGCGACGCAGGTCGCCTCCGGGGGATCGCTCACCCTGACCCGCCTGGACGGGAGCACCGAGACGATCGACGTCGGCGGCGGCAGCCTCGCCGAGGTCGTCACGGCGATCAACAACTCGGGGACCGGCATCAACGCGACCACCGTTCAGACCGGTCCGGGGACCTACCGCCTGCAGGTCGCCGCGAACGCCACGGGGGCGGCCTCGGAGTTCACCCTCGACGGCCTCGACGGCTTCACCGAGATGAGCCTGCTGACCCAGGGCACGGACGCCTCCATAACGGTCGGCACCAACCCGGACACCGCGTACACCGCGACCTCGTCGACCAACACCTTCGACGAGCTGATCCCCGGGTTGTCGTTCACCGTCAGCAAGGTCGAGAGCGGGGTGACCGTCACGGCGGCCGTCGACGGCACCGCGGTGGCGGACCAGGTCGAGGCCCTGGTGAAGACCGCGAACTCCCTGCTGTCGGACATCTCCACCAAGTCGGCCTGGGACGCCACCACCAAGACCGGGGGCGCGCTGACCGGGGACGGCACCGCGCGGGCCCTCGCCCAGAACATCCTGGGGATCGCCGGCACGAGCGGGGCGGCCGGGGTCGAGCTGACCCGCGAGGGCCGGCTCGCCTTCGACCGGCAGGCCTTCCTCGACGCCTTCGCCGAGGACCCGACGGCGGTCGGCCAGGCGTTCGGGGCCAAGTCCGCCTTCACGGCCGACCCCGGGGTGACGAACACCAGCGTCGAACTGGTCGGGACGACCAGTTCCACACGGACCGGGTCCTACACCCTGAACCTCACCAGTTCGGCGGCCCGTGACCAGTGGTCGATGAACCCGCCCGGAGGGATCATCGCGGGCCAGACCGTCGTGCTCATGCGGGGCAGCAGCCTCGTCAGCTACACCGCCGGGGCGATGGACACCATGTCCGACGTCATCGACGCGATCAATCTGCGCTCGGCCGCCTCGGGCTTCGGGGTGACGGCGGCCCTCGACGGCATGACCATCCTCTTCACCGCGAACCGCGCCGGCACAGCGAGCGCCTTCACCGCGACCCTTGACGACGTCGAGGCGACCCACGCGGTGACGGGCCGGGACGTCGCCGGGACCATCGACGGCCAGGCGGCCCGCGGGATCGGCGACGTCCTGTCCCTGGTGACCGGAGAGGGGACGGCGGTCGGCCTCAGCCTCAAGGTCTCGACCACGGACGCCGATCTCGCGGCGAACGGCGGTGACCTGGGCACCGTCACCTTCACCTCGGGCCTGGCCCAGAGGTTCGTCGCCCTCGTGGAGGACGCGACCAGGAGCACCACGGGCCTGCTCACCAGCGCGCAGGAGGGAGCGGAGGACCAGATCGACCGGCTCCAGGACCAGATCGAAGCCTGGGACACCCGGTTGGAGACCTACAGGGAGACCCTGACACGCCAGTTCACGGCCATGGAGACCGCCCTGGCCAAGATGCAGGCCACCCTGTCCATCGTCAGCGGCCTCTCGGTGAACATGCTCGGCGACAGCACGCAGTGATCCGAACGGGTGCCTTCCACCGGCGCCCGGCACCACGGCAGCACGAGAACCACCCACGGCAGGACGAGAACCACCCGCACCACCAGGTTCCAGGAAACGCCGGCCCCGGCCGGCCCGCACCCCCTTGGAGGTCCGGTGTCCTACGGACTGGCACAGGCTCGGTACGCCAGCGACGCCGCGCACACGGTCTCACCGGGCCGCCTGCTCACGATGCTCTACGACCGCCTGGTCACGGACCTGGCCATCGCCGAGGAGGCCATGCGCGCGGCGGACCACGCCACGACCGGTGAACGGCTGGCACACGCGCAGGAGATCCTCCTGGAGCTGCACTCCACCCTCAACACCGAGGTGTGGCCCGACGGGCAGGGCCTGTCCAAGATCTACCTGTGGATCGTCGGGGAGCTCCTGCAGGCCCGGGTCCGCCAGGACCCCGACCAGGTGGCCACCTGCCGCGCCCTGCTGGAGCCCCTGCGGGACGCCTGGCGCCAGGCGTCCCTGACCGGGGCCACCCCGCTGCCGGTCAGCTGACGGCCATGCACCAGGACCCGTGGGACAGCTGGGTGGAGCGGCTGCGGCAGGAGCTGGACTCCGTGGAGAGCCGGCTCGCCGAGGGGCAGGACCCCCAGTGGTCCGAGCCCGTCCCCCCCGAGGGCCCTGTCCCGCCCCGCCTGCACGAACAGCTGCGGGAACTGACGTCCCGGCTCGAGACGGCCCTGGAACGGGCGCACCTGCGCCGCGAGGAGCTGCACGGCCGGCTCACGGCGCTGCCCCGCAGCAGGCCCCGCACCCGCACGGAGTCCTGCTCCGCTCTCGGCGGCAGCCTCGACGTCATCGGCTGACCGGTCCGGGGCCCGTCCCCGGCCGCGGCCCTTCCGGCCGCGGTCCCTCCGGCCGACCGTCCTCCGGCCCCCGCCGTTCGGTACCCCGTCGCATCACGCGGACCGTGGTGGGTCAGCGGCCCGGACCGGGGACAGGGACGGAACGGTCCGACCGTTCCCTGTCAACGGTCCGGGGACGACCGGGGTCCTGGATCCCGTCGAACCCCTCTCCCGGAGGGCACCGGTTGGGCCGTTCGGGCCGTCGCCGGCCGGATCCGGCACTCCAGGGCGCCTGAGGTACCCGTTCGGCCCCGGTCCCTCACCCGGATGCCGAGCCCGCGGCACCCGTCGGGCCACGCAGGGCGACAGCGGGTGCTTTTCGTGCCCCGTGTCATGGGCCGTCCGGTGGAACGCCGGCCGGGCCGGGCCGGGATCCTCAAGGAAACCGGCCCGTCCCCCGAGCCAGTCTCTTGAGCACGGACCGCTCGACAGCGCCATGGAACGGCGCCCACCACCGTCCACGGCAGAGGTCGCGACGCAGAGGCTCAGGGGTCCGCATGCTCGATGGCATCTCCATTCCGACGCTCCACGCAGCGCTCGACGGTCTGGCGGAGCGCAAGACGGCGATCAGCGACGACATCTCCAACGTCAACACTCCCTACTTCCGCGCCCGCAGGGTGGCCTTCGAGGACCGCCTGCGCTCGGCGGTGCGCGACGGGGAGGACCCGATGTCGGTCACGCCGAGCACGTTCTACACCTCGGACCCGGTCGGTCTGACCGAGAACAACGTCGACCTGACCGCAGAGACCCTCCTGGGGGTGGACACCCAGCTGCGCTACGAGCTGGCACTGCGCGCGACCGGGGACAGGTTCTCGATCCTGCGCACCGCCGTGAAGGGAGTGTGATCGATCGTGTTCGAGGCACTGGGGATCACCGGTAGCGGGATGCACGTCCACCAGACCTGGATGGACGTCATCTCCGACAACATCGCGAACGTCAACACGGTGCGTCCGATGGACCAGGAGGCGTTCCGTTCGCGGTACGTCCAGGCCGTCGCGCTGGAGAACGGCACGACGGGTGAGGGCGTCGCGGTCAGCGGGATCGAACTGGGGTCGGCGGTCGGCCGGATCGTCCACGATCCGGAACACCCGATGGCGGACGGCCAGGGGCTGGTGCGCCTGCCCGACGTCGATCTCGGCGAGCAGATGACAACCATGATCATGGCTCAACGCGGCTTCCAGGCCGGTGCGGCCAATCTGGACCGGATCCGGCAGTCCTACCAGGCCGCCATCCAGATGGGTCGTGGTTGATGGCGATCTCGGGGGTCAACCCCGTCGGCGCCTCCGGAGTGAGTCAGCTGGCCCAGATCTGGCAGCAGCAGGTCGTCTCCGGGACCTTCGGCACGCAGCGGGCCGGGCAGGACTCCGCCGCGGCCGTCGGCGGTGTCGATCCGAACGCCTCCACCCGCAGCACGGACTTCGCCGACGCCGTCGGCCGCGGCCTGGAGGAGGTCTCCCGGCTCGACCAGACAGCCAAGGGGAAGGCCGTCGCGGCCGCCACGGGTGACCTCACGGAGATCCACGACTACGTGATCGCGGCCACCGAGGCGCAGACCGCCGCGGAACTGACGACCACCGTTCGCAACAAGGCCCTCGAGGCCTTCAACGAGATCATGAGGATGCAGCTGTGAGCCCGCGCATGGACAGGACCCTCGGCAAGGCCCGGGGCATGCTGTCCGGGTTCACCCCCGGGCAGAAGGCCGTGGTGGCGGTCGCGGTCGTCGCGCTGCTCATGGGGGCCGTCGCCCTGAGCCGTTGGGCGTCGCAGCCCTCCTGGGCCCCGCTGTACAGCGACCTGTCCGGTGCCGACGCCAACGCGGTCGTGGAGGAGCTGGACGCCCGGGGCGTGCAGCACCGGCTCACGGACGGCGGCAGCACCGTCCTCGTCCCCCAGAACAAGGTCTACGACCTCAGGGTTGCCCTGGCGGGCAAGGGGCTGCCGGCCGCGGAGGGCGACAGCTACTCCGTGCTCGACAAGCAGGGCATGACCGCGACGGACTTCCAGCAGAACGTCGCCTACCGCAGGGCGCTGGAGTCCGAGCTCGGCAGGACCCTGGAATCCATCTCCGGGGTGCAGACGGCGATCGTCCACCTCGCGATACCGGAGCCCGACGTCTTCGCCACCCAGGACACCAAACCGACCGCTTCGGTGCTGCTGTCCCTGACTCCGGGCACCTCCCTGTCCAACGAGCAGGTCAGGTCCATCACGCACCTGGTCTCGCACAGCGTGGAGAACCTGACCACGGACAACGTCACGGTCACCGACGGCCAGGGCCACCTGCTGTCCACGACCCAGACGGGGGCGGACGGGGCCGCCTCGTCGGCGAGCGAGACCGACCAGCGCACGGCGCAGTTCGAGAACCGGATGAACGACAAGGTCCAGAAGATGCTGGACACGGTCCTCGGGCCGGGGAAGGCCGTCGTCCGGGTCAACGCCACCCTCAACTACGACACCCAGGACACGACGAGCGAGCGGTACGTCCAGGAGAACGGGGTCAACCCGCTGTCGGAGAGCACGACGACCGAGACCTACACGGGCACGGGCGCGAACGCCGGCGGGGCGCTGGGCCGGACCTGGCCCGATCTGACCTCCAGCGCGAGCGGTACCGGCACGGGGGACTACTCCCGCGAGGAGAAGACGGTCAACAACTCCGTCGGCAAGATCGTGTCCAGGACCCAGGCCGCGCCCGGCGGGGTCCGGCGGCTCTCCGCCGCGGTTGTCCTGGACTCCACGACGAACGGCCAGGGCCAGGCGGCGGCCGTGACCCCTCAACAGGTCCAGGCCCTCGTTTCGAACGCCGTGGGCCTCGACACGACCCGGGGGGACACCGTGCAGGTCACTTCCCTGCCCTTCGACCAGACGACGACCCAGGCCGCGCAGGAGGAACTCGCCCGGGCCGCTGCGGACGCCCGCACCCGCGGCTACATCGACCTGGGCACCAGGGCCGCGGCGGTCCTCGCCGTCCTGATCGTCCTGCTGGCGATCCGTCGCAGGCGCAGGAAGGCCTCCAGGGCCGCCGAGGCCGCGGGGAAGGCCGCGGCGGAGGCCGCCAGGGTCCGGGCAGTGGCCAGCGACCTGCCGCCACCGCTCATGGACGAGCACGTGCTGTCCGCCGAGCAACGCCGGCTGGTCGCTGCCCTGCCAGAGCTCCCGAGCACGCCGCCGGCCGCAGCGGAGGCAGAGACAGGGCCCAGCCCCGCCATCGAACGCGAGCACCTGCGCAAGGAGGTCTCGCAACTGGTCGACAACCAGCCGGACGACGTCGCCCAGGTGATCCAGGGCTGGCTGTCCCAGCGGAAGGGCTGACGGGCTCCCATGGCCAAGAAGGCCCTGGCGATGAGCGGGATCCGCAAGTCGGCCATCCTGCTGGTCCAGCTCGGCCGCGAGGGCGCGGCCAAGGTGATGGGCCGCCTGCCCGAGCAGATGGTCGAGGACCTGACCGCCGAGATCGTCCGGTTGCGGGACGTGTCGCACGAGGACGCGACCTCCGTGCTGACCGAGACCCGGGACACGCTGGTCAACGCCGACAGGGCGGGCCGGGGAGGGCTCGAGCTCGCCAAGCAGCTGCTGGCGGAGAGCCTCGGGACCGAGCGGGCGGAAGAGATCATGGAGCGGTTGGGGGCGACCCTGGCCGAGATGCCCTTCGAGGGCATGCGCAGGGCCGACGCCCGGCAGCTGACGACGTTCCTGTCCGACGAGCACCCGCAGACGATCGCCCTGGTCCTTGCGCACCTGTCGCCCCAGCAGTCCGCGATCGTCCTCGCGGGCTTCCCCCAGAGCCTGCAGGCCGACGTCGCCCACAGGATCGCGCTCATGGAACGGGCGAGCCCTGAGGTGATCCGGCTGGTGGAGCGCGAGCTGGACCGGCGGATGTCTACGGTGCTGGGCCCGCAGGAACTGTCGGCGGTCGGCGGGGTCGCGCCGCTGGTGGCGATCATCAACAGGGCGGACCGCTCGACCGAGCGGATGATCCTCGAAGGGCTGGAGACGGTGAGCCCGGACCTGGCGGAGCAGGTCCGCAAGCAGATGTTCGTGTTCGAGGACATCACCCAGCTGGACGACAAGGCCATCCAGCTGGTCCTGCGCAACGTCGAGAGCGCGGATCTGGCCCTCGCGCTCAAGGGCGTCAGCTCCCTGGTGCGCGAGAAGATCATGCGGAACCTGTCGACGCGCGCCGCGGAGAACCTGGCCGAGGAGATCGACCTGCTCGGCCCGAAGAAGCTCTCCGAGGTGGAGGACGCCCAGGCCCGGATCGTCACCGAGATCCGTGCCCTGGAGCAGTCCGGTCAGATCGTCATCGAGCGAGGCAGCGATGAGACCTACATCGACTGACCCCGGGGACGGGGACCGGGGCGCCCCGGGAGCCGCCGGCGCGTCCGGCCTGCCCGGGCAGCGCACGTCCTCGGCCCGCAGGGGCGGCAGGCCTGCTGTCGAGGAGACGACGACGGCTGTCGGCGGGGGCGGGACCCCGATCACGATCGCGCGCTCGTCGTTGCGACCGGCGCGGCTCGACCGTCCCCTGACCGCCGGCCAGGCCTCCTCCAGCCTCGGGTGGGCCGACCCCCACCTGGACAAGCTGCTCAACGACGCCATGGACCGCGCGAGGACCGAGGCGGCCGAGCAGGGGTACGCCGAGGGGCTGCGGCAGGGCCGCGCCGAGGCCGCCGGGCAGGCCCGCACCGAGACCCTGCGTCGCAAGGAGGAACGCAGGGAGCACGAGGAGCAGCTGGCCGCCCACGTCAACCTCCTGCTGACGGCGCTGCAGCAGGCCGTCCAGCAGCAGTCCGAGGAGCTCGTCCCCGCGTGGGACGAGCTCGCCGACACCCTCGTCGACGGCGCGCTGGCCATCGCGAGGGGCGCCGTCGGCAGGGAGCTGACGACCGTGGACGCCGAGGTCCTCCAGGCGCTGCGCATCGCCGTCCGCTCGCTGTCGGGCAGCGAGGACCTGCAGGTCCGGATGAACCCGGAGGATCTGCAGATCCTCGCGCAGGCCACGGGGGAGGACTCCCTGGAGTCCGTCTGCCCTGCCGGGGTCCGCCTGACCTCCGATCCCCACGTCCCCCGCGGCGGGGTGCAGGCCCGGGCGACGACCCGGAGGGTCAGGGTCCTGCTCTCCGAGGCGATCGCGCGGGCGGAGGAGGTGCTCCGGGGATGAGCCTGTCGTTGAGCGGCACGGCGCAGCGGGTGGCCGAGATCCACGATCTCGCCGAACGCCTGCGCGAGCGCCTGGAGGAGGCCGCGCTGGTCGTGGGACCCGTGGTCGAGGGAACGGTCGCGAACGTGCTCGGCCTGGGGATCCAGGTCAGCGGGGTGCGGGTGAGCGTGGGGGAGCTGCTCACCGTGCGCACCGCAACGGGCCCCCTGCCGGCGCAGGTCGTCTCGGTCCAGGCCGACGGGGCCGCGTGCATGCCGCTGGGGAGCACCCAGGGGGTGGCGGCCGGGGACCCGGTCAGCGTCTCGGGGGACCGGGTCCGGGTCCCGGCCGGTCCCCAGGTCCTGGGCCGGGTCCTGGATTCCCTCGGCCGGCCCCTGGACGGGGGCCCGCAGCTGAGGGACGCCCACTGGGTTCCGATGGAGGCAACGGCCCCCAACCCGTTGCACCGCCGGAGGATCAGGCACCAGCTGGACACCGGGATCCGGGCCGTCGACACGCTGATCCCCCTGGGGGCGGGACAGCGCGTGGGAATCATGGCGGGCTCGGGGGTCGGGAAGACGACCCTGCTGGGCATGGCCGTCCGCGGGACCGCGGCGCCGGTCCGGGTCGTTGCCCTGGTCGGCGAGCGCGGCAGGGAGGTCAGGGAGTTCCTGGAGGACACCCTGGACGAGCAGGCCCGGGCAAGGACGGTCGTGGTCGTCGCGACGGCTGACGACCCCCCGATGCTCCGCCTGACCGCCGCGTTCACGGCGACGCGGATCGCCGAGTGGTTCCGGGACTCCGGCCACGAGGTGCTGCTCGTCGTGGACTCCGTGACACGGGTTGCCATGGCCCAGCGGGAGGTCTCCCTGGCCTCGGGCGAGCCCCCGGCGACCCGCGGCTACCCGGCCAGTGTCTTCGCGATGCTCCCGCGGCTGCTCGAACGGGCCGGACCGGGCGTGACCGGGAGCATCACCGCCCTCTACACGGTCCTGGTCGAGGGGGACGACCTGCAGGACGTCATCGGGGACACCGTGCGGGGGATCCTCGACGGGCACATCGTCCTCTCCCGGGCGTTGGCGACCTCCGGCCACTTCCCGAGCATCGACGTCCTGGAGTCCGTGTCCAGGGTCGAGCGGGCCGTGCTCGGCGAGGAGCACCGGCAGATGGCGATCACCGCCCGGCGGCTCCTCGCGGCCCACCGGGACGTCAAGGAACTGGTCGAGGTCGGTGCCTACGTCGCGGGCAGCGACCCCGTCACGGACCTCGCGCTGCGGCTGCGCCCCGATCTCGATGCCTTCCTTCGCCAGGACGCCGCCGAGCCCGCCGGGACCGGCGACTCCTGGAACCGGTTGGCGACGATGCTGGGCGTCCGGTCCCCGGCAGGTGCGTCGTGAGGCGCCGGTTCCGGCTCGCGGCGGTGCACCGGCTGCGGGCGGTGCACCTCGACCAGGCCGCGCGGGCCCTGGCGGCGGCGCGTGCCCTGGAGCGTGCCGAGCAGGCCCGGATCGAGACCATGCTCGCGGAGGTACTCGCCTGCGCCCCTCCCGACCGGGCAACGGCCGAGCAGGTGCGCCTCGCCGCGGCGCACCGCGAGGGGCTGCACGAGCGGATCGCCTCGGCCCGGGAGGACCTGGAGAGGCTGCGGCGGCAGTCACTGGACGCGATCGCCGCGTGGGAGTCCGCCCGGGCGGACCTGCACGCCGTCGAGGTCCTGCGCGAGCGGTTCCGCCGTACCGAACTGCTCGAGCAGGCCCGGGCCGAGCAGCGGCAGACCGACGAACTCGCCGCGGCCCGGTACCGGGCCCGGTACCGGACCCAGGACCGGGAGGTCGGGACGTGAGCGTGCAGGCGACCGAGGGGCTGTCCCGCGTGCGGGCCAGGATCGATCAGCTGGAGAACCTCCTGAACGGTACGACCTCGTCGTCGACCGGGGAGGTGCTCGGGGGCCGGGAGAGCTCCTCGACGTTCGCCACCGCGCTCCTGCAGGCCGTGTCGGGGACGCCGGCGACGCCGGCACAGTCCTCCACCGCCCGGGTCGACCTGGGCCAGGACGCCGTCGATCTGGCCAGGACCTACACGGGCGTCCCCTACCTGTGGGGAGGAACCGATCCGAGCAAGGGACTGGACTGCTCCGGGCTGGTGCAGCTGGTCTACGGGAAGCTGGGGATAAGCCTTCCCAGGGTCTCCCAGCAGCAGGAGCACTCCGGGACGGCCGTCGCGTCGCTGGGCCGGGCACGCCCCGGGGACCTGGTCTTCTTCGGTTCCCCCGCGACGCACGTCGGGATCTACGTCGGGAACGGCAAGATGATCGACGCACCGCGCGCCGGTGCGACCGTCGGGGTGCACGAGCTGTGGCGGACCCCGTCCGCGATCCGGCGGGTCGTGCCGGAGGCGTCCGGGAACGGCACCCCGGCGACGGCCGCGGCGAGCGAGGCGCAGGCGGCGTCCGCGCAGGGGGCGGCCCTCCTGGCGGCGTTCCAGGCCGGTTCGGCCTACTCGGCCTCCGCCTGCTCGGCCCGGGCCTCGCTCCTGTCCTCCTCGCTCCTGTCCGGGTCCGGTTGCTCCGGCTCGACGTCCGCCGGCCCGCTCGCCGGGACGACGTCAGTGTCCCCGTCCTCCGCCGCGTTGTGGGCCGCCCTGTCCGCAGCGGCACCGTCCGCGGCAGCCCTCACGGCACCGTCCGTGACGGCCCTCACGACCGCGCTGTCCGCGGGCACGACGCCCGCCCGAACGGCCGCGACCACCCCCACGGGCACGGCCACCCGGACGGGCCGGACCTCCACCGTTCCGAGGTCCTCCGGTTCCGCGACCTCGCTGAGCGGGCCGTACTCAGGGCTGTTCACGGCCGCGGGAAGGAAGCACGGGGTCGATCCCGCGCTGCTGTCCGCCGTGGCCAAGGCCGAGAGCGGCTACCGGGCCGACGCCAGGAGCCCGGCGGGGGCGCTGGGGCTCATGCAGCTCATGCCGTCGACGGCCCGTTCCCTGAAGGTCGACCCGCTGTCCCCGGCCCAGGCCGTCGACGGCGCGGCCCGGCTGCTGTCCGGCTACCTCAAGGCCCACCCCGGACGAGTCGACCTCGCCCTGGCCTCGTACAACGCGGGTCCGGGCGCGGTGAAGCGCTACGGCGGGGTCCCCCCGTACCCCGAGACGCGGACCTACATCCAGCGAGTCACACGAAACTGGGAGGCACTGCGATGACCATCACCCCGACGGCCGGCGTGCCGGACCGGACCCCCGGGCCGCAGGATCAGGGCGCCGATCCCGACGGATCGGCCGCCGCCGAGTTCATGGCCGCGCTCGCCGCGGCGGTGTTCCCCGTGGCACCGACCGCACCGGCGCCGGGTCCCGTGCCCGCGCCGCGGCCGAGCCCCTCGGGCCGGGAGGTCTCCCGTCCCAGGGTCGAACGCCGTACGGAACGCGAGGCCCCTTCCGCGACCGGGGTCGAGACCCGTCGACATGATCGTTCCCGCCCGGCCGCGGGCCAGGGGGAGGACCGCGCCCCCGTCGACCGTTCCCAGGCCCCCGCGGGGCGGGACCGGGCGGAGCGGGCAGCCCAGGACCGGCAGGCCGCCGAGCGGACGCGGACCGCGGACGGGCCGGCGCGCCCCGACGCCGCCACAGGGCACCGGACGTCCGGGGAGGTCCGGGGGAACGGTGCCGGAGAAGGATCGCTGTCCGCACGGCTCGGGACCGTCCCGTCGCCGCGGGACGCAGCTCCCGCGGGCCCGGCGACGGCGGAAGGGCAGCGGGGCCCGGCCCTCGCCGGGTCCTGGTCCGAGCCCGTTGGCGTGGACACCGCCGGGCTCCCGGGGGAGTCCCCGGCGTCCCGGCTCCCGGGGGACGTCCCGCGGACGGCCGGGCACGCCGGGCACGCCGCCGCGGACCGTCCGGGGCCGGTCCGGCCGGGGGCACCGGGCGGCGACCTCCCGGACGCCGGGGCCGCAGGCTCGGATCCCGGCCCCTCCCCCGACGGGGCGCAGGCGCCGGGCCCGCGTGCCCTCCAGCAGCCGGCGCGGCCGACGGCCGCTGTGCCCTCCTCCGGTGCCGTCGCCGGGCAGCCGGCGCAGGGCACGGTCAGGGTCGGGGACCCGGCCGCCCCCGCCGCGCAGGAGGGGAGCCGGACGGCCGGGGTGAGCGCGCTGCAGGGCCCGTCCCAGAACGGCCGGGGACAGCTGTCCCCGGCCCCGGGGGTCGCCCGGGGCTCGGCTGCCACCCGGTCGCAGGCCGATCCCGACGCGGCGTCCGACGTCATCGACCAGGTGGCCCGTCACCTGACGGCCGTGCGGACCCTGCGCGACGGGACCCACCGCACCGTGCTGAACCTCTCCCCGAAGCATCTGGGTTCGGTGCAGGTCACCGTCGATCTCCTCGACGGGCAGGTCAGCCTGCGCCTCGCGGCGGGCGACGCGGCCCTGGCCGCCCTGCGCCAGGACATGTCGGACCTGAGGGCCCAGCTGTCCCAGGTCGGGCTGGAGCTGGCAGACGTCGATCTGCACTCCTGGTCCGCGGACCGGCAGGCGGCCGGGCAACAGGCTGCTGACCGGCAGGCCACGGGCCAGCAGGCCACGGGGCAGCAGGGCAGCGGGTCCGAACGGCCGGACGGGGCACCGTCGCCCGCCGCGCAGGACCCGGGACCGCCCGCGGGACAGGCCGGGGAACGGCACCCGCGACCCCCCCAGGATCCGGACCCGGACCAGGCCCCCCAGAACCCCGGCACGGCCCCCGGCCGCAGGACACGGGTGGACCTGAGGGTCTGAGGGTCCGAGGGGTTGAGGGCCCGAGGGCGACCAGCCCCTTCCGGGAACGGCAGCTACCCACCGGAATCGGAACATCCCTTCGAGAAAACGGAGAAACCATGACGACCATCAACGGGGTCAGCGGCACGGAAACGCGTTCCGCAGCGGCCCTGGCGGCGGCCCGCGCGACGGCGCAGGCCACCACCACGGGCCCGGCGGCAACGGTGGGATCGACGGGCACGACCACCGGCACGTCGACGACCGCCGGCACGTCGAGCGCTCAGGACCGCAACGCGGCCGACCAGGACCTGTTCCTCAAGCTCCTGGTCGCGCAGCTGAAGTACCAGGACCCGAACGAGCCGGTCGACACCGCCCAGTTCCTCAGCCAGAACGCCCAGTTCACCATGGTGGAGAGGCTGAACAACCTGTTGGAGCTCGACGAGGACGTCCTGCGCGCCACCCGGGTCCAGACGGCCGGCGGGCTCCTGGGCCAGGAGGTCACCTGGACCGACGCTGACGGCACCGGCAACACCGGCGTCGTCACCTCCGTGTCGTGGGAGAGCACCCCGCCGACCCTCACCGTCGGTGGCCTGACCGTTTCCCTCGACGACGTCACCGACGTCGGCACGGCACCCTCCGGGCAGGCCGTCGCCACCTGAGATCAGGAGATCACGGTGGCACGAGGCCACCGTCACCGTTCGAACGGCACGGATGCCGCCTGAGTCCGCCATGAGATTCCGGGAGGGAATCCGTGCTTCGCTCACTGTTCTCCGGCATCACCGGTCTGCGCCAGCACCAGACCCTGATGGACGTCGTCGCCAACAACATCTCCAATGTCAACACCACGGGCTTCAAGAGCAGTTCCGTGGTGTTCGAGGACACCCTCAGCCAGCTGCTCAAGGCCGCGGGCTCCCCCAGTCCCGGGGTCGGCGGTCTGAACCCGGCCCAGGTCGGCCTGGGGGTCCAGCTCGGAGCCATCACCCCCAACTTCGGCCAGGGGTCCGCCCAGAACACGGGCCGCTCGACCGACCTCATGATCCAGGGCGACGGCTTCTTCATCGTCCGCAACGGCAACGAGACCAACTACACCCGCGCCGGGGCCTTCACCTTCGACACCAACGGCCGCCTCGTCAATCCCAGCGGCATGATCGTGCAGGGATGGACCGGGGTGAACGGCGTGGTGAACACCGACGGGCAGATCGGGGACATCATCATCCCCACGGGAAGCATGATCAAACCCGTCGCCTCCACCTCGATCGTGATCGGAGGGAACATCAGCGCCGGGACCGACTCCGAGATGACCCTGAGCGCGACCGTGTACGACGCGGCGGGCAAGGCCCACCTCGTCTCGATCCTGCTGACCCCCGACGGGTCCGGACTCGGGTTCGACGTCGACGTCACCGACGAGACCGACCCGGCGAGCACGAGCAACTCCGGTTCCCTGCTGTTCAACGCCGACGGCACCTTCGACGCGACCTCGACCGACCCCGACCTCACCCTCGCGGACGGGACGACGATCGCCATCGGCCTTGCGGGGAGCACCATGTACGGCGGGCCCAAGTCGCTGGCGGTGACCAGCTCCGACGGCGCGGCGGCCGGCAGCCTGCAGCAGTTCCAGATCGCAGCCGACGGCGCGGTGCTCGGCGTCTTCAGCAACGGGCAGAAACTGACCCTCGCCCGGATCGCCCTGGCCAACTTCAACAACCCCATGGGGCTGGAGAAGATCGGTCACACGGTCTTCCAGACCACGCCCAACTCCGGCCTGCCCCAGGTCGGCACGCCGATGAGCGGTGGCCGCGGCCAGCTGCTCGGGGGCACGCTGGAGATGAGCAACGTCGACCTCGCGCAGGAGTTCACCAACCTGATCATCGCCCAGCGCGGTTTCCAGGCGAACTCCCGCGTGATCACCACGAGCGACCAGATGTTGCAGGACCTGGTCGACATCAAGCGCTGATCCGACGCAGAGCACCGAGCCGGCATCGAGCGCCGACAGGGCCGGGGTACAGCACCGGCCGCGAGCGGCACCGGATCCGGGTCGCCGTCGCCACGACGGCGGCCCGGACCTCCGCGTCCTGGCCGCTCCCGTCGCCGTCGTGACCGGAAAGGCTCAAGTCCGCTCCCCGGACGCCGAGGTGAAGGTGAGGCCGGGGACACGCCTCATCGGCATTCGAGGGACAGGCGCCGTGATTATCCTGACGAGACTGGGCGGCCGCGAGATGGCCGTGAACCCCGATCTGATCGAGAGGGCCGAACCGACCCCCGACACCGTCATCACGATGGTCGACGGTCACAAGCTGGTCGTGGCGGAGACCCTGCTCGAGGTGATCGAGCTGATCCGCCAGTGGCGGGCCTCCGTGGCCCTTCGCACCCTCGCCCTGTGCCGCAGCTGCGAGGACTTCCCCCTCGGCGGGACCTGCCTGGGGGAGGCGGCGGAGGCCGCGGAGACCTACGAGCTCCTCGGCCGGACGACCGGCTGCCCGGACCGGACCGGCCCCGGTCCGGGACAGGTCCTGCGGCTCCCGCACCGGGAGACCTGACATGGACCCCGCCGCGATCGTCGGCATACTCGTCGCCTTCGGCGCCATCTTCGGCGCCCAGGCGATGGAGGGCGGCAACCCGGCCTCCCTCATGCTGATCCCCCCGCTCATGCTGGTCTGGGTGGGGTCGGTGGGCGCGGCCCTGGCCTCGAACACCCTCATCAACAGCATCGGCGGCTTCAAGTGGCTGATCTACGCCCTGACCGCCAAGAAACCCGACATCGAGGGGGTCGTGGAGCCCCTCGTGAAGATGGCGGAACGGGCAAGGCGCGAGGGGCTGCTGGCCCTGGAGCAGGAGATGGAGAAGGTCACCGATCCCTTCATGCAGAAGGGGCTGCAGATGGCTGTGGACGGCACCGACCCGGACGACCTGTGGGAGATCCTTGCCGCCGAGGTCAAGGCCAAGAAGGCCTCCGGGACCAACGGGGCCAAGTTCTTCGAGGACGCGGGCGGGTACTCCCCCACCATCGGGATCATCGGCACGGTCATGGGGCTGGTCGTCGTGCTGAACAACCTCTCCGAGCCCGAGACCCTCGGCCACAGCATCGCCTCGGCCTTCATCGCGACCCTGTGGGGGGTGCTCTCGGCCAACGTCGTCTACCTGCCCCTGGGGAAACGGATCAAGGCCGTGGCCCATTCCGAGGCGGCCCGCATGGAAATCATCATCGAGGGGGTCCTGGCCATCCAGGCAGGCTCGAACCCGCGGATCGTGGCAACGAAGCTGAAGTCGAAGATGACGCCGAACGGGCCGCCGTCCACCAAGGAGGCGGCGTGAGCGCGCAGGGTGCGGCCCCGTGAGCGGCAAGCGGCGGGAGATCGAGGAGGAGCCGGAGGAGCACGAGAACCACGAACGCTGGCTCGTCTCCTACGCCGACATGCTCACCCTGCTCATGGTGCTCTTCATCGTCATGTACGCGGTCAGCCAGGTGGACATGCAGAAGTTCGCGGCGCTGCGGATCGGCCTTGCCGCAGGGTTCGGTTCACCGGTCGACGTCATGCCCGGGGGGAACGCCCTGCTGGACCCCGGGGGGAACGTCGCGCCGGACAGCGTCAACCTGTCGGGCGACACCGGCGGGGAGGTGCCGAGCGCCATGATCGACCCCCAGGCCGGCGGGCCCCAGACCACGGAGAAGCAGGTCGCGGAACTGGCGAAGGCCACGGAGGAGGCCCAGGTCTCGCAGGAGGTCGAGAAGCTGAAGAAGGCCATGGAGGAACTCAAGAAGGCCCTGGCGCAGGCCGGGATGAAGGACGCGGCGAGCTTCCGTTTCGACGAACGCGGCCTGGTCGCGACGATCGCGACGGACAAGGTCCTGTTCGAGAACGGCAGTGCGGTCATGCGGCCGGCGGGCCGCAGGATCCTCGACGTCCTCGCGCCGACCATCAGGGCCCTGCCCAACCGCCTGAGCATCGACGGGCACACCAACCGGATCCCCATCTCCACCGCGCGGTACCCCTCCAACTGGGAGCTGTCGGCGGACCGGGCCACGGGGGTCCTGAGGTACCTGGCCTGGAAGGGCGGGATCTCCGCCTACCGGATGGCCGCGACGGCGTACGCCTCGACCCGCGAACGGCTGCCCCCCGAGGATCCCCGGTCGGTCAGCCTCAACAGGCGGGTGGAGATCGTCGTCCTGGCGAACGTCGACGACTCGGCCGGACGGGCCGTGGAGGAACTGGGCAACGAGGGCTGACGACGCCCCGGGAACCGGAAGGGAGGAGGGCCGATGGCAGCGAAGGACGACAAGAAGTCCTCCAAGGGCGGCAAGGACGGCAAGGAGGGCAAGGGCGGCGGCAAGAAGAAACTGATCATCATCGTCGCCGTTGTCGTCGTCGTGCTCGCGTTCGTCGCTTACAAGATCTTCGGTCCGAAACCCGACCCCGATGCCCCGCCCGTACCGGGGACGATCGTGGAACTGGACGCCATCACCATCAACCTGTCCGGTTCCCACTACCTCAAGCTCGGGCTGGGCCTGCAGACCGCTGCCGGGGCCGGGGGCGGACACGGCGGGGAGCTGTCCGGCGCCGAGGCGCTCGACGCCGCGATCGAGGTCTTCCACGGCAGGACCATCACCGAGCTGTCGACGGTCGAGGGGCGCGACAAGTACCGGGAGAAACTCATCGAGAAGCTCAAGGAGCACTACGAGGACGCCGTCTACGACGTGTACTTCACGACCTTCGTCATGCAGTGACCCGGCCGGCGGCCCGCAGTGACCCGGTCGGCGCCGTGCGGGACGATGTCCCGTCGACCGGGACGCCGTCCCGCGCCGGAGAACCGCCGAACGGCCGGGGGGACCGGGGGGCCGCAGCGCTCAAGAGGGGCCGCCGCCGATCCGATGCCTGCTAGGTGGGCTACTCCGATCAGGCGACCTCCCCGCTGCGCAGGCGGCGGGGCGAGCCCCGCGCCTACGACTTCCGCCGCCCGGTCCGCCTGGCCAGGGAGCACGCCCACCTGCTGCGGGTCTCCATGCAGACCTTCAGCCGCCAGGCGACCACGGTGCTCACGACGAGCCTTCGGGTCGTCTGTTCCGTGAGCAATCCCAGGATCGAGGAACTCAGCTACGACGAGTACCTGGGGCAGATGCCGGAGACCAGCGTCTGCGCCGTCATCACCATGGACCCCCTGCCCGGCAAGGCCCTGTTCACCCTGGACCTGCCGACCGCCCTGAGCATGATCGATCATCAGCTCGGCGGGCCCGGGAGCGAGCAGCAGCCCGAACGCCCCCTGACGGACATCGAGCAGGCCCTCATCCGGCAGTTGCTGATCCGGGTGCTGCGGGAGCTGGCCTACGCGCTCGAACCCATCGCGAAGGTCAACCCCCAGATGCTCACCCTGGAGAGCGACGCCCGGTTCGTCCAGGCCGCCGCGTCCACCGATCCCGTGGTCAACGCCCGGATGAGCATCGCGGTCGGCGGCACGAGCAGCGAGTGCTCGATCTGCCTGCCCTTCGCCATGCTCCAGCCGGCCCTCGAGGAGATCGTGAAGTCCAGCGAGAGCGGGGAGAAGGCCAGGATCCGCCAGCAGGCCGCGGAGCTGACGCAGCGCCGCCTCGGCGACGTCGAGGTGGACGTCCAGGTCCGTTTCAACTCGCTGCGGCTGCCCTCCCAGGACGTCGGGAGGCTCCGGGTCGGGAACCTGCTCTACCTCGGCCACCGCACGACGGCCCCGCTCGCCGTGACCTCGGCCACCTCGTCGGGCAGCACGGTCTTCGCCCATGCGGTCCCCGGGACCTCCGGGCGCAAGCTCGCCGTCCTCATCGTCCCCGACCCCTGACCGTCCCGGCCGGCGTTTCTCTCTCCCCCCGATCAGTCCAGGCCCAGCCCAGGAAGTGACCGCCATGACCTTCTCCGCTTCGCCGCTCGTCCCCGGTCAGGAGTCCGGTGGGGCCGACGACTGGAAGCAGGCGGCCCAACGCGTGCTGACCGCGGTCAACGACGCCCTCGGGCAGATCCCCAGCGAGGGCGACCTGCTCATCGACGCGCCGGTGCCGGAGGCGTCCCAGAGCCAGCTGCCGGATCCGGCCGGGACCGCCGTCACCGGGTACATGGGCGGGGACGTCGAGGGAAAGCTGCTCATGGTCGTGGGGCAGGAGCTGGTCGAGGCTCTGTCCGGAACCCCGTTCGGTTCCGTGGAGCCCGCCAGGGCCCTGCAGCCGGCCATGGAGAGCGTTGCGGGTTCCCTCGGGGGACGGGTCGACGGGCCCCTCACCGAGATCGCGGTCGAGGAGTGCCTGGACGTTCTCGCCGGGGGCGTCACGGTGCTCGTCCCGATCCTGTCGGGGATGAGCACCTACGCCGTCGTCGGCGTGACCTTCAGCGAGCGCGCCGCCGCCCCGTCGCCGGCCCCGGGCCAGCAGGCCACCGCCGGTGCCGCCGCCCGCAGCTGGGGGATCGACATGCTGCGCGACGTCGAGATGGAGGTGACCTGCGAGCTCGGCAGGACCCGGATGACCGTCCGGCAGCTGCTGGCCCTGTCCCCCGGTGACGTGGTCGAGCTGGACCGGCTCGCCGGCTCGCCCGCCGACCTGCTGGTCAACGGCACGCTGCTGGCCCGCGGGGAGGTCGTGGTCGTGGACGAGAGCTTCGGGCTGCGGATCACCGAGATCGTCACCAAGGAGGCGACGTGATCCGGTCCGGCCCCGGGGTGAGCGGATGAGCGCCGATCTCTGGTCGCTGGTCCGTGTCCTGGCCTCCCTCCTGGCCGTCCTCGTGCTCGCGGGCCTTGCCGCGCGGGCCGTGCGGCGCTCGACCCGGTCGGGGCCGGGGGCAGGGCTGCGGGTCATGGAACGGATCGGCCTGACCCGGGACACGGCGCTGGCCGTCGTGGAGCTGCCAGGACGACGCCTGCTGCTGGGGGTGACCGCGCACAGGATCGACCTGCTCACGGAGCTGGACGCCGGCCGGGGGACCGGCACGCCCTCCGACCGGGAGACCGGCCTGCCGGCGGATCCGGCCACCGGCCGGCACGGGGTCCGGGTGACCCCGCTGCCCGCAGGGGCCGACCAGTTGCTGCACCACTCCCGCGGGGGACGGCGGACGGGGTACCCCGGGACGCGCGAGCGGGGGATCGGCGGCCCGTACGGTTCCGACCGGCGCCGGCTGCGGCAGGCCCTGGAGAGCCTGCGCGATCTCACGGCCAGGCGGGGGTGAGGGGGTGAGAGGCGCCGGCCGCAGCCCGGACGTGCCGGGAGCCCGCGCGCCGGCCGCCCGGGGGCTCCCCCGCGCCCTGGTGCTCCTGTGGCTGTTCGCGTGGTTGTTCGTGCTGTGGGCGTTCGCGTCGCCCGCCGCGGCGGCCGCGGGGAGGTCCGCCGGACCGGCGGCGCCCTGGCGCCTCGGGCCCGGGGTGTCGGCCGCGTGGTCGACGTCGCTGCCGCCCCGCGCCCCCGCGGCCCCGACGCCCCCGGTCCGGCCGTCGGCACCGGCGACGCCGACGGCCTCCACCGCGCCGTCGGGGGAGGGGAACGGGGACATCACCGTGGGGTTCCCCCAGGAGCCCAGCCGCGTGGTCCAGCTGATCGTTCTCATCACGGTGCTCGGGGTCGCCCCAGCGATCCTGCTCATGTGCACGGCGTTCACCAAGATCGTCGTCGTGCTGTCGCTCACCCGCAGCGCGGTGGGGACGACGACGGTCCCCCCCAACCAGGTCCTGGTGGGGCTGGCGCTGTTCCTCTCGATGTTCGTGATGGCGCCGACCCTCGACGAGATGCAGAGCAAGGGGATCGCCCCGTACCTGTCGGGGACGGTGACGGCGGCCGTCGCCTACGAGCGGGCCTCCGACCCCCTGAAGGACTTCATGCTCCAGCACACCCGGGACGAGGAGCTCGCGTTGATCACGAAGGCCGCCGGCAGGCCCCTGCCCGAGAGCCCTGACGACGTCGACCTGCGCACCCTGATCCCCGGTTTCGTGCTCAGCGAGCTGCGGGCGGCGTTCATCATCGGTTTCGTCGTCTTCGTGCCGTTCCTCGTGGTGGACATCGTGGTGAGCGCGATCCTCATGTCGCTGGGCATGGTCATGCTGCCGCCGTCGATCGTCTCCCTTCCGTTCAAGATCCTTCTCTTCGTCCTCGTGGACGGGTGGTCCCTCGTCGTCACCACGTTGATCGGCAGTTACCGGTAGCCGGTCCGTCCGGTCGGAACAATCGGAACAGGAGAGGAACGCATGGAGAGCAGCATCATCCACATCGTCGCGATGGGGCTGCTGACCGCCGCGAAGCTCGCGGCCCCCATCCTCATCGGGACGCTCGTCGTCGGCCTGATGCTCTCGGTCCTGCAGTCCGCGACCCAGATCCAGGAGTCGACCCTCACCTTCCTGCCCAAGCTGGCCGCGGCGGGGCTCCTGCTCGTCGTGACGGGCGGGTGGTGCCTGAGGGTGCTCGAGGGGTTCACCCTGGAGATCTTCGACATGGTCCCCTCGCTCCTGGAGAAGTGAGGGGGCGGGGCCGTGACCGGGACAGAGCTCGACGTCGCGCAGGGCGCCCTGGCGGGTTTCCTCCTCGCACTGGGGCGGACCGCCGGGTTCGTCCTGATCAGCCCGCCGTTCAACACCCGGACGATCCCGGTGCAGGGCAGGGTCGCCGTCGCGGTGTCCCTCGCGCTCGTGCTGGGGCCGTTCGCCCAGGAGTCCGCTCCGGCCCTGGCCTCGGCCACGCTCCTGGTGCACCTGCTGCTGCAGATCGTGAACGGAGCCCTCCTGGGGTACTTCGTGGTCTGTGCCGTGGCGGCGATCCAGGCCGTCGGGGACGTCCTCGACACGGTCGGCGGGTTCATGATGGCGACGGGGCTGGATCCCCTGACCATGGGACAGGTCTCGGTCATGTCCAGGCTGCACCAGTTGCTCGCCGTGACCCTGCTGTTCGCCGGCGAGGGCCACCTGATGATCCTCCACGGCCTGGCCCGGAGCATGCAGGTCGCCCCGGTGCCCGCCCCGGACTGGCAGGCCACGGCCCGTGCCGTGTCCGAACAGATCTCCGGGCTGCTGATCGGCGCCGTCGAGATCGCAGCCCCCGTCATGATCGCGATGATGCTCGCGGACTTCGCGCTCGGACTGATGTCCCGTGCCGCCCCTGCCCTCAACGCCTTCGCCCTCGGGTTCCCCCTGAAGATCATGTTCACGATCCTGCTGGCGTCGGTGCTGGTGTCCCGGATGCCCCAGGTCCTGACGGAACGGATCGAGGACGCCGTGCTGACCGGCCTGCGCGTCACCGGGGTCATCGGCGCGGGCTGGGGGGGCGGGTAGTGGCGGACAACGGGAAGACCGAGGAACCCACCCCGCGCAAGCTCCGCAACGCCCGCAAGGAGGGGCAGTTCCCCCGGACCCAGGACGCCGGGATGTGGGTCGGGATCGCGGCGGGCGGGCTCATGCTGCCCCGGAGCGCCTCCTACGTCATCGACCACACCCGGCAGCTGCTGCTGGGCCTGCGGGACGTCGCGGACGATCCCGTCCGGACCAGGGTCCTGGACGTCGTGGCGGACCTGCCCCGGGAGATCCTGCTCGCCTGCGCCCCGGTCGGCCTGGCCGCCGCGACCGGGGCCCTGCTGGCGACGGCGGCGCAGGGCGTGCACCCGACCTACAAGACGCTGGTGCCCAAGTTCAAACGGATGAGCCCGAAACAGGGGCTGAAACGGATGTTCGGCACCCGGGCCGCCTGGGAGGCCGCCAAGGCGCTGGCCAAGGTCCTGGTGATCGGCACGGTCATGGCCGTCCTGGCCCACCAGGTGGTCCCGGCCCTGCTCGGCGCCCCGATGCCGTTGCCGTCGGCCCTGGCCCAGGGGCGCCGGGCCCTCACCCTGCTGCTGTGGACGGCCGTCGTCACCGGGATCCTCATCGCCCTGGCCGACTACGCCTACCAGCGCCGCACCGTGATGAAGGAACTGCGGATGACCCCCCGGGAGATCAAGGACGAGGTGAAGCAGACCGAGGGGGATCCCATGATCAAGGGCGCGCTGCGGGCCCGCCAGATGGCCATCAGCCGCAACCGCATGCTCTCGGCCGTGACCACCTCCGACGTCGTCGTGGTGAACCCGACCCACGTCGCGGTGGCGCTGAAGTACGAACCCGCCCGCGGAGCCCCCCGGGTCGTGGCCAAGGGAGCGGACTCCCTCGCCCTGAAGATCCGGGCCCTGGCCCTGGAGGCCAGGGTCCCCGTGGTCCAGGACCGTCCCCTGGCCCGCACCCTCTACCGGATCTGCGACCTGGACGACGAGATCCCCGCCGAGCTCTACCTCGCCGTGGCCCGGATCCTGGCCTTCGTCATGTCCGCCGGCACGCCCTCGCCCCGCTCGGGCCCGGTCCCCCACCAGCGCCGCCCCCCCGCCGAGACCGACCTGCCCGACCTGCCCAGCAAGGTCCAGCTGCGCGTGCGCCGCTCCCGCCAGTCCCGCGGCCCCCGCCGCCGCCCCACCCCCTGACCCCCTTCTGCCCTCCTCCCCCTTCGCACTTCACGTGGAGAGCAAGGGCCCGGTCATCCGCAGGGGAGGAAGGAGGGGATGCGGGGAGCGCGGACTACCCGGGAGGGCCGCGGGCTCCCTCTCGTGATCAATCGGTTCCCCCGTCAGGCAGGAACTGCGGTGTCGGGGCTGACCCAACGTCAGCTCAAGCTCCACGACCGGGACGGCGACCTGTCCCGGTGCCGGGGTCTCGCGGTCGCCTCGCCCCCACGGACCTGTTCCGCTCCAGGCACGGACCTGTTCCGATCCGAGATCTTCATGTCCGTGACCGGGTGCCCGTGGGTGGATGGAACTGGGGGTGTGTTTCCCGCTGGCGTCGTTGTGGCTTGGCACCGTTGAGTCCGTATCCGAGATCGATTCGGTGGCCTCCAGTGTCATCACCGGGTCCGCCCGGGACATGATCGAGGCCCTGATCGCGGGTGAGCGGGACCCGCGGGTGAGCGGGACCCGCGGGTGCTGGCTGACCTGGCCCGCGGTGTGATGCGCAAGAAGATCCCGGACCTGTCGATGGCCCTGGCCGGGCGGTTCGGTGACCACCACGGGGTCCTGGCCCGCCTGCACCTGGACATGATCGACCACCTCGATGCCACGATCGCCCGGCTGGATGCCCAGGTGGAGGCGGTGGCCGACCCTTTCGCGGCGCAGATCCGCGCGTTGTGCACGGTCCCGGGGATCGGTGAACGCGCCGCCCAGGTGATCGTCTCCGAGATCGGGGTGGACATGGGCAGGTTCCCGACCGCGGGGTACCTGGCGTCGTGGGCCGGCCTGTGCCCGGGGAACAACGAGTCCGCGGGCAAGCACGGCAGCACCCGCACCCGCACCCGCACCCGCAAGGGCATCCTGGAGATCCGCATCGCGCTGGTCGAGGCGGCCTGGGCCGCCGCCCGCACCAGCACCTGCCTCGGCGCCCGGTTCCGCAGGCTGCACCGGCGGTTCGGCAAGAAAGGCGGTGGCAAGGCAGCAGTGGCGATCGCCCACGACCTGATCGTCATCTCCTGGCACGTCCCGCACGACGGCGTGGAGTTCCACGACCTCGGCCCGGGCTACTTCACCCGACCCGACGCCCCCACCACCACCCACCGCAAGGACCACCTCATCCGCGAACTACAAGCCCTCGGCTACACCGTCCAGATCGCCCCAGCCACCTGAACCAACCCCACAACCCGATCCCGGCTGCACTGCGCTCCGCCGGGAAGCTGCCGCGCACCCACTCACCATTCAGCTACATCCCAGAGCGTGTTCGTAAGACCCCACTTCGACGCCGCGCGGTACCCGGACGGCGCCCACCACGGCTGCCCCGCCCAGTACCGCGCGGACCGCAGCCGCGGGAACCGGTTCCTCCGGCACGGGACCCGGCTCCTGCACCTCGACGAACGCCATGTCAGGACCGAACGGGAGCGAGCAGTGGAGCAGATCAGCCAGGTGACCGGAGAGAGAATCTCCCGGATGCCCGATCCGGCGCTCTTCGCAGGTGACGGTCCGGATCACCTCTGGTGAGGGTCCGCAGACCCCCGGCGGCCGTCGGCCACGCCGACAGGATCATCGCACGGAAGGACCCGGCCGAGGACGAAGCAGAACCCGGACTCGGGCCACGCCGTCGTCCCGGAACAGATCTTTCCCTCGTCCCGGACAACAGCACGACCCGGAACAGCGTTCCGTGTTCCCCTCACCCGGAGAACCGCGCCGCGTTCCCCGCACCCGAACGGCCGAACCCCGCCCCCGCACCCGGAAGACGGCCCCCGCTCCCCACGTCCGAACGGTCGGACCACGCTCCCCGCACCGGGAAAACCGCACCCCGCTCCCCGCACCGGAGAGGTCCGACCGAACGGGCCGGCGGAGGAAGGCAGCAACACCCCGGCGGCCTCGTCCGGTCGGAGGAACGGTCGGACCGAACCGACCGGCCCGCCCGGGAAGGACCGGTGGGACGCTCCTTCCCGACACGACGGGTGCGACGGCGAAACGGTCGGACCGAACCGGCCGGCCACGGAGCGGACATTCCGTGGAACGTCCGGCCCGCACGGTCCGGCCTCGGCCGGAGACGGTCGGACCGTCCGCGGCCCTTCGTGACCGGCCCCCTGCCCGTGGTCGGACCGGTCCCGGAACGGTCGGACCACGGACCCGGAGCCCTCCGACCGGGCGGGGACCGGCCGGACGAAGAACGGCCGGCCGATCCGATCGTCTCGACGAACGCTGCCTGAACTGCGACGACGCCCCTACGGACACGGCGACGGCTCTCCGACCCGGAACGGTCGGACCGTCGGTCCCCACCCCGGGTCCGGATCCACCGATCGTGGTCGGACCGTTCGGCTTCCGTGGCCGGACCGTTCGGGTCCCGTGGTCCGGCCGATGCCCGCCATGGACGGACCACGGACGCCGGCGTGCGGTCCGACCATGGCGTCCGGCGACCCCCCGCCGGTGCCCTGCCCGCCATCGAACGGTCGGACCGTCGCCGACGGGACCGCGCGGTCCGCGTCCTCGGTGCCGCCCCGGTCCGGCCGGCCGGACCGTCGCGGGCAACGGCCGGCCGTTCGGCCGCCGGGATCCACGAGGAACGGTTCCCCCGCGCCGGGCCACGGTCCTACCATCGCGCGGTGCGCCCGGACCGTTAGCGGTCCGACCATGCCCGGCTGTCCCCCTCCGGTGGCCGTTCACCGGTTGTCCCCCGCCACCGACCACTCGCCGGCCCCCCTGCCGGCGGTCCTTCACCGACCGTCCTCCGCCGGCGGTCCTCCGCCCGGCATCCCCCGCCACCGCCCGTTCACCGGCAACTCACCGGCCGTCCCCACCGGCGGCCTCGGCCGTGCCGTCGCGAGCGGACCGTCCGGTCCTGCCCCGGGTCCTGCCCCGGGTCCCGGTCCGGGGACCTGCCGGTGCCACCGGGGGTGACGGAGGCCGCCGACCGGATCCACCCGCTCGGGCGCTCAAGGTGACGGCCCGGGCGGCCGAGAGCAGGGACAGCCACGGATGGCAGTACTCCCGACGCGCACGGAGCCGAGCGCCCGTACCGGAGGTCACATGCCGTCCAGCCAGCTGGCCCGCCTGGCCGTTCCCATCGTCGTCGTCATCGTCGTGGTGATGATGGTGGTGCCGCTGCCGGCAGCGGTCCTGGACATGATGATCGCCACGAACATCGCGGTCTCCCTGCTGGTGCTCCTCGTGGCGATGCAGGTGAGCAAGCCGCTGGAGTTCGCGGTCTTCCCGACGGTCGTCCTCGTTGCCACGATCTTCCGGCTCGCCCTCAACGTCTCCTCGACCCGTCTGGTGCTGCGCGACGGCTACGCCGGCAAGGTGATCGGGGCCTTCGGGAGCATCGTCATCGGGGGCTCGCTGGTCATCGGGCTCGTCGTCTTCGCGATCCTCGTCATCATCCAGCTGACAGTGATCACCAATGGCGCCGCGCGCGTGGCCGAGGTCGGGGCCCGTTTCACCCTCGACGCGATGCCGGGCAAGCAGATGGCGATCGACGCCGATCTCAACTCCGGGCTGATCGACGAGGACGAGGCAAGGCGCCGGCGCAAGGAGGTCGCGGCCGAGGCGGACTTCTACGGTGCCATGGACGGCGGGACCAAGTTCGTCAAGGGCGACGCCGTCGCCGCAGTGATCATCACTCTGGTGAACCTCATCGGCGGTTTCGCGGTCGGGATGACGCAGAAGGGCATGTCCCCCGGGGAATCCATCAACACCTACAGCCTGCTGACCGTCGGTGACGGTCTGGTCTCCCAGATCCCGGCCCTGCTGATGTCCGTGGCCACGGGCGTCATCGTCACCCGCTCCGCCGGTGAGGGGGACATCGGCACCGACCTCGTCTCGCAGCTGTCCAAGCACAGGGACGCCCTGCGCATCGGCGGCGGGGCCCTGCTGGGGCTGAGCATCGTCCCGGGCATGCCGAGGTTCCCCTTCCTGATGGCAGGGGGGCTGCTCCTGCTGGCCTCCCTGCGCGCGACGGGACGGCCCGAGGAGACCCCGGGCACCGGCACGCAGCCGGCCCTCCCCGGGCCCGCGCAGCCGTCCGCCGATCCCGTGGCCGAGTCGCTGCGGGTGGACCCCCTGGAACTCGTCCTCGCCCCGGACCTCGTCGACCTCGTCGACCCGGCCCGGGGAGGGGACCTGCTGGACAGGGTCAGGGCGCTGCGCCGCAAGACAGCCCTGGACCTGGGGATCGTGCTCCCGCCCGTGCGCACGCGGGACGGGGCGATGCTCTCGCCCGGAAGCTACGAGATCCGGGTGGGCGGGGTCACGGCCGCCGCGGGCGAGGCCCCCGCGGGCCACCTCCTCGCCATCGGGGACAGCCCGGACATGCTTCCCGGACGCAGGACCACCGAACCCGTGTTCGGGCTCCCGGCGGTCTGGGTGCCCCTGGAGCACCGGGCAACGGCAGAACTGGTCGGGGCGACCGTCGTCGAACGCGCTGCCGTCCTGACGACCCATCTGGCCGAGACGGTCCGCCGGAACGCCTCCCGGCTGCTGTCACTGGACGACGTGCGGGAGCTGCTGGACGTGCTCAAGGCCGAGCACCCCGTCACGGTCGAGGAACTCGTCCCGAGCCTGCTGCCCCTGTCCGCCGTCCAGCGGGTCCTGCAAGGACTGCTGGACGAGCAGGTCTCCATCCGTGACCTGGGCAGGGTCCTGGAGGGGATCGGGCAGCGCGCCAGGTCGACCACTGACGCCGACGCGCTGCTCGAAGCGGCCCGGCTCGCCCTGGGACCGGCCCTGGTCGCCCCCTACCTGAAGGACGGCGTCCTGCACGCCATCACCCTGGACCCGGACATGGAGCAGGCCCTTGCGGAGGGGATGCGCGCCGGGGAGCAGGGAACCGTCCTCGCCGTCCCCCCCGCGACCGCGAACCAGCTCGTGCGGGACCTGACCGCCGCGGTGACGGCAGCGGAGAACGTCGGCCTGACCCCTGTCCTGCTGGCCTCCGGGCCGCTCCGGCTGCCCCTGCGCCGCCTGCTGCGCGGCAGCCTCGTACAGCTTCCCGTGATCGGTTTCGCCGAGACCGCGGGCGTCCAGTCGATCGAGACCGTGGGACAGGTGAGCCGTGACCACGAGCCTGCTGCTTGAGGGGGAGGACCTGGAGGCGCTCCTGGTGCGAGCCCACCAGGAGGGCGGGGCCAACGCCCGCATCGTGCGTGCCGAGAAGGTCCGCCAGGGAGGTTTTCTCGGGTTCTTCGCCCGGGAACGCTTCGAGGTCGCCGTGGAGATCCCGCAGCCGCCCGGCCCGGAGCTCCCGGGGGGACCGGAGTCCCCGGGACCCCGGCGGGGCACGGCCGTGACGGCGGGTCCCGACGGCCCGGCGGTCGCGGCGGCCCCCGGTGCCCCGGGCACCGCCGCGCCGTCCGGCGGGACCGGGTCGGAGCGCGGGCTGATGGCGCTCGTGGACCGGGTGAGCGCCCGGGAGCGCGGTTCCGGCGCCTCGACGGAGCCCGTCGGACCGCGGCAGGGACCGCCGGACGGCGACGGCACGGGGACCGGGGCGGTCGGCCCGGCCCGGCCCGGCACCGTGCCGTCCTCGCCCGCGGAGGCGGACGCGGCCGGCGAGCGGCCGGAGTTCACCGCCCTGCTCGACCGGTTGCGCGCGACGCGGGCCCCCGGCATCGCCGCCGAGGCCGTGATCGGCCGCCCGGCCGGCGTGGCGGACCCGGCGGGCGAGCCGGCCGTTGCCACGGTGCCCTCGACGGGCGGGCCCGCCGTGATCGCGATGCCGCCCGCGCCCGCGGGGGCGGGGACCGTCCCCAGCACCCAGGATCCCGCGGCCCTGTCCCCCGTGTTCACGATGGGACGCACGGCCCTGGCCGTGCCGTCCCCCAGGACCCCGCCGGCTCCGGCGGCCCGCGCCGCCGCCTCCCGGACCGCCGGCGCTGCCCTCGCCGGTCCCGGCGGGCCGGCCGGCCCGCCCGCGTCCCCGTTCCCGCCCGCGGGCCGGGAGGGGAACGGCCGGGGCACCGGAGCGGGTGGAGGCGGCGGAGCCGTGCCCCGTCCGCGCTCCGCGGCAGGGGCGTCCGGGGGGATCCCGGCACGGGCAGCCGTAGCCTTCGAGAACGCCCCGCGCCGGTCGGCCTCGACGGTGCGGCCCGCGCCCTTCGGGGGCGCCCTCGGGCCACGAGGGACCGGGCCCGGCCCGCTGGGGACCTCCCCCGGGGCCCCCGGAACGCACCCCGGATCTCCCAGAACCTCTCCCGGGCCGCTGGGGGCCGTTCCCGGGCCGTTCGGGGCTGTCCCGACGCAGCGGGCCGTCCCGGTACCGCGGGTCCCCGCGGCCGGCCCGAGGAGGGACGCCGTCGGTACGGCGCAGGTGCCCCCGGTCCCCCCGCGGTTGCGCGAGGCGACGATCACCGCGAGCGTCCGGGGCGACATGAGGTCGGCCGCGGACCGCAAGCGCCTGCGGTCGCTGGGAGTGCCCGCGGCCTGGACCCGGCAGCTGCGCGGCGGGGACCGTTTCGCAGCCGTCCTGCGCATGCTCGAACGCATGCCGGACGTCGAGGCCGACCCGGACGCCGCCGTCGTCGCTGTCGTCGGCCCGCCCGGGGTGGCGCTGCTGGAGGCCCACCGCACCGCCGTCGAGCTCGCGGCCGGTGACCGTCCGAGGCCGGTGGTACCGGTCCCGACAACGGTGGTGGGCGGGCCGAGGGGCTCTGCCATCGCCCAGGTCCACCGGGAACCGTGCGTCGTGGCCGTCGAGGTCCCGCGCGACGGCAGCGTGACGGGGGTCCGCGAGGTGATCCAGGCCGTCACCGCCCAGGTCGTGATCGTGGTCGTGGACGCCGGCGACCCGGTCGAGCACGTGCAGACGTGGGTCGACGCCCTGGACCAGGTGGACGCCGTCGTGGTGAACGGGGCGGGCACCTCCCGCGAACCGATGGCGGCCCTCCAGCTGGGCCTGCCCGTGATCCGCCTGGACGGGATCCCGGTCGATCGGGTCACCTGGGCAGCGCTCATGTGCGCCCGGTTGGAGGCGATGGAGCCGGTCCTGTGACACCCCTGCGGGTCGGTCTCCTGCTCACGGCGGTGCTCGTCGGGCCGTCGCTGTGGTCCCAGGTCCAGGCGGGCCGGATGGACGGCTCGACGGCGCTGATGAGGGCCTGCCTGGTCGCGGCGGCGATCACCGCCGGGGCCGCCGGGATCCAGCGCCTGGTCCTGGGGTACGAGCAGGAGCAGGAGAGGATCCGTGCCGTGGCCGAGGATGCCGGCTCCACGGTCCACGAGGGAAGGCCGCTGCGCCGCGGCGAGAACACGCCGACGGGCAGGCGCGCGGGGACCGCCGCGGGCGGCGGCCGGACAGCCTCCCCGGGGACCCGCCCGGCGGCCGGGCCGCCGGGGCGGGAGGACGGGGCGTCCGCGCCCGACGGTCCCGGCGCGCAGGGCGTCCCGGCGCAGGCCCCCGGGGACGCCCGGGGGACCGCCCCCGCGGAAGGCGCGCCGGACGGGGGTTCCGGGACGGGGCCCCCGTCCGGCGGTGACTCCGGGCCGGGAGCGCAGGCCGGTCCCCCGCCGGAGGGCGGGGCTCCGCCCGGGCCGTTGCCCCGTCCCCGGGGCTCGGCCTGAGCTCGTTGTGAGGCTCCGCTCCGACGCCGCGCGGTGCCCGGCGGCGCTCCCCCGGCGGACCCGGTCCGCGCTCCCCCCAAAAAAACCGCCCCGGATACGTGGGGATCGACCTGGACAGTCCGCGGGGTCGTTCCCCTCCCGAGGAGGCCGGCCCCCGCGGGGGACCGGGTCGCCGCAGGGTCCCGGCCGTCCCGCCCGCCCGGTGACCATCGGGCCCGCGGCGGCCTCTCGGATCCGTTCCCCCTGTGACCTCGACAAACGGTCCCCGGACCGGACGGGTGCCCGCCGGGCGGTCCCCGGTGGGTCCGCGGCGGGGGGCCGGTCGGGGCGGCGACCACGACCGGTGGACCCGGCACCCCAGTGAACCCCTGGTCTGTTCCACGATCGTTCCGGAGGCCCCGAGCGCTCGTATGGTGAGAATCCCGGGGACGATCTCGCCTGCCCGGGTCATCCCAGGGAGGTTTCGCGTGCAGCGACGGGTAGCGATCGTGAACCGGGGCGATGTGGCCGTGCGCCTGGTCCAGGCGATCCGGGAACTCAACGCCCGCGGCGGTGTCACCTACCGGACCGTGGCTCTCCACGGGGAGGGCGACCGCGAGGCGCTCTTCGTCCGGGAGGCCGACGAGAGCTGGTGCCTGAACGACGAGAGCCGGTGCCGGAGCGGCCCGGACGGCGGGCCCGGCGCGCTGGAACGGGCCCTGACGGGTTCCGGGGTCGACTCCGCCTGGGGCGGGTGGCCGTTCTCTGCCGAGGACCCGGACCGCAACCCCGAGTTCGCCGAGCTCTGCGAGCGCCTCGGGATCTCCTTCATCGGCCCGGACCCCAAGGCGTCCCGGGTCCTGGCCGAGGCCCCGACCACGGTGCTGCCGGCGGGCCTGTCCCCGCTCCCCGACGGACCGGCGGATCCCAGCGGATCCACCCACCTGCGCCACCTGCAGGTACAGGTCCTCGCGGACGGGCAGGGCACCGTCTGGCCCCTGGGCGTGCGGGACTGCTCGGTGCGCCTGCGCGGCCGGACCGTCCTGGAGGAGTCCGCGTCCCTGGCAGCCACCGGGGAGCAGGAGCGGTTCCTGGCCGGCACGGCGGTCCACCTCGTCGAGTCCGCCGGGTACCGGGGGGCCTGCACCGTGGAGTTCCTGCTGCGGCCCCAGGACGGTTCGCTGAGCCTGTTGCACGTGGACACCGGGCTGCAGGCCGGCCACGCCGTCACGGAGACGGTCCACGGGATCGACCTGCTGGTCGAGCAGGTGAGGATCGCCGAGGGCGGGACGCTGTCCGGGACGGCGCCGGCAGCGTCCGGGCACGCCGTCCAGGTCCTCCTGACGGCGCAGGACCCCGACGACGGGTTCGCGCCGTCCGGCGGCCGGGTGACGTTGCTGCAGCTGCCCACCGGGGCCGGGATCCGGGTGGACGCGGCGGTGGGACAGGGGGACACCGTTGACGCGCGGCGGGACCCGACGATCGCCCGGATCGTTGCGCACGGCGCGACCAGGGAGCAGGCCCTGGCCCGGCTCCGCCGGGCCGTCGAGGACACCGTCGTGATGATCGAGGGCGGGATCACGACCAAGTCCTTCCTGCTGGATCTGCTGGGACAGCAGGAGGTCCTCGCGGGGACGGCCGGTGCGGGCTGGATCGACCGGGTCCGGGCGGCCGGGGGGCTGCGCAACCGCAGGGGGGCCGGTGCCGCCCTGATCGCTGCGGGGATCGACGCGCACGAGGCCGGCGAGCGGTCCGAGGAGTCCCACTTCCTCTCCACGGCCCGCGGTGGTCGCCCCCATGCCCAGCACGAGACCGTGCAGGGTTTCGGGCTGAGGCTGGCAGGGGTCGACCACAGGGTCCGGGTGAGCCGGATCGGGGCGCACGACTACCGCGTGCTGGTCGACGGCGAGGCCCGGCGGGCCCGGCTCGAGCGCCTGGACGCGCGCGCGGCGAGGCTCACCGTCGGGGACGGCACGGTGCGGTTGGTCACGTCCGTGCACGGCGTGCAGCACGTCGTCGAGGTCGACGGCGTGGCCCACCGGATCGTCCGGGACGAGGTGGGGGTGGTGCGTTCCCCGGTCCCCGCCATCGTGGTGTCGGTGGCTGCGCAGGTGGGCGAGGAGGTCGCAGCGGGGGCGCCGCTGGTGGTCCTGGAGAGCATGAAGATGGAGACGGCGTTGCCCGCGCCGTTCCGCGGCAAGATCCGCGAGATCATGGTGGTGCCCAACGACCAGGTCGACCCGTCCTCGCCCCTGCTGCGGCTGGAGCCCCTCGGCGAGGACGCGGCCGGGGCCACCGCCCCGGCCGGCGGCCGGGGCGCGTCGGCTTCCCCGGTGGAGCTGCCCGAGGGCCCAGGGGCCGGCGACGGGCGTCACCCCGCACGGGTCCTGGAGGATCTGCGCAACCTGGTGCTCGGCTACGACCTGACCGCCAAGGACGGCTCGGCCCTGACCGAGGAGTACCTGCGGGCCTGCCCGCAGGCCCCCGGCGGCGACCCGGCGCTGCTGGACGCCGAGCTGCACCTGTTCGAGACCTTCACGGACCTGTGCGAGCTCACGGGGAGCCGGGACCCGGACGAGCAGGCCGCCGACGCGGACTGCCGTGTCCACAGCCCGCGCGAGTTCTTCCACTCCTACCTGCGGTTCCTCGACGCCGACAGCGCGCACCTCCCCGGACGCTTCCGCCGACGGCTCGTGCGGATGCTCGCCCACTACGGGGTCGACGGCCTGGAACGGTCCCCCGGGCTGCGCACGGCGATCCACCGGATCTTCCTGGCCCAGCGGGGCGGGACGGCCCAGGCGCAGGCGATCACGGCCCTCCTGCAGCGCTGGCTGCGCTGTGACGCGCCCGGCGAGGACCGCACGGAGCAGGTCCGCTCGGCCCTCGACCGGCTGGCCCGCGCTGCCCAGGTCCGCCATCCCCTCATCGGGGACCTGGCCCGCAGCGTCAGGTTCCGCTGGTTCGACGCCCCGATCGTCCGGGCGTCCCGCGACAGGGTCCACGCCGAGGTCCGCGAGCAGCTGGAGTACCTGACGGCCAACCCCCTCGCCGAGGACTACGCCCGGCGCGTCGAATCCCTCGTCGCGAGTCCCGAGCCCCTGGTCCGGCTGCTGGCCGAGCGGATCGGCGAGGGCACGCCGGAGCGGGAGCCCCTGCTGGAGGTCCTGGCCCGTCGCCACTACCACGCGCACGATCTGGGCGAGGTCCGCACCGGGACGCCGGACGGGCTGCCGCTCGTCAGTGCCGAGTACACCCTCGACGGCGTCACCCGCAGGCTCGTGAGCACGATCGCCGCGATGGACCGGCTCCCGGCGGCCCTGGACACCCTGGGGCAGGAGGCGCGACGGTCGCCGTCCCCGGCGGAACAGATCGTGGTGGACCTGTACCTGAGCTGGCCCGACGCCCCGCGTTCCGCCGAGGCGGCCGCCGAGGAGCTCGCCGCGCGCCTGTCGGGGCAGTCCCTGCCCGCCGGCCTGCGGAGGATCACGGTGGCCTCGGTGGGGACCGGCCACGACCCGGTGCGGCACGTCACGTTCCGGCCGGACCCGGACACGGGCGCCCTCGTCGAGGACGCGCTGCTGCGAGACCTGCACCCGATGGTCGCGCTGCGCCTTGACCTGTGGCGGTTGGAGAACTTCGACCTCACCCGCCTGGAGTCCTCCCCGGACGCGCTGCTCTTCCTCGCCGTCGCGCGGCAGAACCCGGACGACCGCCGCCTGGTGGCCCTCGCGCAGATCCGGGAGCTGACGGTCGTCCGGGACGCCGCGGGCAGGGTCGCCTCCCTGCCCCAGGCGGAGCGCGCGATCGCGGCGTGCACGGACGCCGTGCGCAGGGCGAGGGCGACGATCCGCTCGGGCACCCGGCTGGACCTGAACCACGTCTGGCTGCACGTCTGGCCCCTGGTCGACACGCCCGTCGCGGAGCTGACGGCGCTGCACGGCACCCTCGCGCCCCTCACGGTGGGGGCCGGGATCCACGAGGTCGTCGCGACGGGGGGCGTTGCCGGTCCGGACGGCGCGCGAGTGCCGGCGTCGGTCCGCTTCACCCACCTGCACGGGGCCGGGGTGGTCGCTGCCCTCGGCGAGCCGCCGTCGCGGCCCCTGGCCGTCCTGGACGGCTACGAGCAGAAGGTGCTGCGCTCCCGGCGCCGGAACACCGTCTACCCGTACGAGCTCATGACGATGCTCGCCGGCGGGAAGGGGACGTTCGTCGAGCACGACCTCGACGAGAACGGCGTCCTGGCCCCGGTCGACCGGCCCGCGGGGAAGAACCCGGCCGGGATCGTCGCAGGCCTGGTCACCACGCCCACCGAGCGGTACCCGGAGGGGATGGCGCGGGTGGTCCTCGCGGGGGACCCCACGCGGGCCCTCGGCGCCGTCGCCGAGCCGGAGTGCGCCCGCGTGATCGCCGGTCTGGACCTCGCCGAGCGCCTCGGGGTGCCCCTGGAGTGGTTCACCCTGTCCTCGGGGGCCCGGATCTCCATGTCCTCCGGGACCGAGAACATGGATTGGGTCTCCAAGGCCCTGCGCAGGATCATCACCTTCACCCAGGCCGGAGGTGAGATCAACATCGTGGTCACCGGGATCAACGTCGGCGCCCAGCCGTACTGGAACGCCGAGGCCACGATGCTCATGCACACCAAGGGCATCCTGGTGATGACCCCGGACAGCGCGATGGTCCTCACGGGCAAGCAGTCCCTGGACTACTCGGGCGGTGTCTCCGCGGAGGACAACTTCGGCATCGGGGGCTACGACCGGGTGATGGGACCCAACGGCCAGGCCCAGTACTGGGCTGCGGACATCGCCGGAGCCGTGGACGTCCTCATGACCCACTACGACCACACCTACGTCGTGCCGGGGGAGGCCGGCCCGCGGAAGGCCCCCACCACCGACCCGTTCGACCGGGACGTCTGCGAGTACCCGCACTCCTCGCCCGGCAGCGACTTCAGCAGGATCGGCGACATCTTCTCGGACTCCACGAACCCCGAGCGCAAGAAGCCGTTCGACATCCGGCAGGTCATGCGGGCCGTGTCCGACCAGGACCACCCGGTGCTCGAGCGCTGGGCCGACATGGCGGACGCCGACACGTCGGTCGTCCTGGACGCGCACCTCGGCGGGGAGCCCGTGTGCCTGCTGGGGATCGAGTCCCGGCCGGTCCCCCGCCGGGGGACCCCGCCCACCGACGGCCCGTCCGTGTGGACCGCCGGCACGCTGTTCCCGCGCTCGTCCAAGAAGACCGCGAGGGCCATCAACGCGGCCAGCGGGAACCGTCCCCTGGTCGTGCTGGCGAACCTCTCCGGGTTCGACGGCTCCCCCGAGTCGATGCGCTCGTGGCAGCTGGAGTTCGGGGCCGAGATCGGGCGCGCCGTTGTGAACTTCTCCGGACCCGTCGTGTTCTGCGTCGTCTCGCGGTACCACGGGGGCGCCTTCGTGGTGTTCTCCCGCCAGCTGCACGACAACATGCAGGTCATGGCGGTTCGGGGGTCCTACTCCTCGGTCATCGGGGGAGCTCCGGCCGCCGCGGTGGTGTTCTCCCGGGAGGTCGACACCCGCACGGCGGCCGACCCGCGGGTGGCCGACCTCCAGCGCCGGGTGGCCCAGGCGTCCGACGGCGACCTGCCCGGGCTCCGGGCGGAACTCGCCCGGGCGCGGACCGCCGTCCGCTCCGAGAAGCTCGGGGAGGTCGCGGCGGAGTTCGACGGCGTCCACACGATCGACCGCGCCGTGCGCGTCGGGTCGGTCGACACCGTGATCGCCCCGCAGGAGGTCCGGCCCCGGCTGATCGAGGCCGTGCGGCGGGGCATCGAGAGGGCGAGGGGCTGAGGACGCTCCTCGCGCCGCGGGTGTCCGTTCGGACGGGTCGGACGGACGCCCGCGGGCCGGGTCGCGTGACCCCCCGCACCCCGCCTCGGGCCGGCCCGGCACCTGCTGGGCCGGTCCTCAGCGTCCGAGCAGGGTGTGGACCTGGGTCAGGGCGGTGTTGAGGGACTCCAGGTAGGTCCGGGAGATGTCCAGCGGCGTCATCCCCACGGCGGTGATCTGCCGGGGGTCGTCCCTCTCGTGCGCCAGCACTGCCCTCAGGGCACGGCCCGAGGGCCCCTCGCCGTCGAGCAGGGCGGCCCTCGCCCCCTGCCCGACCCCGGCGGCCTCCGCGACCGTCGCCGGGTCGGAGCCCAGCAGGTCCGCTGCGCCCGAGAGCAGGCCGATGGTGAACCCCAGGTCGGCGTCGTCCCCGGAGAGGGTCGCGACGGCGTGGGCCCGGGCGAGCACGGTCCACAGCTCCTCGCCGGCGTTCTGGTCGACCCCGCCCTCCAGCAGGGTGAGGACGATCCACGACCGCAGGGTCCTGGGGCCGAGGAGCACCAGGGCCTGCCGCAGCGACACGACCTCGTGCAGGGTCCCGCTGGCCACGGAGTTGGCCGTGCGCAGCAGGCGCAGGGTGAGACCGGGGTCGATGCTCACGAGCTGCTCGATCCTTGACACGGGGGTCTCGGGGTCGGACAGGTCGTTCAGCAGCCGGACGCAGGCGAGCTGGGTCGGTGACAGCGTTCGCCGCTCCATGACCGTCGGGCGCTGCAGGTACTCGCCCTGGAAGAGCTCGAAGCCGAGGCCGAGGCAGTGCTGGAAGGTCTCCAGGTCCTCGACCTGCGCGGCCAGGAGGGTCGCCCCGAGCGAGCGTCCCACCCTCACCAGCCCGGGCAGGGCGGTCGACGGCTGCTGGTTGACCCGGATCTTGACGAAGTCCGCGACCTCCAGCAGGGCGCTGCGGTTCAGGTCGCCCCGGTAGTCGTCGACGGCGATCCTGTACCCGGCCTGGCGCAGCTCCCGCAGTCCCAGCAGGAGCTCGTGGTCGACGTCGACCTGCTCGGCCAATTCGATGATCACGTTCGCCGGCTCGACGGGGATCGTGATGATCCCGGTCAGGAAGGCCCGCGTGAAGTTGATGAACAGCGGCTTGCCGTCCGCGATCCGGTCCAGCCCGAAGGTGCCGAAGGTCGAGGCGATGACCTGCGACGTCGCGTGCTCGCTCGCCGCGGCCGGGAGCGGGTCGCCGTCCCCGGTCGACGGGCGGAACAGCAGCTCGTAGGCGATCAGCCGGCGGTGGGCGTCGTAGATGCCCTGCCGGCCGATCCGGACCAGCCGGACCAGCCCCGCCGGGGAGTCCGCTGCCCTCGACCCGGGCGGACCGGCCCGTCCCGGACCGGCGGGGACCCCTGGCATCCGAACCTCTCAGCGAACGACGATGCAGAGTCTGCCCCGGCCGTACCCGGCGATGGACAGCTCGACGTCGAGCCTGCCCCCGGCGGCGTAGGCCAGGTTCTCCACGTCGTCCGGGGCGGACTGGCCGGGGCCGTACATCTCGGTGAGACGCACGTGCGGCGCGTCCGCGACGTTGAACACCGAGGCGAGCACGTTGAGCACCTCGTAGGTGTTGTCCCGGATGAGTCCCGTCAGGTCGTGGTCGTCGATGACGTCGTCGACCCCGGCCCTGGGCAGCATGCCCAGCGCTCCGCCCAGGCGGGCGGCCCCCTCGATGTCCGCGACGGCGACGGCGGCCAGCTGGTCCTCGTCGGTCACGTACACGGCCCGCACGTTGGAGCTGATCCGGGGGACGGCGTGGCAGTCCGAGAAATCGATGGTCCGTCCCACGAGGCCCTCGAGGAGGGCTCGCACGGAGTGCAGGCTGGGCAGGGGGGAATGCTCGATGTCGAATCTCACGATCTCACCACCGGGGAGAGCACCTCAGAGAATCTCTCTGCTGTGAACGGTTTCGTGATCAGTCCCATCGCTCCGGCCTCCTCGGCCGTCTCGCGCATCTCCTCGGACCCCTCGGAGGTCACGAAGCAGAAGGGGACCTCGTTGCCGGAGCGTCGCAGGGAGTGCAGGAAGTCGATCCCCGTCATCTCGGGCATGTTCCAGTCCGAGAGGACGAGGTCGGGTTCCTCCTCACCGACCAGTTCCAGGGCCTGCGCGCCGTCCTCGGCCTCCACGATTTCGTGCCCGGAGAAACCGGCCTGGCGCAGGGTCCGGGCGACGATCATCCTCATCGCCTTGCTGTCGTCCGCCACCAGTATTTTCATAGTTGCTTCTCCAAGGCCTCGTCCTCCTGCGACGGCGGCCAGTAGAGCCCGTCCACCGGCGCGTCCGGGGTCAGCGTCACCTGGGCCGTCTGCCCGAAGGCCGACGCGGCGATCCGCAGGGACCCGTGCAGGTCCTCCTCGCTCTCCTGCCCGATCTCGGCGTTGAGGTCCGCCATGGGCAGGGAGAGACGGGCGGTGTGGTACAGAAGGGTCTTGACGTTGCCCCCGACGATGTTCCCCAGCTCCCCGACGGCGTCGAGCAGGTCGTCGGGGGTGGGGTCGCCGGCGGCCATCATCTTGCTGGCCAGCAGCCGCGCCAGTACCGCGCCCACCCGGACCTCGATGCCGAGGTAGGCGTCCTCGACCTCGTCGTGGATGGACAGCCGCGACGTCGCGATCGGCCCGGGGGGCAGCGGCTCGTCGGTCGTGAAGGCCTCCTCCCCGAGGGTCGAGTTGAGGACGTCGAGGAGCAGGGATTCGAGATCCTGCCGGGCATCCTCTAGATCGTCGATAGCGGTCATGAGGCACCTCCGCTGTGCCGGAAGACGACGGCCCTGCCCAGCTCCATGCGCCGGAAGGTCCCGTCGAGGTTGAGGGTGCTCTCCGCGCCGCCGAGGACCAGGTAGCCCCCGGGACGCAGCACCTTTCGGATGTGACCGAGAACGGTGCGCTTGGTGTCCAGATCGAAATAGATCAGGACGTTGCGCAGGAAGACGACGTCGCACGGGGGAACGTTCACGGGGGGATGGGCGAGATTCCCCCGTTCGAACCTCGTGAGCCCTTTGACCTGGGGTTTTAGGGCCCATTCGCGGCCGACCTGTTCGAAGTACTTGACCAGGTACGGCGCCGGCAGGCCCCGGTTGACCTCCAGCTGGGAGAACTTGGCCGACCTGGCCCGCTCCACCATCCGCGCGGAGATGTCCGTGCCGACGATCTGGGCGGTGACGCCGGGATTGTTCGGCAACCAGTCCAGGAGCAGCATCGCCAGGGAGTACGCCTCCTGGCCGCTGGAGCACGCGGCCGACCAGATCGTCACCGACCGGCAGCCGGACCGGGCGAGCTCTGGCAGCAGGTGCTGGCTGAACGCCTGGAAGGGGTGGGTGTCGCGGAACCAGGAGGTCTCGTTCGTCGTGAGCGCGTCGACGACCAGCTCGCTGAGTTTCTCGTCCCCGCGCCGCAGGCGCATGACGAGAGCAGCGACGTCCTTCTCCCCCGACGCCCTGGCTATCGGGGCCAGCCGCGACTCCACCAGGTATTCCTTGCCGGGCTGCAGGTCGATGGCGCTGCGCTGGCGCACCATCGCGGTGACGAACGTGAAGTCGGCCAGTGCGAGACTCACGATGCCACCCCCACTGTCCTCGGGCCACGGGACAGTGCCGTGGCCAGGTCCGGTCCGATCCGGTCCAGGGCGAGGACCCGGTCCGCCTGGCCCGACATGGCCACGGCTCCGGGCATGCCCCAGACGACGCTGGTGGCCTCGTCCTGCACGAAGACCTCCCCACCCGCGGAGCGGATCTGGACGGCCCCCCTCTCGCCGTCCTTGCCCATGCCCGTCAGGACGGCCGCGAGCACGCGGTCCCCGTACAGGGCCGACACGGAGCGGAAGAGGACGTCGACGGCCGGGCGGCAGAAGTTCTCCGGCGGGTCCTCCGTCAGTTGCGTGACGATCGTCGCCTTCTGGCGGCGGAGGGTCAGGTGCAGCCCCCCGGGGGCGATCAGCACCCTCCCCGGGACGATCTCCTCGCCCTGGGCCGCCTCCCGCACGTGCAGCCGGCAGTGGGCGTCCAGGCGCTGAGCCAGGAGCCGGGTGAACAGCGGCGGCATGTGCTGGACGACCACGACGGGCACGGCCAGGTCCCCCGGCAGGGCCGGCAGGACCCTGGCGAGGGCGTCCGGGCCCCCGGTGGAGCATCCGATCGCGAGGATCCCGAAGGGTCCGGTCCTCGGCCTGCGCGGGCTGGCCGGCGCCGGGACCCGCGACGGCCCGGCCGCCCTGCGGGTGCCGGTGAGGGCCTTCAGCTTCGGGATCAGCTGTTCCCGGATGTTCTGCTGGCTCTCGGAGAAGCTGCCCACGTTGGACGGTTTGGTGACGTAATCGCTGGCCCCCGCGGCGAGGGCGTCCAGGGTCGCGGACGCCCCCCGCTCGGTCAGGGTCGAGAACATCACGACGGGCAGTCGCGGGCTGCGCCTGCGGAGCTGCCGCACCGCCTCGATGCCGTTCATCACCGGCATCTCGATGTCCATCGTCACGGCATCGGGTTTCAACTGGGCGATCTTCTCGAGGGCGATCTTCCCGTTCGAGGCGATGCCCACCACCTCGATCTGGGGATCCTCGGCGAGTGCTTCTGTCACGAGGCGGCGGATGACCACCGAGTCGTCGACGACGAGCACCCGGATGCGCCCGGGTGCGCCGCTCATGCCGCCCCCAACCCCAGCAGGGCCAGCTTCTCCGCGATGACCTCGTCGGTGAACGGCTTGATGACGTACTCGTGCGCGCCGGCGGCGAGGGCCCGGACGATCTGTCCCTGCTCGCTCTCGGTCGTCACCATCATCAACGAGATGTCACGCAGGTCCTCGCGGGCCCGCACTGCTTTGATGAACGTCAGCCCGTCCATGACCGGCATGTTCCAGTCGACGAGGATGACGTCGGGACGGGTTCCAGCGTCGAGGACGGCCAGCGCTTCCGCGCCGTCCCCGGCCTGGGCGACGTCGAAGTCGAGACTGCCGAGCAACCGGGTCAGGATCGACCGCATGGCCCGCGAGTCGTCGACGACGAGTGCCAGCATCTCAAGCTCCTTGATATCTGCCGGGTCGGTGGTCGATCAGATCTGCTCGGTGGGTCCGTGACCGGACCGTGGTTCCCCGCTTCCCTGCCGGGTGCATGCGCTGGTCCCGTCTCCTCAGAGGTTGTCTCGGCATCGCGACGGCCGGACTGGAACTCCGACGACCTCCTAGGCCGCCCGGCTGTTCTCCAGGCCCACGTCCAGCACGGCCCGCGCGTTGAGGGCGAGCAGGAGGCGGTCGGGGAGGGTGTAGGCGCCCAGGAGCAGGTCCCGCACCTTCTCGTCGACGGTGCTGGGGGTCTGCTCGAAGGGCACCTGCGAGACCTCGAGAACCCCGCCGATCTCGTCGACGAGCAGGCTGACCGGTTCCTCGTCCACGCGGACGACCACGTTGACGGGCTCGCGGGTCCCCTCGGCCGGGGGCAGGCCCATCCGGGTCCGCAGGTCGATCGCCGTGAGCACCTCCCCCCGGAGGTTGATCAGGCCCGCGATCTCCGGTGTCGCCAGGGGCACCGGGGTGATCATCTGGAGCCTGACGACCTCCTGGACCAGGAAGACATCCACCCCGAACAGGTACTTGCCGACGTGGAATGTGGACAGCTGACTCATACCGGCATCTCCTCGAACTCAGCGGTGTTCTCCACTCGCACGCCGCTGTAGAAGTTGGGATCGGCGGACAGGACGGCGCTCTCGACGTCCAGGAGCTCGACCACGCGTTCCCCCACGACGATGCTGCCGACGAGGGCGTGGTCGTCGATGTCGCTGCGCGTGCCGGCCCGTTCGGTGGCGATGTCCAGGATCCTGTCCACCGCGAACCCGACGCTGCGTTCCCCCCGCGTGTAGACGACGAGCTGGACGCCCTCGTCCTCGGACGCGGCCTCCCCGTAGGCGCCCAGGAGGGTCGACAGCCGCACCAGGGGCATGATGTGCCCGCGGTACTGCACGACCTCCCGCCCGCCGACCCGTTCGATCGAGGACGGTTTGATCTCCTCCAGCCGGGTGACCATCTCCAGCGGGATCGCGGCCCGCCGGCCGCTGGCCACCTCGACGACGAGGACGGGTTCCGTCGTCTCGCCCGTGCCCTCGTTCTCGACGGTCGCCACGCCGCTGGCGTTGGCGAGCACGTTCGAACGGCGTGCCAGGGTCGCGACGTCGAGGATGAGCACGACGGTCCCGTCGCCGAGCATCGTCGCCCCCGCGTACACGGGGATGCTCTTCAGATGCCGTCCCAGCGGCTTGACCACGATCTCCTGGGTGTCCAGGACGTCGTCGACCACCAGTCCGAAACGTTGCTGCTCGGCGTGCAGGACCACGATGAAGCTGCCCCGTTCGTCGGGCATGTCCCCCGCATCCATGGCGACCAGCCCGAGCTGCTCGTCCAGGCGGACAAGGGGCAGGAGCATGTCCCTCAGGCGGTAGACGGGGGCACCGGAGATCAGTTCGATCCCTCCGCGGGCGTGCTCCCCGGACAGGCGCACGAGTTCCAGGACGCTCACCTGCGGGACGGCGTACCGGCGTCCGGCACAGCCGATCGTCAGGGCCGGGATGATCGCCAGGGTCAGGGGGATCGTGAGGCGGAAGACCGATCCCTTGCCGACCTTGCTGACGACATCGACAGAGCCCCCGATGGCCTCGATCCGGGTCTTGACCACGTCCATGCCGACCCCCCGGCCGGACACGTTCGTGATCTTCGGCGCGAGGGAGAAACCCGGCAGGAAGATCAGATGCATGATCTCCCGCTGCGTCATCGTGGCCAGCTGGTTCTGGGTGACCAGGCCGCGTTCGATCGCCTTCGCGGCGATCTTGGCCGGATCGATCCCCGCGCCGTCGTCGATGATCTCCAGGTGCACCTGGCCGGCCTCGTGGTAGGCGCGCAGCCTCAGCAGTCCCTCGGCGGACTTGCCGGCGGCCTTGCGGACCTCGGGCGATTCGATCCCGTGATCGACGGCGTTGCGCACCAGGTGCGTCAGCGGGTCCTTGATCGCTTCCAGGACCGACCGGTCGAGCTCGGTCTCCCTGCCCTCCATGTCGAGGCGGACCTGCCGGCCGCAGGTCTTGGCCAGGTCCCGCACGACGCGCGGCATCTTGCTCCAGACCGCGTCAACGGGCTGCATGCGGGTCTTCATGATCTGTTCTTGCAGCTCGCTGGTCACCAGGCTCAGGCGCTGGGCCGAACGTGCCAGCGAGGCGTCCTTGGAGGACTCCTTGCCGTCGTCGAGCCGGGACACCAGCTGGTTCCTGGCCAGGACCAGCTCCCCGACCAGGCGCATGAGCGAGTCCAGCAGCTCCACGTCGACGCGGACGGAGCTGTCCACGACGGACCGGCGGGTGTCCTGCGTCTCCAGGGCCGTCTCGACCGCCTTGGGGGTGGCGGAGCCGTGCTCCACGAGGATCGAACCGATCTTCCGCTCGTCGCCCAACCGCTGCTCCATCCGCGCGATCTCGACGTCCTCCGCAGTGGTCTCGCCGGCCTCGACCAGGACCTCGCCCAGCGGGGACTTGGCGGGGCCGCCCTTGCCGGGGGTGCCGGTCTGCGCAGCGTTCTTGGAACGGCGCCTGCCGCTCCTGGACTTGGTGGCGGGGGCGGCCTGGGGCTCCGCGGCGCCCCCCGCCGCCTGGGCCCCTCCCGCGGCCGGCTGCGTCCCGCCGGCTGCGGCCTTGGCCACGGCCGCGGGGGCCGGGGCCGTCCGGGGTCCTTGGGCCTGCGTTCCCTCTGCCTGCGCCGGTTTGCGTTCCACCTGCGCCTCCTGAGCGGACGGCGCCGGGACCTGCGCCTTCTCCTGGCGGGCCTCGGCGGTCTTGGCGGTGGTCTGTGCCGGAACGGCGGCGGTGCCGTCCTCCAGCAACGATGAGAGGACCTCGATGAGCTCGGTGGGGTCGGAGTCGCCCTCACCACCGGTCTGCTCGATGGCCCTCAGCAGACTGCGGACGGAATCCACCATCTTGAGCAGGGCGTTGGCCCTGGAGTCGGTCAGCGCGATCCGCCCGTCGCGCAGCCTGCTCAGCAGGTTCTCCCCGACGTGGGTCAGCTTCTCCAACTTGTGGAAGGCAAGGAATCCGCTCGTGCCCTTGATGGTGTGGATCGTCCGGAAGACACTCGCGAGGAGTTCGCGGGAGTCGGGATGACGTTCCAGTTCCAGCAGATCCCGGTCGAGCTGGTCGAGGTTCTCATGGGACTCGACCAAGAACTCGGCCACGATCTCGTCGATCGCTTCCATCCGTGGTTCCTCCTCGCCGGATCAGACGAGGAATACATCGGCGTACCCCGGGGCAACTTGAGCCGAGCGGGTCGCCACCGGCGACAGGCCGTGACCGGACTCGGCCGGGCGTGGTCCGCTGTCGGCGCGGGCACGGCGTGTCGCGGGCCGGCCCGGTCCCCTCAGAGGAAGTACGGGTCGACCGCGAACCCGTCCTCGTCGGTGACGACGCCGGTCGCAGCCTCGTAGACCGACCGGGTGACCGCGTTGACGACGGGCCGGATCCGCTCCCGGCCGGCCAGGTACGACTCCGTGGGCAGGCGCCGTTCCCGCTGCGCCTGGTCGGGGCAGGCCCACCGGACCTCGTAGACGACGAAGGGCCGCATGGACCACTCCTGCAGCGCCACCGCCGGCGCCGGGTCCTCGCAGACCCTGACCAGGACCTCGATCTGGCCGTCCTGGGGGCCCGTCGGGCTCGTGCCGACGATGGCGTAACGGTCGAGGACCTCGTCGTCGGACAGCACGACCCGGTCGTTGTGGTCGGCCCGGTGGTGCAGTTCGGCCAGTTCCCGGTTGTCCAGGGGGTCGTGGGCGATGTCCGCCAGCACGATCTCCCCGGTGTAGGCCTCCCGCGGAGGGCCGCCCCACTCCATGGTCTGGGTGGCCAGGGTGGCGGAGGGCAGCTCCCTGGCCACGACCCCGAGCAGGACCTCGGGGTCGAGCCAGTACGGCGAGTACACGGTGTGGTCGATGGCCCGATCGGGATCGGGCTGGATCAGCTGCCCGTCCGCGACCCGGACGGCGCCGTGCAACCGGCGCGCGAGCGCCACCAGCAGGTGCAGCCCGCGTCCCTCCTCGCGCCAGGGCAGGCCGTCGGGGAACGCCATGGCGAACCCGTCCCGGTCGTCGCTGTTGGGCCACGGGGGGTCCTCGCGCTCCACGGGGGCGATGAGCGCGTACACGAGGGTCCAGGGCATGGGGACCGCCGCGTCGACCGCGGCCTCCATGGACAGCTCGTGGGGACCGGAGATGGAGCTGTGCCGGCCGAGGATGACGGCGTCCCCGGCGGAGAGGTCCCCGCCGTCCGGGACCCTCGACGTCAGGAGGTCGGACATCTCCTGGACGCCGACCGTGCTGGGGAGCAGGAGAAGGTGCTGCGTCCGCAGCCGGGCGATCACTTCCGCGTCGCTGCCGCCGGCGGCGTGCGAAGCACCGCGACCGAACCACTTGCCTCGAGTAGCCATCGTCATCAGACCCGGGTGCGGTGGAAGGAGTGGAAGGACCGGCTCTCGGTGGGGCCGTGCTGCCCCTGGTACCGGGAACCGTAGACGTCGCTGCCGTAGGGGTGCTCGGCGGGCGCGCTGAGCCGGAAGAAGCACAATTGCCCTATCTTCATCCCCGGCCACAGCTTGATCGGCAGAGTAGCGACGTTGGACAGCTCCAGCGTCACGTGACCGGAGAAGCCCGGATCGATGAACCCGGCGGTCGAGTGGGTCAGCAGTCCCAGCCGTCCGAGGCTCGACTTGCCCTCCAGCCGGGCCGCGACGTCGTCGGGCAGGGTCACCTGTTCGTAGGTGGCGGCCAGCACGAACTCCCCCGGGTGCAGCACGAAGGGGTCCTGCGGGTCCACCTCCACCGGGCGGGTGAGACCCGGCTGCTCCTGTGCGGGATCGATCACTGGATACTTGTGGTTGTCGAACAACCGGAAGTGACGGTCGATCCGCACGTCGATACTGGACGGCTGCACCATCCGCTCGTCGTACGGATCCAGGACGATCCGCCGGGCGTCGACCTCGCCCCGGATGTCCTTGTCGGAAAGCAGCACGCGAACACGGTACCTGCCTCCGACTGCCTCTCCCGACCCATGCGACATCCCCGAGCCCGTCCGACCCCGCGATCGGACCGGGTACGTGCTCCGACATCGGCCGAGCTCCCCCTTCCCCGCCTCCGGCGAGCACCGGGCGGGGCGCCCGCCGCACCCTCCCCACGGACTTGCTACTGTGTCTCCTGCATCCCCGGATGCGCCAGTGGCGATGGTCTCTGGTGGATACTTCCTGATTGTCGACGATCGGGATCCCTGGTGATCGGGATCGTCGTCGATCGGGCCGGTGCCCGGCGGATCCGGTGGATGTCGGAGTCCGTGCAGGTCACGGGCATGCGGGTGTAGTTCAATGGTAGAACATCAGCTTCCCAAGCTGACAATGCGAGTTCGATTCTCGTCACCCGCTCTCACGTAAAGGCCCTGGTCAGAGGATGATCCCGACCAGGGCCTTCGTCGTTCCCATCCTCCGGGCGGGGGGTCGTGCAACCGGCGTGCACCGCGCTCGCAGGCTTCCCGCCGTGTCAGGGACGGGGACTCCCGGACGACGGGATCGAGCGGTACGGCCACTGGTCCTGCGCACGAAGCTGGGCGACCGAACGTGTCAGGCCCGAGCGCTCCAACCGGTCCAGGACGTCGTCCACCGTTCCCGGTGGTTTCCTCCAGGAATCCGCGATCTGTTGGACCGCCGCGTAGACCACGCTGTGCCCGACCGCGATCTGATCGCTGACGAACTCGTCAGGGCTCTTGGGCTCGACGTCCCACTGTCGCAGGATCCGAGTGGGGAAGTGTCTGAGGTTCGACGTGACGATGACCTGCGCATGTGCTCGAATGGCTGCGGCGAGAACGTGCCGATCGCCGTCATCGGGCAGTGCCAGGACCTCGACCAACGGTTCCCACCCGCGGATGCACCAATCCCGGACCGCGGTACCCATCAGACTCCGGGTACGATTCAACCTCTCCCTGTCGAGATCAGGACGGTTCCCCTGCAGCGCCTCGAACACCTCGTCCAGGATCTTTTCGGTCCATCGCGCCCGGACCAGACCCGACTGGGCGATTCTGATCAACAGGTCCCGCAGAACACTCGGGTACAGAACACTGGCGTCGTAGACCACAACGGAACTCACTGCTCGGCCAGCCCCATGTCCTGCGCCAACGTCGCCAACTCATCGGCTGCGTCGCGTCGACGGACATCATCACGGCCCTTGTACTCCATCAACGAACCCGCTTGGACCCGTCGATGCGTCCCCACCCTGCGGAAGTCGATCTCACCGGACTCCAGCAGCCCGATCAGGTACGGGCGCGACACGTTCAACAGGTCCGCGGCCTGCTGGGTCGTCAGTTCCGCCCGCTCGGGGACGATCGAGATGCTCTGTCCCTCGGCCAGATGAGCCAGGACACGCGCCAGAAGCTCGACGGCCGTCCGGGGCACGACAAGGTCTGTCTCCCCCCCGTCGTCCGACGCCCGGACCCGCACCGGGTCGGTCGGGTGCCGTTCGAGGTACGACTGGATACGCTCCAGAGCCCGCGCCGCCACGCGCGCGGAGTCCTCGTCCGGTGTCACCGGCTCCATCAACCTCGTCACGATGGTGACCTCCCTTCTCCGAACATCATTCGCAGTATCCGAAGCATCCGCAACCACCGAAAGCATGATTTTGACGCAGGGAGAACCGCCGCTCCGGCGCCGTCGACCGCCCGACCGCCCGCCCCTCGTGCACCGTGTGTGCGACAAGGGGGGGTCGTGCAACCGGCGTACGACAAGAGGCGGTCGTCACCGGGCACCAGCGGGCATCCACGGACAACCGGACCCGCTGCTCGGCGGCAGGACGTGCGGGTCCGGGCCGGATTCCCGCGCTGACAATGCGAGTTCGATTCCCGTCACCCGCTCCAGCCCGAAGGCCCCGGTCAGAGGATGATCCCGACCAGGGCCTTCGTCCAGTGACCGAAGATGATCTGTCGGTCGTGGCTCGGGTGAACCATTACGTCGCCGACGATGAGCCGGTCCAGATCGGGATCACGTACATCCCCTGGACGATCGCCGAGGGGTCGGTGCTGGCGAGCGAGGCCAAGACCGGCACGGGCAGCATCTACGGCCGGTTCGAGGAACTCGGACACCGCATCACCAGGGCACGCGAGGAGATCACGGCGCGGATGCCACGCCCG
>Ga0316579_10000004_pt1 | contig 58839 bp, 98 predicted proteins | sample J5NA_2_FD_203074 | JGI IMG/M metagenome (GOLD analysis project Ga0316579, IMG submission 203074) | Rhizosphere microbial communities from salt marsh grasses in Alabama, United States - J5-7_160517rDrA | ecosystem: Host-associated > Plants > Roots > Rhizosphere | place: USA: Alabama | collected... | reverse complement strand
GCATGGTTAGCAGCATAAAAAGTAAAATTAAAGGAATTGCTTCATCTGCTTATTCTTCAGGAATGGCGATCGTTAACGGAATTAAAAACGGTATTAATGCCGCAGCAAGTGGGGCAATTGGAGCATTAAAAAGCTTGGTTAAAAGATTAAGAGATTTATTGCCATTTTCACCAGCAAAAGAAGGGCCTTTAAGAGATTTAGATAAATTAAATTTTGCTGGGCCAATCAAAAAAAGTCTTGCAAAAGCTAATTTAGAAGTAGGAGATTTTTTCCTTAAAGATTTAATGCTAAACAACAAGTCAATTGCTCCACAAACTTCGAATACAAATAGTAATCAAGGTATTTCTTTTAATGGAGATTTTAATTTTCATGGAATTAAGGACATAAATGGATTTATGCGAGAAATGAAAGATGTCTTAAGAAGATATGGAGGTAAATTCTAATGTCATTTGTTTTAAAGATTGATAATCAATTTTTGCCTTCAGGAGTAAAAGTTGAAACTAAAAGTCTAAATATTAGTTATGATGAAACTGGCACTCGTGGAGTACTTAGTTTTAATCTAATTGATGAAAATTTAACAGGTAATCTATTTTATTTTCAATCTGTTTGCGGAAAAGATGTAAAAGTATGGGAAAATGGAACATTAATTTATGGTGGTAAAATTGATACTCCAGACATTGAAAAAATTAATCAAAAACCAACAACACTTCAATCAATTACTTGTGTAGACTATAACGAGATTTGTGATAGAAGACTTGTTAATGAATCGTATCCCAAATTAAAGATTTCAGATTTAATAAAAGATGTAATTGACAACTATTTAGCAGAGGATGGAATTTGGTATGATGATGATTCTATTGATGAAACATTAAACGAAATATCGGTTAATTGCCCATATGTTTATTGCTCTACCTTATTTAATGAACTTGTGGAATTAATAGGATGGCAATGGTATATTGATGCAAATAAAAAGTTTTATCTTGATGATAGAACAATTAATATAGGACCAGAAATTAGGGAAAATACAAATTATTTATGGAAAAGTTTAAAAATTGGACAGGATATTTCAGAGTTAAGAAATAAGCAAATTCTTAAAAGTGTAAAAGCCGTAACAGATGAATTAATAGAGACAGCAAATCCAAATCCAGATGATAATAGAAGTTACTATGTAAGATTTAAATTAAATAATAAACCTAAAATATACATTACCATAGAAAGATATAAAAATAATCCACGAGATCAAGATTTAGTTGATCCTAGATATGTCGGAATTAATGGATTGGATTCTGGCATGTATTGGTATTGGTCAAAAGCTGAGAATACAATTACACAAGATCAAGATCAGGAAGCCCTTACAGAGGGACAATTTTTAGTCTTAAAATATTTCGGACAATACTCAATTGATGTGGTTAAAGATGATGAAGACTCTATAAATGAAAGAAAGACGATCGAAGGCGGTTCGGGATTGTACGAAGATGTAGAAAGTGGAGCAAGTATTGAAGGTATATTGATTGGAGAAGAAAAAGCTCAAGCATTATTAAATAGATATTCAAGCGTTGCGAATAAAATAATGTTGGCTTCATATAATCACAATTGGAAAAATGGTCAAATTTGCGATACAATTTTTCCAAACTTCGGCATTAATTCTTTGACTTCAGAAGGTGGGGGATATTTAGTAAGAAACTTAAAAATTGAAGATGTTGGAAATAATGTAGCTCTTCGTAAAAGTGCTACATTTGTAGATGGCACTCAAATTGGTGGATTTGTTAATTTTTTCAAAGAGTGGATGGCTAAAACAAAAGAATTTACTTTAAGAGAAGATGCACTTGTTGAAAAGTCTTATAACATAAACGAGGAACAAGAATGGGCTGGAACTGTTGTTATTACTAAGCTTGATTGTTTATACCCTGAAGATGATCCCGGTGGACTATATCCATCAAATTTATTATTCCCGGGAACTATTGATACCACTAGAACTGAATATGATTAGATTAGAGGTGATTTTATGATTAAAATAAAAGAAAAACATGGATGGATAGGCAAGGTTAGATTAATAAAAAGAAATATAAGAACTAATAAAATTATAACAAATAGAATTATCTTTAATCGATTAATGAATAGTGCTTTGGATGAAATAATAAAAACTCTTTATGGTGATGGAGAGACTGACTTATTGTTAAGGCATGTTGCAATTGGTGATGATAATACCGCAAATTTAGATACTATGACGAAGTTAGTTAATGAAATTTATAGAATTCCAATTATATCAAAAATAAAGACAGGAACTGGAATTGTAACATCTACAGCAATATTACTTGACACTGAGCCTACAGACTTGAGCGGAATTGTAACAATTAAAGAAATTGGGTTCTTCTGTGGAAGTCAATCCATAAATTGGACAGAAGGTAGTGGAAAAGATACAGGATTAATGATTAGTCGAATAGTTTTAGACCCTGTAGAATCTAAAACTGCAACCGAACAAATAAATTTTGTTCGTGAAGATGAATTTACAAGGGGGTAGAAATAATATGATCTTTCAAATGGATAGTCAGATAGATAAAAATAAAATAAATGATCCTAAATATGTTGAAGAATTTTATAAAAATTTTTGCAAAAATTATATTGATCAGATAAAAGATAAACTTAATTTTCAGGTTGAATTATTAGAAATTGATAATCCAAAACTAAAAAAAGAAGATCAATTAAAAGAAGATCCAAAAGAAAAAGAACCTAAAAAAATAACCATAATCAGATACAAGATGGAAATGGTTAATCCATTAGTTAAAAAAAATGCAATAGAAAAGACTAAAAAGCCACCAAGTTCTCATACAACAAACACAAAAGAAGAAGCAATAGAAATAAAAAATAAACGGAAGGAGCATTAAAATGACTGCTTTTAATGATTTTTCAGAAATAACTTTTAAAGATGGAGAATCTCCTCCAATCAATGCAGCTAATTTAAATGCTCTAGAAGGAGTTGTAAATTTAGCTGACAAGGAATTGGCTAGAAGTGCAAGTTTTAAACTTGACGAATATTTGCAGTATTTCAGAAAAAGAAATACAAAAGATATTGATAATTTTCAAGCAGATTATTCTGTTTATATAAATAATGATCCAACTGGAACATTATCGAATGATTCAGTATATAGTGGTAATGCTGTTTTAGGCGAAATAGCTTTAAAATCTTTAATTCCAATAGCAACCGCGGATTATTTTGATTTTGCACATAATATTGATGCAGTTAATTTAACAGAATTTTCAGATGGAAGTGTATCAACTACAGATGATTTTATTTTTATAATGTTTAAAATATCAGATATTGATGCATATTCAGGGGGCTATTTATATTTAAATATAGGTGATACTTCAATCGCAAGTACCTATGAATATGATTTTGAAGTGGATGAATGGGCGTTTGATACTGGCTGGAATGTAGCTTGGGCTAAAAAATCCGATTTTTTTGTTTGGGCAGGAACACCAAATTGGAATAATATAGATTTTTGGCAAATACAATTTGATTATAATGCTGGTTACCAAAATGAATATGCTACTTTCCAACATATGCAAATGGTTAGACATGACCCAGATACTTCAACTTATTTTAATGCTTTTCAAAAATATTTGGGAACATCTTCAGGTTGGCAAAATAAATTCTCACAAACATATCCAGTATGGACGATTGTTAATGATATTGGTCAAGAAGTACAAAAGTTAGGAATTATGAAACTTAATCCTCCAAATTTTGAAACGCCACTTACTCCGGGCAATCATAAAAATGGAATGTTAATATATGAAAATGTAAATTGTTTTCTTTCAAAATTTATATTTACATGCAAAGAAGCTGGCGAATTACCATCAATTACATTCTATATAGATTCAACACATTATGCACAAGTTTATGTGACTGGTGATACATTATATTTAAGTGTTGCAAATGGTGGGGCCCCAGTTGATACAACATATGCATTTACAAATTCATTAGATAAACAAGAAGAAGTTATTATATTTTTCGAAAAACAAAATGATACATTAAGGGCAATATGTTATAAAAAAGGTGAAATATTATGTATTTGCGAATATGAATCAACTTTTAGTTCTCCTGGGGATATATATTTAGGAGTATCAAATGACTTAAGTTTTGGCATTTTAACAGATTTTGCAATATCTAATAGTCTTAATCAAATCCATTTAGCCAGTGATAATATGTCAATGCTAATTAGAAAAAAGGAGGATCAATTATTCAATTCAACAAGTTTAGCAAATGATAATGATTTATATATGTATTTAAAACCAAACCAAGCTTATAAAGTTTCATTATATTTAATGGCTGGATGTTCAGATGATAATACCGATATAAAAACAGCGTGGACATTGACTAATTGTGAATATATAACATTAAGAAATGTAATTGGTCCTGCTATAAATTCAACGAATGTACATGAGACAGAAGTAAAATTGACCCAATATTATCCATCTGTTATTGCAAGTTATGGTTTAGCAGCGGCAGGAAGTAGAACTGCAAATATTCAAGAAAACTTTAGTATAATAAGTGGAGAAACAGGCGGAAAAATACAATTACAAATAGGTCAATTTTCTTCTGGTTCTGTAATTACAGTCGGTTATTTAGGAACATATATGGAAATTACTCCTATAAAAATGATAAAGTAAAAATTAATTATATAGACATAAATATTTTATAAAAAACAAAATAGAGGGTAAACAAAATGAGACAAGACGAATTATTAATTAAAGTAATTGATATTCTTGAAAAAGTGGATATGAAAATTGAAAATAATAATACTCAATTAATAAAACATATTTCTGAAAAGACGGATAAAATTGAGTCTCAGATATCAAATTTTGTCACCAAAGAAGATTGTAATATAAAGTCAAAAGAAAATATTAGTATTAGAAAGTATACCGCTTTAAGCCTATTGTTTGGAACAATAGGAGGTGGTTTAATAGGTCTTCTTGATAGGCTTAAAAAATTGATTGAAGTTATATTGAAAGGATGATTATATGAAAATCTTAAAAAATATTTTGAAAAATAAAAAATTTATAGCTTCTTTAGTTACCTTAATATTGCTTATTTTAAATGAAAGTAATGTGATAAAAATTAATAATGATAATATAGATAATATTGTTAGCATAGTGTTATCATTAATCGCATCTGGTGGCTTTTTATTAACTGATTTCAAAGAAAAAAAATGATATAATATGTATATGATCTATAGTTTTATTGTATAAAAAAACGAGGAAAAATTATTCCTCGTTTTTTGCTTTAATATTTTTAATATTATTTCAAATTATATTTCTTTTTCATGTAATTCTCAAAATTTCTTAAGATGTAACATAGTTTACCAAAATCAATATTAGTTTTTTCTTCATAATCTTTTCCTATAAACAAACCTTTATCATATGATTCTTTTAATATTCCTGTATAATCAGCATTTGATTTTGTTGTTGTTGCTTCTTTTACATATGATTTATTAAAATATTTGCAGATTCCACGACAAATATCTTGAGCGGTTTCTTTTTGAAATTTTGCACTTTTTAATAGTTCAGCTTCTTTTTTATTTGTCATAAATGCCGCTTCGACAAGAATGGCAACCATTTTAGTTTTTCTTAATACATAAAAATCAGCGGATTTTACACCTCTATTATCTTGTTTAGTCCCTTTTAATAATTCATTTTGGACTAAAGTAGCTAATTTTTTTCCACTACTACTACCGGGATAATAATAAGTTTCCACACCGTCTGCACTATTCCAGCCACCTGTTCCATACGCATTCGCATGTATTGATACAAAAATATTAACATTCGCATTATTAGCCCTATTACACCTATCTTGTAAACTATTATCTGACGTCATAGGTGAACAGTCAACATAACTAAAACCATTACGTTTTAGTTCAGGCATTAAATACTTTTTAACCTTTTCATTAAAGATATTTTCATGGTATCCGTCAGGAGTCCTTTTCCCTGCGGTCTCGTATCCATGACCATCATCAATTCCTATTTTATATGCCATTTTCATTCCTCCATTTTCTTATTTTTTTTCAATTAAATTAAGATAATTTTCTAATCTTACTTTAATTTTTTCCATTGTTTCTGAGATTATATTCATTTCTTCAGACATTTTTTTTTGATTATGCTTAAATAGATGAATTGTTTCGTTCATGAATTTATAAGCTTCATCCATGTCTTTAACTAATGATTTAGTTTTGTTTCTAAATTTATCAATTTCAAATATTGCTTTTAAAAATTTAGAAACAACAAATAAAAAAGATGAAATTAATAATACTATGTATATTGGAATAACTAAGGAATTTAAAATATTAAATAAACTATCATTTATTTTCATTATTAACAATTTTTTGAAATTCTCCTTTCTCATAATTTTTTATATATAATTCTATAGCTTTTTTTACTTCATTTTTTATTTTAAGTTTATTTCTAGTACAAATAAGTTTAAATTCAATATATAAATCATCTTCAATTTGCACATTTATTGAAGTTTTTTGTTTTTCTTTTGTCAAGAAAATCACCTCCACCGTAATTATAAAACTATTTTGCATATTAGTCAAACAAAACTATTAAACTATTTTACTAAAATGTATATACATTTTTATATTTTTATTATATAATAGAGTTAAATAAAGGCTTGAAGGGAGAAAGAATATGAATAATAATTTAATTAGACAAGGTTGTAATGTATCTTATGAGAGTGAAAACGGGAATGTTCAATTAAGCTTGGATATAGTAAGAAATGTAATCGCTAAAGGCAAAGATTTTACCGAAATGGAAATATATTCATTCATTAAATTGTGTCAATATCAGAGGTTAAATCCATTTCTTGGTGAAGCCCATCTGATCAAATTTGGCGAGAATGTCCAAATGGTTGTTGGCATTGATGTATTCACTAATAGATTGGATGAGCATCCAATGTGTGAAGGATGGACGGCAGGATTAATTTTGTTAAAAGATAATAATGTGACTGAAAGAACAGGAACATTTTACCTTAAGGACTATGGCGAAAAAATAGTTGGAGCATGGTTTAAAGCTCAAAGAAAAGATTGGAAAAGGGAATTTGAGTGGAGTGTAACTTTTGGCGAATTTTATAAAGAATACTATGACAAAAAGAGCCAAAAAACAAAACCCTTAAAAAACTGGGCAGAAATGCCAGCAACCATGATTGTAAAATGTGCTATAGCTTCAGGAGCTAGAAAACTTTTTACAAAAGATTTCAAAGGAGTGTATAGCTCTGAAGAAATAGGAGTCGAAACAAATCCAGAAAATGTTATTGATATTCCTTTAGATGATAAAAATATAGATGATAAAAATAAAAACAAAAAAGATCCAAAACCTTTGTTTGCTGATAAAAACGATATAGATCAATTTTATAAAGCAATGGACCCTAATAACAATAATTTATCATCTGAAGAAGAATATAAAATTATTGAATATGTTATAAATGCTTTAATTAAAAAAGGTCAATTAAAAGAAAACACTACAATATCAAATATTCCTAAAAATATGGTTGATACTATTATTTTAGGTATAAAACAAACTATTGAACTTAAAAAAAAGAAAGAAGAAAGTAAAATAAATAATAAAGATGAAAAAATCATTGAAATGCAATATACAGAAGTAAAAGAAGATAGTCAAAAAACAGATAAAAACAGCTCAGAAATCAAAGATAAGAAAAAGACTAATAAAGATAATAATGATAAAAAAGAAACCAATAAAACACAAACTAATGGAAAAAAGGAGGATAAAACTAATGAAAGAACTAATGAAAAAACAAATAAAAAATAAATTAAATATTAGAACTTTACGTAAATCAGGGAATAGTTTAGTTGTTACTATTCCCTCAAAAATCATAAAAAAAATAAATATGTCTGAAAATGATATATTTAAAATATATGAAGAATCAAATAAAATAATTTTAGAAAGGATAAAATAATGAATAAATCAATTAAAAAAATATCTTATTCTATTAATTTAAATGATGAAGCAATGAAGTTAATATTACATCACAACATTAACTTCAAAAACTTCAAATATTGGTATTTAAGCAATAGAAAAAAAATTGAAACTTCAAAATATCTTACGGATTCAGAAAAAGCATTTAAAAAATGTTTCAAAAATCCAAATCCTAATATAGCAAAATTAGTCTTATTTTACAAGACACAATTAAAAATAAAATTAACTTACAGAATTTTAAAATAAGCTTATGCTTATTTTTTTTATATTAATTAGTGTAATTATATTACATTTAACATACTAGTTGACAAAAAATGTTCTTTGTAATATAATAGAGTCATAGAAGAGCTAAAATTAATTAATAGGAGGCAGATTATGGAAAAGATAAATATTGAAATTGAAAGAGAAATCTTTAGAAATGGCGATTTTCGGATTTATGCTGGATGGGTTGGCGACGAGTCAGTCAGTGTAAAAGCTGATGGATTTGAGCTTACAGAGGGCGAGAAAACTCTAGTAGGCACTATGGGAAATTATAAAGGTCAAAAATCTTTTCAATGTAAATACGAGGAATTTGACTATAATTCCAGAACATCTAAAAGCAATTTGCTTTGTTCTATTCCGGGTATAAAACAAAAAACAGCCGAAAAAATATTAAATGAGGTTGAGGATATTAATATTTTTAAAACGGAAGATTACCCTAAAATAAAAGGTGTTGGGCCTGCAACTATATCATTAATTCGTGAAGGACTTCAAAAACTTGAATCTATGGAAGTATTTAAAGAATTAAATATGCTGCTTGGCGATAAAGTCAGTCCGACCAAAATAAAGTCAATAAATGAATTAGTCGAAAACCTAGAAAATGGTATTGATGAATTCAAAGCAAATCCTTATAAAATATTGATAGAAAATGCTGATTTTGGGTTTAAATATACCGATAGAATTGGTTTAAGTCTAGGGATTAAAGAAGATAATCCAATAAGACTTAAATATCTTGTTGAATATGTAGTTAAATATTATACAAGTCTAGGAAATTGTTACATTGAAAAAGATGATTTATTAGATAAACTATCATCTTTAAATATAAAGAATGTAGATCAATTTGTTGAAGAAAATGAAAGATTAGAAATAGACGGAGAAAGAGTTTATACAAATTCTATGTTTGAAGCGGAAACGAAAATTCCGTATTATCTTAAAAAATTGATCGAAAAAGAAACTAGTATAAAATTTCTTGATAATTATGATATAGATCAAGCTATCAATGATTATCAAGAAATCAATAAAATTAAATTTGATAAACTTCAAATCGAAGGAATCAAAAATCTTGTAAATAACAAAGTAAGCATTTTGACTGGTGGAGCAGGAACAGGAAAAACAACTTTGTTAAAATGTGCGTTATTTATCTTAAATGAATTAAATTTTAGAATGTTCCTAACTGCTCCAACAGGAAAAGCAAGTCGAAGAATGGAACAAGCCACTGGAGCAATAGCAACAACAATCCATAGGTTTTTAAATGTTGCTGAAGGTTCAAGAACTTATCGACAGTCTGTAATGGTTGTTGACGAGTTTTCAATGGTTGATACGGAATTATTTTATGATTTATTAAGAACTATGGATGATGCACCAATTGACTTTAAAAAATTAATTTTAGTTGGTGATCCTGGACAATTGCCAAGCGTTCAACCGGGTAACTGTTTACATGATCTTATTCAGTCTCAAATTATTCCCTGTGTAAAACTTCAAAAGGTTTTTAGACAAAAAGGGGATTCAAACATAATTGATATCGCAACTTTAGTAAATGATAATAAGCAATTTGATAATTCAATTAAAAAGAAAGACTTTTATTGCAAACAAGTTAATGATTCGAATTGCAAGGAGTCAATATTGTATTTTTTTAATTATCTTTTAGAAAAATATGAAGACATTGACAAGTTTTATTCTGAAGTGCAATTTATAGCCCCAATTAAAAAAGGTGCTACTGGTGTAAATAATATCAATGAAATGCTTAAAAAACAATTAAATCCTATTAAAGAATCAGATAAATTAACTAAATGGTTTCCTTTTGACAAGGGCGATAAGATCATGTGTATTAAGAACGATCGGGAAAATGAAGTAATGAATGGAGAAAGTGGTCGTATATCTGATGAAGACAAGACAACATTCTCTGTTTATTATAGAGATTTAGACAAAACTGTTTGTTATAAGAAAAATTCCGAAACTGTTAAAAATTTTCAATTGGCGTATTGCTCTACAATTCATAAATTACAAGGATCAGAATTTAAATATATCGTGATTATAATGAATCAAGATTCTCCTTTTATGGATTCTCGTATTTTATATACAGGAATTACAAGAGGAAAGCAAACAGTTATTTATTTATCTAATAAACAAACAACTGAGAAAGTTGTCGCAAGAAATAACAGAGAAAAAAGAAATACATTCTTAAAGGAACGAATGATATCAGAATTCAAGGAGGATTTATAAGATGAAAATATCAAGAGTTATGCAATATACTCTCACTGACGTTCAAATTGGCGATATTATCGCCTTGAATGTTTGGCAATATCATGAATATGTAATTATTACTGGTGAAGTAATAAAAATTGAAGGAAATTACATAAGAATCAAAGATAATAACTCTAATGAATATCAAGAAAATGCTAGGCATATAGATATTGAAAAAACTATTGAAATTAATAATAACAAAAATAATTATATTCAAAAACTTGAAGAAATAGAAAATACTTTAAAAGAAACTATTAAATTAACTAATTTAGAATTAAATGATTTAAATAAATATTTTAATATTAAAGGTAAATACATACAAGCAAGAAAGATTACAGAAATTAGAGATTATTTAAAAATAACATCTTTAGATAATGTTATTACTAAGGTAAAGCAAGTTTGTAGTTATTTAAGAACATATTAAAAGGGAAGTTTATAAGCTTCCCTTTAATTGAAAATAGAAGGAGATTAAATATGACTTTTATAGAAATTATTGAAAGATTAGAAAATGAAATAAAAATTTTGGAAAATAATATAAACTCATTAAGAGAAAATAATAAAATGCTATTAGATCAAAGAACAGAATATATGGAAATTGTAGAACAGTTTGAAAATGAAATCAAAATTTTAAAAAATGAAAGAATTCAGATAGAACTAGCACAAATATTAAAAGTTTTGCGGTCCGCTGATATTAATAATTTAGAAAAGTATACTTATGCAAAACAATTGCTTGAAGAATTAGAAAAAAAATAGAAGGAAAAATATGGAAATATTCCTAAGGAAGGAGTAAAATAATGGAAAAACTAGTTATTGAAAAATTCTTAAAAAATAACCCACTTGATGAAATATTTTATTATCAAATAAGCTTAGGAACTTTGATGATAAGTGCTAATGGAATAGATTTTAGTATTGATATAGACGACATAAAAGCTCTTGGATTAAATTACATGAATATATTTTTCGAGACTAAATTTGGACGATTTGAATTTAAGAGGGCTGAAAAACTAGATTTATTAAAAAAAGCTTTTGGAAATCAAAAATAGTCTAATTGAAAGTAGGTTAAATCATGGATTTCAAAATATATGGACTTTGTCCAATATGCAAAGATATTAATAATAATAAATATTCATATCATAAAGATATTGATAGTTATCTTTGTACTAATTGTGGATTTTATGTTACTAAACATTCACTTGATTGTATTAATTATTCAGAAGATAAAAGCGAAATAGAATTATATAAGACAATAATTGAAAAAAGAATTTTAACAATTAAAAAAAGATAGGAGCAAAAACAATGAAAACAAGAAGAATAAGAACAATGAATAATAAATTAAAAGCTTATAGAGTTTGGAAAAATAGAACCCAAAAAGAATTATCTGAAGAATTAAATATCAGTTGTGATTGGATCAGAAAAATTGAAAATGATAAAACTTATCCTAGATATAAGATAAGGAAAAAACTATGTGATTACTTTGGGATTAACCAAGACCAACTTTTTATATTAGATCAGAAAGAGGATGATATTAATGACTGAAAAAGAAAAGTTTTTTGAAGCTTTAAAAGATGATGAAAAAAGAGATAAAATTTTTAAATTTTTAATAGAATCATCCGCAAAAAGAAAGATTGAAGAATTTAAAAAAAATACAGGATATTCTTTAGATGAATTTTTTATTTTATTAGCTGAAGATAAAATAAAAATCATAGAAATAGATAATAAAATTATTTATAAATGCCAATGTGGAACTAATTATATGATTTATAGAAAAGAAGAATCAATAAATTGTTTTGAGTTAAGAACTCAATCAGATCCATTAAGTGTTAAAAGTATTATTCCATTTACAGAATATTTCTATTGTATTAAATGTGGACAAAGAGCGGCAATTTATGGAAAAATAAAAAAAATTGAGGTGGTATTTTGAAAAAACTAACTAGATATTGTGATAATTGCAGATTTTTAAAAGTTACTGAAGAAGAACAAGATAAAATTAAATTGAATGATAATCAACTAGCAAAACATTATTGCCTATTATTTAATCAAATATTATTTCATAAAGATTATCATCCTAAAATTCCAAGAATCGAAGAATGTTTCAGGTTAAGTAATACTAATTTTGAATTTAAAATGTTTGATGATGAAAATATTTATGGAATAATTCTTTCAAAAAAAGCAGAAAAAATTTTAAAAGATATTGCAAAATATCAAAAATCAACCTATACAGAAGTCATTGAGAAATTAATTTTAGCTGAAGGAAGATTAATTTCTCATTGTTTAAAAGATATGGAGAAAAAACAATATAAGACTGACTCAACAAATACTTTTATAGCTGAAGAACATTATTTAAATATGTCTAGGAATAATGGAAAAAGTAATAAAATTTTAGAAGATAATTTAAATAAGATTAAAAGGAAAGATCAAGCCTATGAATATGCTTATGAACTATTTATTTCATATTATTATTTAACTGAAAAGTACGATAGAGAAATTGCTATTCAAAAAAATTATGATGCTAAAGGTTTTATAGTTCTCAACAATAAAGAAATGATTTTATCAAGCAAATTTGCTACAAATCTACATAATAAATTATATAAAAAATATATACTGGCTTTCCCGAAAGCTAATGAATTTTTTGAAAAAGCTAGACAAAAAGTTATTTATATGACATTTAAAACGATAGCTGAAGAATATCAAAGATTGTATGGAAAGGATGATGAAAATGAGAAATGAAGGTAAAATAGCCATAGAAAATAATTTATTAGATAAGATATTAGAAAATAGAAAATCTAATGAAAGTATTGATGATTATATTAATAAAATTTTAGAAGATCATTTTTATTTACTTTCTAAAATTGATATTAAATCAAACAAATATAAAAAAGACCTAACAATCAAAGAAATTTATCAATTAAAAGAAGATCAGAATTTTATTATTTTATCTGATAAGACAAATTATGAACTAAAAAAAGTCAAAGAATTATTCAAAAATTTAGACATTGCTGGTAATAAAGAAGATGAATTGATTGGATATGCATTAAGATTGATTCAAAGTATTCACAATACAAAATTACCTAAAGGAGAATAATATATATGAAAATATTACGTATTTTGCTTATTAAGACATTAAAAGAAAAAGGACTATTAATTCTAAGTCCTAAATTAAAAATTGAAAATTTGGGCAATTTCCAATCAATTAAAAGCATAATTAGTAAACTAAATATAGAAAATAATTTTGCATATGAAAAAATATTTGCGACTTGCATAACCGATAATTTAAATTATAACTATGAATACAATTTTAATTATTCAGCAAAGAAATATCAAATGAAAGATAGTAATACTAAATTATATGAAAATTGGGCATATATAAAATGATCATATTAATTGATTCTAGAGAAAAGGAGAACAGCCATATATTAAATTATATGGCTGTTAATAAAATATCGGTTAAAAGAAAACAAACATTAAAATTTGGTGATTATTCATTCATTAAAAATAATGTTGATTATAGAAATAAAATTGTTATTGAAAGAAAAAATGGTCTTGATGAATTAGCTTTAAATTTAACTTCAGGTAAAAAAAATAATTCAATTAATCGTCGAGAACGATTTAAAAATGAATTTAAAAGAGCTAAAGAAGCAGGAGCTAAAATGGTTCTTTTAATTGAAAATGCTACTCAAGAAGATATAAAAGAGCATAATTATAGATCAAAATTGCATCCTAATGCATTCATAGGATCACTAAATTCTTGGTATAATAAAGGATATATTGACAATATTTTCTTTTGTCAAGACAAGAATGATGCAGGATGGGCAATGTTAAAAATCTTCCATAATTTTCTTAAAGAGTTGACAAAATAGAGTCAATGTAATATAATAGATGTAGTAAGAAAAATATAAACCTATAGGAGGCAGTTATGAAAGATTTTAATTTTACAGAAAATGAAATTGAGAGGATTAATGAATTAGAAGATTTTGGAGATATTCCAGCCTATGTATTTGTTCAAGAACCAAAAGGAAAATTATCTTATTCTGACTTGTCAGAACCTGATATATTTTAAAAATTCTAAACATAAAGGAGATAAAAACAATGATTAAAGAAACAACAAAATGTCCAATTTGCAGAGGATCAGTCTCAGTAATACCAGACAAAAATGGAAAAACAATTATCTGTGATAGAAGCCAATTAAAGGACAAAGATAAAAGATGTCCATGGTCTGGAGAAAAAATTTTAGATAAAGCTAAAGAATTAGGGGATCGTAAAAATAAAAAGTTTTAAACTTAAGAAGGGTTTTCCCTTCTTATTTTTTATATAAATTCAAAAAAAAATTAGAAAGGAATAATTGGCAAATGGAATGTATATACAAAGATAAAAATTGTTACTTTTACAATGACAAAAAATGTAATAGAATTTTCTCTCAAAAATGCTTGAAGGAAATTGATCATACAAAAAAAATACAAAAAGATGCGAAAAATTATTGGAACAGATTAAGAAAAAAATAATTATTTGCTAATTAAAAAAAATAATTGCTAGGTATAAATATTTATACCTAGCAATTATTTTTTTTGCTAAATTAAAACTTGCTAATTTAAAATATTAATTGAATTGCTAACTTAAAAATTTGCTAATTTTAATGTTGCTAAGTTAAATTTGCTAACTTAAAAACTTGCTAAATTAAAGATTGCTAGATACAAAAAAACCTTGCTAAGTAAGAATTAATCATATTAGCAAAGGTTTTTTTGTTTTTAGCAACATTAAAAATAAAGGAAATTAAAATCCACAAAATACATTTTTTAGAAGTTTAAACTTAGCAATTTTAATTTAGCAACTTCTTAATTTTTATTATATATTATATTTAGCAAAAACAAAAAGAACTATTTTTTTACAGTTCTTTTTGCTAAGTGATAATTTTAAATTAATATATTTTTCAAATTTTGCTAAGTAAAAAGTATTATAATAAGATTGTATCATATACAAATAAATTGTTATATTTTTTGTTTACCCATATATATTGGAAATGGATCTTCTTGATTATTCATTTCCTTATTTTTATTTTCAAGATTATAATATTCTACTTCTTTATTAGTTAAAATAAAAACATTTAATCCATCATCTTTATTAAAGAAAATCATATTAATTATTACTTTAATAATTAATCTTATCAATATTTAATCACCAACTTTCTATTTTTAATCCTCTATCCCCTATCAAAAAATGATCACTATTTTATTAATTTTGATCATTTTAATAGGGTAGGGGAGAGCTAAAAATTGAATTAATATCTTTTTTTCTGAGATATTGCTCCGGCAATATTTTTGTCATGTAAATCCTTAAAAAATAATTCTTTATTGGCTAAAGAAAAATTTATTTTATAGCCATAATTACCATCAAAAAATATAAATGCTCTTTTTTCATTCCATAGAACAACTGTTAATTGTGAAGTCATAGCAGAACCGCCAATTCCTTCATGACCTCCACTTGTACTGCCCCATATTTGAGTAAATGATTCTAGTTGAAATCCTTCATTTGGCTGCTCTATTAATTGTGGTAACCTATCATAAATACTTAAGAAAATCTTTGCAATTTTAGGCATATCATAATATCTATATTTCATCATATTCATTTCCCTTTCTATAACGTATTGGAGTGTTATATTCTCCGTAATCTCCGCTTGTATCGGCTTCAAAAACAATGGCTGTATTATCAGTGAATGTTATTTTTATATAACCTTCACTAAGATCATTATCAATATTTTTTATTATTTTTCCTATTATTGAATCAATGTCAAAATTTTTCATAATATTTTTCGACCTCTACAACTTGAATTTTATTTTGCATTCCAATATTTGAAATATCAGCTCTTATTTTATGTGCTTCTAAGTTGTTTATTGAACAAAAAACATTTAACATTGATTCAATGTCCAAAAGATCATTTAAGGAATAAATCACAATATAACATTTATCATCTTGTCTTATATGATTCATTTCCGAAAATTGTAAAAAATGCTTAGTGTTCTTTTTATCCCAATTAAACTCAAAAACGATCCATTCAAGTTTTAAAAATCTATTTGACATGATCCTTATTTCTAAAAATTGTTTTTCTTTAATTTCTTTTGTACAATCTGAACACAATCCTGATTTATTTGTTATATGTACTCTATGGCAATATGTGCATTTTATTCTTTTTTTCATTGTTTTATTTCTCCATTTCTTTTAGTTCTCTAAGGTATCTATTTTCATAATTAATTAAGATTTTAAGCTCTTTTTGAATTTCTTTTATTTTAATTTCTATTCCCTTCTTAGTAAATGAAAATAACTCATTATTTAAAACATCATTATTTACAATAATTTCTTTATTTTCAATCATTTTTTGAATACATTCATTACATATATATATTTCGTCATCATTTGCGAATTCTCTTATATCGCAAACATCATCAATTTTACTTTCTTTACATTTATCACAAAAATTATAATCTAACATTTTTTTATTCCCCATTCTCCATAGTTTTAAAATTTTTAAATTCTTTTTGAATTCTCTCTTTAATTGATTCTTATTCATGGTAATAGACTCAACAATCTATCAATATCTTTTGATTTATGACCATCCCATTTCGGAGCTTTATCATAAATACCTATTTTAAACATATCCCAATGTTTAAGCTCAAAATGGTAACTAAAATGACCTTTTGGAGTATTAATACCAACTATAAAATGATTTTTATACATTGTTCCGTCATGATGAAATTTACTTTTCCAAGATTTGTTTTTATAAATATTACAAATAGTAGAAAATAATATCATTTTATGATAATACAATTCATCAAATGAATGATATCCATCTGAAATTCTGCCAGTATAATTTTTTTCGCTTTTAAAGATAAAATTACAGTGATTACATTGAAAAACGTTATCACCTAGAAAACAATTCAAATGTGAATCAAGTTCTAAACATTCAGGACAAATTACAACTTCTATATCATTCATCAACAGTAAATTTCCCCTTTCTTTTTTCTTCTCTTATTTTATGTGCGAGGTAATCCTCAAAACCTCTATCCCTTTTAATAATCTCAGGGATCATATTAATTTTTTCTTCATAAGGCGAATTCTTTTCTTGAATATTACCAATTTCAACTGTTTTTAATTGTTTAAAATCAGTAATAAATTGATCTAATTTTTCTTTTAATAGTCTAAATGTATCTTTTTTTGTTATTCCTGCAATAATAATTCCAGTATTAGAAATCTTCATATAATGTAATTCATTTTCGCTATCTTTATTATCGATCCAGTATTCAATATACATTTTAAAATCTCCTCTCTTTTTCTCAGTTTTAAAAATCTATTTTAATTTTTTTTTAAGATTTTTATTGATATCTAATTGACTGATAACAATAAATTTCCCTTCTTTTGTGGCTTCCCATTGTTGTCTTAATTTACGATTTTCATATAATTGGTTTAAGGCAATGTTAAGCTTATCTACTTCAAATTTTTTTGAATCAACTTTTATTTCATAGTCTTTTGTTAATTGACCTGAAAAGAAAAAATTGATTAATTTTGCATCTTCATTGATTTGCTTTAATTTTATAAAGTTCATATTTTCACCTCTTTCATTTTTATAATAACTGGAAGCCAATGCGGCTCCTCATATTGAATGGCTTTTCTTGCTAATGGATATTTAATTATTTTTCCATCTGCCATATATATTATGACATTACAAACACTAAGTTTTATCTTATCTTCTTCCTTAAGTTGTATTATTGCCTCTGAAAATTCATCTGACATATTAATCCAATAATACATATTTTTATATCTTGATGGACCAACAACATTATCTCCATTATAGTTAATATTGTTGTCTCCAAACATATCTTCTATTTGTGCAAAGCTTATACCTTCGCTCCTTTCTTTCAATAAATTTAATATCATTGCTTTCATTTTTTCTTTCATTGTTTTATCCTTTCTTTTTTAGAATTTAGGTGGCAGTGGTAAATCATTATCACTTAATTCATTTATGATCCCTTCAGGAGTCATATCATCCCAAAGAGTTTTATTTGTATTTTTAATTAATATTTCTTTGCTAATTATTATTCGCTTTTTTACATCATTATCAATTCGGGCCCCTTTGTACTCAATAAGTCCTCTATCAATAAGACTTTTCTTATCATTCCAATTGAAACCTTTTTTAATTAAATATTCTTTTAATGGCCCCAGAATAAAATATATTTGATCCTCTTTTACTGCTCCATAACAATAATTACATTTGAATTCTTTCCCAACAATTTTAAAAGCATTTTCATTAATATCATAAAATTCTAATATAGTATTTAACATCTTTATTTCAGGGTCTAAATTTTTAATATCTTGTAATCTTGATACAAAATATTTTCCAAGAAATATAGAATATTTAAGATCATCAATATCAAAAAAAAGTTTACGATAGATATAGTTTGCTAGACTTATTACAGCTATCATATATAAATGTTGTTTATTTTTATTTGGATCAAATATTTGATTCAATATTTTTTCATATAAAGCATTTAAATTATCTTTAATTTTTATAATTTCTTGTATATATAATTCTCCTAATAATCCATAATTATTCTTTATGAATAAATAATTTTTTCTGGCGAATTCTTCTTTAATATAATTATTGGAATTTTTATTAATATATTTTGGAATACAATCTACAGGAATACAAATTACACGATTGATTTCACCTTCTTTGTTAGAATCTTCTTCCATAGAATGTTCAGAAGTACACGATAAAATAGTTCTCCAATTAACAGCTTCCATAATTTTTCCGCTTCTATTTAATCTATGTCTACCACTTTCATTGCCAACTGCATATATATTCATTGATTCACTTGTTATTTCATCAACATAGAACGGCAAATTATGAAATTTTGCAAGTTTTTCAATTAATACAAGTTTAGTATCTCCACCATTTGAAGAAATTTTCATTGGATCACCAAAACAAGCCATTCCGAATTTATTTGCTAATGATTTAAAATTACCTGATTTTCCATAATAATTTATAGAAAAACTTCTTATTCCTATAAGATCAAGAAGAGGGGCGGCGAATTTTTCAGATATTATAAAATCACTATCAATATTATCTTTTGTAAATTCTTTTAATTTACTTATAAATAAATTTATATCACCTTTTCCATCAAATGACTTCATTGTATTTTTCAAATATTTGCTTGTATCTCCAGTGTAATCCATATGCAAATTGTTTGAATATGGGAAAAATTCTGTATTATCTTCATTCCATCCCATGTATGGCATTGTTACTTTAAATTTAATATCATTTTCCTCGTTTATTTTATTAAATAAATTTGTTAAATCTCTTTTAAAATCTTCTTGAGTATTAATTGATAGAGAATTCATTAAAAAAGATATACAGTTTGCCCATTTTCCAATCGTGTCGGCGGAGCATAATTCAATAATTGATTCTTTTGTAAATGGATCAATACTCTCAACTTCAAATTGAAAAACGTCATGATACTTGCTGTAAACTTTAGATTTTATAAAAAGCCACTTATCGGATATTCTTTCATAATAATATTGAATACTTTTTCCTATAACTCTTTCTTTTTTGGCTAAAATACCTTTATCATCATAAATAAACCCATCTGGAACAACAAAACCATTTACAGATTCTTTTATAATGCATTCTCTATTATATTTATTTTTGATAGTGTTCTTTATATAGTTTGCCTCATCTGGTGTGATTTTTTTATCTATTTTAATAAATACATTTTTTTCTTTTAATGCTACTTCATATAATTTATCTAAATTATCAAATTTAAGATAAATTGTATCTTTTCCTAATTTAATAGAATTCATTCTATGTTGTAATATTTTTGATAATTTCCAAATATTATTCTTCTTAATACCCATAAAAGCTCTCCTTAAGTTTTATTTTTTATTGAATCATCTTTTATGGCTTCAATTATCAATTTATTGTTATCTACGGTAATAGATATATAATCTTTAATATTTATTAACGCTCTAATATCTTTAGATAAAACAATACATTTACAATTATTTGAGCCATATTTCACAACTTTCTTAATTAATGCCATAATGTATTCCTCCATGTTTTCATTTTTATCATAATTGGGTTTTTATCATAATTGTTTTGTGTGTTAATATTATAGCATAAACACACAAAAGTTAATATAAATTTTTTTAAATTTTTTTTTGGTTACGTCTCAAACCTAGTAATAGTGCATATTTTTTTTTACTGAAACATTTGAGCTAAAATTGGTTACAAAATGTTACACAAAAAGTTACACTTAAATTTAGTGTTGATGAATATTATATATATATATATGTAGTTGTAACATATATATATATATATAAGAATATATAATAAAAATATTTTTTACATATATTTACATATATATACTTATATATATAATAATATTTTTCTACAAAATCAAAAAAAAAGTTACAAATGCTTCTATTTAAGTAGTAGCCTTGCATAGAAGCGTAACTAGCAAATGTTACTAATGTTACGCCATTTTTGTATCTATGATCAATAGTGAATGTCCAAGTGTGTCCAAAAATGAATTTTGTAACCTTCATTGGTTACATTAAAATGTTTATACTTATATTTTTCAATTAAAAGGAATTTATTGCATCATGTAACTGGCATGTAACTAGAATAAAAAATTGATGTTATCTTCATAACTAAAAAGATAACATCAATTTTAAATTAGTTGGGTTTGGTAGGTTTTGTTTTAATAGATTCTTTAATATTATTCCACTTTTCACAATCATAATTTATCTCAAATCTTGTTTTTCCTCTTTTTTTAATATAATTTTCTTCGAGTGCTTTTGTTAATAATTCTTTCTTTTTTCTTTCGGATAATTTTAAAGATTTTATTATTTTATTGCTTGCTGGAATCAGATTATTTTCCTGTTTATTTTCCAGCAAAAATTTTAAAAGTAAAAAGTAGTTATCCCCATGTTGAATTTGATGATTTTCTATGGAATTATTGTCATTTTGTACTAATTTTTTAATGTCTGTAACTTGCGTTTTTACTGAGCTAGGAACAGTTTTTAAATAATTGTACCAATTAAAGGCTTGTACTAACTTTTTGTCATAACCTTTATTGAACTTGTTAACTATTCTTTGGAATAAATTATAGTGTTTAGTCTTCTTTTTTTCCAGTATATTTATGAGTGTTTTTTCATCTTTTAGAACATGTTTTAAATCATCATAAATTTTATTATGTTTGGAATCTACTAAAAAAGCTTTATAAATTCTTGAAGTTTGATTCCAGATATTAGTTTTAAATTCCCCAGGTTTTAGTTTTTCGGTGTCTGGAACTTTAGTCATTCGCTGGGTTTCTTTTGTTGAAATACAGAAAGATATCGCCTTTTGAAATATAGCTCTAAAATCTGTATTTATTTGTTCTCCGCTCGGTCTTTGCGTAGCTCCAACAATATATATCCCGGCGGCTCGTGCTTTTTGACCAATTTGTAATAATTGTGTTTCCTCTTCTGATCGACCTTTACTGGATGAATTTAACTTTATTTCGGCTAATTCATCAATTATCAGAAAAATTTCCGACATGTTCTTGGTATTTTTTTTATTATTATAATCAAAATAATTCTTGCAATTTTCGGTTTTTCTTATCTTTTGTAATCTATCGATCATTATTTCATTTATTTTATTTATTATTTTTTGTAGTTCTTTTATATTACTAATAACTATAGTATTTTTAAAATTATCATAATCGCTAAGCTCTACACCTTCTTTTAGATCGACCATAATAAACATAATATTATTGTTTAAGATCATTAATGATTGTATTATGACATTTGTTAAAACGGATTTTCCTCCACCGGGTTCCCCAGCTATAAACAAATTTTTTACTTTTGCAAAGTCAATTATTACAGTGTTTTCTTTTTCATCAACTCCAATAACTGCTGGAATTGATTTGTTTTTTATTTCTTTTTCATCTATTTTATTTATATATTCTTGAAAAGGATAACAATCCTTAAATTTTGTTTCTTTTAAGAAATATAGATCGATATACCTAAGATTCTTTTGATTTTTTATAAAAGATATCTTTCTATTAAAGAATAATTCAAACTTACTTTTAGATTTAATAATATCCTCAATAGTTAATTCATTTGATACTATTGTTATTTTTTCATTATCAACATAAACAACCTCTAATTTATTATCAAAAAATTCATTCGATAATCTTTTATATTTTTGCTTAAATTTAAGCGTTTTAATGTTTTGCTTAAAATTATGCAACATTAAAATAAATCCTTTTAAAGTGAAAAAAAAGATTAATTTAACCCATGCTATATTAAAATATGATAAAATTAAAATCATGCTTAGGAATATAAAATTTATAATTTTAATCGTCTTTCTATTTTTAAATAGTATACATTGATCAGAGGTAAAACCTTTAATGGTAGCCCTAAGTATAAATTTTAGAGCTACCATTATGCATTTAAACAAGAATTTAATTAAAATAGTGCTTAACTTTTTTTTAGGCTTATTTTTTTTATTTAAAATTTTCAATTTAATTAAATCCCTCCATAATCTTAAAAATTACTTTTTCGCCTATCTCTGGAACTAATTCTGGATTCTTAGCCAAATAGCTTAAAATTGCTATTAAGAAGAAAGTTATAATTGTAGATAATATCTTAGATTTTGAATTTATTAGAAACCATGCCAAAGCAATAATTCCAAGTACTGCTATACATAAAGATATTGCTCCAGCCATACTATTTATAAGATTTTCAACAAAATTTGCAAATAACATTTAATTTCCCTCCCTATTAAAGTAATATGTTTCTTTGTTTCTATATGCCTGTCCACCTCTGAAATAGATTGTTTCTATTTCTTCAGTTCTTGAGGTTTTAATAATTCTCTTTTCTAATTTATCTATATCATTTTGATCATTAAAATCATCAACTGGAATATTATTTTCTTGAACCATAGGCAAAGAATTTTCTTTAATTGATATTTTTTCTTTTTTTTCTTGATTAATCATTCCTAGAATATATAAATAAGCAGGAATAGCAAGATAAAAAGTAAAATAATATCCTGCATTTTTTTCAGTTTGCAAAATATTATAAATATTATACATAAATATAATTATTATAATCAGGAATATTATTTTTATAAGTTTTGGCCTTAATATTAAACTTTTAAGGCCATTAAATAAGTTTTTCATTATATTTTATCCTTTCTTTGTCTCTATATTTGAATATTGTATAATTCTTTCAAGCCAAATATAATACATTTTTTTACAATAGTGTTTTTACTATCACCAACTTTATTATTGGCAGCTTTTTCAATAGCTTCAATAATATCTTTTGTTAATAAATAAGTTCTCTTTTCTTTATTTTTACTCATTTTAGCCTCCAAAAATTATTTAATATAATTCTATCATAGTTACAATAATAATGGAATAATAATGGAATAAAAACTATTGCAAAATTATTGCATAAATCATAAAACTTATTGACAAAATAGAATCAAGGTAATATAATAGAGGCTGTAAGATTTAAACCAGAATATAATTAAATTTCAATTTAATCATATTCTGTCTCCTATAAAATGTATATTTAGCTAGAGCGACCAGTTAAATATCTAAGTAAGTTAATAATAATGCGAATTGTTTAGATAGATACATGAAAAATGTATCTTTTTTTTTATATTCTTATTGACAAAATAGATTCCATGTAATATAATAGAGTCATAGAGAAAAACAAAAAAAACTTAGGAGGCAGATAGATTATGATTAGATTAACAAAGAAATTAGAAAACAAATATTTTATTGATAGTTTACAAGAAGAAAAAATATTGAATTGCGAAGATGGATATCGATTAGTAACAATCAAAGTTTTTGATTGCTTAGAAGCTGAAGGAATAAAATTAAGTGAAATATTAGTTGATTTATATTCAGAGGAAGTAACAATGTATTTATATGATTATTCTTTTTATTGTGAAGATGATAAATTTTTTGAATTCCAAGTCTGTATTGACGAGGAATATATAAAAGAATTTAATGAATTATACAAAGAATTTAAAAAATCAGTAAATGATCTTTTAGAAGTTGAAGAAGAGGAAGAAATTTTAAAAGCTGAAGAAGAAATTATAGAAACTGAAAAAGAAGAAATTATAGAAGAAAAAGTTATAGAAACAAAAAAAGAAGAATCCAAGAAAGAAACTAAATATCAAATAGGTCAAATTCTTTACAATTGTGGAGATATGGCAAATAATGCAGGATGGTATAAAATTACAAACATAAACATTGACAAATTTGGAGTTTTTTATGATGTTAAGGAGATAGGTGGAAATAGAAAAAATACTTATCATGAAGCATATATAAGCGAAGTTGATCGACTTAACGGATCAACAAGAATAGTTACTAAGGAAGCTAGGATTAAAGCAACTAATGAAACATATGTAAAAAATGCATTAACTTCTTTAATTCTAAAAGATGCTAATGAAAAAGATCATGAAGAAAAAATAAAAGAAACTGAAGAAGTTAACAAAGAATGGTATAAAATAACTGATCATGAAGAAGAAGAAAAAAAAGAAATAATTAATGATTTAGTTGAAACTTGCAATGCTGGAATTAAAACAGAAAAAGAAATTAAGATTTATTTTAATAGATTAGCTAAAGATCAAAGAACAAAAGTTCTTAATAAATTTCAAAGAGAAAAGAAGGGTTTAGATATTAATTTATTTTATTACAGTACCTTTCTAAATGAAGAATTTTATTTATCTGAATTGCAAGAAATAAAATCAAAAATCGTTAAATATGTAAATTTTCTTGAGTCTTTTAAAAACTCAATTATGGAAGAAATCAATAATTATCAAGAACAAATAAAAAATTTCAAGAAAGAAAAAGAACCTTTTTATAATAATACTTTCAAAATTTTAAAAGATGAAGATTTTAAAATAGTGAAATTAGATAGTGATATAACATTTGGAAATGGCAATCTTTGTTATATTGATGAATATACCTTATATCATAAAGACCTTGGATATGCTTCAATGAATGAGCAAACTCCATATATTCCAGAAGGTGGCAGATGTGCATTAAAGGCAATTATAGATGAAAAAATAATTGATTCAATACCTCATTGGATTAAATCAGCTAAATTTAAATATACATATAGATCAAGAGGGTTTTCGCCTTATTGTCAACCTATGAATGGATTAATAAATCATGAGAATCAAAAAGAATATAAATTTGAAGTTTTGACCTATAATCGAAAACTAACTTGTAAAGAAATATCTGATTTCGAATTAATTGATTTAAATGAATAGGGGATAAAATCCCCTCTTAGGAGGATATTATGAAAATAAATATTATTTCCACTTGTGAGACACCAAAAGAATATATTGAAATTATTGAAAAATATGCAAAAATTATAAATATTAATTATGAGGATGGGGAATTTCATGATGAATATATTATTGAAATTGAAATTCCAAATAATATTTATATCTTATTTAAGTTATATGATGATATAAAAAAATATAATAAAAATTCTGTATTTGAAGGACTTTTATTACATAAAAATAAAAATCAAAATGAATATTTCATTGAAATATATGATGGATATCGAGAATAATAAAAAAAAATGGGAGGATTTATACAATGAAAAGAAAATTAAGAATGTTTAAAGAAGAAAAGAGAATAGAAAAGGTGGCTTTATTAGCTGCCGAATTATTAGAAAAAACTGAAGGAAAAATAAATATTCAACATTTAAAACAAGCTGTTAAAAAGCTTGATGTTTGGAAAGATTATCAAATTGTAGTTTGCAATCTGGCAAAAGATTTTAATAATCATTGCCAATTAAATAATATATCTCATGAACATTCATGGGCTGGCGAAGATGGTTGTCGTGAAACTGCCGAAATTCTATATGGCCCAAATATTATATTTGGCGAATGTATAGATAAATGGTATTCAGATAATGGCAATATTACATATTCAGAAAATAAGCAATCGGATGCAGAATTTGACATAAATTCAATTCATATAATTTTTATTAAAAATAATTCATGGAATCAATGGGATGGGCAGCATAATTATGATGATTATGAATATAAATTGATTTGCTACTTGCCTAAAGATCATCCCTATAAATTAAATATAAAAGCCCAAGAATTTATCAAAATGTTTGGAGGTATTTAATAAAATGTTAAGTGTAAATTTTAGGTTAAATGAAAGTACAAAAGATACGACTGTAAGATTTTCAAAAAATCTATATCCTTATAGCTTTGTAAAGTTTCTTAAAGAAAAAGATTCTTTTACATTCTTAGAATCAAATAAAAAAAATCATGTATTTAAATATAACGGAAGTGTAGAAAATGCAGAATTTAATTTTAAAGTACATTTAGTAACATTTGATAATCTTAATAATAAGATTTCAATGGATTAAAAAAATGTGGAGGTGGCAGTGTATGAAAATAACTTTAATAGTTATAGTAATTATAATCTTATTAATAATTTTTAGAAAACATCTTGCTGATATTATCGAATTATTAATTGAATTGCTTATTGATTAGAAGGGAAGGAAAAACAATGAAATATCATGACAGTTTTGTCAAGTTTTGGATAATAAAAAGAGTTAAGAAAAAAATACATAAAATAGGTAAAAAAATAGGTAAAAAAATACATAAAATAGGATTTAAGTTTTCACAAAGGAAGATTTATTTATTGAAGTCTATAGGTTTTTGGTATTGTGGCGACTGTAATAAATATCACAGTCCCAGAGTTATGAACTTTAATCCAGATGACTTATTCTTTACAGATGGATCATGTGATCCAGAATATTTGGAAAAGGTTAACGGCATTTCATGTGATCCAGAATATTTGGAAAAGCTTAAAGACCTTGAAGCTGTAGAACCTGACATATAAAAAAGGCTGATATTATCAGCCCTGAAAAGTAGTAATAATTATTTAAATTTTTGAAAACATATATATTATATCATTTTGTCCTAAATACAACTAGGACAAAATGATAAATAAAGTGAGGTTGATAATATGACAATGGAAAAGAAAAAAATATATGATAATACAAAAACAAAGAAGCTTGAAAAAGCTATGAAAATGCTAGAAATTTTAAAAAAAGAGGGAAGAAAAAAGGCCCCTGAGCTTGCGGAAAGATTAGGGCTTAATAATAAAAGATCAATTTATTATTATAAGCGAACATTAGAACTTTTGGGACATAAAATAGAAACTTATGGCGGTTATGATGGGGGATATGAACTCATTGAGCCAGAAAGATTATCGGATAAGGAATTAGATTTTATTGCTGAAAAAATTAACAATGAAAAATTAATGAAAAAAATTGAAAGAATTAATAAAAGATAATAATAGGAGGAATTTGGAAATGAATAAATATACAAATAATCAAGTTTTGAAAATAACATTAATAATTATAGGTGGAATATTTTTTCTCAGTTTTTTGACATGTTTAGGTGTTGGAGGATTTCTTTTAAGTGAGAATTCCCAAAATACTAAAACAGAAAATAAAATCGTAACCAAAGATAAGGTTAAAAAGAAGAATAATAAAAATAAAGCTAATTTAGCAAAAGATAAAGTTAAAAATAAACCGACCTTATCGCATGAAGATAAAATTAAAAATAAATCGACTGAAGTCATAACACCAAAACCAACTAAAAAGCCAACTATAAAGCCAACTAAAGTTAACACTCTTGATGTACAATTAGCAATACTTCGAGAAAATTTTGAAAATGTTGCAGACATTAAATATAAGGAATCGATCAAAACAATAGAAATAATTCCACATGATAAAAGTTTTATGGTTGAAGCTATGCAGGCATATAATGGAGATCAACAAGCGTTATCAACTTGGAACGGACTAATTAAGAATTTAAAGAAAATATCAAAACAAATAGAAGATGACGACATGTTATTATGTCTTGTTAATAATTTAAATAAAGAAAATTATATACTAATAGTCAATAATGGAGCTGTAGTATATGATTTTATAAAAAATTAAAGGACTGATAAAAAATGTATAATGATATCGTAAATAGCTATAATAGTTATATTGAAAAAGGAGAAATAGCAGAACAAAAGAAAAGAGAAGAAATAATTAAATCCAATAATAAAAGTTCTGATGAAAATAAATTTAGAGAAAATTTAAAAAAGGTAAAGGAGAATTTAAGAAATGTTTAAAAAAGAACAAAATTCGAAAATTATAGATGAATCAATATCAATTTACAAACAATTAGAACTTTTGACAGATAATCAAGCAATATTTGAAAAGAAACATCAAAAATTATGTGATTATATTAAAACTTTGGAAGCTATTATAAAAAATAACCAAAAAAGGATTAATAAACTTGAAAATCAATTTAAATAAAACTTAAAACATGTAAAGGAGAATTTAAGAAATGTTTAATAATTTTAAAAAAGAAAAAAATTCGGCAAAAAAAAGTATTATAAGTATGTTGGAAACCATTAAGGAAGCTTTAGAAACTGTAGAATTAAAGTCTGAAGTAATTCTAGTTGATGAAATTATTGATAATATTAATGATTCAATTAATGAAAATCATAATGCTAGAACTTACAAAAAGCCATGTTATATTAATCCAGATCATTCTATTGATTCTATTATTATGAAAGATGATTCTATCTCTATTAATAATAATAAAGGACAAATTAATAATGTAAGTGGCAATGGTAGCATTAATTCAAATCAAACAATAGAATATAATAAAAAATTTAAAATTTGAAACAATGTATTTAAAATGTACCGTAAGAGGGAGAAATCCAGTTTATTCAATTATAGATAATAATAAAATTATAGCTGATGTATTTATTAGAAATAGGGATATTGAAAAGATAAATATATCAAAGAATTATTTATCTTTTCAAGAGATAGAAGAAATATATAAATTAATTTCTAATTATAAGAAAACATTAAATAAATAAAATATGTTAAGGAAGCTTAGAATTTCTAAGCTTCCTTTTGTTTTATTCAATATTTATAGTACAATATACTTAAAAGTAGAGGAGATGATGTCTTGAAAATTAAAAAGCTATCAATTAGCGAATTAATCAATGCTGAATATAATCCAAGAAAAGATTTGAAAGAAAGTGATCCAGAATATCAAAAAATCAAAAAAAGTATTGATGAGTTTGGTTATGTCGAGCCGATTATCGTTAATGAAAATTGTGAAAATAATAAGTATAGAATAATTGGAGGTCATCAAAGAGTAAAAGTATTAAATGATTTAGGTTATACCGATATTGATTGTGTTGTTGTTGGTCTTGATGAAACAAAAGAAAAAGCTTTAAATGTAGCACTCAATAAAATATCTGGTGAATGGGATAATGAAAAGCTTTATGAAATTTTAAAAGATTTCAATGATGACGATTTTCTTTTAACTGGATTCGATAATCAGGAATTTAAAGATTTAGAAGAAGAATTCAAAAGTCTTGGAAATAATAATAATGATTCTTCGGGATCTGGTAGTAATGAAAATGATGAAAATAGATATACTGATAAAATTGCATCTCCAGAATATACGCCTAAAATGGATGAAGCTCCACCAATTAATGACTTAATTAATGTTGATAGAACAAATGAATTAATTTCAAAGATTGAAAAAAGTAATATTGAAGATAATATAAAAGAATTTTTGAAGTTATCAGCAAATAGATTTTTAACCTTCAATTATGAAAATATCGCAGAATTTTATTGCCATCAAAATAAAGAGACTCAAGAATTAATGGAAGATTTAGCTTTAATTATAATTGATTATGAAAAAGCTATCGCTAATGGGCTTGTTGATTTTTCAAAAAAAATAAATGAATTAAGAGAAGATGAATTAAATAATAATGAAGTTGAAGGGCCATTTGGAGAGGATGATTTTAATTGAGAAAAGATTTTTGTGTTTTTATTTTAAGTCATGGTCGTGCTGATAAAATACATACGATTGATATGTTAAATAATCTTGGTTATTCTGGCAAATGGTTTATTCTGATCGATAATGAAGACGAAACAGCCGATCAATATTTTGAGAAATATGGATCTGAAAAAGTTTTAATGTTTGATAAAAAAGAAGCATGTAAAAAGACTGATCAAGGAGATAATTTTAATCATAGAAAAACTGTCGTATCAGCAAGAAACATCTGTTTTGATATCGCTAAAGAAAAAGGATTTAAATATTTTATGGAGCTTGATGATGATTATAAATCAATGAATTATCGATTTAATAAGAATTTAGATTACAAACATACAAAAATTAGAATACCAATATTAGATAATATTATTGATGAAATGATTAAATTTCTTGAATATAACAAAGATATTTTAACCGTTACATTCGCTCAAGGTGGGGATTATATTGGGGGAACAAATAACCCAATGGGAGCAGCTATAAGATTAAGAAGAAAAGCTATGAATAGTTTTATATGTAGTGTAGACAGAAGGTTTAGTTTTTTAGGAAATGTAAATGAAGATACAACAACCTATGTAAAATTAGGACAAGAAGGTAAAATTTTTGTAATGCTTAATCATATCGCACTAGAACAAATACAAACCCAAAAACAATCAGGAGGAATGACAACTATATATTTAGAGCAAGGAACATATGTTAAAAGTTTTTATACTGTAATGTATTGTCCATCATGTGTAAAAATTTCTATGATAATAAATAGTGATTCAAAAAGAATACATCATAAAATCAAATGGAAAAATGCTGTTCCATGTATATTAAACGAGAAATTTAAAAAGAGTTGATATTATGTCAAAAGTCAAAAAAGCAGGAAGAAAAAACGCATATGATACAATAATTTATCCTCAATTAGATCAAATTAGATTTTGGCTTAATGAAGGTTATTCGCACCAGCAAATTTATAAAATGTTGGGAGTAAGTGAAGCAACTTTCTATAAATATTCTACATTAAAAACAGAGTTTAAAGAGGTGCTAAAGAACAGCAAACAACAATTAGAAATCAAACTAACGGAAGCATTATATAAAGAAGGTCAAGGCTTTGAACATACTGAAGTACAAACAGAATTAGAAGAAGATGTAATAATTGATAATGGTGAGGAAAAAGTAATAAAAAGAAAAAAGAAACAAAAAAAAATTACAAAATTTCATAGAGGGAATGTTAACGCTTTAATTTTTGCTCTATGTAATAGATTTCCTACTAAGTGGAAAAGAGTTGATCAAGAAATTATTGAAGAATTTGAAAAGGGAAGAATTAAACTTAACATTACAGATGAACATATACAAAATGCTTTCAAAGCTTTATATCCTGCAATTGATGATGACGACTATAAGCAATTAGAAAAAGAAATTAAGGAAGAAGAGGATAAAAATGCAGAAAACAAAGAAGAGAAATAAAAAAACAATAATAAAATATTGTGATATTCTTTCTTTTGCTGTTATTAATTCTCTTTATAATAGACAAGAAGCACTACCAAACTTTTCTAATATTGTTGATATTGATGAATCATTCGCCGGAAAAGCTCCAAGATCAAAGGAACATTTAGCACTTTATTGTGCTACCGTATTAAATAATAAATTTCCTTATCCTCGAAGTACTAATGAATATTGTGTAAAGAATGACCATAAATCGCCATTGGATGCATTATGGGGAGCTTACTCAGAACAAGATTCTTTTTCCATATGGTATGCAATGAGAGGATCAGGTAAAACAAGAGATTTAGCAATTCTTGGTTGGCTTGAAAGTGTATTCAAACCTCATTGCTGGACAACTGTATTAGGTGGAAGCTTAGAACAGTCAATAAAAGCGGTTGCATATACTAATGAATTATGGAATATGCCAACGGTAGCTCATTTAAGAAACAAACTTTTAGTTAATGGTCAAGTAGCTGGAAGAGGTTTTAAAACAACTCATGGATCACAATTTCAAGCTTTGGCAGCTTCTACAAAATCAATAAGAGGGCCCCATCCTCAAAAATTAAGATTAGATGAAGTTGATGAAATGGAAGAAAAGATATATTTGGGAGCTTTAGGACAGCCGAAGTCAAATTATGGAATACTTGATAATGTAATAATTTCTAGCACTTTACATAATGCTTTTGGCTTAATGTCTGAAATAATCGATAATAGATATGAAATTGGAGCTAAATTATATGCTTGGTGTATTAATGAAGTTATTGGAAATAGAGGTTTTTGGACATTATCAGAATTTGAAAGAAAAATAAAACAATGTACAAAAGCAATGGTTGATGCTGAATATTTACTAAAAAGACCTAAAGTAGGAGAAACAATTTTTGAGTTTGATAGTATAGATAGAGCATATAACAGAGGAAGAAATGATATATTTGAGCCTAAAGTATTTACAGAGGCTGGAATTGACTGGGGATATAGTTTTACAGCTTTTTCTTTAATTCAAGACCCTAGAGAAATTTTTAGAAATAATATAACTAAATATTGGGAATATGTCGAATTAAAAGAAAGATGTAAGGCAATAGCTGAATTATGCATTAAATATAATGTAATAGCTGTTTATTGCGATAGTAACCCTAAAGACAGTAATATTACATTACAAAAAACTTTTATGGAGTTAAGATGTCCAACTAAAGTTATTCCAGTGTCTTTTAATAAGTGGAAAGGTATTGGCATAAATGTGTTAAGATTTTTATTAGAAAGAAACAAACTAAATATTACTAATAAAACAGCTCAAGAGAAAATGAAAAAGTATCATTATGCAAACCCAGAACTAGGGCAGATTGCAAAGATTGATGACCATATACCAGATAGTTTGATAGCTTGGGCTACAAGTAGGTATAAAATATTAGGAATTTAAAAGGAGTGAATTAAATGTTTTTGAATGAAAAAGATAATTTTCCACCTAGCGAATGCGATTATTGGTTTTTAAAATATGAGGAATGGGGAGCCTGGTATTCTGGCGATCCTGAACAATTATTAAGATTTTATACAAGATTAGCTTCGGGAAATGAGACCGCTCAAGAAAAGTTTTGGGCAAGGTTAGAAACTGAAGAAAGAAAAGGTATTGTCCATATGCCTTTAGCTGGTGATATTGCAAGCACTTCGGCAGATTTATTGTTTTCTGAAAGTCCGATTTTTAAATATGATCAAAAAACAATCGCTGGGGAAAGAATAAAAGATATTATTGAAAAGAATGGATTTAATAGTATTTTATTAGAAAGTGCGGAAATATCGGCAGCAATCTCAGGTTGTGTATTAAAATTAGATATAGAACCAAAATTAGAAGGAGTTCCTTTAATTAATGTACTAAACCCAAAGCAATTTATTCCTACATTTTGGAGAGACAGACTATGGGAAATTTTATTTTTTAGAGTAGTTAAAAGAACAGATAGTGGGAAAGTCTATAGGTTGTTTGAAAACAGAAAAAGAGGCAAAAATGGATCTCTTTTAATCGAATATAAATTAAACGTTGGAACAGCGACAAAAGTAGGCAAAGAAATTGACCCTAATAGTATTAAAGAAACTGAAAATTTAAATTTAAAACCAGTTGAATATAAAAATGTGGATGGTTTAGGCTGCGTATACGTACCTAATATGCGACCCAATAGGCTTGTTTTGGGAAGTCCTCTAGGAATCAATGATTATTCGGACGATATTTCATTGTTGGATTCTTTAGATTTTGCTTGGACAAGTTGGATGCGTGATATCGAATTAGGAATGGCTCAGATATTTGTAGATGAGGAACTACTACAAAAGACAAGATCAGATGTAAACGGTACAACGACTTATATAAATAATTTTAGCAAATTTCAAAAGTCTTTTGTAAAAATGGATTTTACTCAATGGAGAATGTCTGAAAATAATGTAAAACCTATAGAACAAGTACAATTTGATATTAGGGTTGAGGAACATATGAAAACATGTTCCGAATTAACATGGCAAATAATTTCAAATTGTGGTTATTCTCCGCAAACCTTCGGCTTGGGAGAATATGGAAATGCTCAGAGCGGTACCGCTTTAAAAATAAGAGAAAATAAGTCGCAGAAAACAAGATCAAAAAAAGAAAAATATTTCAAACCTGCGATTTTAAGTTTATTACAACAAGCCCAAAATATTGACAAAGCAAGTGGATTATATTCAAATTATGAAAATCAACCAATATCATTGGAAATAGAAGATTCAATAATGACAGACAATAAAGAAACATCTGAAGTAATAAGAAATTTATATCAGGCAAAAGCTATTTCAAATTTTATGAAAGTAAAATTACAGCATCCAGATTGGACAGATGAAAAAGTACAAGAAGAAGTGGACAAAATAAATCAAGAAGAAGGTATTACAGGCGAAATGATAAAAACTGAGGTTTAAGACTTTTTTTCTTAAACCTTGTCTTTTATTTATTTTTATAATAAAATCTCTTTATTAGATTGGAGGAAAAAATGAAAAAACAAAATGATGATGTTATAAAATTCAAATGGGAAACTGATGAAGAATATGAGTATAGGAATAATATTTATTTATTTTCTGATAAATTAAATAAAATATTAGGAGATTTAGCAAATTTAGCAAAACAAAGCTTGCCAAACTACCAACCAATGCTAGACAAGATCAGAAGCAATTATGGCAGATTTATTAAATTATTAGTTCCTGACTGTTATCAACCATTTCATGATCTATATAAAAGTGGACTTGAATATTATATAAAAGGACTAGTAATTTTAGTTAATACTTTCATTGATAAAAAAGAAAATAAACTTCCTGATAATGATAAAAATGTAATTGCTAAAATTACAAAAGCTGGTAATTTTTTTCAAGCTGGCGATGCATATTTTAGAATTGCCAATACAAAGAATTTTGAATTATTTGAAAATCAACAAATAGAATATAATGAAAAACAAAATAAGGTGAAGAAATGAACATTGATAGATATGAAGATTACGGAAAAAATTTATATTTGTCAGCTCAAAACGTGGTTTTTGGAATGCTGATTGCTACAAAAAAATTACTAGAAAAAATAAATAATGATCCAACAAATGTTACTAATTATAAAAAAGCGTATATTACAGAAGTAACAACAATTGCCAAAACATTCAATAAAGATTGGAAAAGTTGGGCAAATAAAGACTTAGCAAAAGCATATATCGCAGGAATAAACCATGCAAAAGCAGATTTAAAATATAATAATTTATCTGCATCAATTAAAAAGAAGATCAAAAATGGATCTTTTTTAATTGAAAGTCCTCCACCAATTTCAATTCCAGCATTAAGCAGTGAGACTTTATCGTTATTTAAAAATATTCCTGAACATGTGCCTTTCTATAAAACTTTTAGAGATGCAGCATATTACAACTTAGATAATCAGCCAATTCAAATACTAAGAAAAGCTGAGGATATTTATCGAAATGCAGCAATACAAGCAGGTGAGAAGTATTTCAAAGAAGGTGATATTTACACAAGGATAAAATATTCTCAAGAAATTATGGATCAATTAGCAAAACAAGGAATTCAAACTATAATTTATAAAAATGGAGCAAAATATTCAATTGACACTTATTGTGAAATGGTCGGTCGTACCGTCTCAGGTAGATGTTCTTTACAGGGAAATTTAAATAGATATGCTGAAGGAGGTTATACTTTAGTCGTTGTATCAAGTCATTTCAGAGCCTGCGACCTATGCACTCCATATGAAGGCGTAACTTTAAGTATAGAACGTCATCCAGTGTATGAAAGTGTTGATGATGCAGAAACTCAAGGATTATTTCACCCTAATTGTAAGCATGATGTAAGTCTATGGTTTGAAGGTAAAGAACCATTGCCGCCAAGAGTAGATCAAGCCGAGCAAGATTTAATTGATCAATATGGATATAATGAAGCTCAAAAAATCTCTTATAATGCTCAGTTAAGACAAAGAGCAATAGAAAGAAATATTCGTAATTGGAAAAGAAGATCAGAAGGGGCAATGGATAATAATATTAAAAATATTGCCGATAGAAAAGTTAAATATTGGCAAGCCCAACAAAGAGAACATTTAAAAGATAATACGTTCCTTAATAGAAATTATATTAGGGAACAAATAGGGAAGGCACATTAGAAAGGAGTTTTGATGGATAATATCACAGCAAAACAATTAACCAAAGAAATTAAAAGACAAAATGATTTAAAAGTTTTAGAAATAGAATTATTAACAAAACAATTTATAAAAATTGATAAAGATTATTTAAGAGATTTTATTAAAAAAAGATTAGATGAAATTGAATATAAATATAAATAAAGAAAGGATAAAAGAATTAAATGAAAAATGAAAATCTTAATGAAGCAAGTTTGTTATTAGCTAATGAAAATTTAAAAATCGTACTGCCTTATATTGCAGAAAATCTAAAAGTATTTAAAAAATGTTTATTAGCAAAGAAAATATTTTCAGAAGAAGAAATTACAAAAATGTTAATCGAATATGAAAAAATAATTTTATTGTCAGGAGATAAAAAGTGATGAATCAGCCAAAAAAAATAAAAGAAATAAGTGATATTAATACTAATACAGAAGAAGGAAAATTATTATTAATCGCACTTTCTGTTATAACTACTACTAAAGGATATTCAGATAAGACACCATATGAGGTTATTAGTGAATTATATGAAATGCATGAGGTGATCCATGGAAAATAAAAATATTAAAGAAAAATTATTAAATGATAAAGAATTATTAAGAAGATCAGTTAAAGAAAATTCTTCATTTAGCACAGCCGATCTATTAAATATTGTGGCTGATTTGATAGATTATACTTTAAATAATAATAATTTAGATAATAAAAATATAGGTTTAGATGATGCTTGTAAATCAATGGATATAAATATAATTAATAAATTAATGCAATTGGAAGAAGATAAGAAAAATTCAAGAATGATTTCTCCAACAGAAACACCAGAACATTTTAATTTAAGGAAATTTCAATCAAAAAATTTTATTAATGATTTAATTGCTAAATATAAAAAAGAAAAAGAATCTTTTATGTATTCTTTAGCAAATTTAACCGAAGATTTTATAGATGATTTAGAAAAAATAAAAGGAGTAATTGATGAATAAGTTTTATAAAAAAATTCTAATAACAGGTGGAACAGGAACACTTGGTAAAGAACTTACAAAACAATTGTTAAATAGTGATAAATATATCAAAAAAATTTATATTTATTCTAGGGATGAATATAAACAATCAGAAATGAAAAAAGAATTTAAAAATAATTCAAAATTATCTTTTTTTATTGGTGATATAAGAGACAAAGATCGATTGTATAGAGCATTTAATGAAATTGATTATGTTATACATACAGCCGCTCAAAAGCATGTTCCTTCATGCGAATATAACCCTTTTGAAGCTGTCAAAACAAATGTTCTAGGATCAGCAAATATAATTGATGCTGCTATTGATAGAAAAGTTAAAAAAGTATTAGCAATTTCTACAGATAAAGCCGTAAATCCTATAAATTTATATGGTTGTACAAAAGCATGTATGGAGAAAATGTTTATTGATGGAAATAATTATTCTGGCGATAATGAAACTATATTTTCAATTGTAAGATATGGAAATGTTATTGGCTCTAGAGGATCAGTTATTCCTTTTTTCAAGAAGATAGCCAAAGAAGGTGGCAAATTTCCTTTAACTGATAATGAAATGACTAGGTTTTGGACAACTATAGACAATGCCGCAAAATTTGTTTTGGATTCTTTAGAGATTATGGAAGGTCAAGAAATATTTATTCCTAAATTACCTACTTTAAAAATAAGTGATTTGATAAAAGCTATAAAGGAAGATGCTGAAATAAAAATTATAGGATTAAGAAAAGGCGAAAAAATACATGAAACATTAATTAGTAAAGAAGAATCCAAATGTTTTTTAGATATGAATAATTATTTTATTATTACGCAAAATGCGCCAATTAGTTCATTTGAACCTTTTGAATATACAAGTAAAAATAATGATGATTATTTATCTATTGAAGAAATGAGGAAATTATTATGAATGAAAATTGTAGAAAAATGACATATGAAGAATTAAAAATTGATCATATTGCAATGTCAAAAGAAAATGAAAATTTAAAAATTACTAATGAATTATTGATTGACAATATTAAACAATTAAGACTTGAAAAAAGTTATTTGCAAGAAGAATTAAATCAATTAAAAGAACAATTTAGCAAAGCAAAAGAAGCACAAGTAGAAAGAAAAAAGGAGAATTTGTTTAATCATGATTAATTATGCAAAACATTTTATTGATATGCATGATATAAAAGCAGTAAATAAAGTATTAACAAGCGATAATATAACACAAGGAGAAATTACAAAAGAATTTGAGAATGAATTGAGTAACTATACAGGTTATAAATTTTGTAAAACTCTTAATAGTGGTACGTCTGCCTTACATGCTGCTTGTATGGCAATAAAAATTAAACCTGGGGATGAAGTAATTATTCCTTCAATTTCTTTTGTAGCAACTGCAAATTGTGTAAGTTATTGTGGGGGAATACCTGTTTTTGCGGATATCGATCCAGATACTATTTTAATTGATCCTGAAAGTATAAAAAAATTAATCACAAATAAAACCAAAGCAATAATTTCCATGGACTATGCGGGTCAATTAGCTGATTATAAAGCAATAAAAGAAATTTGCGATAATAACCAATTATATTTTATTAGTGATTCGTGCCATTCTTTTGGTGGAATTAATAGAATCGCTGATAATGCAATTCCCGATATTGTTTGTTATTCATTTCATCCAGCAAAACATATAACATCTGGTGAAGGTGGGGCTTTATTAACAAATGATTATATTTTAGATCATAGAGTTAAATTATTTAGAAATCATGGAAGAAATGAAGAAGGTATTATGGAGCTTTTAGGCTATAATTATCGAATGTCTGAAATAAATGCAGCACTTGTATTAAGTCAATTTAAAACAAAACATCGTCTATTTCAAATATTTAGATATATTTTAGCTGATAAATATATTGATAAGTTGAAATGTGAAAAATTAAAGCAATTAAAGGGAAGAATTCATGTTTACCATTTGTTTGTAATTAAAGTTAAGAATAGAAAAAATAGAAATAAATTTATTAATTACATGAAAAAAAGGGAAATTCAATGTGTTATACATTTCCCTCCAATATATAAAAATTCATTTTATGATCCATTGGACAAAATTGATTATTCAAAACAATGTCCTAATACTGAAAAAGTAGCCGATCAAATAGTAAGTATTCCATTGTATTATAACTTATTATATGGACAACAAGAATATATCATTAATTGTATTAATGAATTTATAGAAAAGGAATGATATTTTATGATTAATAAAATTAAAGGAAATTGGTATATAATTTGTGATGGATGTAGTGAGAATGAAAGTTTTTCAACTTTTGAAGCCGCTTTAAATTATGCAAAAGAAAACAATTGGACAGTTGAAAAGAATGATAAAGATGAATGGGAAAATTATTGCGTTGATTGCCAAGAATAGAAAGGAATAATAAAAACAATGTTTAAAATATTTAGATTTATTGAAGAAAAGCCAAAAGATAAAGAAATTCGAGAATATCTACTAAAAGAAAAATTAAATAATTATTTAAAAAAGAATAAAAGTACCTTAAATGTTTGTAGTGTTCATGAGTTTTCGGAATTATGTAAATTTAATAATAAAAGCTATAGAATAGGTTTAAAAAATAACGATAAAGGTGGAGAAAATTTTCTTTATACTAGTAATACTCAAGAATTAATAATAGATATGTTTATTGTTACTCTTGATTATATGGAAAATAATTTGAATGAATTAATAAAAATAAGAAAATTATTAAATAATTTTTTTGAAAAGAAGTAAAAAAAATAAATAAAAAAGGATGATTTAAACTATGAAAAAATTTGAAAAATATTTTGGTACAAAAGAAATTGAAGCTTGTGAAATGAATTATGGAGAATATGCCGATTTTAAATATGGAGATAAAAAAATCAATACTGGTCTTCCAGATAATAAAAAAGGATATTCTGTTAGATATTCAGATGATTATTTATCATGGAGTCCAGAAGAGCCATTTAAAGCTTATAAAAAGATCAATGGAAATTTAACAAGATTAAGAAATGAATTATTGACTGAAGAACACACATATATTGAACATGATGAAAATCAATATAATGCTCCTCATAATTATTTAATTAAAAATATTGAAAATGATAATCTTTTATGCGGAATACATTTTCAATGTGGACCAGTTAAAGAAAAAGAATTAAATGGAGTTTTTCTACCTGATATTATTGGAATTTGCATTGACGTTTTGGAGAGTTTTCAAAATTCAGAATTTAAATGTAATGAAAATGATATCGCATTAGATGGCTTAAAAGCTGCTATTATAGCTTTAAGGTCGAGAACAAACAAAAGAAAAGAAAGGGGTGTTCATGGTATTTATGAAAAGTAAAACAATAATACTTGATTTTGGGTCTGGAAATACATGCCAAAATAACGAAAGAATAATAAAAAGAATGTATGATGAATTGAAGGCTATTGACAGCGGCAAGTATGAAATAATTGTAAAATGGCAATTATTTAAAGTTTGCGGTGCGAATATTCCTTTAACTGAAGAATCATTTAATTATGCTTATGAATATGGAAATCAATTAGGATATAAAGTAACCGCTTCTATTTTTGATAGACCATCATTAGAATTTTTACTCGGTTATGATATTCCATTTGTTAAAATAGCAAACAGACGAGAATTAGATTATTTAATAGATTTTATACCTGAAGAAATTCCAATATATATTTCAAAAACAAATGATTTAACAATTAAATTCGGAAATAAAAATATATCTGGGTTAGGCTGCGTAAAAGTTCCAAAAGAACTTGAAGAATTTTGGTGTATAAGTCAATATCCTGCTAGTGTTCAAGAATATTTAAAATTAGATATTAAAATTGGGAATAATATTTCAGATCATACGAATAATTTTGCATTGTTCAATAGATTTAAACCTAAAATAATCGAATGGCATTATAAATTAAAAACTTCTACAGGTTTAGATGCTGGGGAATTTGCAAGAACACCAGATATATTAAAGGAAGTGTTATAGTTGATAATAACTTTAATTCAAACCAGATTAAAATCAAATAGACTTCAAGGAAAATGTATAAAAAGTATGGCTGGTCATCCAATGACTAGCTATACAATTGAAGGAGCAAAACAAAGTAAATTAAGTCATTTTACAGGAATAATTTATCCATCTTCAGATAATAGTGTTTTTTCAAAATTATATTCAGATAAATGTTTTTGTTATTCTCATGAAGGAAATGAAGAAGATGTATTAAATAGGTATTATGCAGCATTAAATTATATACAAAATATTATACAAGAAAATATAACAAATGTTGTAAGAATAACAAGTGATTGTCCAATGTTAGGGTTTTATCCTAAAGTTATTGATGAAGTTATACAAAAACATTTAATAAATGATGCAGATTTTACACATAATAGAGGTAAAAATGGATTACCTAGCGGACTTGATGTAGAAATCATGAAATCTTCTGTCTTGGCATATATTAATAGTATTGCTGAAGATAAAGAAGATAGGGAACATGTAACAAGATTTATAAAAAATAATCCTAAACAATTTAAAATTTATGAAGTAAATTCATTTTTTCAAGATTTTAAATATAAATGGAGTGTTGATACATTAGAAGATTTTGAAAAGGTTGAAGACATTATAAAAATATTAAAAATAAGGAGAAAATATGAAAGATAATATTTATTTAGATATATTAGACATATATAACTTGGATCAATTAAGAAGATGGCGAAATGAAAATACCAAAAAAGGTATTTATAGAACACCGTATTTACTTACAAGTGATATGCAGATAGATTTTTTGAAAAATGTTATAAACAATCGAAGTATTAATGCCAGATATTGGGGAATTTTTAAAGAAGAGGCTGAAGGAGAAAGAGTCAAAGATATAGATACTTTTATTGGATATACTGGTCTTGATAAAATTCAATGGGAAAATGGAAATTCCGAAATAGCTTTAACTATTGGCCCCAAATATATTAGCAAAGGATATGGATCGAAAGTATTAAGTTTAGTTTTAAAAGAAGGTTTTAAAAATATGAGATTACAAAATATTTATGGTGAATGTTATAAATGTAATCCTAATATAGAATTTTGGGAAAAAATGATTAAAAAATATAACGGCTATAGCACAATTTTACCAAGTAGAAAGTTTTTTAATGGATCTTTTTTTAATTCGTTATATTTTAATTTCAATCATTATTATTTTGAAGAAAGAAATAAATAAATTATGAAAATATTAATAGCAACAATAAAAAAATGTCATATAGAAAAAGCTAAATCTTTAGATTATACATACAAAGAATTACAAATAATTACAAAAAAAGATTATTTATTAGAAACTTTAGTTAACTTCAGACCTGATTATGTGTTTTTTATTCATTGGTCATGGTTTATTCCAAAAGAAGTTTATGAGAATTTTAATTGTATATTGTTTCATTGTACGGATTTGCCTTATGGCAGAGGTGGCAGTCCAATTCAAAATCAAATATTAGATAATATAAGTCATACTAAAATATCTGCAATTAAGATAATTAAAGATTATGATTCTGGACCTATTTATCTAAAGGAAAATCTTTGTTTAAATGGAACTTGTGATGAGATATTAATTAGAATTTCAAATATTATTTTTAATAAAATGATTCCTAAAATAATCAATGAACAATTAAAACCTATAGATCAAATTGGAGAAGTTACAAGTTATACAAGAAATTATAATAATAGAATTGAAAAAGAATTTAATTTAAATAAGATATTTGATTTTATTAGAATGCTTGATGGTGAAGGATATCCAAAAGCATATATTGAATTTGGTGAATATAAAATTGAATTTTCAAGAGCAAGTTTAAAAAATGATCATATAATTGCAGATGTAAAAATTGAAAGGACGATAAAAAATGAAAAATAATGTAATAGCAATTGTGGCGCATCCAGATGATGAATTAATTGGTGTAGGTGGAACGCTTATAAAACATATAAAAAATGGTGATAGAGTCTCAGTATTAATTTTAAGTACTGGTATTACTTCAAGATATAAAAATGATAATACGAATATAAATAAAGAAATTCTTCAATTAAGAAAAATATCTGAAGAAGTCGCAAAATTTTTAAATTATAACATTTATTTTGCAAATCTTCCAGATCAAAAGTTTGATACAATTTCAATATTAGAAATTATAAAAATCATTGAATCATGGTTATTTTCTATTAAACCAAATATTATTTATACTCATAATTACAGTGATTTAAATATAGATCATAGACTAACTTTTACATCTACAATAACAGCCGCAAGACCATGTAATAATCAAATAAAAGAAATTTATTCTTTTAAAACTTTATCATCTACAGAATGGCAAGCTCCGAGCTTACAAAAATTTAAGCCTAATTTTATTAATAATATATCTAAGGATATTTTAGATCAAAAAATTGCGGCTTTAAAAATGTATAAAGATGAAATTAAAGAAAATCCTCATCCAAGAAGTATTGACAAAATTGTTAATGAAGCAAGTATAAATGGAAGTATTATTTTAAAAGAATATGCCGAAGTTTTCGAAATTATAAGAATTATAAAAGATTAGGAGAATTATTATGGCAAGAAGAAAAATAGTAACAAAACGTGTAAGACCAATTAATTATTTTAAACATGCTTTCTTTTATTCAAATTATTTAAAAGGAAAAAATATTATTATAGTTGGGCCTAGTAATATTTTAGAAGGATCAAAACAAGGAGAGGAAATTAATAATTATGATATTGTTGTAAGACTTAATAATACATTTCCAATAAATCCATTACATAAAGATTATTCACTCATACATGAAGATATCGGAAATAGAACAGATGTATTATATCATACGGGAGCCATTATGCGATCCTTGAAATGGGCTGCAAATAGATATAATACAGGTAGGATTAAACTATTAGATAGAGATAAAATAAAATGGATTGTTGCTAAACGTGATCCTGTATATGGCAACGAAAAAGAAAAAAGAGCATTAAATCGATTTGTTTTATTAAATAGAAAATATGTTATAGCAGAAAAGACAAAAGGAATAACTTTGAATACTGTCTTTGATTTTTTTGTAAATGACTTAAGGATAAAACTTGATGGAACTGAACCAAATATGTCTACAATTGCGATTATGCATTTATTAGAATTTAATATTAAATCATTAAGAATATTAGGCTGTGATTTTTATTCTGGTGAATATCACAAAAGTTATTTTATTCCTGATTATTTAGAATGGGATAATTTTAATAAAACATTAATAAGAAAAGACGGACAAAAAAGAAAAACACCAAAAGTTCCACATGATTATAAAAAACAAATTAAATTTTTACTTAATGTTTTTGAAAATGATAAAAGAGTAATTATTGATAATCAAATAATAGATTTATGGAAGGAAAAATTACAAGAATTATGATTAAAATTGGTGGCATAGAATATAAAATTATATATAAAAAAGATTTAGCAAGAGACAGAGGACATTTAGGAGAATGTTGCGGAAATTCAGCCGAAATTGGGATTGATAATAACTTAAATAAACATGTAGAAGATAAGGTATTATTACATGAAATTATTGAAGCTATTAATTTTGAATATGAGCTTAAATTAGAACATGAAAAGATTTCTATTTTAGAATCATCTTTATATCAAGTATTAATTGATAATAAGGAATTAATAGAAAAATTTTGGAAAAAAGAAAAGGAGTAAAAATATGATTGATGTAATCTATCTTACAGGAGGAAAGGGAAAAAGAGCTGAATTAGGATATCCTAAACAATTTGCTAGACTAAAAGGAAAACCTATTTTTATATATGGATTAGAAACCTTAAGAAAGATTGAAGATATTGGAACAATTATAATTCCAAGTGATTTAGATAATTCCAATGTAATAAGATTTTTAAATGAATATAATATTGAAAATAGATATATATGTGAAGCTGGGGAAACTCGACAGCAATCAGTTTTTAATGGATTAAAACATGTCAAGACAAAAAATGTTCTAATTTGTGAAGCTGTAAGACCTTTTATGTCGATAAATTTAATAAAAAAAGTTATAGAAGCAGACGGAGATTGTGTTGTCCCTATAGACTTATCAAGTGCCAGTGTAATTGATATATTAGGACATTCTTATGATAGAAATAGTTTTGGGACAGTTCAGATGCCGCAAAAATATGATTCTGAAAATCTTTATGAAGTACATGTATGTATGTATAATGAATCTTCTACTGATGACATGGATTTAATTTATAAACATAGTCGACTTTATGATAAAGTTCCTTTAAATCGTCCTTTTAAAAGAAAAATAATTTTTCATGGTGAAAGAGAAAATATTAAAATTACTTATCCTATTGATCTTAAAATTGCCGAGGCAATCTTAAATTATAAGGAGGGTAATAAAATTGAGTAATATTATAATAACTGGTAGTAGTAGAGGAATTGGGGCTGCAATTGCTAAAGAATGGTGTTATAGAAGCAAAGAAAATCTTTATTATCCAATTTCAAGATGGAGCGATTTTGATATAACAAATTTTAAAAAATTTGAAGAATTTATAAAAAATTTTGATGATTTTAATAAAGAAGATAAGAAATATTATCCAATTGCACTTATTAATAATGCTGGAATTGCAGAGCAAGGAAGTATTTTTGAAACTAATATTAAATCAATTAATAAACAATTTAATGTTAATTTTAATGCAGTTTTTAATTGTACTAAACAATATGTAAAATTTTGTATTAATAAAAAAATAAAAGGGAAAATTGTAAACATTGCTTCAACTGCTGGGCTAGGAGCAAGGCCCGGTAGGTCAATTTATGCAGCAACAAAAGCAGCTTTAATTAATTTTAGTTTATCAATGTCAGAAGAATTAAAACCATATGGAATAAAAATATATATTGTTTGCCCTGGGGCAGTCAATACAGATATGCGACATGAACTAGAGCCTGATGATGATTTTAAAAATATGCTTCAACCTCATGAAATAGGCAAATTTATTTGTAATTTGATAGAAAGTGATAATTTGCTTAATGGACAAATATTGGAGGTTAAAAAATAATGTTAGTAAATATTTTAAATAAAGTTCATTATCCAATAATAATTGGGAAATATACGTTTAAACCTTTTGAAGAAATTACAATTAGAATTGATTCGGATTCTTTATTTAGAGAAATAAGAAGTGATAGAGGATTAAGAGTAGGAAAACCAAACAATGAATCATATATAAAAAGACATGGCCTTAAAAAAGGACATAAAATAAATTTTATTTATGACAACATGAATCAACATGCAGGAGAAGCGTATATTCATGCAATAGAGGCTTTATCAAATCCAATAATGAAACATCTTCCCGAAAAAGATATTGGATATTCAAAAATACCATTAACTAGAATGAATATTAGGTTTTTTAATTCAGCAAGAATTAACGAACAGGGTAAAGCCCCAGTTGGCCCAAATGATATTTTCTTTTCACATGGAATTGGCGATAAAAATTATTGGAAAGGAAGTAAAATTGCCGACTATAAATATGCTTTTGTACCGGGACCAGCATGGGAAAATAGAATGAGAAATACTGGATATAAGGGAGAAATATTTATTTGTGGATATACTAAATTAGATCCATTGATTAATATTGATAAGAATTCAATTAAAAAGAATTTAAAACCTAAAATTCTATGGGCTCCTACTCATGGATATCATTCGAAAAATAAAGGGAGATCAAGTTATCCAGCATTTTTAAGATATTTAGATCAAATTCCAAAAGATTATGATTTAGTAACAAGCTTACATCCAACAAGTAAAATGCATAATAAAAAGAAACAATTACCGACAACAAATGAATTATTAGAAGCCGATATTGTTATCGCAGATGCAGGATCAACTTTATACGAAGCATGGATATTAGGCAAGCCTGTAATTTTTCCTGATTGGATTTGTGCAAAAGATACAATGAATCATTTTAAAACTGATCCAGCAAATTTTGAATATCAAATTTATTCTAAAAAAATTGGTTATCATGCAAAAGATATGAAAGATATGATTAAATTATTTGATATTGCTTTATTAGATGGAATGAAAGACTTAGAAAAAGAATTTATAGAAGGAATTTATCCAACAGACTTAAGAGGTAAAGCAGGGCAAACAGCAGCAAAACAAATATTAGAATTAGCTAACAGGTTAAAAATATAATGACTAGTATTGAATTATCAGAGAAATTAAAAATATCTCATAAAGCAATAATAAGATATTTAAAAAAATATAAAAATGATTTTACACAATTTGGTAATATGAATTCTTGTATATTAAGATATGGCAAAGGTACTAAGGGAGGAAGACCTTTAGAATTTTTTAATTTAAATTCTAAACAAATAGATTTATTAATTCTTTATCTATCTCCTAATAACAATATCATAAGACAATATAAACAGAAATATATTGACAAATGATATAAATAAGATAGAATAAAAACATTAAAAATAAAAAAAATTGTGTTGCCTATAACTTTTATTTTTTTTTAAACTACACATAAAAAAAGAGTGATGATGACCTCTTTTTATTACCTTAAAAATAATAATACAAAATAAAAAAGGGTTAATATTACCCTTTTTTATTTTTATGTTCTTGTATTTTTTCTTTTAATATCATCTTTATATAAGTTGCCGTAAGTAAACCTTTATCTTTTGCGATAGTTTCAATCTCTTCTTTGAATTGCTTATCTATCGTGAAATGTATATATTCTTTTTTATTTTTTTTATTATTCAAATTATCACCTCATCCTAATTTTTTACCACAAATAGGGCAATAACCAACATTTGCCATTGTTCTAAAAAAATTATCGGTTTTTTCATAACGAATATCCAAACAATCGCTGTGAAAATGTGACTTACAATTAGTACAATAAAATGAAGGATCGCCGCATAATATCTTATTATTTATTACTTTTCCACAATTTTTAGCTGCACAATATATTTCTTTTTTGTCTCTCATAAGTTAAAGCTCCTTTTTAATTGATTTATTCTATAATAACATAAATACAACATAAATACAACATAAAATGTTGCATTCATGTTGCATTTATGTTATACTCTTCTTATTAGCTCGAATTCGATAGAATTAAATATAATGGAGGTATGATAATGATTTCAAATGAACAAATAGCTTTAAACGTAACAATTGAAGAAATGATATTGGATTATAAAAGTGAATTATATAAGTTTAAAAAAAGAAAAAATCTTTATGATTATAGAATAAAAATGTATAACAATAATATTAGAAAATTTACTAAATATAGCAATTCTAATAATGCAGTTATGGAGGTTAGAGCAAGTTTATATTTAAGAACCTGCGAAGAAATGATAAAACAAAATGAAAGATATATAAATGACATAGCTGAAGAAGGTAGAGACAAAGAAGAATTTTTAAAACATGAAATTTGGGCTTTGCTCTTCGAAACTATTACTAATAAAGTAATTAATGAAAATACTATTTTATCTAAAAATGGTTATTTAATTTATTCTCTACCATCGGCAAAAATATATTTTAAGAAACAAGAAATTATAATATCTGATGAAGAAAGATTATATAATTTTTTGATCAGAAATAAATTAGAAAAAGACTATATTGATACTAATAAAAAAATATTATTTAATCTATTAAAAGATCATCTTTATATTTGCGAAGATGGTTCGATTAGCAATGAGGATGGATTACTTTTTGATGGAGTTTGTCTAAGTAATCCAGAAATACAAATAAAATTAAATGAAGATTAGGAGAATATATCATGAAAACTAAAACTAAAAAAATTTATACTGAAACTCAAAAGGATTTGATAAGAAATAATTTGGAAAAAATATTGACTTATTATGGTGCAAAGGAAGGAAAATATAATTGGCAATGTATTCCTTATAGACATAATAAAGCAGACAATGATCTATCAATAAATGGTAACGTTTGTTGTTGTCATTGTGGCATTAAAGGTGATGCATTTAATGTTATAGCTGAATTAGAAGGTTATAACATTAAAAAAGATTTCACTTTAATAATAGAAAAAGGCATTGAAATAGTAGGGTGTCAAAACCCTACTATTAATTATACCTATAAAACTAAAGAAAAAAGCAATAAAAACAATGAATCTACTAAAGAAAAAGAATTTAAAAATGTTAATCATAATCTAACTGATATTATACTACAATATTTCTCTTTATCAAAAAATTATTATTATTTTTATAGAAGAAATATTAAAAATGATAAGTTGTTAAAACATTATAAAATAATTTGTGATGATCCAAGAAAGATTTTTCCAAAAGAATTATTACCTCAAGTTTATAACTTATGGAGTTATCAAAATATAATTCCTGTTTGGGAAGATAGAAGAGTGGTTAATGTGATCTTAAGAAGAGACGACTATTTAAATAAAAAAAATAAAAAGACTTTAAACCTAAAAGGTCTTTCTTTGAAAATCTGGAATGCTGGTTATATTAGGCATTCACAAAAAAATGATATATTCTTTATAACAGAGGGAATTTTTGATGCATTATCGCTTGAATGTATCGATTGTAAAGGAATAGCTTTAAATTCAATAACAATGGTCAATAAATTCTTAGATATTATTAAAGAATTTATTGATCAATTAAAAGAAAACAATGTAAAATTCTTTATTTGCTTTGATAATGATCAAAGAAATCCAGAAAAGCCGAATAAAAAAATGCCTTCTGAAATAGCGAGGGAATCGCTTGATGAAGGTTTAAGGACTCTTGGATTAAAAAGCATAATTTTAAAATTGAATAAATATAAAGATGTAAATGAATTCTATATGAATAATGCAGCTTTATTCAGAGAAGAAATTTACAAAGCTATAAAATTTATAGAAAAAAGAGGAAATAATTAAATGAAACTATCTAAAAAAATTTATTTATTAGAAGATGATAAAAGATATTTAGAGATCAATTATCGAAATATAAAAGTAAAAATATATGATAATCAAAGATATCTTATAGAATATATTTTAGATCATATAGTCAATAAGAATAATAATTCTAATCAAATATATAGTTTTTTATATGATTTTAATGATTTATATAATCTATGTAATAGAAATAATTTTTATATTTATGCTTTTGCATATCAAAACAAAAATTTTATTAAATTAGAAATGTTTGAAAAATGGAAAAGATTAGGAATAATATTTCAAAATAAAAGAAATATTATATAAAAACGTCAATTAAATACACATAAAAATAACAAACAATCATGTTTTTTGTTCTACGTAGAATAAATATAACATGTTTGTTTTTTTTTGTCATGTAGGATATAATTGAATTAGCCGACGGGCGTAAACGGAATATAAAGTCGACAGACTATAAATCGGAGGAAATTATGATTTTACAAAAATTCAAAAGATTTAAGAAAGTATTATTTGCTAGTTTTTTGTTTCCAATAATTCCAGTGTTGAGCATTCCAGAAGGTGAAAATGGAGAAAATGAAAATAGCGAAAATCAAGATAACACAAATGGTGAAAATTCAAATAGTGAAAATGGAAATGACGGAAATGGAGAAGATGGAAATAATTCAAGTGGACAAGTTATTTTTAAGTCACAAGCAGAATTTGACAATCTTTTGAAAAACAGAATTAATAAAGCTATTAAGAAAACTAGAGAAGAACTTGAAGCTGAAAAGAAAAAAGAAAGTTTAAGTGAACTTGAAAGACTTAAATTAGAAAAAGAAGAAAGTGACAAAAAATTGATTGAAGCAACAAACAGATCAAATCAATTTTTAATTCAATCAAAAGTTGTTAGTATTGCAAGTAAATTAAAAATTAGAGATCCCGAAGCTGCTTTTATTTTAATGGACAAGGATGATGTATCCATTGACGATAATGGAAAAGTTCTTGGAATCGAAAATTCATTGAAAGCATTAATTAAAGACAAACCTTATTTATTAGATTCTGGTAATGATAGTAATAATCAAGACCCTCAATCGGGTGGAGACGATCAAAATGCTGGATCAAATAAGCCATCTGGAAATAGTGTAGATATGAATTATTTGATAAGAAAAAAAGCTGGATATGCTGATTAAGTAGTTTTAGGGATATAAGGAGGAAGTTTCATGGCAACTTATATTCCAAGAGCTGGTGTTGAAGCTCTTATGCCTGAAGATGTACAACGTGAAATAGTTCAAAGTGTTCCCGAAAATTCTGCGGTTATGACATATGCAAGAAGAGGTCCAAATATGTCAAGGGCTCAAAGAAGAATTCCTTGTTTATCAGTTTTACCAACTGCATATTTTTCAAATCCGGGACCATCAACTAAAACAGAAGATGAGCAATGGAAAAGATTATCTAAATTAATGTGGGAAAATAAATACATTGATGCAGAGGAATTAAACGTCATTGTTCCAATTCCAATGGCAGTTTTAGACGATGCTGACTATGATATTTGGGCAGAAAGTAAACCTAAATTAATAGAAGCTTTCGGAATTGCTTTTGATCAAGCTGTATTTTATGGGATTAATGCTCCTCAAATATGGCCCGATAACATTGTTGCGGCTGCTACCGCTGCTGGAAATTTTGTACCTAAAGGAAGTATCATAAGTCCAAATACAAATAAAAGCGATATATATGAAGATATAATGGGCGATGGTGGTTTAATAGCAAAAGTTGAAGAAGATGGATTCATGGTTGATGGTCATGTATGCAGTATGACAATGAGATCAAAATTTAGATCATTAAGAGCCACAGATGGAATTCCTATCTTTAAATCTTTAAACAAAGAAGGAGTTCAAGGAAGTAGTACTTATTATCTTGATGGTGAGCCTTGCGTATTTCCTAGAAATGGAGCTATAATTCCAAATAGGTCATTAATGATTTCTGGCGAATGGAAACAATTAATGTATGCAATTAGAAAAGATATCATGTGGACAATTTTGACGGAAGCAGTTATTCAAGACCCTACCACAAAAGAAATCGTATTTAATTTAGCCCAACAAAACATGATTGCGTTAAGAGCGTCTATGAGATTAGGATGGCAAGTACCAAATCCTATAAATCGTCTTAACGAAATTGAAGAAACAAGATATCCATTTTCTGTATATGGTGAAGCTGTAAGTTAAGTTAGGAAGTGATAAAAATTTTTAAATCAAATGTTGAGTTTCTTAAGGAAAGGTATTATAAGGGGAAATTATATAAAATAGGTGATGTGGTTAAAATGGATCAAAGTGATGCAACCGCATATTTAAATCAAAATGCAGTAAAATATCATGTTAAAACAGCTAAAAAAATTCCATTAGAAAAGAAATCATACAAAGAATTACAAGATATTTGTAAAAATAATAATCTCCCTGCAGTTGGCAAAAAAGAAGATTTAATTATTTCTTTAAATGAAAAAGGAATTAATTAATGAGGTGATTTAATATGCCTTATAATGTAAATAATTATCCTGATAGAATTAAAGCATTGCCAGCACAAGCGAAAAAAATTTGGGTAGCTGCTTTTAATAATGCTTTCAAAGAATATAATGGTAATGAAAAAAGAGCAAACCAAACAGCTTGGGCGGCAGTTGAAAAAGCTGGATATAAGAAAGACAATACTGGACAGTGGAAGAGGTGGGTATAGCATAATGGCATATATTACAAGTTCAGAATATGCAACATTAACAGGACGAGATTCGTCCGAAGCAACAACAATAAGGATAAGACTTGCCTCAAAACTGCTAGATGATAGAATAGGTAATTACGGTATTTACAAAAATGGATATAAGATTGACACAAGTAAATCGACTTGGTATGTATCACCTTGTTTGTTATCTGATGATTATAATTATGTTAATGTTTCTAACACGAATTATAAGATAGAAGTTACTACAGGGCAAAAAGAAGCAATACAATTATGGATAGCTTCAATGATAACTGAATTATTTAATAGTGGTAATACTCCAAATTCACAAAATAATTTAAGACTAGGTCGATTTAGTGTCTCAAAATCGAAAAATTCAACAGGATCAAAGCTTCCCGAATCAATGGGGTACGTTGATTCAATTTTAATTTCATCTGGAATAATTGAGAAAAGAGTTGGTTTAAAATGAGTATAGCAGCTTTCAATAAAATGATGAATCATTCGATAACTTTAAAAAAAATGCAACGAAATGCTGCTGGCGATTTTTCGATTATTTCAAGTGATAATACCTTAAAGGGATTTGTCCAATATGGTAATAATTTAATAATCAATGAAAAAGGTGAAAAAATCTTATCAACTGCAATTGTTTTTTTAAAAGATGATTGTGGAATTGATATAAATTATCAATATTGGCAAATTGATCAAACATCTCCACAAGTAAGATCAAATATGGAAGTATTAAAAATTGATCCTATTGATCATCCATTACAAGCAGGAAAAACACATCATTTTGAAATTATGGTGAGGTGATATTATGGGTTTAGGTGGTTGGAGTATTTGGAGAGGTAGTGAATTAATAATAATAATGAATCAGGCAGCAAGAGCGGCAGTTTTTCAAACTTGCGATGCTGTAGTTCAAGCAGGAAAAGGCGAAGTTCCATTGGATGAAGGAACGCTAAGAAATACAGGGGTAGCGAAAATGTCTCCTGATGGGAAGCCTGCTGGTTGTGCTTGTTTTGGTGGCGGTCCTTCTACTGGATATCCTGTAATTCCTTACGCTATTAGATGGCATGAAAAAAACGCAAATTTCCAACATGGTCGAAAAAGATTTTATTTAAGAGATCCATTTAATCGATTAGCGAAGGATAAACTTTTATCTAATCTTAGGACAGGAATAGGAGGCGTATTATGATTGCCGATAATTTCATTGAATGGCTACAAGAAGAAGGATTCGGGGTTGTTGGTACTGATTTATTTGATAATTTCCAACCTTTGTCCCCTGATAATTGTGTAACTGCTTTCGACGTCAATGCTCCACAAATTGACGAGTCAAGCAGCTTATCAGTTGATCTATTTGGACTTCAAGTTATTACAAGAAATTCAAGCAAAGCGGCAGCCAAAGAACTTGCTTATAATATTCACAAATACTTTATGGGTTTTGGTGGTACTCCTCTAATTACTGGCGGTCCAATTGTTAGCGCTGTATTTATAGATCAGCCACCAGAAAACTTGGGGAAAGATGAAAAAAACAGAACAGAATATGCAGTTACTTATAATTGCCGAGTACAAAGTACAGGCAATAAATATAGATTGTAAGAAAGGAGGATTTTTATGCTATCTAATAAAACTTTTAATATTTTTAAGAAAACTTTGAAAACTATTTTATTAGCTCCTGTTTTGCCTATTCTAATGGCAAGTCCAGACAATGTCGACGGGGAAGTCAAATTTGCTGGAACTGTCGTCGAGGTAGATAGTCAAGTCGTAAGCAAAATAACTTCTTTTAATAGAAAAGTTTCGGTTTCTGAACAAGATATTACTGGCTCAGAAGATATCGTTCCCGGAACAGATGTTTTACATAATGTATTTACATCAATTGCAGTTTCGGAAACTGCGGATATTGAAGGTATAACTATTGAATCATCAACAAGCGGATTAGATGATGGACAAAGTGAATTAAAAGATGCTGTTGATCAAGGTAAAATAATTACTTTGAAAAGTACAAGAAATACTGGATATGGTTGGGCTTTAAGTGGATTCTTTACTTCATATGAAGAAGGAGCGGACACAAGCGGAGTTTATACTTATAAGGGTAGCTTTAGAATTAATTCTAAAGTAGAAATAACTCCAGGTAGTTAAAGCAATAAAAAGATAAAAGGAGTTTAAAATGTCTGAAAATAATTTAAATAATAATGCCGGTAGAATCGAATTTTTAAATAAAAAACAAGAAGAAATTACCGAAAGACAAAGTAATAATCTTGTTTTGGATTTTGATCAAGCATTAAAAGAGGAAAACAAACAAAAAATAGAAATAAAACTTTTAGGTAGAACTTATTTTTTACCTAAAAAAATGCCTTTTAATTTTTCGACCTTTTTCCTAAGAAATTGTTATAAAAAAATAAAAGGACAATGGACTATCATTATGGATGATGATAAAATAATGCCTTTTATAGAATTAATGTTTGGAAAAAAGTTTATTGAAAATTTAGAAAAGTCTAGGGATAATAGAATTTCTCTGATGTTTGTTTATGAAAATATAGTTCCCAAAATATTAGATGAATGGGGATATCATATGGATACAAGTAAATCTGGTCATATATCAGAAAAAAAAATCCAAATCCCAAAATAATAATTTGGGCGTGGGGAAGCTTAGAAGCTGATTTTAAAAGATTTTATGACTTAGATTTAAATTATATACATAAAAATAATTTAATTACTTGGAGGAAGTTTTTAATACTAGTTAGAGGACTTCCAGAGGATTCAGCATATAGTCATTGGTATAATGATAAAAGTAATAGAAGTTTTGTTGAAGCTGAAGAAGTAATTATAAAATAATAGAATAGATTTTATTGGCAAAAAAAAGGAGTTTTAATATGTTTATTGTTGGAAGAGTAACTGCTCCGATAGATGCCGATCTTTCCCCATTCCAGATAGGCTTGGCAAGTGCTAGAGGAATGGGGTCTGCTTTTGCTAGTCAAATTAGCAATTCATTGAAAAGTGTATCAAGTTCGATGATGTCGGTTGGAAAAAGTCTCACAAAATTTATTACCGTTCCTCTAGCTGCTGGGGTTTTAGCCGCTGCAAAATTCGGTAAAGATTTTGAAGCAGAAATGTCAAAAATTGTTGGCCTTGTTGGAGTATCTCAAAGGCAAGTTAATTCATGGAAGGGAGATATATTAAGTATGTCTCCAGCGGTAGCAAAGCCACCTAAAGAGTTAGCAGAAGCAATGTATTTTGTTACAAGTGCTGGATTAAGAGGAGCAGACGCTTTAGATGTTCTTAAAACGTCTGCTAAGGCAAGTGCCGCAGGATTAGGAGAGACTAAAACCATTGCCGATCTTGTAACATCTGCTGTTAATGCCTATGGAATAAAAAATTTAAGTGCAGCACAAGCCACTGATATTTTAGTCGCAGCTGTTCGAGAAGGTAAAGTAGAAACTTCAGAGTTAGCAGGGTCGTTGGGACAAGTATTGCCTTTAGCTAGTGAGTTAGGTGTCTCATTTGATCAAGTAGCAGCAACGCAAGCGTCAATGACAAAAACAGGTACGCCAGCAGCGGAGGCCGCAACTCAGTTAAAAAGTGTTTTAGCAGGTTTAATCAAACCATCAAAACAAGCTGAAGAACAACTTAGGGCAATGGGAACTAGTTCTGAAGAAATGCGTAAAAAAATTAGAGAAGAAGGATTGTTAAAAGCATTAATTGAATTAAGAGAATTGACAACTAAATATGGAAAAGAAGCAATTGCTAGAGTATTTCCAAATATTAGAGCATTAATGGGCGTACTTGACTTAACTGGTCAGAGCCTTGAAAATAATAAGAAAAGTTTTGAAGCTGTTACAAATTCTACTGGTATGCTTGATAAAGCTTTTAAAGCAGCAAGTGAAACGGTAGATTTTAAATGGAATGCTGCTTTATCTGCATTGCAAGCAAATTTAATAAAGTTTTTTGATGTCATTAAGTCAGTTGCAGTACCAGTTTTAGAAACATTAGTCAAAGCTTTTGACTTCGTAGGCAATGCTTTTGCTTCTTTAAATCCATTTCAACAAAAATTAGTGGCTGGATTTGCAGCAATGGCAGCACTGATCGGGCCAATTATTGTGGGTATAGCTACGGCCATTGGTGTTCTAGGTGGAATTATTGGTGGTGTAAGTACTGTAATAGCTGCTTTTACAGCAATTATAAGTACAGTCTCAGTGCCAATTTTAGCTGTAATCGGTGTTATTGGTGGACTTGTAACCGCTTTTGTAGGATTAATTTTAAGTTCTGAAAAAGTTCGAGGAGTTATATTTGAAAAATTTAATGGAATTATTGCTAAATTAGGAGAAGCAGCAAAATTCATTCTAGAAAATCTAAATAGCATAAAAGGGGCTTTTATAGCATTAATAAAAGGAATTGCAACTGGTAATTTTGGCGATTTTATAAACAATATGAAGAATTTGGTTCCAAGTGAGACTATGGCAAAAATACATCAAGCTATTATTAGCTTTGTAGAATTTAGAGATAAAATGATTGAGATCAGGGACAAAATTATTTCATTTAAGGATGAATTTATGAATGCCTTTAATTCAATTAAAAATGTAGTAACTACAGTTATAGATGGAATTGTAGGGGCTGTAGGTAGCTTTGTTGGTGTAATTGCTGCTGGTTTTGCTAATGTTAAAGAAACAGTCGCAAATTCCTTTAAAGGTTTTAATGTTAACGCAATTAAAAAAGCTTTTGAAAATATAAAAGCTGTAATAGGACCAGTTGTTACGCTATTTAAAGGACTTGGAATAGTTATAGGTGGTGCTATAGCTGCAATAATTGGAATAATTGTTGGTCTTTTTAACGGAATCGTCAAAGCTATTGATAATGTTATCGCAGCTATTATGAATGTCATAGCCTTTATTGGTGGTGCTTTAGGTGTATTTGTCGGACTATTTACAGGCAATTGGAAATTAGTTGATGAAAGCTTTCAAAACATGTGGAATAGTATATTAGACTTTTTTGGAAATATTGTCGTTGCTATAATTGATTTAGTTTCGGGATTTGTCGAAGGAATAGTCGGGTTTTTCACTGGATTATACGAAACTCTAGTCGGTGGATCAATTGTGCCAGACATGATTAATGGAATAATTGAATGGTTTTTAACTCTTCCAGCAAGAGTTTTAGAAATTATTCTTGGATTTGTTACGAAAATTATTGAATTTTTCGTAAATTTACAAACTAAGGCTAATTCAATTGTAATTGCTTTAATAAATGCCATTATAGCTGCTTGGAATGACATGAAATCTAATATTTCAAGAATTGTAAGTGCTTTGATACAACTTGCGATAAGTCGTTTTAACACTTTTAAAAGTAATGTATCAACAATTTTTAATGCAGTAAAAAGCGTATTTAATTCAATTTGGAATAGTATAAAATCTACAGTTTCAAATATTGTAAGCTCGTTAATTAGTTCAGTTAAAAGCAAAATAAGCAGTTTAAGAAGCGGAATTTCAAGTCTTTTAAGTAGTATAAAAAATACTTTTAGTTCAGCATGGAACAGCATAAAATCAAAAGCCATAAGCACTATTTCAAGCATGGTTAGCAGCATAAAAAGTAAAATTAAAGGAATTGCTTCATCTGCTTATTCTTCAGGAATGGCGATCGTTAACGGAATTAAAAACGGTATTAATGCCGCAGCAAGTGGGGCAATTGGAGCATT
>Ga0316579_10000003_pt1 | contig 63875 bp, 126 predicted proteins | sample J5NA_2_FD_203074 | JGI IMG/M metagenome (GOLD analysis project Ga0316579, IMG submission 203074) | Rhizosphere microbial communities from salt marsh grasses in Alabama, United States - J5-7_160517rDrA | ecosystem: Host-associated > Plants > Roots > Rhizosphere | place: USA: Alabama | collected... | reverse complement strand
CCACAGCGCATAAAAATATCCTTAAATTGTGCAAATGATTTTTCCTTAAATTAAAAAATGATTTTGGGTTTTGGTTCCTTGTTTTAGGCGTTATTGAGTACTTATACTTAGTCAAAAATATATAAGTCCTGACAAACAATGGTTTGCTATACGTTTTTTTGTACACAAAAAGTTGATTTTAAACGGTTTTTTGTGTAGCAATAATTTCCAGTTTGGGGGTATTGAGATAAAAAAGAAAACAATGCTTATTGATGAAAGCACCGGTGAAGTTATAAATACCAAAGAAGAAACATTCACAAACTCACTGAATGAAGACGGATACAGAATACCTTCTCATAAATTTGGAGCACGAATTTTTAGTGAAGTCCAGTTCCCCAGGGAAATGAGTTACGGAGATATCGGAAAAATGACTTGTTTGGCCAAAATGATGATTGCCAAAAACAATATGCTTGGTTACAGAGGGCAGGGAAAAATAGTCCCATACGCAGCGGAAGAAATAGGCGGTTTGGTTGGATTATCAGGGCGCAGATCGAAAGAGTTTGTTTGGAAAATGATTAACCTTGGCGTCATGTGCCGAGAAGATGCCAAGGATGAAACGAGATATTTTATCAATCCGGCTTATTTTATTGCAAACGGGCGACGGCTTTCCCTTGATATGTTTATCAGGTTTCAAAAAGAGCTAATTCCCTTGTTACCAAAATGGGTTATAAATGAGTTTTTGAGACGGGCAGAAGTTAAAAAAGATTATGAATTATTGCATGGTAACTTCAAAAGCGCTATTAAACAGATAAATAAATCTCAAGGAGGCAACCAATGAAACGTCAATCTTTACCCAAAGCAAAAATCCTTAATCCCTGGCCGCCACAAAAGCGCAGGGCCAACCGGGAAGCAATCGAATGGGAACTTAAGACCTATAAAGCTATGCGTCAGGAAATTGACGAGGTAATGCATGAAATTGATGAGATGGCCGCGCCGTCCGCGTGTGATATTCGGGAGTCAATCTATACCAAATCCAAAGAGATGACCTTTCCGGGTGGTTTTAACACTTCCGTTATTATCGGTAAGCCGGTCCGTAACGCAAATGACCCGACCGCGGACAAGGCAGAACAAATTAGACGATATCGGGAGTTAAGACTTGGCGGGACGGAATACCGGGAAATGGTTCGCCGGATTAATGCGATTGAGCGGGTAATGGATAGGCTGGAGCGGTCGGGCCTTCGAGATTTTAACCAGTTGGCGGTTTTGATTAAACGGCGGTATTTTGATCAAGAAGACATGCACATATTAATGGGAGAGTTTAATATTTCAAGAAAAACTTTTTATCGTAAAAGAGACTTGATTATTACAAAAATAGCCAAAGAACTAGGTTTTGTAATTTGATGACACATTCTTGAAAAACAAGGCAAAAAGTCGTTTAAAAACAGGCTTTAAGCTTGGTAAAAAAAGTTGACACAAAGATGACACATTTTTGCCCCAAAAACATGATAAAATTGTATTGTAAAAAATTATAAATAGCCGTTTCGAGAAATTGGGCGGTTTTTATTATGTTCAATTTTAGCCTTGCCGTGGGATTATCCCAAAGCGGTAAACTCTCCGCCGCTTGGCAAGGCTATAAAATAGGAGAGAAAAATATCAGGAGGATAAAATAATGAATTACATTATTGAAATGGCTACAGAACATAAAAAATATTTAGAAACGGAGATAGAGGAAATAGACAAACAAATAAAATATCTCAGTAATAATATGGCGCAACTTGAAAATACCCGTAAAGAACATATCGATAAAATTACGCAGCTTACTAATTTCATCAAGGAGAGTGGCAATAATTTCAAAACCGCAATTAATCAAATCAACCAAAAATAGTTTTGGCAAACAATGAGGTGATTAAAAAATGGAAATTTTGATCGAGCAAGAAATTAACGATTTATTTAACGTTACCCCAGAAATGGCAGATTACATTAAAATAAATTCAAATAAATATTCTGATGCCTATGACGAATTTATTAAGGCATTAAGTGGAACGATTGTTAATTTTATAATCAAATAAAGCATAGATAAAAATATCAGGAGAGCGGACGTTATGAAAAGTTTAAGCAAGTATGCAATATCATTGCCAGAATTTGTTCAAGAGGCAGATTTGCGCGAAATGATGCGGTTTATCAAAGGAGAAGGTAAATATTGGTTTATAGGTATCGGTATCCATACATATCCAGGAACCATACAGCAAAAATATTGCGAAGAACTTGAAGCAAGAGGGCTAATATATCGGCAGATCGATGAGAAAAATCATGTATTTTGGATGCCAAAAAAAGTTAAGGAGAGTGGTAATGGTGGATAGATATAGCATAGTAGCCGAATCAGGATGGGAAGATTTTAAGGATGATACTGGCGAATGGGTTAAATACGAAGATGTTAAAGGCTTGGAGTTACAGGTAATGACTTTAACTGAACAATTAAGCAAAATGAAGCGGAGACAAAGCAAACAGTTTAACATTAATGATTGTGTCAGGGTTAAACTAACCGATTTAGGTAAAGACGTTTATTATCACCAATATGATGAAACGAATGATTATTATGACAGGCAAATTTTTAAACCACATTATCCTGCAGTAGATAAAGAAGGATATACCGAGTTCAATCTATTGGAATTAATGAGATTATATGGAACTTATTGTAGCAACGGTTGCGACTTACCATTTGAGACAAATATAACGTTGTGTGATTGTTAGGAAGTGATACTATGCCTAGCGGCAGACCTAGAAAACCAATATCCCTATTGAAACAAGAGAAAAAAACGCATTTAACTAAAAAGCAGATTGCGGAACGCGAAAAATCCGAAGTCAAGACCGGCGATAAAAATTTAATTGCTCCAGATTATATCAGGAACGATTTTAACGCTTTCAAAAAATGGAACGAAATTCTAGAAATTTATAAAGATGTTGATTTTGTAACTTCCGGAGACACTGGATTTCTCGCCCGGTATTGTCTCACGTACAGCGAATATTTAGGCTTAGTAGAACGCAGGAACAAGCTAAACTCAATGTATTCCAATTGGGAAGAATATAAAGACGTTTTACCAGAAGATTTTCGGAATGCCATAGACGAACTTTTTAAACACGATTACGAATTGCAACTCGAAACTGCCATTAACAAGAAGATGGAACTGTTAATAAAGATGGAAGACCGTTCTTTCTTGAATCCATTGGCGAAGGTTAAGGGCATACCGCAAAAACAGGAAAAGCCAAAGAAAACTCCCTTGCAGCAGCGCGGGTTTGGTAATGTATAAAAAATATGGTGGCGGAATAGGTAGACGCAAACGCATGATATTGTATAACAGTAATCCGGTACTGGATGGTATAAGGTTCGCGAGGCGCTCATCCTCCATATAAAAATGAGATCATGCGGCAGACCATGTTGGGTGCAAATCCCAACCCAACCCTATTTTATATTTATTTAGAGCCAATAGGCTTTTTTTATTAGTTGGTGATAATGTATGAAAAAGCGCAAAGACCTGATTCTCGAAGAATTAATTGATTATTGCCATGATATTGAAGATAAAAAAATCATAGCCTGTCAAAAATACATTTGGGCTTGCCGAAGGTTTATCAATGATATAGAACGGTCAAATAACGGCGATATGCCTTATATATTTAATCCTCAAATATCATTAGCAACTGGTGAATATGATGAACATGACAAACCTATAATGGATAAATTTTATCCGGTCGATAGATATCTCGATTGGATGCGGCTTTTTAAGCATAGCAAAGGAGAGTTGGCTGGAAAACCTAAAATTCCGGCAATTTATGAAAAATTTGTATATGGTAATATTTATGGATGGGTCAATAAAGATACTCATTTAAGGCGATTTCGACGTTCTTATGAACAGCTTGCCAGGAAAAATGCCAAGAGCCAGGATAAGGGCATTGAAGCCTTATATGAAATATCCGCTTTCGGAGAACCAATGGCAGAGGCTTATGTGGCGGCAACAAAAAAAGCCGATACAAGACATGTTTGGAGCGAAGCCAAATGGCTTTATAATAATTCTGAGTATTTACGAGATAGTTTTACATGCAAGTTTGAACAGGATTTAATGCAAGTCGTGATCCGTCACAAAAAAAGCGGGTCTTTTTTTATGCGTTTATCGAAAGATGATAAAAAGACTGGGGATGGTACGTGTCCGCAATTTTTTTGCCTCGATGAATACCATTTGCATGAAACAACAGAATATTATGACATCGGAACTTCGGGTATGAAAACCCGAAAACAGCCTCTTTTATCAATTATTACAACCGCTGGATTTGATTTGAGTCATCCGTGTTATGCGGTTGAGTATGAGTATGTTTCTAAGATTCTTAACCCCAATATCGATGTCGAAAACGACAGATATTTTGTGGCAATTTGTGAAGCTGATTTGGATGAAGATGGAGTCCTAATTGATCCTATTGATAGCGATGAAATTAGGCTAAAATCAAACCCGATCATTGGAGATACCGAGACTGGAAAAGAATCGATTTTAATTGATTTGTCAGAAGCGTTAGACAAGCCTGAAAAAATGCGGGATGTCAAAACCAAGACATTTAACATATGGATTAATGAACGGACTGCCGGATATATGAACATGGAAAAATGGAAAGCTTGCGGTGCAACTGCAGAAAATCCGTTTCCAGATGTTAAAGGAATGCGATGTTTTCCGGGAATCGATCTTTCAGCCACTCTTGATTTAACAAGCGTTGGTTTTGATATTCCGCTAGGTGAAGAAAGATATGCGATTTTATCTCATTCATTTATGCCAGAAGAAACCTACAAAAAACGTATGAAGGAAAACAAAATAAGATTTGACTTATGGCGTGAGAAGGGATGGTTAACCGTTACTGATGGCGCTGAGGTGAATTATCACATTGTTTTAAAATACATTCTTGATACATTTGAAAAATACGAATGGCCAAAAAATGAATTTTGTTTTGATAAGGCTATGGCAACGTGGTTATCGCACGAGCTTCAAGAAGCCGGATTTCCTATACCGGTTGAAATTTATCAGGGGTATAGAGATTTAAGCGAACCGACTAAAGATTTAAGGGCAAAGGTTTATAGCGGGAAAGTAATACATGACAACAACCCTGTTTTAAACTGGGTCATGTCAAATGCAATCATTCGGAAAAGCCCGAACGAATCAATCATGTTAGACAAGGATAAAGCTTCAGAAAAAATTGATCCTGTGGCGGCGATTATCAACGCTCATAATCGGGCCATGGTCAACGAACCAATTAAAAGGTCTATTTACGAGGAGAGAGCGTCATTTAGATTATAGGAGGGGAAAAATGGATGAAAAAATTTTTGAAAAAACTTTAGATATTTTGAAACAATTAATTGCGGATATCGAAAACGGCAAATATGAATTTAGAGAAGTTACCGTAAAACGCGAAGCAATTCCTAAAGCGTCTATTGGCAATTGGAACGATTGGGAAGAATGGGAACCGTCGAAGGAGGTTGACTGGCATATAAAACTAAGAACCAAGGAGGAACCCGATGCAAGACTTCCGCTGCTTTAACTGCAATAAAAAACTAGCTGAATATGAAGGCAATGTAAAAATTAGTATTAAATGCCCAAGGTGCGGGACGCTAAATTTAAAGGAGGAATCACAAGATGATCGGAAAAATAATATGGTACGGACTTGACTTCTTAGCGGAACTATATTTGATAATTATTATGTGGAAAAACGTTCATTGGTCAATTGCATTACTTATGACATTAACCAGACTTGGAACATTAATGGATTGCTGGAGTAAAGGATTAAATAAATAAAAGGAGAGTTACAAGATGACCGAAGACAAACTATTAAAGCTAATTAACTTTTGTAAATGTTCTGTTTATGTTGAAGTAAACGATCATAAAAGTTTTTATGAATCTGTTGAAAATTATCTTGAAGAAAGACATTTAGAATGTTTAAATGAAACTGATAAAGACGTATTAGACAAAATTTATGAAACCGACAATTTGGTTTACATCCAGTTTTATCCTAATACGCCAATTGGATTTTATAGTATTTTGCATTATGATTTAGATAAAGCGTTGGATTTGGCGCTTGAAATTATAAATTGTAATAAATAGCCAGAGGTTCTAGAAGCCCACTCCTTAATCGGGGTGGGCTTTTTTATTTTACCCAAAAAACGAAAGGAGATAATTATTATGACGAAACAAGAACGAGAAATTATTCTGGAACAAATTAATTATTTAGCGAAAATTAACAATAAAATTATGAATACATTGGATAATGATTTGTTTTTTTCACAAGCCATACCTATGATGACGGAAATAAGACAAAATGTTCAAGAAATAAGAAATTTGTTTGATTTTATTAAATAATCAAACTTTTTTTATTTTGTCCAAACGGAGGTTTTCTTATGTTTAAACTACCTAAATTAAACCTAAAAAAGCCGCATTTTACCGACGAATTTAAGCAAGAAATCGGATTAATCGGCTTTTTTTGTTGCTTTTGTGTTGGTATTTGGGGTTATGATTGGCGAATTGCTTGCATTATCGGTGGAGCAATGGGGATGTGGTTCTTATTTCCTAGAAAGGGGGTGATTAAATGAAGTGTTTAAATTGTGGATATGAATTAAATAAATGCATTATGGATATTTTTTATAATTATGAATACAGATGTCCTTGCGGAGTTAAGTATTCAAAAGACTTTGTTAAAAATTTTGATAAAACTGAATGGAAACGGATTAGAAGATGGAGATTATTCAAGGTTCATAAATATTCCGATGGTTTAAAAACACTCATTTTTTATTCGATAAAAAATAGAGTCGTTCACCCGTTGCACTATAAATTACATAATCTTTTGGTGAAATGGGGGTGGATTGACGAATGGGTTTTATCACAAGACAAGCAGTAAAAAATATGCTTTCCGTTCGTGAACTTGATTATTTGATGGAAAGCCGATGGGGCAGACCGACAACCGCCGGGGTCCCAGTATCAGAGCGGTCTGCCATGAGTTTGATAGAAGTTTACAAATGCGTTAAAGTCCGGGCCGAAACAAGGGGATGTTTGCCGGTCGGAATTTACAAAAAGCGTCCCGATGGTCGAGGGAGAGATCCGGCGACTGATCATCCTTTGCAAGACCTTTTGAATGTCTCACCAAACAAAGAAATGAATTCCCAAACATTTTCCGAAAGGTCGGAAATTTATGTCTCTTTGTGGGGGAATGATTATTCATATATAACACGCAATACAAGCCGAAATAAAAATGTTACCGAGCTTTATCCGATTCCGGCCTACCAAATACAAGCTAAACGAGATCCTGAAACACAGGATCTTTTTTATGAGTATCGAGACAGAGGCAAAACCGAACGAATTCCTCCTGAAAAGATATTTCATCTTGTAGGAATGTCATTTGATGGCGTGACGGGCATTTCGACAATCGGAATGGCGCGGGAAGCAGTTGCCCAAGGGTTGGCAATGCAAGAATTTTCAAACCGTTTTTTCGGAAACGGAATGAATTTTGGCGGCATATTGGAATGCCCGGATAAATTAACTCCGGAAGCCCGAAAAAACATGAAGCAGGCCGCGCAGGAATTAGCCGGAGGGCTTGCTAACGCCTGGGAGCCATTTGTTTTGGAAGAAGGTACAAAATATAACCGGATTCCAATGTCCTTTGTTGACGCTCAATTTATTGAGGTGATGAATCTTAATAAAGAGGATATCGACGGTCTGTTTCGCGTGCCGCCCCATATGGTAGCGAACTTAAAAGAATCCACAAATAATAATATCGAACATCAAGGAATTGAGTTTGTAACTTATTCCCTGTTGCCGATGATAACCCGATTCGAAAGGACGGCCAATTGGAAGTTGTTAACGCGACAAGAACGCGAAGCTGGTTATTATGTCAAGGTCAACGTTGACGCTTTATTGCGTGGCGATGCTGCAAGTCGGGGCGAATATCTGCAAAAGAAACGGCAAAACGGGTCTTTGTCGGCTAACGATTGGCGCGAATTGGATGATGAAAATCCAATTAAACAGCCTGGCGGTGATGCTTACCTGGTTAATGGAAACATGATTAGCCTTGAAACCGCCATGAAGCAGCAACCAAGGACGAACACACAGAAAGGAGGAAATGATTAGTGAAAACACAGATCAAAGGCGTTGTTGTATCAAATGATGATAAATGGATTTATGATTGGTTTGGAATGGATGCAATAAGCCCAAAAGATATATTAAATGAAATCGAAGCCGCCGACGGGGAAGATTTAGAGGTTGAAATCAACAGTCCTGGGGGTGATGTTTATGCGGGTTCTGAAATTTATTCTTCGTTAATGGCGTATAAAGGCAAAGTGATTACTGATATCGTTGGAATAGCCGCGAGCGCCGCTGGGCTTATAGCAATGGCAGGCCGTCCAACTCGAATATCTCCAACCGCCCAGTTGATGGTTCATAATGCAATGTCGCAACCTTATGGAGATTATAGGATTTTGCAGCAAGAATCAGATATTTTGAAAAATTATAATATTTCAATTGCCAATGCCTATCGCTTAAAAACCGGTATGAGCCAAGAACAAATATTGGAAATTATGGGCAAAGGGGGATCATATAATGGTGGTTCGTGGTTGAATGCGCAGCAAGCCTTGGAGCTAAAATTTGTTGATGAAATTATGTTTGATGAAGGTAAAAAACTTGTTGCAAGTGCCGGATTAACCACAATATTGCCGCCAACAGTAATTAGCAAGCTAAAAAATCATTTAAAACAAATTGAAAATTCCCCCATAAACAAGATTACCAAAGCTATGAATGGCGTAGCACCTAGCGACGTTTCCAAGAAAAAAGCCCCAGAAGACGAGGAATGGAATGCCCCGACACTTTCGGATTTTACGGATAAATCTTGGGAAGATTTGACTGATACCGAAAAAACAAATATTGCCGGTCATTTTGCTTGGGCAGCAGAAATGCCACCTGCAACATATGGCGATCTGAAACTACCACATCATAATACAAGCGGCGAAATAGTATGGCGCGGGGTGGCAAACGCGGCGGCAAGGCTAAGCCAAAGCAGCATTCCAAGTGAAGATATTCCAAAGGTTCAAGCCCACTTAGGAGCACATTACAAAGCATTTGACAAAACGCCGCCTTGGGAGAAAGGCGAAACTGAAAACAAGTTAACTATAAAAACCGGAATTACACCTGAGTTTGAACAATTTGTTGCTCAACTTGGAAAAGCTGTAATTTTACTGGAAGAAATCAAAAACAAATTATCTACCGAAGAGAAACCCGCCGATAAAAGCGGGTTTTTTGATATGCAATTATCCGAAAAAATCAATCAATTAAATCTTAGGAGGAATGTTAAATGAAATTAGAAGCATTGTATGCAAAAGCAAATGAATTGCAGACCAAAGTAAACGATCTGCAGACCAAGGAAAATAGGTCTGCTGAAGAAAACGAGCAGTTAAAAACTTTAGTGAATGAATGGGAAGGTGTTGAAAACCAGATTGACACTGAGGAAAAAGTTCAGAAGTTGAATGACAAAACCAAAGAACCGGAGAACAGAGGTTGGCGACCTGCGGCGGAAGCAAAAAATCACCAATTTCCAAGAGAATTTAAAAATCTTACCGATCAGTTAATTTCAATCCGAAATTTTGGCGAAACCGGGCGTATGGATGACCGTCTATTGAAAGTTAATAACGCCGCTTTAGGGACGAATGAAGGCAATTTAACCGAGGGCGGTTTTGCTATTCAGCAAGATTTCGGTGGATTAATCATGGAATCAGCCGCGAGCGCAGGAGATATTTTAAGCCGAGTTGACACGTATCAAATTTCCGGCAATTCTAACTCCATGAAATGGGTTGAAGTAGTCGAAGATAGCATAGCAACAACTGTATTTGGCGGAATCCGTGTTTATTGGGCGGCAGAATCCAACGAGGTTGAAGCGAGCAAACCAAAACTGCAAGAAAAAGAGCTGAAACTTGAGAAACTTATGGGACTTGCTTACACCACTTATGAAATGGATGCCGATAGTAATTTTGTCGATCAACTTTATACTAGGGCTTTCCAATTAGCTATCCGGCGTGAGGTTGAGGCTTGTATTGTTGCCGGAACCGGGGCAGGTAAGCCTAAAGGATTATTGAAATCCGGTGCGCTTGTGACTGTCCCCAAAGAGCAAGGGCAAGCCGCCGCGACTGTTTTGTGGTCTAATATGTCCAAAATGTATAATCGGCGTTTGATGATGCCTGGCAGTAATTATGTCTGGCTGGTTCATCCGGATTTGCAAGAACAATTTGATTTTCTTGAATTTCCGGTTGGAGTCGGTGGCGTTCCGATTTATCTGCAACAGACCCAAGTCGGTCAATTAAGCACTATCAAAGGACTGCCCATTGTCGAAACCGATAATTGTTCAGCGCTCGGAACTTTAGGCGACATCAATTGCGTAGATTTAAACGATTATGCCTTGATTTACAAAGGCGGAATTGATTCGGCAGATTCCATCCATGTCGAATTTTTAAGCGCTCAAAGATGTTTTCGGTTTATTTTCCGCGTTAATGGTATGCCTAAGACTTCTAGAGCGATAGCTATTAAAAATAGCCCAAACAAACGCAGCCCGATCACTACTTTGGCAACCAGAGCATAAAAAAGCAAGATCAATTTCTTGCTTTTTTATTTTAAAAAAATAAATTTAGGAGGTTTTAAAAATGATTTTTGATAAAATGTTATTCCCTCAAGCTGTTTGGCCAGTGGATTTTCATACTGACGCAAACGCAGGAGATTATGTCAGCCTGAAAGATTATCCTACTGTTGGCGTTTTGATATCTCAAAATACTGCCGCCGGGACTGCGGCGGTAACTCTCGTCCAGGCAAAAGATGTTGCAGCTACCGGAGCGAAAGCGCTTGCCTTTACTCGTTATTGGGTTAGCGGTGTAAAACTAAATTATGACAATCCAACCGGAAAATTTACGGTTGGTGAAGTTGTAAACGGAGCCGGTGGTGGCCAGGGAACTGTATATTATGATAATGGGACATATCTTTTGCTTTATACCGTTAACGCCACTGCTTTTGTCGATAATGAAACAATTACTGGCGCAACTTCCGCAACCACAGCGAGTGCTGATGGAATTGGAATCAACGAGGACATAATGTTACCAGTAGATCTTGCTGCTGGCGTTAATACTTTTACTATTCCGGCAGTTGCACAACGAAAATATGGAATTGAAATTACTGCCGATATGCTTGACCGCGACAATGATTATGATTGTGCTAGAGTGCATATTGCCGCGGCTAGTGACGCTGGAATTGGTTCGGCAGTCTACATTCTTACTGAAGGCAAAGTAAAGGGAATCCCCATGCCTACAGCAATTTACGATTAACAACAAAGGGGGTTAACCCCCTTCTTAAAATTTAAAAGGAAGCGAGGGCTTAAAAATGCCTGATAATGTTAGAAATATTTTAGGCGATAATAGTGCTGATAACCAATATGTTTCCACGGCGGTTGCTGCTAATGCCGACGGATCAATGATTGAACGCGTGGAATACATTCAGCAAAATATGAATGGAACCGGAGTAAGATATAACGCTCCTAATTATGGTTCCGTTTCGATTACATTTGCCGCATTAACTACCGGCTCGGTCGCAACACATGAAATTTTAACTGTAACCGGACTAGTTCGGTTGAGAATCGCTGCTGTTTGTACCGTAAATGTAGCCGGAAGTGGTTCAATTCAACTTGGTGTTGAAGGTGCGACAAATGCTTTAATCGCCGCAACTACCGGTACCGACCTAGATGCTGGTGAAATTTGGGATGATGCAACCCCAACGACTGCTTATGATACGTTTGCAAATGTTGTTTTTGATAGCGTAATTAACGGGCTTGATGTCGGCTATGAAATAACTACCGATACACTTACCGGGGGAAATGTCACCTTCTATTATTGGTGGGAACCGCTTAATTCGACTGGGGCGGTTGTCGCCGCTGATGGGACTGGGACGTTATAAGACTGCGGGAGGGATTTTATTCCCTCCCTTTTCAAAGGGGTGAAAAGCTTGAAAATATTTATTAAACAAGACTTACCTTATATAAATAAGGGGCAATACAATATTCCATTTGAAATTGTCGACAAAAAATTGGCGACTCAATTAGTCATTAAAGGATTGGCCGATCTACTTGAAGGCGAATTGCAAATCGAAGAAAAAAGAACATCACAAAAACACGAAAAAATTGTAGAAGAAAAACCAACTGCAAAAACTAAAAAGAAATAAAGCGGAAAGAGGGATTGAAAATGGCTCTCTTAGTTAATGAAGCATCAGTTAAAGATTTTATCGGCGAATCTACTGATATAAAACCGACATTGGAAGAATATAATGTCGGTTCTACTTTTTATGAAACTGATACTAAAGATTTTTATTTATGGAATGGTTCTGCTTGGGGGCTGATGTGATGAAATATAAAGATATTGCATTAATAGAGTCAATTAGCCCTCCAATTCAACCGACCAAATATCTTTACACCAGTAAAAACGGGAATGATACCTCTGGCAACGGAAGCGCCGGAAAGCCATATCTAACTATCCAAGCGGCGATTTCTGCAGCAAGTTCTGGGACTACCATTTTTATTTTTCCCGGAACGTATATTGAAAACTTGACCATGAAAGCCGGAGTCAATCTTGTGGCTCCATCTAAATATTCGGTTTATGTTCGCGGAACTATCACAATGAATATAACTGGAACTGTCTATGTTGAAAAAATTGTTTTTCAAAGCTCTTCTGGTTATGTTCTTGATTTTGCCGGAACTACTGTTCAAAATTTTCAAGCGTTAATGTGTAATTTTGAATCGTTGTCCGGAGGCGGCGACGCAATAAATTATTCTAATACCAATTCAAGTAGCAAAATTTCAATTACTGACGGCAACGTGACTGTATATATATCAACTTCAGCCAAAGCGCTAAATTGTGTTGCCGGATGCGCGGGAAGCTTTATTGCCGCTGGCGTGACTTTCCAACTAATTGATACCTCAGCAAACGTTTGCATTTATTTAGGTGGTGCAATTGTATTTACTCATACTATGGATGTAATAAAAGGTCAGGTTGTAACTGCCGATACTTCAAGGGCAACAATTTCGATGGTAAGCGTCGAGGCAAACGGTATCCCGGTTTTTGTTCACAACTCAGTCAATGCAACGCCAAGCATTTTTTCCAGTATTGTAATAAATACCACTTCAAGCCCAGTTATTACTGGAATTGGAGCAATTGCCTATTTTGCAATTGGTTATGCAAATACAGGAACGGGCGGTGCATCAACACTAAATGGCGGACTTGGGCCTATTCCATTTGATATGGGTTCTATTAAACTGCGTTCGGCGTCATTGCTTCCTGCTGAAACTGTTGCGGCTGGTTATGCCAATGGAATTTTTGAATTTGATGGGACGCATTTATATTTCACAATTGGCACAACGCGCAATGAAATTGTTTAGGTGGCGATAAAATGCGAAAAAAACTTAATCCAAAATTTGTTCTGAAAACTGCCCCAACCGTCGAACCGATTACGCTTGCTGAAATGAAATCGTTTTTAAGGGGTCCATCTTCAGCCGAAGATGCCGACGTAACTGCATTAATTACCGCCGCCCGAAATTATGCTGAAGATTACCAAAACAGGCCACTAATAACCCAAACTTGGGAATTATGGCTTGATGATTTTCCCCTTCGTGATTGTGCGCCAATTCGGTTAAAAGCGGGTTTACAGTCCGTTACAAGCGTCAAATATTATCCAGACGGTGGCGTAGAAACTACTTTCGCTTCATCAAATTATATTGTTGATTCCGCTGATTATGTTGGTAAAATCGTTTTAAACGAAAATTATCAATGGCCTTCCGAAGATTTGAGGGCGGCAAATGGCGTTTGTGTGGAATTTATCTGCGGCTATCCCATTAAAGATTTAGGATTAATAACGGAAGACCCTGCCGGAAATGTTCCCGAAATGACTAAAACAGCTTTAAAAATTTGGGTTGCTTATAATTTTGAAAATCGAGACGGAAGTGATTTGCCAAAAGCAGTTAATATTTTATTGGGGCTGAACCGGGTGAATACATTATGAACATAGGAAGTTTACGAAATAGAATTACCGTTCAAGATTATACTGTCACTTATAATGATTTAAATGAAGAGGTTAAAACGTGGGCTGATTTTGTAACGGTTTGGGCTGAAGTCATGATTAATCAAGGCCGTGAATTTTGGGGAGCCAAAAAGCTCAATGCCGAATTATCGGGCATAATCAAAATTCGTTATAACCATGATATTACTGAATTGATGCGGGTTCCATATGACGGACAGATTTATCAAATAACCGCAGTAATTCATGATATCAAGAAGTCTTGGACTGAACTGCATGTAAAGAAGGTAGAGTAATGCAATCTTCAATAAAACTTGAAGGCACAAAGGAAGTATTTAAAAACCTTCGTAAATATGGCGAGAAAGTCAGTAAAGCCAATGAAGCGGCGGCAAAGCGTGGTTCCAAAGTTATTCTCGAAGAAATGTGGGATAACATCGGTAAGGGCAAGCCTTATCCCGAATGGATTACTGGTGAGCTTGAAAATAGTATAAAATCAAAAATCGACGGTGTCGGAAAAACTTATGCGGTGGCACATATTGGGACGCTTGGCGCAACAAAGGAACAGGCAATTATTGCTAATTCGGTTGAATACGGTCATGCTTTTCCATATCAAGGCCGGGACAGAAACAAAAAGAAACATGCCGAAAACAAAGCGGCAGGGAATCGCGTCAAAGCATACCCTTTCGCGCGTCCGGCTATCAAAGCAAAAAAGTATAAGGTAAGAAAAATTTATAAAGAAGAATTACAGAAAATCTTTGGCAGCGGCAACGAAGGGAGTTGATGCCATTGGAAATTGATGTAGCAATAATTACATACTTATTAACTTATTCCGGCTTAACTGCGCTTGTCAGTAGCCGGATTTTTGTTGCTGGCGCAGTTCCCGAAAAGGTCACATTTCCTTATGTCTCGTTTTTTTTGGTTCATGGTGAAGACGATGAATGTTTCATCACACAATCTGGATTTGCCGAAGACACCTTCCAATTTACTAGCGCCGGTCTTACCAAAATCGATTCAATTAACGTGGCAAAACAGGTCAGACTGGCGCTAAATGATTACTCGGGAATAATGGGTGGAACTGGCGGGGTGAACGTACAAGCGATATTACATGATGGTCGCCGCGATGCATCGTATAAGAGAGCGGATGGCGCGGTGGAATTTTATCGGGACGAAGATTTTATTTTTCAACATTAATTAAAGGAGGAATTTTAAAATGGCTACAGCAGGAAAAAATGCAAGTTTATGGGTTGGTGACACTTTAGCTAAGGTTGCCGAAGGGACTGATTGTTCTTTGACGGTAAATGGAACGACTATTGATACCACTAATTTTGATTCTGGAGAATGGAGTGAATTTATTAATAGTGTAAAAGATTTTAGTTTGTCTCTTACTGCTAACTTTATAGCGACCGACACCGCTCAAGTTGCAATCATGAATAACATCATTACTGCAAGTCAGGACGAATATCCATTCGAATATCGGCTAACATCCGCTTCTGCTCCAAAATTTTCAGGTGACGTAATTACTGAAAACTTTGAAGTATCAACTCCTGTGGCGGATAAAATCACATTAACCGCGTCGCTGAAAGGAGTTGGCGCATTGGCATTTGCGGCCAGTTAAAAACAATTAACAAATTAAAAGGAAGTGATATTCTTGGCTACACCCGGAAAGGTCGGGCGCGTCTTGACACAAACAAGTGATGCTTCGATAGTATTTACTGATGAGGCGACAACGGCAAACGCAACATATACAAGATATACGATTACTGATTCTGATAAATGTTATTGGGATAAAACCGCAGTTCCGGTAATTGAAGTTGATGACGCGGTGGTAACTACCGGTTATTCCATTGAATATCCAGGCGGCGTAATTGTGTTTGACGAAGCTTTAACTGCTGGTAATGTTGTAACAGTATCTGGAAAATATGTTGCAATAGAACAATTAGCTGGATTTTTTAATTGGTCTTTGACGGTTAATAACACTACGATCGATGCAACATCATTTACTAGCGGTGAATGGTCGGAATTCGTGCTCACGACAAAAAATTGGGAGGCAACCGCTGAAAAGTTTTGGGCTTCAACCGATGATTTTAGTCAGCGAATGGGCGAAGAAGTCATAGTTGTATTATACTGTGATTTTGGAACGGCTAAGACTCGATTTGAAGGTTATGCAACTATTCAAAGTGATGTCCCAAGTAGTCCGGTCAATGAATTAATCAAAGATTCAATTTCATTTAAAGGTTTTGATGGCATTTATTTTAGGAATGGATAATTTTAAAATTGAGGCTATTTAAAAATTGGGCGGCATAATGTCGCCCTTTAAATTTAGAGGAGGGTAGTGATGTTTGTAACATGTACGGAGTCAAAATATAAGAGGGCAAAAGTTTTTGTAGATGGCGAGGATATTTCCAACCATTGCTATGCGGCGGATTCTGATTTAGGAGTTGCCTTGGGTTATGTGAAAAACGAAGAAGGCAGACATTATAAAGATCCTGAAACCGGTTCGACAAAGAAAGTTTTATATCAAGGCAAAATTGAAATTTTGAACGTAATGGAGGATTAACATGTTTAAATTCGATCCGGGAGATATCCTTTCAACCAAAGCAGCAATGGAAGTGGTTTTAAATGCTAAAACCAATGGACAACACTATATCCAAAAACATCTTAAAGGCAATTTTGGAGATGTTGACAGCAAGCAAAAGAGGGTCAACAAAGAAAATATTGCTTCAAAATTCGGCGAGGTTATCAGCAAATATCTTTTGAGTAATGGAACGGTTTTAAAAATTGTCACTGATTTTGAAAACAAAGCAACAATATTTTGTATTCCTAATGAAGATTATAGTTATTTAATTAAAAATAAAAGATTTTCTGATGCAAAGGAGGGTTAATAATGGCGGTATTATCGGTACCTGTAATTCTTGACAAAGAACGTCATTTAAAATTTGGCTTTCGAGCCATGATTGCTTTAGAGGATTTAACAGGAAAAACATTTTTTGAGATAATTCAAGACCTACAAGATCTTGAAAATGTTAAAGTATCAAAAATTCGTGATATTATGTGGGCGGCGTTAATTCACGAAGATAAAGAACTGACCTTGGAACAAACGATTGATATTTTGGATCAAGGCAATTGCACGGATTTAATAGGAAAACTAATGGAAGCAGTTAGTCTTGCTTTAGGGGAAACGGAGGGAAACGCTCAAGCGGGGGCGGTGAAGAAGGACCAAAAGGCAAACGCTACTCCCGCATAAAAGATTATTTTTTTGATATATTGCCGGATGCGTTGGGGATATTCGGATTAACTACCGAGCAACTTGAAGCAATGACAATCCGGGAATATAAAGCGAAACGCGAAGGTTTTTTTGAATATCAAAATGCGCAATTGAAGCAACAAGCGTGGCTAATTGGATTAATGGCAATGAAGGGCGTTAATGCAAGCAAAAAACAGCCCTATCCATCATTGGACGAATTTATGAACATCAATCACGAAGAAGAAACAACGGATGAAGAATTGTTTCAATTGGCGCAAGAAAAAGGGGTAATAATCCCGGAAGGGATGGTGGTATAAATGGCTGGTTCTGGTGCGGCTGGTAGTTTGTGGGTTAAGTTTGGGTTGTCAAGCAAACAGTTTGATAAAGGCTTGAAGAAAGCCGAAAATGATTTAAAAAAATTTGGTGAACGTTTAAATACTTTGGGTAGGCGAATTACTCAAGGTATTTCTTTACCCTTGGCATTGGCGGGGGGCGCAGCCATTAAAATGGCCGCCGATATGGAAACTGCTCAAGTGGCGTTAACTACCTTAATGGGATCGGCTTCGGCGGCAACTAAACAAATGGCGCAATTAAAACAGTTCGCCGCTTCAACTCCATTCCAATTTACCGAACTTTTAGACGCAACTCGTCGCATGATGGCTTTTGGATTCCAAGCCAAAGAAACAATTCCGGTCTTGCGAAATTTAGGTAATGCTTCATTTGCGTTAGGGCAAGGTGCGGAAGGCGTTAATAATATGATTCTTGCTTTAGGCCAAATGAGAATGAAGGGCCGAGCGCAATCTGAAGAGCTCACAAGACAATTAGGGCAATATGTTGGCGCATGGCAATATTTAGCTGATTATCTAACAAAAGGCGATATCCAAAAAGCCATGAATATGGTTGAAAAAAGAATGATCGATGGCGAAACGGCGGTTAAAGCCGTTTTATTGGGAATTGCAAATGATCCAAAATTTAAAAATGGCATGGCAAAACAAATTAAAACGTTAGCGGGGCAATGGTCAAATTTTAGAGACCAATTGAACTATACTTTGGCTGATATCGGCGGTTTGCTGGTTCAAACATTTGATTTAAAAGGCGTTATTAATAATATAAGAAGCGCCATGGAAGCTTTTTCGGATTGGTTCGCTAAATTAGATCCGGGAATGCGAAAATTAATTGCATATGGTGGGGCAGCGGCAGTAGCATTTGGGCCGCTTTATATTTTATTGGGGAAAATGGTGCTTGGATGGTCGGCGTTAATTCCGGTGTTTGGGAAAACCATTGTATTGATAAAAGCGGTTGGCACAGTAACTAAAGCATTGGTGACCGGCCAAGCGGCAGCAGCAACAGCGGCTACCGGATTAGCGGCGGCTTTAGGGCCGTTCTTAATCGGCGCGGCGGTTATTGCCGGACTTGTTGGAATTGTTGCCCTGATCAAAAAATTTCGCAACGCCTCCAAAGATGCGATTAAAAATTATGAGAAATTGGCAGCGACGCAGGAAAGTAAAAAGAACGTTGACAATTTGGCGCAAGCCTACAAAAAGTTAACGGATAAGATCAATAACGCGAAACCAAATTCCAAAGAATGGAAAGAATTGAAAGAGCAAGAACGAGCGTTGGCAAATCAAATTGCCCACGATTATCCGGAAGTTATTGGTTATTATGATGAAATGGGCGATGCGCGTGATATTGATATTAAAAAATTAAAAGAGCAACTTAGATTGGAAAAAGAACTTAATGAAGAAAGGCTTAAAAATGCTAGGAAACAAGCCAAAAAAGCGGCACGATCAATATTAAATAAAGCGACAAAAGATGTTGATTTTATTCAATCTCAAATTAAAGAACTTCAAGGGATGACTCCTGGAGAATGGGTTAATAAATATCGTTTAGGCATTGCGAAAACAACATCGTCTATGACCACCAAACCAGAGAAATTCAAGCAAGAAGCATATGAACTCTATAAAGAACAAGAACTAAGACTAAACAATCAGTTAAAAGCACAATTAAAAACACAAGAAAAAGCCCAAGCTCAATATGATAAAGTAATGGGTAAAAAACCAAAGAAAACTAAAAACAAATATCCTTTTGTATGTCCAATATGCGGAGAAAAGTTTAAAACCAAAGCCGAACTTAAAAAACATCTAAAAGAAATTCATGGGGTTGGCGTCGACGTTCTTAGTTTAGAAGACAAACGAACTCCATATCAAAAAGCCAAAGAAAAATGGGAAACTGCTAGAGATGTTAGCGATTGGGCCCCAGAGGAAGCATTGCGGCAATGGAATGCAATGGTCGGTGGAAAAGCGGCTGGTAAGGAAATTGAGGACTTTAAGCAGAAACAGGGGGAATTAAGAAAAGCCGTTAAAGAGGCAGAACTTAAAGCGCAAAATGAATTGGCTTTGGCAAGGCTTGAAGGATATGATCGACAACTTGAAGATTTAAAACAACAGGAAGCTGATGAATTATCGGAAACCAAAATAGGCGAACAGCGCAAAAAAAATATTCAAGACAAATATGTCATTAAACGCAATAAAGTTATCGCCGAACGTGATAAGCAGGCTTTAGTTGATCAGGCTAGCACCAACGCCTTACAGATGGAACTCGAAGCACAAACACTCGAAGATCAAGGCAAATATACCGAGGCGGCAATAAAGCAGGAAGAAGCCAAATGGGAACGGGCTAAAGCAACGCTTACCGAGGGAACCGACGCTTACAAGCTGGGATACCAAAAATACCTTGATTCGATTGCGAATATCCAAAAAAAAGCAGATGAAAAGCTGAGAGCGGCGCAAATCGAATCCCAAAAAGGCAAGATTGATGATCTAATTCAAGGATTGGAATATCAAATAAAAGGGGCCAAATTGCTTGACGATGAAGTCGAATCCCAAAAGCTGATTGCCAATCTTCAAAAGAAGATTAACGATTTAAAAATAAAACGAATTGATATTGATATAGCCGAACTTCAACGTCAAAGAAACGCAGAAAAAAATGACGTCAAACGGCTTGAGATCCAAAATCAAATTAAAGATGCCCTAAGAGAAAAGTCTGGGCTAAGGTTAGATAATTTGCAATTAAATGAATTTGCCCCTAAAACTTTTACCGAAAACTGGCAAAAAGGTTTAGACGAAACCTTCAAAGGCTGGAATGATTGGGCCACAAACATTAAATCAATAGCTCAAAAAACGGCTCAATCCATGCAATCCGCCTTTTCAGACGGCTTTTTTAATATCTTCAAAAACAATTTTGACGATTTAGGGGATGCCGTCACAAACTTTTTGGATTCAATTTTGCGGCAAATTACCGATATGTGGTCAAAAGCAATTACTCAAAAGGTGATGAAAGGCGGCGTTGGCAACTGGCTTGGAAATTTGTTTAATAATGCGGGTGGGGTTGCGGAAAACGCCGTAGAAACCACAGGCAAAACAGCATTAAATACCGCAACTGTAGCAGCGGCAACAAGCATGACAACATTGGGCATAACGTCGGGTACATTGAGTACGACTCTGGGATTGTTATCCGCCGCGGCTCAAACGGCAGCAGCATCGCTTTCTTCTATGGGACTTAGTTCCACTTTCGCCGGGGGATTCGCTGAGGGCGGCTACATTCCTCCGGGTCAATGGGGGATCATGGGAGAGCGAGGACCGGAACCAATTTTTGCGGGAAAGACCGGGGCGACAATTTTTCCGAAAAGCAGCTTAAACAGCGGCGGTGGTGGCGGCAATGTGTCGGTCAACATCATCAACAATGCCGGGAATCAAGTAACCGCCCGAGTAACATCCAAAAAGACTGATTCCGTGGGCAATCAAGCAATTACTTTAGTTATGGACTCGATTAGCAAAAACGCCAACGGTAGCAGAGACTTTTTCCGGGCGTTGGGGAGGTCTTAAAATGGCAATTCCCGTTTTTCCAACACTTTCAAAAAAACCGGCGTCAATCATTCCAATTCCTGAAAATTCCGGATTGGCAACCGATATGTCGGATGGTTATGTAGTAAGTAGGGCGCGATTTACAAGATCGCGTCTTACTTTTTCTGTAACTTATACCGCATTGCCATATTTGGACTTGGAAAAAATTCAAGATTTTTACCGGGAAACAATTTATGGTGAAGCGATGGTATTTAATTGGATTAATAGTGATCCCAATTCTAAATATTATAATCAAACTTTTATAGTACGAATGATTGAATTAGGGGAACCGTCATTTACTCATCCGTTTTGGTGGAATGTCAATTTTAAGGTGGTGCAAGTATAATGCCGAATGAATTAACCTTACTTCAGCGGCTTGAAAAGAATCGGTTATATTCGGGTGGCGCATGGCTTGTACTGCTTGATATCACCATCAATAACACTTATAACATTAAAGTTTGCAACAATAACGAAGATATAACTTACGACGGGAATGTCTATGCGGCATTTCCTTTTTCGATTGATGTCATAACGCTTGAAGACTCCAGAGGCGAAATTAATGAGGTTAATTTAAAAGTCAGCAATTTGACCGGCATAATCATGAATTACATTGAAATGTCTGAAGGGGCAAAGAATTCGACCATTACAATCAAGGTTGTGAGTTCCAAGCATTTAGACCAATCCCCAGTTTTTGAAGCGACGATGAAAATATCCTCAATCAACTATGATGAGCAATGGATTGGGGCGAAACTATCAGCAGATTATATCACCTCGTTTCGGATGCCAATGCGCATTATTAAAAAGGACTTTTGCGATTACCAATTTAAAGGCTTGGAATGTGGCTATAACGGAACAGAAATCGAGTGTAACCGAAGTTTAGCGCGATGTCGGGAACTGGGGAACGAAATCCGGTTTGGCGGTGAACCGTCGGTGGGGAGTGGTTTTTATGTCGAATCTTAATGATTTGATTGGCGCTCCTTTCGTTGATGGCGGAACCGGGCCGGGATATGATTGTTGGCATTTGGCCATGGAGGTCTGGCGCAGGATGACCGGAGATGAATTGCCCGACTATCAAATTAGTTGTTATCAATCCGGCCAAATCGGGGCCAAAATCAAGAGCGAAACCGTAACAAAATATGTAAAAGTCGTGAAACCACCAATACCTGCTTTGGTGGTTTTTAAATTCAACGATCCGGTTTATGCAAATCATATTGGCGTCTATTTGGGCAATTGTCGATTTATCCATGCACGGGAAAAAACCGGGGTATGTACTGATCGATTAGATCATCCATATTGGCATTGCGCGGTACAAGGATTTTATGTTCCGAGGTGGCGAGATGAAACTAACAATAATTGAAAATCCATTTGATAACAGTTCGCGGATTGTTAAAGACATCGTACCTGATAAGCCCGTCCTTGAGCTAGTAAGGCCATATCTGCCGGATTGCGAATATAATATTATTCTTGATAACCAAATAATCCCTGCCGAAAAGGCAAAAACGATTATTCCCACGGAAAATCAAACATTGGCAGTTCGAGCGGCGATCCGGGGCGGACATGGTTCCAAAAAAAATATTTTAGCGTCTATCGCAAGTTTAGCCTTGGCAATTACAACAATAGGTGTTGGCTCAATGATCGCGGGGGGCGCTTTTATTGGTTCCGGAATGGTGACTACTGGGTGGGGATTGGCTTCGTGGTTAGGTGCGGCAACCGTTGCATTTGTCGGCGGCTATCTTATGAATCTGTGTTTTGGTGCCAAGGATGATGATACTAAAACCACTTATGACTGGGGCGCGGTTCAGGCGAATGACCGTGAAGGCGGTGCCGTCCAGATGACCTATGGGAAAATCAAAGTAGGTGCTAATGGTCAGGCGCAAGTGTTAAGCCAATATATTGAATACAAAGACACCAAACAATACCTCAACATCCTGCTTTGTGGCGGCGAAGGGCCTTGTGATTATATTGAAGATGGCGAAGACGCTAATTGTACCGGAATTACCAATATCAAAATTAATGACAATATCAGTACTAATTATGACGATATACAGATATTTAAACGGGCCGGTCTGAATAACCAAAGTAAGATTCCTAATTTCGATAATAGTTATGATTCCAAAAGCCTGTCATATGAACTCTCATATACTTCAGGCGAAACTTCGGTATGGAGGACGGATCAATCCTATGGGCCGGGCGCGGGGTTGGAAGTTGTGTTTCAGTTTCCGTCCGGATTATATCGGGTTAAAAAAAGCGGTTCTTTAGCGAAGACTTCAGTCACCATCCAATTGCAATATAAACTTGTAACCGACACCGAATGGACCGGTTGGGATTTTTTAACAAATGATTCGGCAACAAAATATGACACTTATCAAATTCGTATGAGCGGCCACTGGGCTTCAATCTATCCTGCCGGAATAACCATCAATATGATCGCCGGTTCAAGCGTAATCGAAACCACGATTACTTCAAGCACTAATTATACAACCGGCGAAGAGAACGATATCTATTATACTATTATCGTTGTTCCCACCACAGTTCCAAGCGGCTTAACGGCAATTCAAAAACATATTGATTATTTTACGGTCACAAAAGCCAAAAATGAACCATTTTACGTAACTAAACGCCTTGATAACATAATCGAAGGAACTTATGATGTCCGGACGCGATGTATTGACAAAAGCGGGACTTCGACATCTTATTCTAACGCCGTCTATTGGATTTCACTAACGGCCATTATTTATGATGATTTTATTAGGCCGAATAAGGTCCTGCTGGCAATTAAAGCATTAGCGACCGACCAATTAAGCGGCAACGTCAATATTACATGGAATCAAACTCGGAGCAAAGTTTGGGTTTGGGTTCCTGTCAACGAAGCCGATCCATGGGGTTCTGGTTCCTATCAACAAAAAAACGCCGATAACCCTGCGTGGGCTTGCTATGATATTTTGCATGGGTATTACAAGCTTTATAATATCAATGCTTCGGATTGGCAATATGTCGTGAAACGCATAGCAGCCAATAGAATTCTTTATGCTGATTTTAAACAATGGGCAGATTTTTGTGATAGCTATAGCATTACCTGTGCTTATTACGTCAATGAAACCCAAACGTTATGGGATGCTTTAAGTCCGCTTGAAATCGTTGGGCGCGGGAAAGTGTGCCAATTTGGCACTCATATCGGAGTAATGTGCAATTTCCCCGGTAATGTCGTTCAAATGTTTAACTCCTCAAACATTATTAGGGATTCGTTCCAAGGGGAATTTACCGGGCAAAGCGAACGGGCGAACGCTTTGGAAGTATCCTTTCTTGATGCCGACAGCGATTTTAAACGGCGTTATTTCTCAGCTTATGGCGATGATTACAACGAAGTGGAAACCGTCAATCCGACGGCAATATTTCTGCAGGCTTGCAGCAGTTTGACGGTAGCTTGGCGACATGCCCAATTCCAACTGCGAATGAACAAATATCTTTATCGAACCGCAAAATGGCAAGCCGATGTTGATTCCCTCTCTTGCCGTTTGGGTGATGTCGTTGCGGTGTCAATTCCGAAGTGGGGTGCAGGTGGTCGAATCGTTGATGTTGGTGATAACTGGATTGAGATTGAAAAAACAATTGACGCATTTGGCGAGGTTATAAACGGGGTCGAACGGCAACCAGGAGTAACCTACATTGTCAAAATTACTCTGTCGGATGGCTCGATTGTATCAAAGACCGTTAGTGATATTGTAAGCTGCGCTATTTTTGGACGGGCTGGTTATACCTTGGGAAGTGAAAACGGGCCTGTAACCGGGACGCGGATTTACTTTACCGAAGCGTTTTCCAATGACCGAGCAACGGCAACCTATGTTAGCGGAACTTCCTTTACCGTCACGGGAGATCAGACGGCAAACTTTATTGCGGGGAATACCGAATTAATCCTCTATGCCGGATATGACGACATGTATCAAACTACCATTACAAGCAGTAATTATAGCGGTGGAGTAACAACCATTGTCTGCGAATCGGTTCCGGAAGACATTTATGAAGCGCGTTGGGCGTTTACCAAGCCCAACCAATACAATTTATATTCGTTCGGTACTGACGGGACGGACTGCAAATTGTTCCGATTGACAAGAGTAGAACGGCATGACGATTCAACTGCAACTTTAACCGGGCTTGAGTATATCCCAGAAATATATCAAGATGATACCGAAGTACCGGAAATTGAAAGCGGGGCGGATACCGGAACAGTGTTGGTGAGTGTTACGGAACATACCGATCAAGGCGGGGATTTATATCTTGATATTGGTTGGTTGCCTTCTCGAAAGATTTATTATGGCGCTTTGATTTACATTAATGGGGCGCAAATTGCCAAAGTAGGGATGGAAGTTAATTCCTACTCTTATAAAGTGGTAGCTACCGGAGAATACACGGTTAAGATTGTCGCTTTGGATTATTTTGGGAATCCGTATAAAAACACGTCAAAGATCTACACCTTAACCGGAGAAGTAGCGCCGGGGAATGTAACCGCATTAATTGATTACCTTGACGGCGGCGCTTTATATTTGAGTTGGAATCTGTTGGAAGATTCCCGTCAAATTTATTATGAGATCCGCAAGGGGGCAACTTGGGACGACGCGACTGTATTAGGCCGGACTACTGATAACAAATATGCTATTTCCGGTGATGGCACTTACTGGGTGGCGGCATATTATCGGACGCTATATTCAGCAATTCCTATTAGCGTGGAGATTGAAGGGACTTCGGCGATTCGGAACGTCTTGGCGAAATGGGATGAGGCAGAAACAGGTTGGGACGGGGCTTGTACTGACGTTGAAGTGATTGACGGCAAACTTATAATGTCGGGCGTTGGCAATATTTATAACATTACCGACGTTTATACCATATCGGATATTTACACTTATGGTGATATTGCTGCGACAGGCTATTATCAAATTCCGAATGATCACATTATATCACTTGACAAGACTTCGTCGTGCCCGATTTATTATACTTTAACGTCAACAGGCGGGACTGTAACGCCACAAATCCGGTTTGCCGGAAGCGATGATGTTTTTGGCGATTGGCAAACTTTGATAAATGGTCAAGCTTACGTTGGCAAGCAATTTGATTTCCGGCTGGTTTTGACAAGCGGCGGGGTTATTACAACTGTAACAGTCTTTACCTTTACCGTGGATGTCCCTGATGCAGTTGACAAGGGAATGGTTTTGGTCCCGCTTGCTGGTTTGGATATTGCCTTCAATAGAACATTTCGTGATGCGCCGGGAATTAGCGTAGCGATTTTGGATGGTAGTTCTAGCGATTATCACAAAACTACAAATCTAACTAAAACCAGCTTTACAGTATCTTTATACAATGGCGAAACGCCAATATCAAAATACATATCGTGGACGGCGATTGGATATTAGGAGGTAAACATGAGTCAAAATTCAATTATTATGCCTGGTTCCCCATTAACGGGAACCGGGTTGGTTTCGGCGGTTGACGGTGCTTTTGATTCATTGGCAACTGATTTTTCCGGGACTTCTGAGCCAGGAACCACTTGGGCATTAATGAAATGGGCTGATATGACCAATGATATTTTGAAGATTCGGAATTTGGCTAACGATGGCTGGATTGATTTTATGGATTTGACAACGGGGAATATTTTGACAAATGCGGTAACGGCGACAACGGCAGATAACGTTTATATGCCGATTAAAATATTTAATAATTTAAGAATAATTACAGAATCCACCTTAGCATATGTTGGCGCAGATTCCTTATCTTTGTTTAATTCGAGCGGTTTAGCAAAAATTGTTAGAAATATATCATCTTTAAATATAAATGCAATCAATTCGGGGGTCAATGGTCTAGATACTGGCAGTATTGCTGCTTCGACTTGGTATAGCGTTTGGGTAATTTATAATCCGACAACAGAAACAACCGCAGGGTTATTTTCGTTGAGTTCAACCGCGCCAACTCTGCCCAGTGGATATACATATTATGTTAGGATAGGATGGGTAGTAACTAATGATGATTCTATTTTTTATCCGACAGAACAATATGGAAGAAGGGCGCAATATTTAGTAGACTCTTCGTCGCCAAGTATGAGAGTTATGGCAAACGGGGTTGCTGGAACCTATTCAACCACTTTGCCAACGTGGGCAAATATTGTCGTTACCAATGTTTATATTCCTTCTACCGCAAGAGTCATTGATATAGTTGCCTTTAATAATTACGAATCAGGAACATTAAGCAACGTTATCGTTGCGCCTCATCAATTATATGGGGGGGTTGCAAGCACAACTGGTAACATACCAATGCTTTATTTGAGCAGCGCGGCTGCAATGATATCGAAAATGTCTATGATGTTACAATATACCACTTCAATGTCTTGGGTTAGTTCTGCGGCTGGCGGGGTGATTTATTGCGTTGGTTGGGAAGATAATCTTTAAAACTTTACCTTAATTCCTAAATTATAATTGCGTCTAATCATATATGTTTCCATGGTTATCCCAAAATAGTTCCAATATTTATGTAACTTTTTAGGTTTACTTTTGAACTTTTCGTTATTTTTTTCATTGTCAAATTTCGCGACGAGGTAATTAATTAAAATTGATGAAATAAAATGGGCGTTAATCCTTCCGACGCTTGGGTGTTTTCCCAAAAGGGGGTTTTTTTCATGATAAACGTATTCCGAATCGTCATAATCAGAAATGTATGGTGGGTTATATTTTCTTGTCGCAATGTCTCTTGTTTGGCCCCAATCAATAATTTCTAATACCAACAATACTGTGTCTTCTTTTCCCCATTCGGCAAAAGCGGGGGTAGATACAGCGAATAACAAAAACAGTGTAATTAAAATCCTTTTCGTTATTTATCACCTCAACCACATTATACCGAATATTAATATTTTTTCAAGCCTTCCAAGGCTTATTTTATTTTAAGGAGGTTTTAGCATGGCGACATTAAGCGTATCGTCAAACACAACGTCAGATGGTATACCAGTAGTCAGCGGTGAAAGAGGGGGGAAATTGGTCAATTATGTTGCGCCTATCGATTCAAGCGGGAATGTTTTGGATTCGATGCCAGTTACGGTAAATGGGAGTTTCGCAACAGTAAAATCTGCTCCCGTCGTCGGTGCCAAGACGGTTACAACTACCGCAGCAAGCATATTCGCGGGGAGCGCAGCATTGCCCGACAGGTATGCAATGACCGTCTATAACGATTCGTCCTATACGATTTACTGGGGGCCGTCAGGCGTGACAACTTCAACGGGTATGCCGATTCTCCCCGGCGACAGCGTGACTTTTGAATTTAGCCAATCGGTGGTAACAGCCATTTACATGATAGCGGCAGCAAGTGCGGCTATTCGCGTAATGGAGGTGGCATAATGGATTTTACAATTTTAGCAACACAAAACGGCGAAATATTTGATATTAATGTAACCATTATGGACGGCGAAACCGAGATTCTAACAGGCAAAACGTCAGTCTGCTGCGCCACGGAAGATGAGGCTAAGATCTATACCGAAACCGTCTTCCTGCCCGACCTCAAAGCTAATTTTAAGGTGTTAAACGATCTTGAACTCCCGGAGGTGGTTGCCGATGATCCGTCAATCGACATCGAGGGTTAGTCAGGTCTTACCGGCTGATTTTGCCTTTTCAAGGGTTTCGACCGGGTACAATACCAAAGGCAAGCTTTATATGCCTAATCAATTGAGGCTGGAATCGTCAATTTATGGCGGGGCGGTGGCGTTGGTTGAAGAAGCGACGACGAATTTGGCAGACAGTTTGAGTACGTGGTCGTCTCTTAATGTTTCTTTGGACGCAAATACAATAATTGAAAATTCGGCTTCCGGCAACCATTGCAAACTCAAAAATATTCCTCTGGTGATCGGTAACACTTATACAGTATCATGTCTAGTAAAACCAAACGGGCGTAATTGGATAGCGTTGGGGTTTTCAAACCTTTACGCATATTTTGATATTCAAAACGGCGTTATAGGAACTGTAGCTGGTAGTGCAAACCCCAAAATAACTTTTTGCGATGGATATTATAAATGTTCTATAACATATACAGCAACGGTAAGCGCAATAAACTGTTATCTTTGGCTTGCGTCAGCCGATCAGGGCGCTAACTATCAAGGTAACGGAGTAAGTGGTATAAAAATTAGGGGTGGAGTTCAGATTGAACAAAAACCCTACCCAACATCCTTTATTGAAACCTCCCGCGCCGCCGAATCTCTAACAATGCCGGTATTGGCGACGAATTTATTGACGCCGAATCTGGCAAGTGTGGAGGAGGGGACAACTGGGTTTTTGCTCATGGGCAACTCGGTGTTGAGCAAAGACACCACAGAAACGAAATGTGGTTCTGCGTCTTTGAAAATTGTTACACCGGGTAGTGCTGCAAGTGAAGGCTTTTTTACCGCTGCCACAATCGTGGAAGCTAGTAAATCATATACCGCTTCTATGTGGCTGAAAGGCAATGGCACTGTAAAAATTGCTATCTATGAGCGGACAAGTGAAGCAGTTTTAGTGGGAATTACTTATAGCGACACCATTACTTTGACCGATGTATGGACAAGATATTCGGTTGCTCGTACATTTGGAAGTACAGGAGTTTTAGCCTATATTGTTTGTTTTACAACCGGTTCTACTCAAGCCATTACCTTCTACGCCGACGGCCTCCAACTCGAACCCGGCCCCTATGCCACAACTTGGAATCTCCCCACGGGCGAATTAGTGCCTAGAATGGGGTTGCCGGTTGAACACGGGACTATTGAGGGGATTGTGGAGATTACGGATGTTAGCAAGAGGCAGGTAAGTGGACAAACACCGGCTGTATTTTGTATATCTCAATCATCATATCCGGCTGGCATTCGTCTTGTACATCAGACGTCGGCTGCATATTGGGTATTGCAAATATACAATACAGCATATACAACATCCGCTCCGCTTTATGACGCCGACATTATTAACGGATGGTATTATTACAAAGTCTATTGGACTACAAATAGTATTGTTAATGAATTTTGGAATTTAAATAACAAAATAAAAGTAGCAACAACTACGATTTCGGACCTTACCAATTTCCCGGCTGATTTTATAAATATGTATATAGGGAGTTTAAATGGTATTGATTATTTTGCCAATACCCGCTTCGGCAAATATCAACTATCTAACATTGCCCGGACGGATGACCCGGATTTTAATAATTTAATGCCGAGGGATAGCAATACAGTAGCATTGATGGATTTTGATGACATTACATTTAGGGCAAATCAATGTATGGTAATTTAGCTAAATAGAGATTTAGCGTAAGTCAAAAGCGGGAAGTCATGCATGGCCTGCTCGCTTTAATCATCCCCATTCACAAGGAGGACGATAATAATATCGTCATTTCGGTAAAAAAACTTGAAAGGTGGCGGGGAATTTGAATGTTTCTTTTAATGTGGAAAATATCATTATGTTTTTGACGGCGCTTTCAATGGTTGGAGGCGTTTTTCTTTTTCTTTACCGAATAGCTCGCAGGATTGAAAAAGCAACAGGGAGGATTGAGATTCATAGCGATGACATTAAAATCTTGATGAAGTGTAATTCGGCATGTTTAAACGGGCTAACTCAAATTGGAGCGAATGGTCCGGTAACAAAGATGAAAAACGAAATGGAGCGGTATTTGATTGAGAGGGAAGTGACAAAGGATGGGTGAACACAAACCAGCCAGACGTAAAACCTGGGCTTTTTTTAGTGCGCTTTTTATATGTGCGGTATCGGCATTTAGGTTTAATATGGGGTGGCCGTTAGCCTGTTTAATTGGCTTTATTTTTGCAGTTTTTGTTGGGGCGATATCGACAGAAAAAATCCTTTTAGCATGGATTAATAGGGGTGACAAACATGACTAAAAAAGAGTTTGTAACTAAGATGGTAGAGGCTATCCAGTTGGCAAAAAGCCGGGAACTACGGATTAACGCCGCCGTTGTTTGCGCCCAGGCGGCGCTGGAGAGTGGCTGGGGTCGGTCCGGGTTATGCGTCAAGGCCAACAATTTGTTTGGCATCAAGGCGGGGAGCAAATGGCGCGGCAGGACCCTGGACCTACCAACCTGGGAGTGGTCCAAACAGAGGGGATGGTATAAGACTACGGCGCATTGGTGTATTTACCCAGATTGGACGGACTGCATTATCTATTATGGCGAGATGCTGCAGCGGCTGTCGTGGTTTCGGGACGCTTTAGATTATACCAACGATGCGGACAAGTTTTTGGAGGCACTTTTGCCCGAGGATGGCCAGCCGGGCTGGGCTACAGATCCCCGGTATGCGTCAAAGGTCCGGGCGGTCGGCGCGCGGATTGAAAAGTTAGGTGGGCCGAGGTGGTGTTAAATGTGGCGAAATATAAAACCTACATTATTATTGGTGCTGTTTGCTTTGCTCTTGGTTACTGCTTGTCACTCCTGTCAAGCCGAGGGCAGTTACAAAGTCTACGAATCCGAGCTGACGAATATCAAAAAAGACTTACAACTTATCAAGCAGGAGAAGCAAAGTTTGATAACAGACTTAAACAATTCCAAGTTGAGCTTGCAGCAAGCCGAAACGCAGCGGATGGCTATCGAAAAGAGGTCAGCCGACTTAGAACAGAAATTAATCAATTATCAAAACCGATTAGTGAAGCAGGAAGCGGAATTGACGGCGCTATCGGACATGCGGAAGGAATTACAAGCCCAGTTGACCGAATTGAACGAATTCTTTCAGCAGTACAGAAAAGAGGTCAAATCAAAGATCCGTAAGCTTGTTATCCAGCGGAATATAATAACTTTTATAGCCACTATTTTAGGGGTTTTGGCGTTATAGAATAGGCGAAAAATAAAAGTATTATACAAACATCCCTAATGATCCTCTCGATCCACCGATGATCCAGCTGTACGACTTTTGCTTTGCTTCTCGAATCTTTGTATAATTAATCCAGGGGGTGAGGGAAATGCAATTACTTATCAAAAATCAGCTTAACGATGGGCTAACGATTGAGTTTTGCTGCGGAGAGAAAGAATATACCTTGCGGCATGACGAAGAAGCAACCATCGAAGTTCAAGAAGATGCTTGCATGTATTTTGATATAGTTAAATGATGTAGGCTGCTCCTTCGGGGGCGGCTTTTTTGTTTAACAGCAAAACATTTAATTATAGTTATATATAGTGTCTATGGGTATATAAATGATAGTAAAGTAAAACAATAAATTTTCCGAAATATAAAAGGAAGTAAAATGAGAGTAAAACGTATTGCAAATTCACCAAGAAAAAGGTATAATCTCATTACTAGAGAGGAGGAGAATCTCGTGACAGAAATCATTAGAAAAATTGGAAATATTCAATTATCACCACAGCAGCGTGAGACTCTTGGCCTGTCTCCAGATTGGAATAAGAATATTTCACCGGACTTCGTTAACAAAGTTCTTAAGGCTGCCGAAGAGCATAAATCGGCAATAAAGGAGCTTGAGAAGTATTAATATTCAAGATTATCACCCCGTTCCTTCCGGTCGTGGTTTTATTTTATCTTCAACTCCAAATGGAAAATAAGAACATCCTTATTTTACTTTAGCCCGGAAACGGGCTTTTTGTTTTTAGTTGCAAAGTATATATTTAGTATGGTATAATAAGTGCGAAAATATAATATCCCATGGTGAAAGAGGAGGGTTTCCAGACCTTCCTTTTTCCGTTTTATTCGCGTTTTAGCCTCCAGAAATGGGGGATATTTTTTTGCCTCTTGACATGGTGATAACGTAGTGATATAATGGGGATATAGAAGTGATATTGGAGTGACGGGATTGACTGTTTTAATCGAATTTAAACGTTGCGGTTTTTATTTTAGAAGTTATAAGCGACGTGAAAAAAGTTTTAATTTAGATAGTACTCCGAGCTTGGAGGCTGAATTTTTATTTGTTTATATTTTAATTTATTTCGGGTCTTTACTAAAAGATATTAAAAACAAATTTATGGGAGAAATTAAATGAAATTAATCCGCAAACATTTTCAAATAACCGAAGAGCAAATGAAAAAAATCAAAGAAGAATTAAAGCGTAGACCAGAACGAATTCCAAAATGGTCAGAATCAGATGTTGTCAGGGAAGCTCTTGACGAGTATTTCGAAAGGAGAGAAAAATAATGGATCATGATTATTTAATCATAATCGATAAATACAACGACGGTAAAGAAATCCATTTTTTTCTAGAAACAGAAGAAGAATTAGTTGGTATGATTGAAACATGCAAAGGGCATGGTTATGAAATCATCTTTGCTGGGAAAATTGCAGTAGTCAAAGAATTTATTGGATGAAAGTGAGGCAGAGAATGAATAAATTTATCGGCAACGTCAAGGAAAATCCGGAGTTGATTGGGGAGGGAGAATAAGTGAATAAAAAAATTGATGAATATCAACCAATGAGGCACACTCTTATGGAGCCAGAACGGAAATGTCCTGATTGTGGCGAACAAATGAAAGTGGTTGATTTTCAATCGCATCCAATCGCAGACCAAGTATGGGTTGATTGGGAATGTCCAAAGTGCAAAAGGCAATTAAATTTAAGATATGAATTTGCCTATGAAGACGGAATACACGTTACCGAAAGATAAGAAGAAACCAAAATGATCTATAAATTGAACCTTTAGACGTTCCGAATAGTTAAGCCATCCGGTAATTCCGGAAGGTTGAAGGAAAAATGAAACTCAAAAATAATCGTTGTGATAAATGTAAACTTCTAAAAAGATATAATGGTTATTATTGTAAGCATCCTAAAGCCAATAATATGCGAATTTATAATCTTGATATTAAACATCCCGATTGCCCGTTAGACGATGCAAAGGAGGAAAAATAATGCCAAAAGCTAAAATCACAATTGAATTTGAATATGAAATTGATCCAGAGAGTTGGCCAAAAGGATATACCAATGAGCAAATGCTTCAAGGGGATATTAATTTAATTATAAATGGCGATGAAAACATTTATGAATTTGAAACAATAGACGACTGGAAAGTAACTGGGGAAATTATGAAGGATGACTTATAATGTCTAAAACTTTGATAACGAGGAGGAAAAGTAATGTTAACCAAAAAGCAGATTGAACGATTAAAAGATAGTCTCGATAGCCCCGACACATCAATATTAAGTGACCTAATTGAAGCCATTGAGGAAATGGGAAAAGTGATTCGGGGATGTGATCAGGAACTGCGAGATATATGTAAAACAATGGGGCACAATTATGATTCTCCATGCGTAACATCGGCAGCAAAAGGATTTTTAGCCAAATACGAGGGGGAGGATCAACATGACCAGAGAACAAATCAAACCTGCCTTGAAAGTTAAACACAAATTGCATGGAACCGGGATTATCATGTGTAAAACCGGTGATCCGACTTCGGTAATGGTTAAGTTTGACAAATATATCGAAGATTGGGGAACAGATTTACTAGAGGTATCTTTGAATCAATTAGAGATAATAAAGCCAAAAAAAAAACATAAGAACGAAAATTTATTTGCTTGGAACGAAACAATTCAAGAATTATATAGAGGAAAAGATGACTAGAGAAGAAATCATACTATTAATAAATGGATTGGAACCATATCCATTTGATAGAATAATTCCTGATGATATAGGCGAAGCGTATTGTAAAGGATATAATGACGCTTTAGAGGATGTAATAGGGCAAATTAGGAGGAATCATGACTAGAGAGGAAATCATTAATGGAACGCCGGAATGGTTGAATGAACAGACATTAAAATATTTAGGAATTGAATATACTGATGAACCGGAAGTTTTAGGACGCGCTATTGCCGGAAGTTACGAATCGTGTTGGTATAAAAATTCCGAAGGTAAGATTGGCATTGTAAGAAAGGGGCAAGCCGATGGTTGGAATCCCGCCGAAGATATCCGGGATGCCTATGAGCTTGAAGGAAAAGTTAGGAAAATGGGATTTCAAGCCAAATATGCCGATATTCTTTATGATGAAGAATTAGGATATCCCATAAGGAAGAATTGGCACGAATCGATGTTTGATCGTTTACATGCCACCCCCCAACAACGATGCAAAGCCTTTTTGTTAGCAATGATGGAACCCGGCAACTGACCGGGTTATTTTTTTTATCCAAACTAAATCTATTCGCTAGTTTACAATAACATTCCCGCTTGTTAACAAATTGTTATGGGAGTATAATGAGATTATTAACAAATTAAAAAAAGCCTTCCTACAGTACTAGAAAGGCTTTGCATAAAAATTACACGAGCTCTATTATTTTACTTTATATATATATTTATGTCAATATTGGAATTACTTGTAGAGGACGATCTGATAAAAAAAGTAAAGCGAGGTGGTCTATAAGATATTTTTAAAATGACATCATTAATTTAAAATGAAAATGGAGGAGCGCCGTGAGCAATGAAGTTCAAAAAATTGATGAAATTATTTTTATGATGAATTCTTTAATTTTATTGCTTATCATTCGGAAGGAAACAATTATGGATAGACATGGGATAAGGGCAGTTAAATAGAAAATGCCAGCTAAATGCATGGTGCAAAATCGGTGCAAAAATTTGTTTATTTTGATTTATTTTCGTTTATTTTAATTTACACAAGATTATGAGATATGCGGTTTTAGCATTGATTTATTTACTTTGGTTAATATTGATTTATGTTAAATTAGCAGGTCAGCTTGGTGTTCAAATCCCGCCTGCCCGACCATATGAAATGTAATAGTGACAAGGGTTTAAAGCTCTTGTCACTTTTGTTTTTTAGTCATTTGGTGCAAAATTGGTGCAAAAACGCGCAAATTAAGTATTGACGCGGGTTTGAAGCGGCAAACAAAAAACCGGCTTGATTGCCGGTTAAAAATCCTGTGCCATTCTTGCCATTGGTGCTTCCTGACGTTTGATATTATCTTTTACATATGTCTTTCGAGTGAAGAACGGGGTAGAATGCCCCAGTATCTCTGCAACGACTTCTAGAGGGGTTCCAATGTCTAAAAGATACGTCGCCGCCGAATGCCGTAAATCGTGAATCCTTATTTGAGGTATCCATGTTTTCTTGTCGGCTTGGCAAGCCTTGATCGCCGGAATGAATTCTTTTTTTCTTAATTGTTCTTTTTTAACTGGGCCGCCTTTCTGTTTTGTGAATACCAAATCGGCAAACTCCGGACCATAATCGTTATATAATAAATTTGCCCTATAACGTTCCATTCTTTCTTTGGCTTGTTTCTTTTTATGATTTTCTAAAGCCGCCGCAAGCTGAGGAATCATTTTAATTTCTCTGACCGATTTTTTTGTTTTTGGAGTCCCTAATTCTGGATTCAGTCCGGCTTTTTCGATTTTGTTTTTAACGCTAATTTTATTATTAACAAAGTCAATGTCTCGCCAGCGCAGCCCCAAAACCTCATTTGCCCTCATTCCGGTCGTAAAACAGACAAAATAAAATAGATGATAGCGGTAATGTTCGACCATCTTTAAAAATATCTTTACCTGATCAACCGTCCAGATATTATGTTCAACGTCTGGTTTTTTGGGTGGTCTTACTTTGCCGAGTAAATTTGCATTAACCCCGACATCGCCGTCGTAAATCATTTGTTGCCATACTGCTTTTAAAATGGAGTAGCAATGAGCTGGTATAAATTTTCCAGCGTTTGAAACCTCTTTGAGAAAATTGTCAATCATTCTGGTCGAAATTTCGGAAATTTTATAATGCCCTAATTTTGGCTTGATGTGACAACGAATACGCCTTTCGTACCACAAATAACCTTGATTTTTCCAACGCGCGTTACCTTCGGCATCCTTTCTTTGACCATCTTCCAAAAATCTATCTAAATATTCCCCGAGAGTAATTTCTGCCGATTCCCAAAACCGATCACCCGATTTTAAACCATCCCAAATTTTATCTGCTTGTTTTTGAGCGTTGAGTTTTTGTTGGGCCGGAGTTTTACCAACGGCGGTAATAGTAAACTTTTTTCTAACAGGTTTTTTGATGCCGTTTTCATTCGTAATATAATGATCAATAACGGTATATTTCCAAATGTCATCTTTAAAATGGACAAGAGAGCCTTTCATAAAATCACCTTCTATTAAATTTACTAATGAATTTGACTAAAATATTAGTATGGATTATAATTAAATAAGGGTGTTATAATGAAATATTTATCGAATAGTGATATTGTAGTTTGCCTTCTTGGGTTTATTATCGGTATCTTGATTACTAAATTGTTTTTGGGCTAATGACGTAATAACGCTTCCGATTAATGCGCTGAATAACGACTCCTTGCTATTACTATATTGGATTTTTACGAAGCGGCCATTTTTTGCCGTCATTGCCAGTTAAATTCGTCTTCAAAATTGCCCTCAACTTCATAGTTTAATATTTGTCCTCCTGGTTTTGTCCATACTATTGTCCAAGCGCTTTTGCCGGGCGTGAGATTTTCAGGATATATTATATCTCTTCCATAAGAAATATCAAAATCATCGACAATACGAACATAAATCTTACCACTGAATACTTGGCTTGATTCGTTTTTAATCCATATTACAACTTTTTGTTTTCCTCTATCATAATAAAAATCTTGAAAATCAGCAGTCACTTTAATATCGTCAAAGTTCGATGACGATATTTCTGCTTCCTTTATTTCTTCTGCCGTTTCCTCCGTCTGAATTGCGAGCGCCGATTCGTTTGATGCTTTGCTATTCGGTTGGCTCCTTATCATCAGCATTAAAATAGCCGCAAAAATAATTATTCCAATTCCTAAACCGGCTTTTGCCTTTTCTTCTTCCGTCAATATAATCCCTTCCTTGATTTTATAATCTATGTAAAAAGATGACGTAAGTCATCTTATTGTTGTCATGCCAAGTCTTCCTTGGTTGCCGATGGTTCCTTAAACATTGTCTCAAGGTTTTCTAATGTGTTTAACATCATCTTTTGCCCAACAGGGGGGAGTGCTCTAACACGCTTGACTAGATCAACATCATCTTGGGTAAAAACGGTAACACCAACTTCTTTTTTACCATTAATTACATAGTCAATGGTAACGTCAAAAAACTTTGCTACTTTTTGAAGTTGTTCATAGTCTGGTGTCACTCTATCAGCCTCCCAATTGGCAATACTGGATCTATCTTTTAAACCTGCTATTTTCGCCAATTCTTCTTGAGTTAAGTGTCTGTCATTTCTGAGTAGTTTAATTCTTTTTCCCATTGTTTGCATTTCAAAGTACAACCTTTCTTTACATTTTATAAATCAGTCACCTATCTACTGGTTTGATAATCGATGTTTACATTATAATACAAATGTTTTCTATTGTAAACGGTTATTTTAAAAATGCTGAATTTTTTTATTGACTGTTTCTGCGCAAAAACGTATAATGTAACTATAAGAAAACATTTTAATATAACGGAGGTTGTATCATGAATAATCAACTTGAAGCAGCGTTGATCAGACGCGGATGGTCAAAAGCTAAATTAGCGCGTTTAACAGGCTTTAGTCGTTGCACAATAGCGAATATTATTGCTGGTAGAAGTTGCAGTATGTTGGCCGCTTATAGAATCGCCCAGGCTTTGGGAGAAAGGGTTGACGAACTTTTTTTACCTCAATACGTTCTAAATCAGAAACAATTTAAGGAGGGTTGATAAAATGGACAATTTAGCTTTGGCCAAGTCAGAAAACTTTGGAAATGTGCAATGTGATTTTTGGAGGAACGACAACGGGCAAGTGTTCATGACCAATGCACAATTGGCACAATCGCTTGGTTACGCAAGCAAAGATGCATTCAAATCTTTACTTAGTCGCAACAAATATCTGAAAGAAAAGGAATTTTCGCAGGTGGTGTCAATCTGCAACCCCCTTGGAGGGACTCAGGAAACGAGGGTTTTTTCGGAAGATGGTATTTATGAAGTTGCTTTTTTATCCCAAGATTCCGAAAATGCAATGAAATTCCGCGCTTGGGTTCGCAAAATACTTAAAGCTTTGCGATCAGGTGAATTAAAGCTTCAGCCCGAAACCAAACGCCAAGAAATTGAAGCCCGTCTGCGTAACTCAAAAGCTCGTCAAGGCAGAGTTCTTTTGTCGGCAGCAGAAAAGTTTCGGGACATACTTTCTAGACAGGCCATAGAGTTGTTGATCGGTGAAGCAGCAGAAATTACAACCGGTAAAATGTTGCTTGCCAAACCGCAGATCGAAAAGACTTACACTGCCGGAGAAATTGGAAACGAATTAGGAATTTCGGGAAATGCAGTAGGCCGAATTGCAAACGCCAACAGTTTGAAAACCAAGCAATACGGAATAGAGGTTTTAGACAAGTCGTCGCACTCTTCTAAACAAGTTCCGACGTGGCGTTACAACGAAGCCGGACGGGCAAGACTGATTGAAATTGTTAGTCGGGAGAAGGTGCTTTAAATGCCAGCCAAACGCAAAAAGAAAATTATCTTTAATACTATCGACGATTTTCCAGAAGCCGGGATAACCGCCGACATGATAGCCAACAGCTATCTAGGCATATCTGCTCAATATGTCAGAAACGGCATAAGAAACGGGCAATATAAAGGTTATCAGGTGGGGCGAACTTGTTATATGTCGCGGGAACAAGTTAGGCGAAACTGGGGATGAAGTCTCTGTGAACTATTCGGAATCTTACCAAAATGAAAGGAGAAACGAAATGAAAATATTTTTAGTATGGTTTTTAGCAATTGTGATAGGAGTTGTATTATCGGTTAGTACTTATATGGCTAGTTTTCCTTACAAAAAAAACGTCGAAAGCCATTTGGGTATGGCCGACGATGCTTCGACGGCGGCTTTAAAGCTAGAACATCTTTTAGAGTATAAAAAATCAGTTTTAAAAGTGGTAAAAGGGGATGATGCCCGGCTTATTTTTAAAACTCCCCAAACCAAGAAAGCGGCACAAATAGCAATTCTCGATTCTCTAATTGATAGAGTTTCGACAACCGCCAAAATGAAAACGGACTCATTTGAATATCAAACCGCTATGAATCAAATTACAGGTCAGGAATTCAGTGGAACCATTGATAGTACAAATAAGATGTTTTTTAGTATGTATGCAAGACAAAATGGTTGGAACGCTTATATGTGGATGGAGGGCATTTGGTTAACGATTTTATTAATCGCTTTGCTTATCACTACAATTGTGATTTTCTGCAATTGTGATTTGCTGTAATGATATTTGAAAGGAGCCTCTGAATGAACTCAAAAAACCCCGATCTTAACGCGGCATTTGAAGAGCTTACCCGGGTCCTTGAGAAAATCGGATTCGGGGCCGGATCGCTTAATATCGAAATTGCGCAACATGAATGCAGTGAGAAGCAGGCCACACAGCTTATGGAATCTATTACCGATAATTCGAAACGTCTCTCATACGGAGAAGGCGAAGAGGCGACACATTGGTTCGAAGCGAGACTGAACGTTTTCCCACGGGAAATCAGGATATCTTGTTTTTACTACCCGGACAAGGAGGAATCCCATGATCCAAGTTGTCGATCGCCACACCAAAGCCATCTATATCTGGTTTTAAAATGAAAGCGAGGAATGAGGAATGACAATAGCAGAACGGCGCAGAGCTTGGCGGGAGAGTTGGGAAGACGAGAAGGCGCTTGGTTTTATGAAACGTGGTCAAACCGTTCCTGACCGCAAATATCGTAGAGCTATTTGGAAAATGTATTGGAAACATTTAAAAAGCGAATTCGGGAGGCGTTAACCATGCGTTCTCTTCGTCGCAAGCGTCGCCTTTGCAAACGTGATAAATGGACCGAATTTCAACTTAGATTCCATAAATCAAAAAGAGCGACGCGTAATAAAATCCGGCAATGGTGCCGCGATAATAAGGAGGTTTTTCAATGATTATCTCGTTTATCGGACAAGCCAAAAGGACCCTTTCCGGCGTGATTTACAAGGGTAAACGCGTATATGGTTCTGTATGTATTTCATTACCGAAACGGTGGTGGAGGATATGAGAGAATTTTTTTGGGCAACTTTGTTTGGGTTTTTGTATGGATTGGTTGTAATGGGGGCCGTGCTGGGGGTAGGGCAGTGAATATAGGTGTTATTTACCTTAAAAAATCCAAGGGCCTTATTCTAAAAGGCACTGTCGTCAAGGTTTACCTAAAGTTTTTCTTGGTGGACTTTGGGATTTACCGGGAATGTGTATCGGCGATTAATGACGAGGGGGCGGGGAGATGATTAAGATTTGTAAAAGGTTTTGGGATAAAAACCAAAACAAACTTCGGGACACTTTGAATGACATGTCGGACATTGATGGTTGTGATTATAAATCACTTGTAAAATTAGCAATTGATAAGATCATGAACGATGATAGCACCATTACACAGTGGGACATTGACCATATTACCGAAATCGACAACGGTGATTATCAAGGGACATTGCTGTATTTAATTCCCGAAAAGACATATCAACCATCGGAATTTGAATATCTAATGGCTTGTGTTGGATATGGTTCTTGCAGCGGTTGCGACACCTTACAATCGATTCAATGTGGTTGCGGAAGTGAAGAAGGAAAAATCAATGATTATATGACGCTTTGCAGAGACATCATATCGACAATTATTAAGCCTTACAATTGCGGCTGGCGAGAAGACAAAGAATATGAAGCTGTTGAACCCGATGGTGTCTTTGGGGAGGCGAAATGATGGAACTCAAATGTGATTTTTCAAATATTAAAGATGAGGTGGTTTGATGATGGATTTTAGTAAGAACGACTTGTCGAAAGTCAGAAAGGGTGATAATATTTGGAATTATTTTGCACAGCTTTGGGAAACGGTTATGGAAATCGAATTTGGAGATGGATTCCCAATTAAATTCGAAAACGGAAACGAATGCGATTTCAGCGGTCGAGAGCAAAAAGATGATGTAGGGCCGACATATTTTTGGAACGAAATCCACTTTGACATCCCTGATCCGCCGAAACGGATGATGAAGAAAGAGCTTAGAATTTGGGTATCGCTAAGGCAAAACGGCGAACCCGGTTTTTTAGCTACGACAGAGGCTGCGGCAGAAGATTGGCGTGCGAAAGGTTATCAGGTCGAAGAATTCTCAAAAGAGATTGAAATCCCGGAATAAAAAAGCCCTCTGCAAAGGGCCCAAGAAAACAATCCAAGGTAATTATAAACGATATGGAGGTTTTAGTCAATGAAACCTATCAATCTCCTTCGGGCGAAGGCTGACACAAAAGCGGTAAAACAAGATCCGACCACGGAACTACTGCGGGATATCCTAATAAGTCCAAATTATGACAGGAGGGTTATTTGTGGATTTAACGATTAAATGTGATTACGCTAAGATTTCTGTGGATTTAATGACGTCATTACAACGCATAGACGCTAAAAATATCGACAATATTGACGATATCGCTGCGGCAATTGCCGATGAATGCGACCCGGCTTATCTGGTTACAAACAATAACACAGACGGGATACTTGATTGTATCGGCAAAGATTATATCAAAGAATATTTGGGGCGGGTGAAAACGGATGATTAAAACCAAATTTGGCGAGTTTGAGATTAAAAAGACCAACCAATTAGGGCATTCGGAATGTTACACGGTTACAAAATTCAAGGGACAATGGCCGAATGAAGACACCTTGATTGATATGTGCGATAGATATAACTTCGGCGGGATAGTTAAATTTTCGGGTGATTATGCTTATGTGACTGTATGGACGGATTAAAAAGAGAGGATGAAAGATGATGAACGAATTACAAACATATTCAAGCGCAAATGAAATACAAATGCAGGTTAACCTCATTCAGGAAGTTATGAAAAAAGTAATGAAAGATGGCACTCATTACGGCAAAATACCGGGATGCGGCGACAAGAAAGTGTTGTTAAAACCAGGAGCGGAAAAGTTGTCCTTGACCTTTCATCTGCGCCCTGTAATTGACAATGATCGTGATATTAGAGTTGAACAGATGGCAGGTCATGACGGTCATGTGGAAATAACAGTATATTGTCACATTATGAACACGTCGGGTTTGGAAATTGCAACCGGGATTGGATCGTGCTCAACAATGGAATCCAAATATCGTTATCGCGGCGGTGAAAAGAAACCCACCGGAGAGCCTGTTCCAAAAGAGTATTGGAACCTGAAAAATGAAGGGCAAGCTTCGGAAGCACAGCAATTAATAGGTGGGGCTGGATATGGGATTGCAAAAATAGACGGTTCTTGGCAGATTTGCGAATTCGGCGAGAAGATGGAAAACCCAGATATTGCAGACACCTATAATACGGTGCTAAAAATGGCTAAGAAACGGGCCTATGTTGACGGAATATTATCGGCGACTGCTGCGAGTGATATTTTTACGCAAGACATTTTTGATGAGGAAGATCTTGAAAATGTAATGCCGTCAAAAGAGCACGTCAAACAACCACAGCGCAAGACAACAGTAGTCGATGCCAAGGTGCTCCAACCCGAAGATAGCGAAGATCCCGAGCAGAAAAAGTCCGAATCAAAAAGTCCTATTTGCGTTATTTGCGGCGGCCCGGTATCGGAAAAATCGGCTGAATTTTGCGAAAAGAAAGGGATGGCCCCGACTTGTTTTAACTGTCAGCAAGCGGTTAAAAACAAATGATTACATTTGACGCGGAACGTCACAGATACACCGACAACGGCGTAAATATTCCTTCTGTCACTACGATTCTAGGGGCGGTCGGATTGCCGAATTTGTCGATGGTCGGCAAGGAAGATTTAAAACGCGCGGCAGAACGTGGAACCGCCGTACATTCCGCAACTGAATTTGATGACGAAGGCGAACTTGATGAATCGTCATTAAGTGAAGAAATAAGCATGTATCTTGAAGGCTACCGGCGTTTCAAATCCGAATCCGGGTTTGAAATCATAGAAATTGAGAAGAGGATTTATCATCCGGTTTTAAAATATGCCGGTACGCTTGATAGATACGGAATTTTAAACGGGAAGCGGGTTGTGCTGGATATCAAATCAGGCGTTTTCGATCCTTTGTCAGTAGGGCCGCAAACCGCCGCATATGCGGAGGCATACACGGACTTGAAATGTTATCGTTACGCTTTGCAACTCAAAGATGATGGTACATATAAGCTTCACAAACTTACCAACAGCAATGATTTTAATATCTTTTTATCGGCGTTAAATATATGGAAGTGGAGGAACCAAAAATGAATTTTTTCAAACGATATATCTTAAAAACAAGTCAAACTGTAACTAATAATATTGTTGACGATTCAAAAAAGACAATTGTTAAAAACGCTTTGCTTGCTTTAAACGAAGCCGTTGATTCCGGGACTATAGAATCGGTTTTCGATGTAAAACAAAATAAAGGAACGGGCTTGAATATATGGCTTTACGCTTCGGCAGATAACGGCCATGTTTGTTTTGAAATCACTCCTGCTGGTGGCGGTGATATTTTCAAATATAAAACCGATTTAGAAGGATACCAAAAATTTGTAAATGAGGTGTTGAAATGAGCGAAACCAGACAATTTTTAATAGCATTATCCCCAATCGCCCAAGAACTTGTTAAACGGGCCAAGAGCTACGAATTGGAAGTTAACAAGGTAACTATCGAGGATAACACTCAACGGTCAAACGCGGTTGAATTAGGTAAGAAATTGAACGGTTTAAAGAAAGACTTAGATAACGAGCGGTTGAACCAAACCAGACCAATCGAAGCCGCTGCAGACGAGATAAGGGATTATTACAAACCAATTACCGGCACGTGTGAAACAATGGTTAAAACGCTCAAAGACGCTATCTTGAAATTTGACCAAGAGGAACGCCGGAAGGCAGATGAAGCGGCGCGAATTGCCCGGTTAAAAGCAGAAGAAGAAGCCCGAAAGGAGCGGGAACGGTTGGCAAAATTGGCCGAGAAGCAGATTGATTCCGGCAAGGTTGAAAAGGCCGAAGAAACTATTGCCAAAATGGAAAATGTTGCGCCGGTTGTAACTCCGATAATTATGCCACAAATTCAGAAGCAAAAAGGAGAGTCGACCCGGAAAAATTGGAAATTTGAAATCATCGACGAAAAGCAGATTCCGCGAGAATATTTGTTAGTTGATGAAACAAAGATTCGAAAAGTGGTACAGGCATTGAAAGGCGATACCAACATTCCCGGTGTTCGGGTATATTCTGAAAAATCAATGAGTTTTAGGCGTTAGTCTATCCAGAAAGGGGAAATTATGTGTGACACTATGGGTGACTATTGGCGGCTTGGCAAAGAAGAGCAGCGCAAACGTCGGGAACGAATCGAACCCGTTAGAATGTACCATGCCGAAACAAAGCTTTTAAATCTTGGTTGGGAAGTCAAAGCAGGCCCAGACGAAACAAGTTTAACCGTTATCAGCCCTGCCGGGAAACGCTTCAATTTTTGGCCTTATAAAGGTTATTTCGCAGGGCCGGTACAGGGGCGAGGGTTACGAAATTTGATAAAGGCGGGTAAATGAAATGAGTACTGAACAATCCGAAATCATCACGCAAATTCGGGATTTGATTCGGGAGCGGGACGAGTTGAAACGAGCTATTCGAATCTTAAATATCGCTTTTGATTTGGCTTGTGAATCGTTGGCGGAACGCGACGATCAAAAGCGAGATTTTAAGTGGTGGCAGGGCGCTGTTTGGACGGATGCGGAAGATATAGTTGAATTGAACGGATGAAAGGAGTTGCAAAATGGAAAGAAGTTGTGAAAATTGTAGAAACAGCTGTAAAGTGGGCCATAAAATGTCATATTGCATTATCAATGAAAGAAAATGTTGGGAACCCGATTACCACACCTTAGAGCGGGAAAACGCGAAGCTGGAACAATCCTTGGAACGGGCGTGGATTAAATGCAGTGAACAATTGCCAGAAGATGATTGCATTGTATTTTTTACCAACGGGAAATTTATTTCATACGGTTATTATTCTAAAAATTTTAATATTGAAGGCAAAAAAATTATTCCTTTGCCACGCGAATGGATAAGCGAACAAGGTCTTGTCGTAGATTGTAAAATCACTCATTGGCAAAAATTTTATCCTGAACCGCCAAAGGAGGCCGCACAATGACCTGTAAAGAGTATAAACAAAAGATAATTGAACTCTTTAAAAGCGGAAATGTAACGAAAGAGCAGTGGGATGAGATGGCCGAAGCTGTTTTGATTATGTCTGAAAACTATTCAAATGATACATATCATATCGATTCTGTTATTGATCCGGAATCTGTGGAGGGGGGATTGAGGAATTGAAATGAACATTTATGACCTGAAATTGCATGAAAAAATAAGAATTGGCGATTTTACAATTTATAGGGTTCCCGGAGGATGGATATATCAGTCAATGATTTGGGATGGATCGATTTTCATCCCATACAACGACGAATTCAAGGAGGCCACGAAATGAAAAACCTTAGAGTTGCTCCTGAAAAAATCGGCGACATGATAAAAGAAACTGTTGAAAATCCTGACAAATTTACTGTGGGTTGTTGTGACCATGCCTTTTATATCAAAATATTTTCTCAAGGCGAACTATTGGTATTTGCCGAGAAGAGAGCAGATGGCAAAATGTATGTTAAGTGTGCAGATTGGTTGGAGGTGAACTCATGAGCTCCATAACCCTATATGACTTTGAAGTCCAAAACCTGCTCAAGAACGGGAAAGGGCAGATTCGGCGAGTTTGCAAGGTTCAACCGCCGAACGACAATTATAAATTAGGCCGTGAAACGAGCGGGAAGCATGAAGGAAAATTATTTTGGTATGATGATGATTTTTGCTGCTCAGAGCATTTCACCTGCCCTTTCGGCGCAGTCGGAGAGGAAATTCGGGTTAAGGAGACATGGTATTACGAAAGCCATTTGTACGAGCTAACAGCGGATGAACCAGACTTGCCCAGCGGACGATATTCGCACAGATATATATATCGCGCCAGCAACCCAGATTATCCTGTTAATCTCGGCGTAGGAGAACATGGCTGGAAATCCCCCGTTACCATGCCCCGCGAAGCCTCACGTCTGACGATTATCCCGGAGCGGATTTGGACGGAGAAGTTGCAGGATATGACGGAGCAGGACGCGATAGAATGCGGTTTCGAAGGCGTTAGGTGTCATCATCATCCTTTTGGCAATACGGTTTATGGTTGTACTGATTGTTATAACACCGGATGGCTTGAGCCGCCGACGGCAGAATTTGTGTTTGAATGGGACTCTCGCGCCAAACCAGGCTACAAATTTGCTGATAATCCCGTTGTGTGGTGCGGGGAAGTGAGGGTGAAATGAAATTACTGCATAGCCAAAAGACATATTTTATCTTTTCTTATACATTATGCAAAAATGGCAGTTTTACTTTGCTTTTACATGGCGATTGGGAGCTTGTGCGTTTTATAGACGTGGATAAATCATGGTTAAGTATTCATATTTATTTTTTATGTTTTAGTCTAATAATATATCGGGAATTTATTTGATGTCAGCTTTCCTGACAAAAAGGAGGTAGAATGGAAAAATGACCAACCTCGAAGAATATCAACTTTTAGTTGAAAAAGACAAGCTATTTCAGGAAAACAAGAAGCTGAAACGGGCTTTTGAAATGGCATTAGAAACAATGGTGCTGCATTACCTGCACGATCCAGAAGACCGGAAACGGATTGCAGGAGAGTTGATGGAGTATTACTTGGATAAGGCGGGGGAGGGGATGAAACACTGTCCTATCTGCGGAAAACCAGTTTTATATTGTGATGGAAACAGATTGGTCTGCCCGGTTTGTAATTATAGTGAGAGGGGGAAGCGATCGAATGCAGGACGTTTGTAAACCGATAATTGATATCTGCTGCGGATCTAAAATGTTTTGGTTTGATAGAAACCACCCTGACGCTGTTTTTATGGACATCAGACAACTCGAAGATATCTTATGTGACGGCAGAAAACTTGTTATAAAACCTGATGTAATCGGCGACTTTAGGAACATCCCTTATCCTGATAACTCTTTTAAACTAGCAGTATTTGACCCTCCACATTTAGTTAAATTGGGTGAAAATTCTTGGATGGCCAAAAAGTACGGGAAATTGGGGGGGCAATGGAAAGACGATATCAGGCAGGGATTTGATGAATGTATGCGGGTTTTGGAACCCTTCGGAATACTTATTTTTAAGTGGAACGAGCAGCAAATTAAGCTTGGGGAAGTTTTGTCTGTTGTGAAATATAAGCCGTTATTTGGTGATAGACGGTCAAAGACGATCTGGGCCGTGTTTATGAAAAACGACTAGCAAGGAGGGGATGGGATGAAATGGCTGAGGTCGAAGGGTGGATCAAATTACACCGCAAACTGATGCTTAACGAACTTTGGAACAGTGAACCATTCTCAAAAGGTCAGGCTTGGGTTGATCTGCTCCTTCTGGCAAATCATGCAGATGGTAATATTCAGGTTAGAGGCATTAAAATCCCGATATTGCGGGGCCAGGTCGGTTGGTCGGAAGCGAGGTTGGCTGAAAGATGGCAGTGGTCACGTTCAAAAGTCAGACATTTTATTTTTGCGTTAAAAAAAGAACAGCAAATCGAACAGCAGAAAAATAACAAAACGTCCATTATAACTATAATAAATTACGAAATGTATCAAGAAAAAGAACAGCAAATTTGCCAAGAAAAAGACAGCAAAAAGACAGCAAAAGAACAGCAAAAAGACACTAACAAGAATGATAAGAATGTAAAGAATGATAAGAATGTAAGTAATACTGTAAGTAATAGGGCGTTCGCCCCACCTTCTCTCCAAGATGTAACGGATTATTGCAACGAGAGACGAAACGGGGTTAATCCTCAAAAGTGGCATGACTTCTATTCGGCAAAGGGTTGGATGGTCGGCAAAAACAAGATGAAGGATTGGCAAGCAGCAGTTAGGACGTGGGAAAAGAGAAACAAGGAGGACCAAAATGGACCAACTACAGGAAATTCTGCAACGGGTAATGGCGGTGGCAAAGAACAACTCACCCGTGACTGGTCCAAGTTCGGATATAAAGGTTAAATGCTCCAAATGCAACGACACAGGAGTAATTGAAATTGACGAGCGGACCGTTAGACTTTGCGAATGTCGGGAACAAATGAGAATTGAAAGGCTATTCCGGTCCAGCCGTATCACCGCGGCGTTTCGGCAAAAAACATTTGAAAACTTTGACCTGAACGGCAGGTCTGATGTGGTCCAAACAATGTATCGCGGGGCGCTGTCCTATGCAGACGGTTTTGACGAGATACGGACCACAGAAAATAACTGGCTAACGATGTTAGGACAACCCGGAAGCGGCAAAACGCATTTGGCAATGGCGGCGGCCAACATGTTTTTAAACCGGTCCATCCCAGTCCTATATATACCACACAATGAGACGATGAACGAATTTAAGGATCTACTGCGGACCAAAGACGGAATCAAGGACCGGACCGAGGAAATGAAAAAAGTTGAGGTCCTGGCATGGGATGACCTGTTTAAGAACTGGAATCTTAATCGGACCTTTGAAATTGACATAGCGTTTGAGGTCCTGAATTACCGATATCTCAATCTACTGCCAACGATTATCACAAGCGAGAAAGGGCCGGACCAGTTTTTGAAGATTGATGAAGCGATAGGGTCCCGAATTATCGAGCGGTCTAGGGGCAGGTTAATAGTGGTCCAAGGTCAAGAAAACAATTACAGACTGGAATAATAACCAATTCGCAAGGACGGAGGGATTGATTTAATGGGCCAAGATAACTACAGAACACCTAATTATGTTTTTAATTACTACGATAAGCAATACAAATTTCAATGCGACGTAGCGGCGAACGACGATGACCGCAAATGTGATTTGTATTACGACAAAGAAGGTAACGGTTTAATTCAACCGTGGTTTGATTCAAACTTTTGTAACCCGCCGTATTCAACCGGGAATGGAAATCGGCTTATATACTGGGCGAAAAAAGCTTGGGAAGAAGAAGAAAACGATAAAACGTCACTTTTAATTTTCCCGCTTGGATTTACCTCTTGTTGGTTTCGGGATTACGTCAAGGATAAGGCACGGGTTGAAATCCCGGACGAACGAATCTGCTTTATCAACCCAGAAACCGGTAGACCGGATAACCAACCGCGAAACGACAACATGATTATTATTTACGGACCGGGAATTATGCCAGGAATTGTATCGGTGCATATACCAAAAATGGAGGACTTAAAACAATGAACCATATAACATTGATTGGCCGCTTAACCCGCAATCCGGAGCTTCGGTATGCTCCAAACGGCGTTGCTGTAACTAATTTTGATTTGGCCGTCCCGCGCCCGGGTAAGAAGAAAGAGACTGATTTTATCCGAATAATTGCGTGGCAGAAAACCGCCGAATTGTGCGCCAATTATCTGAAAAAAGGACAAAAGGCCGCGTTGGAAGGCAGATTACAAATCCGTAGTTACGAGGATAAAGACGGGAATAAAAAACGGGTGGCGGAAGTGGTTGCAAACCGGGTTGAGTTTTTAGACCGGGCCAAGGAGGACAAGCCGGAACGGGAAGACGATGGAATTAATTTAGATGACATTCCATTTTGAAAATAATCCCAATCAATTTTAAGGGCATTTTTAGACGATTTAAGGTCAATCAAATTTTTAACGATTAAATTATCGTGAGAATAACACATCAAGGTTAAAACGGGCTTGTAGGGGTTCCTAGACACATAATCTGTTAATATCCGTCTTGCGAATGCAAACTAAACTAATTATCGGCAAATTTCGAAAAAACTTTAGAGGAAATTTTTAGGATTAAATCATGACTCACAACGGCCACGAAATAACAAAATTAACTCAAAAATATCAACGTGGCAGACCGCTATATCAGTTTGATGACATTTGGATCTATTGTAATAAATGTGATTATTTAGAAAGGATTAAAAAAGATGACCCCAAAATCAATTGTTGAATGTTGTGATTGTATGAATTTTATGGCAAAGTTTCCAGATAAATTCTTTAATTTGGCGATAGTCGATCCGCCATATAATATTGTTTCACAACAAAAGCGCGGGGTTGGTTCACGTATTGATCCGAGCGGTAAAATGAATAATTGGAATCACGAAAAACCAAAAAAAGAATATTTTGAGCAATTATTTAGAGTATCAAAAAAACAAATCATTTGGGGCTCAAACAACTTTGAAGGCTTGCCACCAACGGAATATTTTGTGATTTGGGATAAACAGCAAACAGTTAATAACTTTGCAAGTGCTGAATATGCCTGGACAAACGTAAAACAACCGGCGCTGGTTTTTAGATATGCAATAAATAAAGAAATGATCAACCGTCAAAGAGGCGGCGGCAAAATCCATCCAACCCAAAAGCCCGTCGCCTTATACATTTGGCAACTGCAAAACTACGCTAAACCAGGAGACAAAATTCTTGATACTCATTTAGGTTCTCAGTCATCCAGAGTTGCTGCCAGAATAATGGGTTTTGACTTTTGGGGGTGCGAAATTGACCCGGATTATTTCGCAGATGGATGCAAAAGGTTTGAAAAGGAATCAGCGCAAGAAATGTTGTTTCAAGCTCCGCAAAGGGAAGAGGCAAACCAGCCAAATTTATTTAACGAGGAGCAATAATGTAACACAAAGGGGGATATATGACGCATACAGATTTAGTTAACGCGGCTTATCGATGGGTAATGAAAAACGCAAGTTGCGGGGTGGCTTTTAAAGAATTAGTTGCGGCAATTACAAGCGGTGAAATCCCGGACATAATTGGATTTGGTAGTTGTGGCCGCAGCGTGATGATTGAATGCAAAATGTCGCGGTCGGATTTTTGCGCCGACAGAAAAAAGTTTTTTAGAATCGATTCAAGCCAAGGCATGGGAACATACAGGTTTTATTGTTGTCCGGAAGGACTACTACAAAAAGAAGATATGCCGGAAAACTGGGGCTTATTATGGGTGGACGATAATCTCAAAGCGAAATGTGTCTATAAACCATACAAGGGTTATATTGGCTATTTTGAAGGGTTTGAAAAGAACATCAAAGCTGAACATGAGTTAATGTATAGCGCATTGAGACGGCTGCAACTCAAGGGTAGGATTGATGAAATTTACAAAGGAGTGGGAAAATGACAGAACAAGAACTATATCAAGCCGTTGCCGACAAAAATCAATGGGCGGCGCTGAATATCGATGATTGCAGGGAGTTGTTAGGGGTGTATGAGGAAAGGAAAGATGAGAATGGGCAAGATGATATTTAAATCTTTTGTTTTTGTGTTTGTATGCATGATGTTGACGTTGGATGTTGTTGGAATTTATAAATTACTACCATTGTTTGATTTACGAGTTTCGGCAAGATTAGCCTTATGTTTTGAGGTTATATGGTTTTGTTGCGGTGTTAAGATACTTTTGGATTTAAGGGAGGGAAAGCTCAAATGAGCAGAGAGATTAAATTCAGGGCGTGGGATAAAGTCAAAGAAGAAATGTGTGACGTAATGGGAATCGACTTTATTCAAAATATGGTTTTGTGTTTTCCGATCACAAAACGAACGGCGAGAGCTGGGAAATGGCGACCTATGGATGAATTTGAATTAATGCAATTTACCGGACGTCACGACAAAAATGGTGTTGAAATTTATGAGGGGGATATTATTGGAACCAATGTAAGATACCAAATTCTTCCTAAATACATAGTCGAATGGAACGAAAAACATTGTTGCTTTACTTGCATAGACGGAGGAACTTTTAATTATCTTGGTGATATCGACGAATCAATTCAATATCATTTGTTATCAAATATGCGGTTAAATGTATGTGAAATCATCGGCAATATTTACGAAAATCCAGAATTGGGGGCGGCACAATGCGAACCATGCAAATAAAGCCACCAACCAAACGGTCTTTGAAACAAAACCTTCTTGTAGCAGCGATAATAGATATTGATTTGGAGAAGGAGAGGAGGAAAAGAAATGAGCGAAATATACAAAATCGTAAAACTTGAAGATTTTGCTAAAATTCCGCCTGCGAAACTAGGGCAATGTCTAAAAGAATTTAAAGAAGCGCTAGAATTATATTACAAAATCAATGAGACATCTCTGGCAAAAATAGATTATTTTACATGGGTGGATGACGAGAAACATAGGCTAATGATTGAGTTAAGCAAAGGGAAGATAGAGGGAGAATGAAAGATTCTGATTTGACTGTCAAAGCCAAAAAAAATGGTAAAGAATACGATATCATAATGACTCATAAACCAATTTTAACCAATGAAGATATAGCAATAATGTTGTTTAAAATAATGCAAGAATTGGCAAAGGAGGGCGAAGGATGCAAGATCGAATCAGTGCGGCAGAATACCAGCGAATGACCGTAAAACCATCGAAAATGCGGAATGTTAAGACGGTAGTAGATGGCAGAATGTTTGATAGCAAGAAAGAAGCTGATTACTATTACTTACTTAAAGCCCAAAAACAGCAAGGGGAAATTATAGATTTTTTTTGTCAAGTTCCCTTTCTTGTTCATGATGGTTATTACAAAGATGGGCGGTGGATTAAACCAATTTACTACTACGCAGATTTTTTGGTGATAAAACCTGGCGATTTTTGGCTGGAGGAATATATTGCAGAAATTCATGAGACCAAGGGCCGGTGGACGCGGCTGGCACTCGATAAACGAAAAATGTTCGAAAAACGGTATCCCGAATATAAATTTATTGTGATATAGGGAAGGAGCTGGGGAAATGAATCAACATTTGGCTGCCGTCTTGATTGGGATCATAATATTTTTAATATGGGTTGTGGGGAGGGATTGAAATGAAACGTTCAGCAGAGAGGGATTTGGAAATTGTTAAAACTTTAACAGCATATCAAAGAGATTTGATAAACGCTCAAATATCAGGATTTGAGGCGCGTCTTGAAAAACTCAAAACAGGATTGGAAGTTTTACGTGAAGTGTTTTAATCGGTAAGGAGGACAAAAATGATTAGATTGCTTTATTGGCTAATAAAACGTAGGTGGGCGGTGTGCAAGGAATGTGAATGGACTTGCGACATGTTTATTTGCCAAAAGTATACGTCTAAAAAGCCTGATTTTGTGAAAGGCGGAAAAAGAATTGTCTATTTGGGCTTGTGTGGAATGCATAATAAAAACGGTTGCTGCTGGGGCTTTAAACCAAAAGGAGGCCGCATTGAACCGCCGGAGCCATGGCCAAGGCGGTAAATTACTACTACAAGGAGGGGTAAAGATAATGAACATTAAACCATATTGGAAATATTTATTATATGTTTTAGAACACAAAAAGAACGTATTCAAAATTTGTTGGAAACGCAAATTTTATGGTCATGCATTTACTCATGATTTAAGTAAATTCCATCCTAAAGAATTTTTTGCTTATACTAAGTATTTCTATATTGATAAGCAGCAATTTAAAGAAGAATTTGATAAGGCGTGGGAACATCATTATTCTAACAATCCCCATCATTGGGAATATTGGCTTCAAACGGGTGTTTTAGAACCTATACCAGAGAAATATTTATATCAAATGATAGCTGATTGGGAAGGCATGTCTTTAAAATTTGGCGATACAGCACAAGCGTATTATTTAAACCATTACGATGAAATTAAACTTGAGTATAATACGCGAGTTTTGCTTGAATATTTACTCGATATCAATGATAGTTTAACTATTAATTATGGACATACGCTTAAAGAATTTGCAAACGCATATGACGAAGATTATTATAATTGCAATTTTGGATACATTATTAAAAAATATGGGATAGATAGTTATATTTTGCTTAAACAAGGAGGGCATACATGAAGAAAACCAAGCTATACAACATAAAAGAACGCCGAATTTTGGGAACCATCAATGGCCATTTGGAACAATTTGTAAAGCTCGATAATTGCATTGTAGTTGAATTTAATAGTGAAATGGATATTAAGGCGACGCTAAAAAATTACTACTATATGAAGCAAAAGCGGAAAGAAACGATAAAGAGGCTTGAGTTTGAATTAAACCAGCGGACTGCATTACGGGCGGCGAATAGTGGCATACCTCATATGATGGGCGATCCGGTCGGGCGAAAGGTAGAATTACTATTACAACAGGATGCATTGATTAATAAGCTTAAGGCGGACAAGTGGCGGCTGGAAAATGATATCTTGGTTTGCGAGATACTACTTGATCGGCTAATGCCGGAGGAACGCCAAATTATTCACTACTACTATATTCAGGGTAAATGCTGGCGGGAGGTGGCCGAAATAATGCATTGTTCGCGGCGGGGATGTATCCGAAAACGGAAAAGGGCAATCGAAAAGATGAAGGAATTCGTAAATTAACCCCTGAAAAGGGGTTTTTACTACTTAGATATAACTGGATTCTTTACCATCTCAAACGCCGCATCCCAAAACGGCACGTAGCATGGATCGCCATCGATATACCACAAAACTCTCTCAATTTCGGCGGCGCTTTGATATGCCAAAATTGATGTCTTGCCATGGTTGGGGGTTGCACTGCTTAGTTTTTTGGGAGCTACCCCGGCATATTCCACCAAAATATTGTTGATCGATTGCATTAATATGCGGTTGCCATAAATTTGCATCTTAATTTTTTTAAGCTCTTTATGCTCCGGGTGTGACCCATACTTAACTCGACTATGGATCTCAATCCATGCGCGTAAAAAATCCCGATAATCGTCAAGGGGTGGGACATTCCGTTCGTTGGCATTTCGGGGAGTCCATCCAAGTTGGAATAACTCGTCCAAGGATAAACCGGACATTTTAAGTCGATATTGTGGGCCAGTGCGGGACTGAGACTCTTGGATCTGCAGCGTTGGACGCAGCAATTGGATCTGCTCTAAAAAATAGCGGACCTGGTAACGACACAACAAATAATTATCAGTCGGATCATAATTGGCAATCGCCCACAGAATGCCTAATTGGTACCCCGTGAGCGAAGACAAGGGGATATATAGTTTGGGAGGCATAGCTAAACTCCTTATTACTATCGTTTTTTCTCCTTGGTTTTATTCCCCGTTAAGCGCGGGGAAGACTGATTATAATTGATATTTAGTTACTACTTCTATTGGCTTCGGAGAAATAATTTCCCCTTTGATAATCAAAACCGAATCCCCCCAATAATTTGTATCCGGATCAGGGATGGCCGATACAAAACCCTTTAAATCTCCATCATCGATCCTTTTGAGTAATTCCTCTTCGGAATATTTGCGAACAGACGTTTCGCCGTCCGAATTATAAATCACAAAATATTTTGTCATATTAGTTTTCCCTCCTCAAAATTTGGAATTTATACCCAATTTGTTCGATTTCTTCTCGGGAGAGGATTTTCCCCTCTGGGAGTCGCCTGTTAAGTTTAAAAACAAGAGCTGTTTGGCCGGGCTGCTGCTCAAACTCAATGCGGTTTTCGGGAACGTCAATCCCCAACATATCCGTCATTACTCGGGCTGTCGGGCCATGCCCGACCGCTGAAATGGTTTCTCGATTCTGAATCAAGTTTTTGGCCTGATCAATGGTAATGGTCTCAAGCGTGTATGTACCGTCTGCGGTTGCAATTGACGTGTTTAATAGGGCGATAGGATTAATAATCTTTTTTTCTTGCCTATCTGCATAATTACCACAGATAGGACAATAATTGTTGTTATTGCAAGATTGATCATCATCCCGCTCATTATTACAGCCGTAACAATAATTAACTAATTTTTCCATAATTACCTCCTTGCCGGGTTGACCGGCTACTACTACAATAAATTATTACTACTACTACTACGATCTTTTATCAGACTGACGATAAAATCAAATATAATGAGCGTGTTCTACTCTACTATTTCTATTTCAAAGCCGATTGCGGCTTGATCTGAATAGGCAAACATTAAGCCGCGGATGTTATCTTGGTGTTCGGATTCAACCTGGCGTCGATAATCTGCGACGCCTAATAAATTATCGTCGTATGTCTCAGAATCCATGACATACGTTTTGTTACGTCCAGTTGCGACATCGGTTTTGAAATACCGATACTTAAAGTATTTGGGAATGTGAGCAGAACCAAGCTCAATCAAAGGTTTTGCTGATTCGTTGATTACAATAGTCCCAAGGCTATTGTATTTCTCGGCGTTCAACTTCTCGGCAGCCGTTGCCGCTGCTCTTGCCGTTTGGAACCACGGAGTCAGCCATGAACCATATCTCGGATCTTGATTAATGATTTTTCCTTGATAAAACATATTTTTTCTCCTTTCTTATCCCGGTTTAGGGATTTAGGCCGGGGCATACATTATCCTGCCTTATACGTCAAAATCTCTGTATAATTCCACTATTTCCGCGTCTACAAGCTGAGTAACTAAATACTCAACATCTTTAGACGGATCATAATCGGAATAATAACTGCTAATTTTATAATTACTTAAGGCAAATTTTTTCGCTTTTTTTGCAGCCTCATCCGCATTGGCGGCGTTCACCAATAAAACTGCCACACGCAACGCATGTCTGTCTATATCGGTATTGGGATTAATTTTAACTATAAATTGCATTTTTTTCCTTCTTTCTTTTTTAACACGTCGTATCAAACACATTTCGGCAAAGATTCCATTACCGAAATGACTACCGGAAATATGTCTAAAATTTCTTGGGGGATGGGAGCGGGAATTGGGCCGTAATCACCCTGATATTTTTCTTTTCCATGGGGGGCGTATACCCATTGCCCCTCATGATATAAAATGCGAATTTGTTCTCTGCCCGGCCCCCATGCGGCATTAATATTATATTCAATTTTTCCCGCCGTGCGCGTGTCCCCATCACGAGATTCATAGGTGTAAAGGGGATAAATACGATCCCTAATTTCTATCCAGATAGGATTATCCGGATCGTTATTTTCCCATAGAGTGTCATTTTTTCTTATTAACATTGTTTTCCCTCCTTGCCGGGTTGACCGGCTACTACTACAATAAATTATTACTACTATTACTACTACAATAAATTACTACTACTACGTCGGATAAACGAGGGCATTGCCGCTTATTCACTCCTTCGATTTTTTTCAGCCGGTTTCCCAACGAAAACAGATTACTACTACATTACTACTACATTACTTTTTTCTGCATTCGTCGCAAACTGCCTTTTTCGACGGTTTGCGACACACAGTGCAAAGACCGGCAGCGCGCAAGGTATAATAACGAGCTTTTTTAGATTCGGCGCGGGAAGATTCATATTGCCTGTTTCGTTCCAAACATTTAGGACAAAATAACTCGCTTCCTGAATTCCCTCGGTCTTTGCCGCAGCAGGTACATTTACCTTCGCGCTGCAGTTTTTTGGCGCGGTCATATTGCATTTTTTTGACCTTTTCCCAATTTTCACGAATATAAGTCCTGTTATATTCATTGTTTCTGTCCCGACACTCTGGGCAAAAGTTTTTGTTGCCTGGTGCCAGGGGGCGACGGCATAATATACATTCGCCTGCCGCGCGGCGCGCGGCTTTAGTTTGTTCCCACGTCATTCCAACTCCGCTAACGACGCTAATATTACTGCGTCGATAACATCCCAGGTTACAAACTTTACATCGTCAAGCAACGTGTCATAATTGCAATCAGTGTCAAAATCCTCACTTGACAGGTCAACTTTAAGTAACAACTCGTTGTAATCATCGTTGCAATCATCTGCTAAAATCTCAGCGATAATTTGTCGACTTTTTGCGGCAGCTTCGGCTTTAGTAAACACTGCATCCGGCGCGGCTTTGGCTAATTTTTCGATAATGTTCAACATTATAATCTCTCCTTCTCATTTGCCGGTTGACCGGCTAAAATTACTACTACTCACAATCAATTTGTAATCGAATATCCCAACCGGGTTTCCCCGGCATCAAAACCATCGCCTTTGCTGTTGTAAAACTCATAAATAATATAGTCATTCGGGACTTCAGAGTTTTGCCTAATTTCGGCCAAATCTGTTATAATGGCCTTTTCGCGATATCCTAAATCATTGGATATTTTTGATAAAATCGTTTCAGCGGTGGCCTTATTAGCGCCATTTGTAAATTTTACTTTATTAAATTTCATCTTCGTTTCCTCCTTTTCCTTTTCTACTACTACAATACCATAATAGTACGATAGTGTCAACAACTATTTTTGTTTTTTCTCAAAATACTTTTCGATTACTGCGTCTCGAATTAATTGCGCAATTGAAACATGCTGGTCATAAGCCATTTTACGTAAAGCTTGGTGGTAAGGATGTTCAAAACGTACATTTACAAGCTGATATTTATCATCATTTGATTTTGCCACGTAATTCACCTCTTTTCTTTTTTAACATTACTACTACTACTATTGCTACTACTACTACATTATCATGCTATTAATATATTACAATGCGGTGATATTGTCAATAAAAATGTTAGAAAAACGCATATAATAGAAGGAAAACAAAAGCGCAGGTAAAAGGTATAAAAAAATAATTAAAAAACTTTTTAAAAACACTTGACGGTAGTATGATAGTATGATAGTATGTAAATGTAGTCAAGAAACGAAAGGGGATATTGAAAATGGTCAGAATGACGATTGAGGAGTTGGAACAATTAGTAAAGCAACTAAAAAATCAAAACGAATATCATGATATGCAGCCATATGTTTTAATATCAACAATAACGCTACCTAATGGCAAAAAGCAAATCGAATTTGAACAGCCAAACAGCTGGACCGAATGTAACTCGAATTGTTATCGTTATGACGCAGAGTGACGGGGGAAAACCCGGTAATGTGGCAATCCGGTTACAAGCCCGGCAGAAACGAAAGGGGAAAAAAATGACTAAACAACAAGCAATAAAAGAAATACTTAGTTTGCCATATGGATTACTAGCGACATTAACTGGATTAAACAAATATGAGGAATTAGATCGGGTAACGGAACAATTGATCAAAAACATTAACATCGTGGATGTGTCTCGTGCTGCTTGTTGGCAGGAAGTGTGGAAGTTATGCGAGCAATAGGGCTTATGATTTACACAGGTATTTTGGGGATAGTTGGGTTAAAATTGTATAATTTAATAATTTTTATAAGATGAAAGGGTGAAGAAAATGCCAAAAGAAATTTTAGAAGCTAAATATCAAAATTTTTATATCAACGACGACGGTATTATTTGTGGAATTGTTTCCCCGCGTGAAATTTGGAAGTTAAATTTGGAATATGTAGCGGAATTGCAAGCAAAATATCAGCGTCAAATTAGCATTGGGAAAAATAGTAATTATGATTTGGCGCGGACGGTAGCGGAAAGAGCAAAAAGGGCTTTAAAGCGGCTAAACGCAGCGGTTAAAAAATTGGAGGGATTACAACAATGCTAAAATTTCTTTGGAACGGCATAAAGCTGGACGGCAAACTATATCGGGCGCGATACTCACCTGGAGAGGTGATTAATCAACCTGTCGGGACAATTACAATTTACGCAAAAGATTACGACAGCCATTTCCCGGCCATTACGGGCTTGACGATTACTAATGATACTGACATTATGACTGATTATCACGCCAAAGATTTAATCAGGGTAACGCCTGACAATCCCTACTTTCCGCAAGTTAAAGCAGCATTGGACGCATATAACAGACATTATAGCTGGTGATTCCGGCTTATTTTTTTAATATAAAATAGGTCAAAAGGCCTATTGATAATTAAGATAATAAAGGTTATAATGATATCAAGAGAAAACGAAAGGGGAGTAAGCAATATGTATAAAATCATTGATAAAAAAACCCAAAAGCCGGTCGGCAAGCCATACAGAGACGTCAATCGCGCGCGTTCTCGTCGCGACAAACTCGATTGCGTCTATGGTGGATATCGATATCGTGTCGTCCGCGACGCGGACGGAATGACAATTTTTTAAATCTGTCAGGCCCTGCCCCGAGAATGCCGGGGCCGCCCTTCGGGGCGCGGCGCTCAAGGATCGAAAGGAAGTGAGAAACAATGACGGCTTATGTAGGACAAAAACGCAAAGATGGTAAATATCCTGTAAAGTTTTGTTACCCAATTAGCGGGCGCATAATAAACAAATTAATTCCTGCCGATCAAATTGACGAAAAACTTAAAGATTTTATGGGAACAGTATATGGTTATTGTAAAAAACGATAGCAGGATGTTTGGCAACTTATATCTTAACTCAGTCGGCGTAAGAATCGTGCGGGGGCGAAAGCCCCGCCCTAAGAAGGGAACTGAACAAAAACATGAGAGGGGATTTTAAAATGTCTTGTACAAAAAATTATCTTGATTTGGGAATGGCAATTAATGAAAAAACGTTACCAAAACTATTAGCAGAATATAGCGAAAAAGAATGGTACGCATATGCCTACAAGTTTGTCACCGGCGATAAGTTGCCCAAAAACTGGAAACGCGATAAAGAGTTGATAAAAGTATATTTGCCCGCAAATATTATAGATGAAGCAATGTCATTTATGTACGGGATTTAAGCTTATAAATTGCAGTAACCGGTAATTCCGGTTATTTTTTTAATGTAAAATAGGTCTAAAGACCTATTGATAATCAAGATAATATAAGTTATAATTATAAGTATCAAGGGGAAATAAACCAAAAGGAGCGATTAAAATGATTAAAATAACAGGCAAAACTTATCAAGCCAAAGAAGTTTTAAAACAAGCAGGTTTTGAGTGGGTTCCGCAGTTCAAAGCGTTTTTTGGAACCGAAGAGGCCAAAAAAGAGTTAGACCGGATTACAACCGCAAGCTACAGCAGAGCAAATCAAAAAGCAATCTCGGGGATAGTTTGCGAAACGGTAGATCAATACAGATAAGGCGGCCAAACAACCGCCAACCCTCTCCCGTAAAGCGGGACTGATGAGCTGGATAATTCCCGGCGAAAGGGCGGAAGGAGATGCAAAATGTTTATAAGCAAATCACGCAAAGAGGTTTTAAACCAATATTCGGAAGCCGCTAAAATTGTTAAGGTATGCGGCGGGTACCAGGTATTTGAAACGTTATCAAATTATAAAACATGGAAAAATCAGAAATAATGCAGAGTGGCCCCGGTAGCCGGGGCTAATGCGCCGACGGCGGTCACAAGTCTAATGTAAAATTTAAGGAGGGGTTAAAATGCAAATAATTACTATTTCAAAAGGTAAAACCAATGACATATCCAAAACGTTTTATTTGGCAAAGCTTAAACCCGATTTTTATTATTATGATGATCAAATGTTTTGTGATTGTATGCCTTGTTGTGTCAGTTATGAGATCATACTCAAAACTGATTCCGGGTGTTATCCATGTACGGCGCAGGAGATTACATGCAATGATCAACATGCAGTAATCGACCAACTTCTAGGCGATGGCATAATTGCAAAAGATTCTGAGGGTTATTTTCAAGGCCCGAAATATAAGGAGGTATGCTGATATGTCTAACTGTGCAGCTTGTGGTAATGATGTTAAAGGTGGAATAAGCTTGGGCGGCACACTTTTATGCCGGGAATGCGCGGCAGACGTAGAGATTGAGATCCAAAAATTAAGGGAGGAGGGCAAGCAGGTTAATGTGGCAATCATCGCGCGCAAGATGTTTAGGGAATCCTGCGCGCCGGGCGGGTATTTGTTGCGGGATATACCACAGGAGCTTTGGAGCAAGGCCAAACACAAGGCTATTGACAAGGGGATTAGCTTAAGAGAGCTGATATTACAGGCAGTAAGCAAGTTCATAGACCGGGATTAACCCGGTTATTTTTTTTAAAAAAAGTTGGCACTGTTTGGCACGCTCAAACACTTGATATGCATGATTTTATAGGATATAATGTTAATATCAGCAATCGACGTCGAGAGGCTAACCTCAGCGGTTGATATGGATGACCGCAATAAGCGCCTATTTATTATAAACAGTTATCATTAGATAGCTGTTTTTTTGTTGCGCAAAAAAGGGGGGATGTCATGTTTGAGTGTCCAAAATGCTACAAGCCGCTGCCGGACCGGCCGGGCCAGATTATTTTTAAATGTCCGGATTGCGGCCAGGAGTGGTTGATAACTGAGATATACAAGGCGCAGGAGCGCGGAAAGAAGGGAAAGAAATGAAAGCTAAAATGCTATTAAGCCCGTTTTATTATCGAGATAACCCTGCAATTAAAACAGTGATCGATCCAAATAAATGCAAGTGTCCAGTTAAGGGAGATTGCATAATGATGAGAGGTGGTAAGGACAATACCAAACAAAGCGTTTAAGCCGTGCGCCAGGTGTCACGTCAATCTCACGCGTGAGACTTATTGTGAGACTTGCAAGCCAATTGCGCAACGTGAGGAGGACCACCGACGCGGGACGGCGCATGAGAGAGGATATACAAGCCGTTGGTATAGATACAGTCAGTGGTACCTGAGACAACCTGAGCATTTATTTTGTCGCAAGTGTGGCGCGTTGGCCGAGTGTGTGGATCACATCAAACCTTGCGCGCCCAACAGCCGGGAGTTCTGGGACCCGGCTAATCACCAACCGCTTTGTATCCCTTGCAACAGCCGCAAAGGGCGCAAAGAGATCAGATATTAAAATTACAAGAAAAGGAATTAATTACATTAAAAACAAAATGTAATAACATATATTGTAAATAATACCATAAAAATGTAATAAAGAATACATAATAACTATATTATTGTAAACAAAAGTAAAAATATGTAAAATAAATGGATATTTATGTAAATGGGTAGGGGGGCCAAAAATCCCTGAGCTGGGGCTAAGGGAGAC
>Ga0316579_10000002_pt1 | contig 66437 bp, 44 predicted proteins | sample J5NA_2_FD_203074 | JGI IMG/M metagenome (GOLD analysis project Ga0316579, IMG submission 203074) | Rhizosphere microbial communities from salt marsh grasses in Alabama, United States - J5-7_160517rDrA | ecosystem: Host-associated > Plants > Roots > Rhizosphere | place: USA: Alabama | collected... | reverse complement strand
GCCCGCCGGCCGGAGGCGTGCAGGGAGGAGGGGTTGCCGGTCCGCCCCAGTTCCTCGGTCATGGCCGCGACCGCCTCGGGGAGCATGGGCGTGGTCGCGGCGTGATCCAGGTACGCCCCACGCGAGGGAGCTGCCGGATGGACGTTCACGTCGGGAGTGTATTCGGCCCGGTCGCCGGTGCCGGAACGTCCGGAGGAACGGTGTTCGGGCCGTGGTGTCACGGTCTCCCGGAAGGTCCGCCGGCGAGCTGCAGCACGGTGGCGTGCCAGGTCTGCACCGACCCGAGGATGGCGTCCAGGGTGGCGCTCAGCACGGACCTCAGGTCCAGCCCTCCCGCGACGACCAGATCGACGGCGATCACCAGGCGGTTCTCGTGGATGGTCGCCTTCACGAGGTTGAGCGCCCCCGTGACGGCGTTGGCGGCCTGCAGGCGGACGTAGTCGTCCCCCGGTACCTCCGGGCCGACCATCCACTGTCCGAACACCCTCATGAGCGGGGGGTTGGTGTCCATGCATCGCACGAACATCTGCTGGCCCTGCACCCGAAGGGCGACATCGCCGTCCTCGTCGACGCCGGGGCGGTAGCCGTCGTCGAGCAGGGCGTCCAGGACCCGGCCCCGCAGCGGGTGCTCGTCGCCGGGCGGGGGGAACGCGGGCAGGGAGGTCGGGTCGGTCACCTGGTCACCGTACCGATTGCCGGCACGCTCAGTGGCGGGACGGTCGCACTTGGAGGAAACGGTTGCCCGTGAGGACACCAAGGGCCCCGTACTTCGCCGGTTCGGCTGGAAACGGTGCTTCTCCGGGAACGGTGAATTCCGTTCCGTCCGTGGGGGATCGGGGGGACACGCACCGGATACGAATGGCGCGATGTGGACGGTTGCGCTGGCAAGGCGATGACCCGTTTCTTGTTCGTTGTTCGACGACGAGCAGTGTCGAGTGCAGCGGATGCACCGAAGTCGACGGACTGGTACTGCTGCGGACGGATCGGCCGCGGTGGCCGATGTGCCCGCGCCGCCCCTCCAGGAGCAGACTGTAGTCACTCCCCCGCGGGGTCGGCGCATCCCGGTCGCCGGTGCCGACGGACCCGCCCGTGCCACGTGCTCGTGGGCGACGGGCCCGCTGACAGACGTGCAGCTGATCATTCCGTCGGGCAGACTGCGTCCATGGACACCCATCGCGCCTATCCGTATCCGCTCGGTGTCCACGTCTGTGACGGTGGCGTGGACGTGGCCGTCTTCGCCGCCCACGCTTCCGGAGTGGACCTGTGCCTGCTGGACCCGGACGGCGAGGACGGCTGGAAGGAGCGACGGATCCCGATCGAGGGGCACAGCCACGGTGTCTGGTACGGGCACGTGCCAGGGGTCGGCGTCGGCCAGCACTACGGTCTGAGGGCCGACGGGCCGTGGGACCCCGGACGCGGGTACCGGTACAACCCGGCCAAGTTGCTCCTGGACCCCTATGCCCGGGCCGTGACCGGATTCCGTCTGTGTCCGGAACTGTTCGGTCACATCGTGGATGCGCAGTTCCTCGGGGACCACTACCAGCGGGACACCAGGGACTCCCTGCCTTTCGCCCCGCACGGTGTGGTGACGGACACCGGACCGAGCGGCCCGGACGACCGGCCACGGATCCCGTGGGACGAGACCGTCCTCTACGAGGCGCACGTACGCGGTCTGACGAAACTGATGCCGGGGGTCCCCGAGCCCCTTCGCGGCACGTACGCGGGTCTTGCCAGCCCCGCTGCCATCGACCACCTGGTGGGTCTGGGCGTCACGACGATCGAGTTGTTGCCGGTCCACGCCATCGGTCACGAACCGGCCCTGGTCCGGCGCGGCAAGAACAACTACTGGGGATACAGCACCCTGTCGTTCTTCGCACCGCATCCGGGATACGCGGCCGCGGACCACCCGCTGGAGGTGGTCGAGGAGTTCCGCTCGATGGTGCGCTCGCTGCACGCGGCCGGCCTTGAGGTGGTGCTGGACGTCGTGTTCAACCACACCTGCGAGGTCGGTCTTGACGGTCCTCTCCTGTCCTGGCGCGGCCTGGACGCGGCCGGCTACTACCGTCTGGACTCCCAGGGCGAGCACCTGGACACGACCGGGTGCGGGAACACCCTCGACGTCCGCCGTCCCCGGGTCGTGCAGATGGTCCTGGACTCGCTGCGGTACTGGGTCGAGCACCTGCACGTCGACGGGTTCCGCTTCGACCTCGCCGTGACCCTTGCCCGGGGCCAGGAGAACTTCGACCCGCGCCATCCCGTTCTCGTTGCCGCCGCGACGGATCCGGTGCTGTGCGGGGTCAAGCTGATCGCGGAGCCGTGGGACCTGGGACCGCACGGATGGCGGACCGGCCAGTTCCCGCTCCCGTTCGCCGAGTGGAACGATCGTTTCCGCGACAGCGTCAGGGACTTCTGGCTCACCGGGGTGGCGCTGGCATTGCACGACCAGCCGGCCGGCGGAGTACGGGAGATCGCCACCAGACTGGCGGGCTCGGCCGACCTGTTCGCGGCGGAGCGCGGTCCGACGGCGTCGGTCAACCTCGTGACCGCGCACGACGGGTTCACCGCTGCCGATCTGACCGCGTACGACACGAAGCACAACCGGGCCAACGGGGAGGGCAACCGGGACGGCACCGTCCACAACCTGTCGTGGAACCACGGCGTGGAGGGGGACACCGACGACGAGGCGGTCCTGACCGCGCGTCGACGTTCCGTGCGGAACCTGTTGGGAACGCTCCTGCTGTCCACCGGCGTCCCCATGCTCGTCGCCGGGGACGAGGTGGGCCGGTCGCAGAAGGGCAACAACAACCCGTACTGCCAGGACAACGACATCTCCTGGGTGGACTGGGACCTGCGGCCGTGGCAGGAGGATCTCCTGGCCACGGTCCGGTGTCTGATCGGACTGCGTCGCGATCACCGGGTGCTGCGCCAGGAACGGTTCTTCGACGGCCGGGTCCTGCACTCCGACGGGACGAAGGACCTCACGTGGTTCGACGCCGACGGCGCCGAGATGGATCTCCGACGATGGCACGATCCGGGACGGAGGGTCCTGCAGATGTTCCTGCACACCCCGGCCGGGACGGGCGCCCGCCCGCAGGAGGAGCCCCCTCTCCTGCTGGTCCTTCAGGGCGACACCCGTGCCCGCGACGTGGTCCTGCCCGGCTCCCCCTGGGCCGGAGGGTATCGCCTGATGTGGGACAGCGCCGAGGAGCGTCCCCCCGCGGGGCCCCGGCCTCCCCTGGCCCCGGGTGCCCTCCGGTTCCCGGGGCACTGTCTGAGGCTCTACACGATCCTGCGGGAGCACGGTGGTTCCCCGCAGGAGACCGCCACGGCCCCACGGTAGTGCGTCGGCCAGATGCGTTCGCCGTGGGCGAGCGGGTCGTGGTGCCTGGTCCGGCACGGCGCAGGAGGAGTTCGCAGCGGAGCTGCGGGCGACGACGACGCCGGGCCCGGGTGCCACGGACCGCGAAACCGGTGGACGCGCCCGGCCAACGCGCCAGGGGGCCGACGGGACGGGCGGGGCAGGGGAACCGATCGGACCGCCACGGACGTCGGATCGGTCTCCCGCGTCCGGGCGGCGGCCGCCGCGCGCGGAAGGCGGAAGGCGCCGGAGCGTTCCGGCCGTTCAGGCGTTGACGACGAGTCCCAGTTCCGCGGGGTTGCCCTGGCGCGGTCCCCGGGGAAGGACCCGGACCGTGTACCCGAAGGGACCGGTCCGGCTCAGCCGCACCGTGCCCTCGAACCGGTGCCGGCCGGCCTCGTACGCCTCGGCGTGCTCCAGATCCGCCGTGGACACGTCCTGCAGAACATCGGACGGGGTGGTCCGCCCGCAGGCCACCTGTACCTCGACGTCCACAGGACCGAGGGATCCGAGGGAGACGAAGGCCCTGACCTGGATCTGATCCCCGACCTGCGGGCTGTCACTGACGCCGACGGACTCCACGTGGTCCACCCGGACCGAGGGCCAGGCCTGACGGATCCTGGCACGGTAGGCCGCCAGCTCCTTGGCGACGGTCGGGGTGACCGATCGGCCGGAGACCGAGGCCGGGACGTACAGGCGCCGGATGTACTCCGCGACCATGCGGGTGGCCTGGACCTTGGGTCCAAGGGACGCGAAGGTGTGCCGCACCATCTCCAGCCACCGGGTGGGCAGGTCCCGCTCGTCCCTGTCGTAGAACCTCGGGGCGACGGATCCCTCGATCAGGTCGTACAGGGCCGAGCCCTCCAGGTCGTCCCGGTGGTCGGGGTCCTCGACCCCGTCGGCCGTCGGGATCGCCCAGCCGTTCTCACCGTCGTACCACTCGTCCCACCACCCGTCGAGGACGGACAGGTTGAGCCCGCCGTTGAGGGCGGACTTCATGCCGGAGGTGCCGCAGGCCTCGAAGGGCCGCAGCGGGTTGTTGAGCCAGACGTCGCACCCGGGGTAGAGCGCCTGTGCCATGGCGATGTCGTAGTTGGGCAGGAAGGCGATCCGGTGGCGCACGGCAGGATCGTCCGCGAACCGCACCATCTGCTGGATGAGCCGCTTGCCCGTGTCGTCCGCGGGGTGGGACTTGCCCGCGATCACGATCTGGACGGGGCGCTCGGGGTGCAGCAGGAGCCGGCGCAGTCTGTCGGGGTCCCGCAGCATGAGGGTCAGCCGCTTGTAGGTCGGTACCCTCCGCGCGAAGCCGATGGTCAGGACGTCGGGGTCCAGTACCCCCTCCACCCAGCCCAGTTCCGCGGGGCTCGCACCACGGCACAGCCACGAGGCGCGGACCCGCCGCCGGACCTCCTGGACAAGTTCGGAACGCAGCTCCCGGCGCACGGCCCACAGCTCGTGGTCGGGGATCCTGTCCAGGTTCTCCCAACCGCGCCCCTCCGTGGTGATCTGATCGCCGAGATACTTCACCCCCACCTCGATGACCCGGTGGTCCACCCAGGTCGGGGCGTGGACCCCGTTCGTGATGGAGGCGATGGGGACCTCCGGCGGGTCGAACCCGGGCCACAGCCCGCTGAACATCTCCCGGCTGACCTCGCCGTGCAGCTGGGAGACCCCGTTCGCCCGCTGGGCCAGTCGCAGCCCCATCACCGCCATGTTGAAGACCGTCGGGTCCCCGCCGGCGAAGTCCTCGGTGCCCAGGGCCAGGATCTTCTGGACGTCGACGCCCTCGGCCGCGTTGTCCCCGCCGAAGTACGTCTCGATCAGCTCTCGGCTGAAACGGTCGATGCCGGCCGGTACCGGGGTGTGGGTCGTGAAAACGGTCGCGGAACGGGCCACTTCGAGCGCTTCCTCGAAGGTCAGTCCCTCCGCGACCGTTTCCCGAATTCTTTCAAGTCCGAGGAAGCCGGCGTGTCCCTCGTTGGTGTGGTATACGTCCGGCGCCGGTGCCCCGGTGATCCGGGACCAGGCCCTCAGCGCCCTGACCCCGCCGATCCCCAGCAGCATCTCCTGTTGCAGGCGGTGCTCGCCCGTGCCTCCGTAGAGCCTGTCGGTGATGGCCCGCGCCGGGTCGTCGTTGTCCTCGACCTGCGAGTCCAGCAGGAGCAGGGGCACCCGTCCCACCTGGGCCTTCCAGATGTGGGCCGCCAGGGAGCGGCCACCGGGAAGACCGACGGTGATGAGGGTCGGCGTCCCGTCCTGCTCGCGCAGCAGGCTGATGGGCAGTTCGTGGGGATCGAGCACGGGGTACGTCTCCTGCTGCCATCCCTCCCGGGAGAGCGACTGCTTGAAGTACCCGTACTGGTAGAGCAGACCGACGCCGATCAGCGGGACGCCCAGGTCACTGGCTGACTTCAGGTGGTCCCCCGCGAGGATCCCCAGGCCGCCGGAGTACTGCGGGAGCACGGCCGTGATGCCGAACTCCGGTGAGAAGTAGGCGATGCTGTCGGGCTTGTCGCCCTCAAGACCCTGGTACCAGCGCGGTTCCTCGAGGTACTCCCGCAGCGCAGCCGCAGCCTGGGCGACACGGGCGACGAAGACCCGGTCCTCGGCGAGTGCCTCGAGTTCCTCCGGCGACAGTTCACCGAGCATCGCGATGGGATCTCGACCCGAGTTGTCCCAGCGCTGGGGGTCGAGGGAGGCGAACAGCTCGCGGGTGGGCCGGTGCCAGGACCAGTGCAGGTTGCTGGCCAGGTCGCCGAGGGCGGCGATCGGCTCGGGCAGCACCGTACGGACCATGAAGCGTCGGATGGCTCTCACCTTCCGCACAGTACGGCAACCCATCCCGGGACACGCCACGCCGTGAGCAATTTCTTGCGCAGCTTGCAAGGACTTTCACAGCGGTGTGGAAACGTTTCCATGTCATCGTGTTACAGGTATGTTCCGGACGTGTCGACGGACTTGACATCCGGTGGGGTTGACGACGAGTCGCCCTGCCAGGGTGACGAGTGCACGGATGCGGACATGTCGGGTCGGTGGTGAGGTGGGGGTCATGAGTCGGTCGCGCGGACGGGTCCCGTCGGGGCCCTCGGCGTTCCCTACCCCCGCGGGAACGCGGTTCACAAGGACATTGTTCGCGAATCAGTATTTTCCGGACCCGTACGATCCTGGACCTCTCCCCCCTCGCCGGATCCACACTGGTTCTGCGCTCCCATCCCGTGCCCGGTGCCCGGACCGGACCTGCGTACGGTGCCCCGCGGACCGCGGTCCCACGCATCCGTCCCGCTGCTCCGGTCCCGGGACCGGTTCCCCCCCGCTCCGGCAGGGGACGGACGGCGACGGCTTCCTCGGACCTCGCCACCCCGACGTTCCCCTCCCCCGCGTCCTTTCACGTTCCGGTTCAGACAGATCCGTTCGCCTCGACATCCCGCGGAGTTCTCGCTCATGGCATCGACCGGTTCCACCCCTTCCCAGCCGAGCACGTCCTGCGCGACCAGCCCGTCCGGCGGCGACCGGCACCCGGAGCGCGAGGACGCATCGGCTTCGTCCCAGGGAGGTCCCGATCATGACGAGGGGACCGGCCGCGCCGACGCGGCCCTCGCCCCTCCAGCACCGCTGACCCCGGAGGTCGGGCGCCCGGAGGCCCGGGAGGCCGGGGCGCCGGGCACCGGCGACGGCCCCGCCACGGGACCGGTCCCCGCCGGCGGGGTGCGGGTCCTTGGCCGCGCGCCGACGATCGGGCGGATCCCCGTCCTGGGGGTGAGTCCCGTCGTCGAGGGCGGGCGCTGGCCGGCCAAGGCGGTGCCCGGCGAGCAGGTTCCGGTGTCCGCGACGGTCTTCCGGGAGGGCCACGACCACGTGGGCGCAACGGCCGTGCTCGTGGATCCCGAGGGCCGGGTCCGGTCGCGGATCCGCATGCACGATCTGGCACCGGGCCTGGACCGCCTCGGCGCCGAGGTCACCCCGGACGGGGAGGGCCGGTGGTCGTTCAGGGTCGAGGCGTGGTCCGACCCCTACGGCACCTGGGAGCACGACGCGATCGTCAAGATCGCGGCGGAGGTCGACGTCGAGCTCATGCTCCAGCAGGGAGCCGTGGTCCTGGAGAGCGCCCTGCGGGTCCCCGGCCGTTCCCCGACGGACCGGAGGATCCTCCAGGACGCGATCACCGCCCTGCGCGACATCGATCGCCCGGCCCGGGCGCGCCTGGCGGCCGGGACGGCCCAGGAGGTCCGTTCCGCGCTCGACCGGCTCCCCCTGCGGGAGATGGTCACGTCCTCCGAGGAGTACCCCCTGCTGGTGCAGAGGGAACGTGCGCTGTTCAGCGCCTGGTACGAGATGTTCCCCCGGTCCGAGGGCGCCCGTGTCGACCAGGAGACCGGCGCCTGGGTCTCCGGGACCTTCGCCACGGCGGGCGAGCGCCTTCCCGCGATCGCGGACATGGGTTTCGACGTGGTCTACCTGCCTCCGATCCATCCCATCGGACGGGTGAACCGCAAGGGGCCGAACAACACCCTGGATCCGGATCCCGGGGTTCCGGGGTCCCCGTGGGCGATCGGTTCGGCCGAGGGCGGTCACGACGCGGTCCATCCGGACCTGGGCACGATGGAGGACTTCGACGCCTTCGTCGCCCGTGCCGGACAGCTGGGGCTGGAGGTCGCGCTCGACCTGGCGTTGCAGTGCGCGCCGGACCATCCGTGGGCCACCGAGCACCCCCGGTGGTTCACGCACAGGCTCGACGGGACCATCGCCCATGCCGAGAACCCGCCGAAGAAGTACCAGGACATCTACCCCCTCAACTTCGACGACGATCCCGAGGGCCTCTACACGGAGATCCTGCGGCTCGTCGAGCACTGGATCTCCCACGGGGTCAGGATCTTCAGGGTCGACAACCCCCACACCAAGCCCCTGGAGTTCTGGGAGTGGCTGATCGCCCAGGTGGGTTCCCGGCACCCGGACGTCCTCTTCCTCGCGGAGGCCTTCACCCGGCCAGCGATGATGCACGCCCTGGCCAAGATCGGGTTCCACCAGTCCTACACCTATTTCACGTGGCGCAACTCCCGGTGGGAGATCGAGGACTACCTCAAGGAGCTCACCGGTGAGGCGGCCTCCTACATGAGGCCCAATTTCTGGCCGAACACACCGGACATCCTCCACGAGTTCCTGCAGTACGGCGGGCCCGCGGCCTTCAGGATCCGGTCCGTCCTCGCCTCGACCCTGTCCCCGTCCTGGGGCATGTACTCGGGGTTCGAGCTGTGCGAGCACGTGGCGGTCCACCAGGGCAGCGAGGAGTACCTGGACAGCGAGAAGTACCAGTACCGCCCCCGCGCGTGGGAGGACTTCGCGGCGGGAGGGCGGCAGGAGGCGAGGTCCGTCGTCCCGTGGATCCGCCGGCTGAACGAGATCCGCAAGGAGCATCCCGCACTGCGTCGCCTGCGGAATCTCAAGTTCCACGGTGTGGATGACGACCAGATCATTTGCTACTCACGCCGTCTCGCCCCGGGCCAGACCCCCAGCGGGCGGGAGGACTCGCTGATCGTGGTGGTGAATCTCGACCCCCACGGGACACGGGAGTCCATGGTGCGTCTCGACCTCCCCTCGCTCGGGTTCGACTGGAACGACTCGTTCACCGTCCACGACCTGTTGACCGACGCGGCCTACAGGTGGGGCCAGGAGAACTATGTCCGACTGGACCCCCACGTCCAACCAGCGCACGTTCTGCATGTCAGGAGGATCTGAGTGCAAGGGCTCGACCTCAATGGACCGGGGTTGCGCAACGACCCCAACTGGTATCGCAAAGCGGTCTTCTACGAGGTTCTCGTACGCGCTTTCGCGGATTCGAACGGGTCCGGGTCGGGGGACTTCAACGGGCTGGTGTCCAAACTGGACTATCTCGAGTGGCTGGGTGTCGACTGTCTGTGGATACCGCCGTTCTACGCCTCGCCGTTGAAGGACGGCGGGTACGACATCAGCGATTACTGTGCCGTGCTGCCGGAGTTCGGCACCCTGCCGGACTTCTGCGAGCTGGTGAACCAGGCGCACGCCCGGGGGATCCGCATCGTCACGGATCTGGCGATCAACCACACCAGCGACCAGCATCCCTGGTTCCAGGCCAGCCGAACGGACCCGGACGGACCGTACGGGGAGTTCTACGTCTGGAGCGACTCGCCGGACCGTTACTCCGACGCCAGGATCATCTTCGTCGACACCGAGACGAGCAACTGGACCTTCGATCCCGTCCGGCGCCAGTACTACTGGCACCGTTTCTTCGGTCACCAGCCGGACCTGAATTTCGAGAATCCGGCCGTCCAGGACGCGATCATGGACGTGATCCGTTTCTGGATGGACATGGGGATCGACGGCGTCCGGTTGGACGCGGTCCCGTACCTGTTCGAGGAGGAGGGGAGCAACTGCGAGAACCTCCCCAGGACCCACGAGTACATCCGCCGGATCCGTCGGATGGTCGACGGGGACTACCCTGGCAGGATCCTCCTCGCGGAGGCCAACCAGTGGCCGAAGGACGTCGTGGAGTACTTCGGGACGGAGGCGGAGCCCGAGTGCCACATGGCCTTCCACTTCCCGGTGATGCCCCGTATCTACTACGCGCTCCGGGAGGAGAAGGCATCGCCCGTCCTCGACATCATGCGCGACACCCCCGAGATCCCTCAGGGCGCCCAGTGGGGGACCTTCCTGAGGAACCACGACGAGTTGACGCTCGAGATGGTGACGACCGAGGAACGCGCTGCCATGTACGGATGGTACGCGCCCGACGCCCGCATGCGCGCCAACATCGGGATACGACGGCGTCTGACTCCTCTTCTGGACAATTCCAGGGAGGAGATCGAGCTCATCAACGCCCTGTTGTTCTCCCTGCCCGGCAGCCCGTACCTGTACTACGGGGACGAGATCGGGATGGGGGACAACATCTGGCTGGCGGACCGGGACGCCGTCAGGACGCCCATGCAGTGGACCCCGGACCGGAACGCCGGTTTCTCCAGCGCCGACCCCGGGAAGCTGTACCTGCCGGTGGTGCAGTCCCTCGTGCACCACTACTCCGCCGTCAACGTCGAGGCCCAGTTGAGCTCGTCCTCCTCGTTGTTGAACTGGACGAGGGCGATGCTCGCCGTGCGCAGGCGGCATCCGGTCTTCGGCCTGGGTTCCTTCGTCCCCCTGGAGTCGCAGAACCCCCACGTGCTGGCGTTCCTCCGAGTCCTGGGCGAGGAGATCCCCGGGGAACGGGCCGAGACGGTGCTGTGCGTGAACAACCTCGCAGCGTCGCCGCAGGGAACCTGCCTGCGCCTGCCGGAGCACGCCGGGGCCGAGGTGACGGACATCTTCGGGGGCGGGGGGTTCCCGCCCGTGCCTCAGGACGGCCGCCTGCCCATGACGCTGGGTTCCCGGGGCTTCTTCTGGCTCCAGGTGAGCGGGGGGACACCGCTGGGAGAGGTTCTCGTCCCGTGATCTCCACTCCCGCCGTCTCCGCGGCCCGGCTCGTCGAGTTGCTCGACCGCTGGCTGCCGGAGCAACGCTGGTTCGCTGCCAAGGGACGCGGCGCCCCCCGGCTGGTGCGGTCGGTCAGGTTGCGCATGCCGGCCGACGAGGGGGGACCGACGGCGGGAGCGCTGGTCCCCGTCCCTCTCACCCCGTCCCGCCCCGAGCCGGCCGGGGAGATCACGGCGGAGTGGGCAGTGATCACCGCGACCTCCCCTGACGGGGTCTCGACCACGTACCAGGTGCCGGTGACCTACCGCAGCAGGCCGGACTCGCGGCTGGCCCACGCGCTGATCGGTCAGCTGGACGACGGCGCCGGCACCCGTCTGTGGGTCTACGACGCACCGCACGACCCGGCGTTCGTCCGGATGTGGCTGCGGCTGATGGACGAGGCGGGGACGGTCGACTCCCCGGGGGGTCCGGCCCTGTTGCGGGGGGTCAGACGGGGTCCGGGCCGGCAGGTCGCCGGTCCTTCCCGGGTGCTGTGCGGCGAGCAGTCCAACACCTCCGTGATCGTGGACGGGGAGGGTCCGGAGCCCGTGATCGTCAAGCTGTTCCGCGTGCTGCACCCGGGCAGCAACCCCGACGTGGCCGTGCAGTCCCGCCTGGCCGAGGCCGGGTGCGACAGGGTCCCCCGACCGGTCGGGTGGGTCGAGGGACGGTGGCTCGACGCGGCGGACCAGGTGGTCGACGGCCATCTGGCCTATGCCTGCGAGTTCCTGCCCGGTAGCCAGGACGCCTGGCGGGAGGCGTGCATGGCGGTGTCGACGGGTTCGTCCTTCGCCGAGCAGTCCCGCCAGCTGGGGCAGGCCACGGCGCAGGTGCACGCCACCCTGGCGGAGGTGATGCCCACCCGGCAGGTCACGCCGCGGCTGCTGGGCAGGCTCGCCGACGGTCTGACGGAACGGATCGCCTGGGCCGTCGAGGCCGCCCCCGCGCTGAGGGAGTTCGCGCCCCAGGCCAGGCCCCTCGTCGACGCCGTCCGTCATCTCCGGCGGGCCCCCAGGCTCCAGCAGATCCACGGTGACTACCACCTGGGACAGGTGCTGCACCACGGCGATCGCGGGTGGGTCCTGCTGGACTTCGAGGGCGAGCCGCTGCGCCCCCTGGTCGACCGGGTCCAACCGGACTTCCCGTTGAGGGACATCGCGGGGATGCTGCGGTCCTTCGACTACGCCGCCCGCCACAGCACGATGGACCTGGACGACACCGATCCCCGGGCCCTCGCGGCGGCCCGTTGGGTCCGCAGCTGCCGGGAGGCCTTCCTCACGGGGTACGCCTCCGTGACGGGCAACGACCCCCGGGCGGACTCCGAACTGCTTCGGGCCCTGGAACTCGACAAGGCCCTGTACGAGGTGGCCTACGAGACCCGCAACCGTCCCGGGTGGGTGCAGGTTCCGCTGTCCGCGGTGCGCAGGCTGCTGGGGGCCGGCCTGTCGGCGGGTCCAACGGACCCCGTGCCGGCCCCGGCGGTCCCCGGCCGGTCCGGTGCGGTGGCGGATCCGGGTCCGTTGCCGGGACCGGACGGGATCACCGCGCCCTGACCACCGGGCCGGACCGGACGCCTCCGGCCGGGTCAGGAGCCTGCGGGATCGAAGGTTTCGCGGGACCCGCGTGGACATTCCACGCTCCTGCCGTGGACGGGGCGCCCTCCGTACGGCCCCTGCGAGGGGTCCTGCGGGACCGGTCGTCACTCTGTAACGTGCCAGGAAGTCCCCCAGGAGGGGCGATGTCACCCGTACCAGACCTATCTGCGCAGAGGCGGGATTGTCCTCCTCCGGGCCCGTATTCGTAAGCATTCCCGTTCTTTCGGGCGTGGCAACTATCATTCGTGATGCCACGCTCGGGGTGTGTCTGGGAGTGACGGCCGGTTCGGGGCGGGTCCGGGTTCACGGTGGATCCGGCGGTGTCGAACCGTCCGCCGCGAGCAGGCGTGCGGTCGTTCCTCCGGCAGCACGGTGTCGGACCCCTGATCCGGCCCGTCGCCGCAGCCGGTCCGTCGCATTCAGCGGGCACCGACCATCTGCGTGCCGGTCGTGATCCCGGGTGAGGTGATCGTCTGAGCGATGGGACGACCGGATGGTGGGACAGGGCGGGAGCATGACGCACCCGGTGCTCGTGTTCGTCAGCGGCCTGGAGACGTACCAGGTCCAGCTGCTCCAGGCGTTGCACAACGCGCTGTTCCCCTGGGGCCTGCCCGTGATCGCCAGTTCGGAGGACCCGACCGCTGGCTCGCGGAACCTGTCCCTGCTCACCCGCCTGCTGCGGTGCCACCCCCTTTCGGGGATCGTCCTGACCAACACCAGCGAGGACGAGGGGCAGCGCCGCCTCATGAAGGTGATCACCCCTCTGGAACTCCCGGTGGTCGTCATGGGGATGCGCGATCCCCGGTACCCCTGCGTCCGGGGGGACAGTCGCACGGGCATGCGCCAGCTCATGGCCCACCTGCTGGACGAGCGGGGGACCAGGCGTCCGGTGCTCGTGCGGGGGATCCTGCGCCACGAGGACTCCCGCGTGCGCGAGCACGTCTTCGCCGAGGAACTCGCCCGCAGGGGACTGGCCGTCGATCCCGGCCTCGTCGTCGACGGCGGTTTCAACGCCGAACGCACCTACCGGTCCCTGCGCGGGCTCCTGCAGCGCCGCCGCGATTTCGACGCCGTCGTCGCGCTGAACGACACCTCCGCCTGCGGGGCGCTGTCGGCGCTGACGGACTCGGGTCTGCGGGTGCCGGAGGACGTCGCCCTCACCGGCTTCGACAACCATCCGGCCTCGGTCACCTGGCCCGGTCTGACAACGGTCGACCAGCACCTGCAGGAGCAGGGACGGCAGGCGGGCAGGCTGTTGCTGGAACAGATCCGGGGAACGCCGTCTCCCCCCGGGACCGATCTGGTCGTGCCATCGCAGCTGGTCGTGCGGGGTTCCACGGCTCCGCAGGGTTCCCCGGTGACCACCGACCTGGACGAGGCGGTCGCCATGGCCAGGGCAGCCAAGATCCACATCGGGGCCCAGGACGCGGCCCTGGCCATGGCCCAGTCCCTGGTCCGGTGCCGCACCGTCCACGACGTTGTCACCGTCCTCGCCGAGCGCCTGCACCGTCTGGGGGTGCGGCGGTGCTTCCTCGTGCTGCACGAGGCGCCCTTCCCCCGACCGGACCGGGTCCCCGACGCCGGTCCCCTCGCGGCGCTGGAGGCGTCCTGCGAGACGCTCCCCTCCCCCGGCCGGGGTTCCCCGGCCCCCTCCCGGCCCGCCGCCGAGCGCCCGCCGGTCCACGAACGGGGCGCCGTCAGCCCGACCGGGCAGGACGGCCCGTGCACCCCGAACGGCGAGTCCCCGGACCTCGGCCGTCTGATCATGGATTACCGCGACGGGATCGTCCGCCGGCCGGCCGAGCGCAGCTTCCCCGTCCACCAGTTGCTCCCCACTCCCCTGCGGGAGCAGCTGGGCCACAGCCTGTTCGTCCTGCAGCCCCTCCAGGTGGTGGACAGGGACATCGGGTACGTCCTGTTCAACCAGGCCCCCCGGGTGCTGGGGGTCAGCGAGGTCCTGCGCATCGACCTCGGCCACAGCCTGCACGCCGTGCTCAGCGCGCAGGAACTGCGCGGGCACGCCGAGAACATGGAGCGGCTGGTCGCGCAGAGGACGGAGGAACTGCGCCGGATCAACTCGGAGTTGCAGCGTTCCCTGCTGGTCGACGGCCTGACGCGGATCGCGAACCGGGCCGCCTTCGAACGGCATCTGGAGAGCAACTGGCAGCGTCTGTGCGCCCGCCCGGCGCGCAGGGGGGCCACGGCGACGGGACCGGGACGGCTGGCCCTGCTCATGGTCGACGTGGACCGGTTCAAGGCCTACAACGACCACTACGGTCACGTCCTGGGGGACAGGGCGCTGCGCACCGTGGCCTCGTGCCTGCGGCAGGCCGCCGACGGACCGAACGACCTGGCGTGCCGCTACGGCGGGGAGGAGTTCGCCGTCGTCCTGCCGGACCGGGACGTCGCGGCGGCGATCACGGTGGCGGCCCGGTTCAGGACCCTGCTGGCGCACACGGCGATCCCGCACGACGCCTCGGGGATCTCCTCGGTCGTGACGGTGAGCATCGGGATCGCCGTGGCCCGTCCGGAGCGGACGGTCCTGCCCCACAGCGTCGTCCAGGCGGCCGACCGGGCGCTGTACCGGGCCAAGGCCCTCGGCAGGGACCGGCTGGAGGTCGAGGGGTGGCAGGGCGACCGGGCCCCTGCATGACCTCGCCCGTGGCCTCGCCCACCCGGTCCACCACGGACGGGACCGGGACGACTCGCGGGTCGTCGCCCCGGCTGCTTTGCCACGGGGTGGGAACGCGAAAAACTGTGCCCCATGGCGACCGATCAGCTGCCCGACGGCAGTCCCGCGACCGAGAAGCCCACTCCGGCAGCACGCTCGCGATCCGATCGGTCGCCGGACGCCGGACCGCTCCCCGCCGGCAACGGCACGGCGGCGGAGCACGGCGGCGTCCCCCCGTCCCCGGACGGGCCGGACGGGACGCCGCGGGCGGCGGCCGGGGAACCGGCGTCGCTGCGGGCCCGCCCCGTGGACCACGGGACCCTCGGGAGGGTCGCCAACGGCGCCCACTACGACCCCCACTCGGTCCTGGGGATGCACCTGTACGACGGGGCGCTCACGGTGCGCACCCTGCGCCCGTTCGCGCAGTCGGTGACGGTCGTCCTGGGCAACGGGACCCGGTACCCCATGGAGCACGAGCACGAGGGGATCTGGTCGGCGGTCCTGCCGCTGACGGCGCCGGTCGACTACAGGCTGGACGTCGTCTACGAGGGCCTTGGCGGCGACCTCGTGGACGAGCCCTACCGTTTCCTGCCCCTCCCCGGCCAGATGGACCTGCATCTGATCTCCGAGGGCCGCCACGAGCAGCTGTGGCAGGTCCTGGGTGCCCACGTGCGCGACTTCGAGGGTCCGATGGGAACGGTGACGGGGACTGCCTTCGCCGTGTGGGCTCCCAACGCCCTGGCCGTGAGGGTCGTGGGGGACTTCAACCACTGGGTCGGCCGGGGCCACGCCATGCGCAGCCTGGGGTCCAGCGGGGTCTGGGAGCTGTTCGTCCCCGGGATCGCGCAGGGCACCCGGTACAAGTACGAGGTGCTCGGCAGGGACGGCAACTGGCGGCAGAAGGCCGACCCCCTGGCCTTCGGCACGGAGGTGCCGCCGTCGACCGCCTCGGTGGTCGTCGACTCCCGGTACGAGTGGGGGGACGGCGAGTGGATGCGGGCCAGGGCGAGCACGTCGCCGCACGAGCGCCCGATGAGCGTCTACGAGGTGCACCTGGGGTCGTGGCGCCAGGGGCTGGGTTACCGCGATCTGGCCGATCAGCTGGTCGGGTACGTGCGGGACCTGGGCTTCACCCACGTGGAGTTCATGCCGGTCGCCGAGCACCCCTTCGGCGGGTCCTGGGGGTACCAGGTGACCTCCTACTACGCCCCCACGTCGAGGTTCGGTGGTCCGGACGACTTCCGGTACCTCGTGGACCAGCTGCACCGGGCCGGTATCGGGGTGATCCTCGACTGGGTGCCGGCGCACTTCCCCAAGGACGAGTGGGCGCTGGCCCGCTTCGACGGGGACACGCTCTACGAGTACGCGGACTCCCGCCGGGGCGAGCACCCGGACTGGGGCACCCTGGTGTTCGACTACGGTCGGCGCGAGGTCCGCAACTTCCTGGTCGCGAACGCCGTGTACTGGCTGGAGGAGTTCCACGTCGACGGGCTGAGGGTCGACGCCGTCGCGTCCATGCTCTACCTGGACTACTCCCGGTCGGCGGGGCAGTGGTCCCCCAATGCCCGCGGGGGCCGCGAGCACCTGGAGGCCATCTCGTTCCTGCAGGAGGTCAACGCGACCGTGTACCGCAGGGTGCCGGGCATCATCATGATCGCGGAGGAGTCGACCGCCTGGCCGGGGGTCACCCGTCCCACCGATGCCGGGGGGCTGGGCTTCGGGATGAAGTGGAACATGGGCTGGATGCACGACTCCCTGCTCTACATGGGCAAGGAACCGGTGCACCGGCAGTACCACCATCACCACCTGACGTTCTCCATGGTCTACGCGTTCACGGAGAACTTCCTGCTGCCCGTCAGCCACGACGAGGTCGTGCACGGCAAGGGGTCCCTGCTGCGCAAGATGCCGGGGGACCGCTGGCAGCAGCTGGCCAACGTCCGGGCGTACCTGGCGTTCATGTGGGCGCACGCCGGCAAGCAACTGCTGTTCATGGGCACGGAACTCGGCCAGGAGGCCGAGTGGTGCGAGTCGCGCAGCCTGGACTGGTGGTTGGAGGAGACGCCGTGGCACGCGGGCCTGCAGCAGCTCGTGCGCGACCTGAACCGTGTCTACCGCGCGAGCCCTGCGCTGTGGAAGGTGGACTTCGAGGCCGACGGGTTCCAGTGGATCGAGCCGAACGACGCCCAGCTCAACACCCTGTCCTTCCTGCGGCAGGACCGGGACGGCAACCAGCTGGTCTGCGTGGTCAACTTCTCCGGTGTCCCCCAGGAGGGCTACCGGCTGGGGATGCCACGGGCCGGCCGGTGGGAGGAGGTCCTCAACACGGACGCCGTCGAGTACGGGGGTTCGGGCGTGGGCAATCTCGGGGCCGTCGAGGCCGAGGAGGTCTGCTGGCACGGCAGGCCGGCGTCGGTGCGGTTGCGCGTCCCCCCGCTGGGCGCGGTGTGGCTGGCCCCGGCCCCGCCGGAGGGACCGGCGAGCGCCGACCGGGACTCTTGAGCCGGTCCGGGGCCGTCAGCCGGTCCGGGGGCCGTCGGCGGCGGGGACCTGCCGGGCGCCCGGGCACCCCGGGTCCGGTTCCCGATCGGGTTCCTGCCGTATCCCCTGCTGGAACTCCGCGGCGATCGCCGCCCATTCCCGTGCCCGTTCCTCGGTGAGGTACCCCTGGGAGTCGGGTTCCGGGACGTCGGTCGGGTCGGCGGCCAGCATCCTTGCGACCGTGAGCAGGTGCGCGCCGGAGGTCACGGTCGGGTCGCCGGGGAGCACGGGCTGCGCGGCGATGGACTGGACCACGACGTCCCCGAACCCCCACAGTCCCAGCAGGTACGCCGTGGCCTCCGTCGCGGTGCACCCGAAGGCCTCCCGTTGTTGTTCTGCCTCCTGCCAGAGGTCAGCCGGTGCCGGCTGCCGCAGGAGGTCGTTCCAGGTGGCCGGGTCGACGACGGCCAGCAGCGGCAGGCCGACCTCGTGCAGGAGGCCGGCGAGGAACATGTCCGCGACCGCTGCCCTTGGCCATCCGGCGCTGGTGGAGAAGCGCCGGGCGAGGGTGCCGACGGTCAGGCCGCGGGTCTGCAGGCGTGCGGGGTCGACCCCCGCGGGGACGGATCCCCCGGCGTTGAAGACCGCGCCGGCGAGCGCGAGCGCCTGGATGGTCTCCAGTCCCAGGAGGGTCACGGCCCTCGCGACCGTCTCCGCCCGTGTGGGCAGCCCGAAGAAGGCGGAGTTCACCAGGTGGATGACTTCAACGCTCGTGGCGAGGTCCCGTTCGATGACACGGACGACGTTCTCGATGCTGCAATCGGGGTCGGAGGCGACCGCGAGCATCTCCTCGTAGACGTGGGGGGGTTTGGGCAGGGAGTCCACCCCGCCGAGGACCTCGCGGATCCGTTCGTCGGTGACGAGATCACGGACCTTCAGCACCCTCTCCACGGCCTCGGTGAGGGTCTCCACCTCGCAGGGCTTGGCCAGGTACTGCTGGGTGGGGCCGACGGCGGAGATGACGGACTCGCGGTCGGCGTGCCCGGACAGGATCATCCGGGCCGTCCCCGGGTGACGGCGGCGGACCTCGGCCAGGAGCTGCGCGCCGTCCATGCCGGGCATGCGCATGTCGGAGATGACGACGTCGAAGGGTTCGTCCGCGAGGATCCGCAGGGCCTCCTGGCCGGTGTTGGCGAAGGACATCTGCCAGTCCCTGGCCTTGACGCGCAGCATCCGGCGCAGTCCGGACAGGAGGTGGGGTTCGTCGTCGACGAACAGGATCCTCCGGGTCATGGGTTGGGGGTCCTTTCCGTCGCGGCCGGCGGGTCGTCGTCGGTCGTGTCGTCCACGGCGGGGACGCCGGTGTCGTCCTCGGGCGCGCCGAGGGGCAGCAGGATGGTGAAGGTGCTGCCCTGTCCCGGGGAGGAGCGGACCTCGAAGCGACCGGAGTGCTTGCCGACGATGCTCCCGTGGGCCAGGTTCAGTCCCTGGCCGGTTCCGCGTCCCACGTCCTTGGTGGTGAAGAAGGGATCGAAGATCTTCTCCTTGACGGTGTCGGTCATGCCGATCCCGTCGTCCTGGACGGTGATCTCGGCCTCGTGGTCCCGTCTGCGGGTCCTGATGAGGATCCTGCCGCGGGCGGCGCCCGTGTCCCGGCCTTCCCGGCGTTCCTGACGTTCCTGGATGGCGTGGGCGGCGTTGACCACGATGTTGAGCAGGGCCTGCTTCACCTCCCCCTCGATGCAGGGCACCCGTTCCAGGTCGGGGTCGAGGTCGAGTTCCAGGTCGGCGATGTAGCGCCACTCGCTGCGGGAGACCTGGGCGGTGGTCTCGACGAGCCTGTTCAGATCGGTCGGGTTGCGTCCGCTGCCGGGGTGGGAGAACTCCTTCATGGCCCTGACGATCTGCGTCACCCGGTCCAGGCCCTCCAGGGACTGTTCGAGGGCCGAGGGGACCTCCTGGCCGAGGAAGTCGATGTCGACCTCCGCCAGTTCCCGGCGCACGAACGCCGTGACCCGTTCCGGGGGGCCGGTTGGGGTCGCGAGCAGGTCGTTGACCCGGCGGAGGATGTCGATGACCTGGTTGCAGGACTCGTGGACGAACTGGGTGTTGTCCCTGACGTACTGCACGGGGGTGTTCAGTTCGTGCGCGATGCCGGCGGAGAGCTGTCCGAGGGACTCCAGCCGGGAGGTCTGCGCGAGCTGCCGTTCGAGTTCCAGGCTGCTGGTGATGTCGACGCCGACGCCGATGGTCCCCAGCGGTTCACCGACGTTGTCCTTGTGCGGGAAGACGCTGATCAGGAGGGTGCGCAGGCCTGTGTCGGCTGGGACGGTGATCGTGGCCTCGACGGCCGGCTTCCCCGCGGCGATGACGCTCTTCTCCAGCCGGGCCAGGTGTTCGCCGATGGTGTCGGTGACGTCGAGCTGCCGTTCCAGGCGGCCGATCACGGCGGCCTCGCTGTCGAGCCCGCGCATGGCCAGGTAGGCGGCGTTGGCGCCGGAGTATCGGGAATGGACGTCCTTCCACCACACCAGGTGGGGGATGGTGGCGAGGACGGTGGACAGCAGGTGCTTCTCGTGCCGCAGGGCGAGGGCGAGGGAGTGCGCCCGGCTCAGGCTCTGCCGGCCGTGCTCCTCGACCTTGCGGCGCTCGGTGATGTCGCGTTCCAGGACGGTCATCCCGTCGGGCCGCCCGTTCCTGCTCCGGGGGCTGGCCTCCAGCTGCGTCCAGTAGGGCGTCCCGTCCCTCGACCGGGTCACGAACTCCATGAGGAATCGCTGCGATCCGGCGAGGTTCTCCTCCAGCTCGCGCAGTCCCTCGGTCCGCAGGAAGGGTCCGCTGATCAGTTCGGTCCGGCGGCGTCCGAGGACCTCCCGCACGGAGAACCCGGTCAGTCGCAGGAAGCCCGGGCTGCACCAGGTGATCCTGCCCGTGCCGTCCAGGATGCAGACGGCGAGCTCCAGTGCCTGGAGCGCCTCGCGCATCTCCTGCTCCCCCAGGCACTCGATGCGGTCGACGGACGACGGGTCCCGCCGCGCCTCCCGGGGCGTCGCGGGCTCCGGTTCCGCGGTCATCAGCCCTCCCAATGCCAGGACCCGAACAGCACAACAACCCCGAGTAGCAACATCGGTACGATCAGTGACTACATTGAGGGGTCGGTACTCCTGCCGACGACGTGGTCGGGGGATCTCGAGGCCAGTGGGGAGCTGTCTGAGGTGGGGCAACGAATCCTGCTCGTGGACGACGAGCAACGCATCCTCGACGCGATGAGAAGGACCCTGCACGGGCGCTACGACGTCGAGACCACTACCTCCGGCGAGGACGGCCTGCGGATGCTCCAGGAGTCCTCCGCCGGCGACCGGCCGTTCGCGGTGGTCGTCTCCGACATGAAGATGCCGGGCATGGACGGTTCGGAGTTCCTGACCCGGGCTCGTGAGGTCCTGCCCGACGCCGTCCTGATGATCCTGAGCGGCCAGGCCGATCTCGGCTCCACGATCACCACGGTGAACAACGCGAACCTGTTCCGTTTCCTCACCAAACCCGTGCGTTCGCCCGACCTCTGGGCTGCCCTCGACGCGGCGCAGCGCCAGTACGAGCTCGTGGTCGCCGAACGGCAGCTGCTCCAGCAGACCCTCGCGGGTGCCGTCGAGGTCCTCGTGGACGTCCTGGCGATGGCGAGCCCTGCGGCCGGACGGCGCACGGCCCGGGTACGGACCATGGTCACGGAGTGCTCCGAGCGCTGCGGGGTCCAGGACGACTGGCGGCTCCCCCTGGCGGCGGCCCTCAGCCAGCTCGGATGCATCGCGGTGCCGACGGAGGTCCTGGAGACGATCGAGGCGGGCGGTCAGCTGGCCGACGCCGAGCGCAAGATGTTCGAGGCCCACCCCGTCCTGGCGCACCGCCTGATCAGCCGGATCCCCCGCCTGGAGGAGATCGCGCGCTGGATCGCGGAGCAGACGACGATCCACCGGATCGAGGGCGACGGCCCCCAGCCCGAGGGGGCGGAGGCCGTGTTCGCGGCCTGCGTGGCCTTCATGGTCGAGCTGGACGCCGGGGAGGAAGCCCGGCGCGTCGTGCAGTACCTGGAGAACACCCACCGGTACTCCCGACGCCTGCTGGAGGGGGTGCACCTGTCGTCCCACAGGCTGCGGGCCGAGGGAACGCTGAGGGAGGTCAGGGCCGTCAGCATCCATCCGGGGATGGTCCTGGCCGAGGACGTCGTCACCACGACGGGGATGGTCCTCGTCCGCAAGGGGGAGGAGGTCAACGAGATGCTGGCCACCCGCATCGCGAACTTCGCCCGTTCCGTTGGCGTGGTCGAGCCGTTGCGTGTCCTGACCCCGGGATGATCACCGGGGTCGGGGTCACCGGGGGTCGGGGACGTCCCGGGGAGCGCTGCGGGCAGCGCGGGAGGCCACCGGATCCCGGTCGCAGCGGACGGCGCGGATGAGACCGGACCAGCGTCCCATGATCCTTTCCGGACCGAGATCTGCGGACAGTTCCCGGATCGCCGCGGCCATGCGTGAACGGGTGTGCCGGTCCCGCACGAGGTAGCGGGCAGCCCTCAGGAGACTGACGGTGTCCCCCGGCGGGACGAGCAACCCGGTCACGCCCTGGACCACGAGGTCGAGGATCCCTCCGGCCTCCTCGGCCACGAGCGGGCAGCCGCTCAGGATCGCCTCGAGGGCCGACAGCGGCATCGGGTCCCCCGCCGGCCCGGGGAGCACCCCGACCGTCGCGTGCGACCAGGCTGTCAGGCGTTCCTCGGCGCTCGCCCCGTGCCGGACGACGATCCCCGACCTGTCGGGGGGATGCCAGCCGGACGGCGCGTCCCCGAGCAGGACGAGGGACAGGTCCTGCGCGACGTCGAACGCGTCGAGCAGGGCCGCCACCCCGCGGTGGGGCGCGATCCGCCCCGTGTACAGGGCGAAGGGCCCGCGGGGGAGGAAACCGGGCCGGGGCGCCGTCTCCGGTACCTCCGGCAGCAGGATGAGCGGGGGGACGACGTCGGGGGGCTCGATGCACAGGGCGGCCCCCACGGCCTGCGCGACGGGGGCGCTGACGGCGGCCAGCCCGTCGATGCGGCGGATGCGCTGGCGCAGGGCCGCCAGCCCCGCCACCTGCACGGCCGCGCCGGCCGTGCTCTGCAGCTCCGTCTGGGGGTCACCGCGGCCGGGGAGGTCCTGGACGTGCCGGTGCCCCGGGCACCGGATCCGGAACAGCCCGAGGTCGTGGGCGTAGCCGATGGTACGGGTGTTCAGGTAGCGGTGCCGGACGGCGAGCCAGCTCATGAGCATCCAGGAGTGCGCGATCACGACGTCGGGATCGAAGCGGTCGGCGAAACGGCGCAGCCCCCAGGTCGTCACGGGGTCGGCGAGGCTCGGCTGGAGCTTGGGGGACCGATCGCCCCGGGCAGCCTGCAGCGCCCCGAGGGCCGCCGGCGCGGAGGGGACCGTGACGACCTCGACCCGGCCGTCCCGGCCGGGGGTCGCGCACGCCGCGGCGACGGCGACGTCGGCCCCGCGTTCGGCCTGGGCGTGGGCGAGGGCCGCCACCAGGCGCTCCACCCCGGTCGCCGCGCGCACTCCCGGGCGCTGTCGCTGGTTGCCCTGGGACGACCAGGGCTGGGGCTGCCAGGTGTTCCTCTGCCGGGCCGGTGCCCTGTAGGTGTCGGTCAGGTGCAGGATCCTCAGCCCGTCCAGGTCGCCCGGCAGGGGCTGTGCAGGGGGATCGCCCGCGCGTCCGAGGTCCTCGACGGCCGCCGGATCCTGGTCCGGGGCGCCGGCGGTCCCGGGGCGGATCCTGTCGTCGGCCCCCGGAGCGGGGGCCGGGACGAGCGAGCGTGCGATCGCGGGCACGCAGGCACCCGTGATGGTTGTCATGAACCCCTCCCGAGGTGATCACCGCACCGGACGGTCCGTGTCGAACCGCCGGCCGCCATGTGCGGCACCCCAAGATGTCAACCCTGAGCAAGGATTGATGCACGTAGCGTACACACCCCGGCATGAGGGAGGGAAAGCCCGACACTCCGCGACACACGGGGAAACCGGCCCCGCACGACCCGCCCCCCATGCTTCCCGCCACCGGTTTCCCCCCGCGGGCCCGCAGCAGCCGCTGAGTGCAACAGTTCAACAACATTTCAGTGACCCCACGACCGGAAGTTGTCGGAAAACCCCCGGCTCGCGAACGGAGCGAGAATACCCGAACACGCCATGTGATCGATCAACACCCTGAGTCATCGACGTCCGGGTATCGAACGGACACAAAGGATGCCCCTCGCGCTTCCCGTGGGCCATTCGAACAGGGGGGTCGTGAAGGTCTTCGGAACATGACTATTCTGAGCGCCGCACCGCTGGATAACAGCGAGGCGCCGCAGGACGCTCATCGGGGAGTCGGCCGGGTCGCGACCCGGGGACATCATCCCCGCAGCGACGTCGAGCCGAAGCATCCCGGCCTCCCGACGTCGTGGTACCGCTGGTGACGACGTGAGGAGCGCGAACCGGATGGAGTCCGCGATGGCCACGACGGACGGACGCCCCGAAGCGGTTCCCTACCCCGGCCCCGTTCCTTTCGAAACGGCCCGGGACTTCCACTGCCGGGACGAACACGTACGCAGGATCCTGAACCGCATGGACACCTGCCGCACGGTCGTGGTGGCAGGACCGGCCGGTTGCGGCAAGTCCTCGGTGGTGCTGGCCGGTGTCCTTCCCTCGGTGGAAAGACGTGTCTCCAGAACGATCCTGTTCCGTCCGGTTCCCGGATCGTCCCTGCGCGAGACCATGGGGCAGGTGCTCTCCTCGGCCCTGCCGGACCTTCCCCCGGGAACGACCGATTCGCTCTTTCCCGACGGATCCGGACCGGATCCCGAGACCGTCCGCCGAACGGCGGAAATCCTCGCCCGGGACGCGGGAACCGTTCTGGTGGTCGACCAGTTCGAGGAACTGGTCGACCGCTGTCCCCGGGAGGCCGGGGAGCTGCTGGACCTGCTGGTGGAACTCACCCACGCCGTCCACGGTGCCCGCCCGGGAGGCCCGGCCCCCGTCCGGTTCCTGGTGACGATGCGGGCGTCCTGCCTGGACGACCTGATCGTCCCGCGGACGGCAGGGGACCTGGAGCGCGGCGTCGTCCTCGTGGCACCGCTGTCGACCGAGCAGCTGCGAACGGCCCTGGAACGACCGGCCGTCGAACGGGCGGTCCGGGTCGATGGCGCGCTGCTCGACCGGCTGCTGGCCGACTCCGAGGGACATCCCCGCAGGATGTCCCTGCTGCAGTTCGCGCTCCGACGGCTGTGGAAGACCCGGGATCCCCTGAAGGGCCTGACCACGGCCTGCTACGACAGGCTCGGCAACCTCCTTCAGGCCCCGGAGCGCCACAGGGAACGGGTCGCCTCCGGCTGGAGCGCCCGGGAGCGGCGCCGGGTCGAGGACCTGGTCCTCGAGCTGTCCCGGCCCGGGCCCTCCGGTGCCCCGGGCCCGCTGCGGATCGACACGCTGCCCACCGACCTGCGTCCGGCTGTCGCCCTGACCGTGGAGGCCGGGCTGGCCGTCGTGCGCCGGGACCCCGGCCGTCCGGAGGTCCTCGCGCCGCTGCTCGGGCTCGGGACCGCACCGGCGACAGCCCCCGGGGGCCCCGCCCCGCGGCGGGCCGGCCCGCCTCCCCGATCGCCCGTCCCGGCCCCGCCGGCAACGGCCGCCCCCTGCGGCCCGGCCGTCCCGCAGGCGACCGGTCCCGGCAGGGACGCCGCGACGGCGGGCCCCTGCCCGCAGGGACCCGCGGGGCTCGCCCGCGAGGCGCACGGGCAGGGGAAGGAACCGGCCGCGGCGGCAGGAAGGATGCCGGGCCGGCACCGTCCCTCCCCCGTGACGGCAGCGCTCGGGGCCCTGGTCCTGGTGCTGTCCTGCGCGGTCGGGGCCGGCTGGACCGCACTGCGCGCAGCGGAGCAGGACCTGTCCGAGCAGGCGGGGACGCTCATGGCCCGCCGGTCGCTGGAACAGGCCGGCCTGGACGAGGGGTACGCCCTGCGCCTGGCACTCGCGGCCTGGGACCGGGCTCCCGGCAGCGACGAGGCCTACGCCGCGCTGCTCGCGGCCCGCCTGCGGCTGGCCGACGCGAAGCAGGTCGCCCGGCCGCTGCCCGAATCGATCGCGGGGACGGACGCCTCGGCCTCGGGCGACGTGTTCGTCACCTCGGACCCGGACGGAACGGTCAGGGTCCGCACGGGGACCGAGGGGGACGGCGCGCAGCCCTGGCAGGTCGGGACCTTCCCGGATCTGTGGCGGGTCCGGCTCAGCGATGACGGCAGGTTCCTCGTCGTGGCCCGGCGCTCCGGCCTCGTGCAGGTCTGGGACGTGCGCGCCCGCAGCGCTCCCCGGCAGCTGAGGCCCGGTTCCTCGCAGGGGACCGAGCCGGCCCTGTCCGGCCTGCAGATCGCCCCGGACGGCAGCGTGCTGGGCCTGGTGGCCGCACGCGCCGGGAACCGTTCGACGGGCGGGGTCCTTGAGCTCTGGGACGTCGCGACGGGGCGTCGCCGCGCCGGCACGGTCCCCCTGGGGTCCGGGACGGCAGAGCTCCTGGGGGTGTCCGAGGGCGGTTCCCTGGTCACCCTGGCACAGGGACCGGTGTCCGCCCGCCGGCTGGTCGTGCGCGACACCCGGACGGGGGCATCGGTCCGGCAGGTGGGCGGTGCCGTGGCCGTCCTGTCCGGTTCCACCGCTGCGAGCTGCGCGGACGGGGGAACGGGAGGGACGCTGACCCTGCGGCGGCTGTGGCGCGGGACGGGGACCGTGCGGGTGTCGCTGCCCGCCTGCCCGCCGTCGCTGGAGGACCTGCCCGAGCGGGACTCCACCGGACGCTTCCTGATCGTGCGCCCCGAGGGATCGACCACCGAACGCCTCCTGGTCGATCTGGAGGACGGCGGCCTGTGGAGGTACGCGGCACCCCCCGAACGCACGGGCACGACCCCCACGGCCCCGGGACGCTCGGACCGCTTCCTGGTCACGAGGGAGGGCAGGGGCGGCCCCGAGGTCGTGCAGTTCGCGCCGGGGGCCCTGCTGCGGCACGGGACCAGACCCGCCTGGTCCCCCGCGACCCTCGACGGGGTGCAGGCGAGGGCGGTCAGCCCGGACGGGACCCTGGTCGCCGTCTCGGGCCGGACCCTGCCGGACACCGCGACGTCCGGGGGCCGGGGGGCGACGAAACATGCCTCCGGTTTCCGCCTGTCCGTACTGGACACGGCCGGAGGGACGTCGTCCGCCCGGACCGCGGTCGCGGGGCTGCGGGGAAGGCCGTCCCTTGCGCCGCTGCTGTTCTCCCGGGACTCCTCCCGGCTGGTCGCCGCGGGGCCGGACGGTCCGGTCGTCCTCCCGGTGGACGATCTGTCGGAGCGCACGGAGCTGGAGGCGCCGGCACCGCTCGAGGGGTTCGAGAAGGAGACGGGGCTCACCGCCTCCACGGCGGTCCTCGACGCCGGTGGCCGGCTCGTCGTGCTGCGCGGGGGGCTGCTGACCCGCTGGGACCTCGCGACCGGTGAGCGGGTCGCGAGCCCCGTGCCCGTCGTGTCGGGCAGGTCGGCCGCCGACCTGGCCGGAGCGACCCTTCTGGCCCGCCCCGGCCGGCCCGACCAGGTCCTGCTCCTGGTGGGGGATGCCGTCGAGGTGTGGGACCTGTCGCGCGGCTCCCGGATCGCGCGGCAGCGCCCCGATCCCGGGGAACGGATCGCCGGGTCCGCGAACGGCGCCGCCGCCGTGGCGGTGGACGGCGACGGCAGCGTCATGGCCGTCTCGTACCGGGCAAGGACCGGGATCGACCTGTGGGACCTCGACGCGGGCCGGAGCGCGGGGCAGCAGGTCGCGGTCCCCGAGGGCGCAAGGCCGACCGGGTTCGCCCGCGAGGGTCTCCTGGCGGTCGCGGCCGGCGGGAACCGGAAGGCGCCGTCCCTGTCCCTGTGGAGCACCCGGACGGGACAACGCGTCTGGACCGTGAGCGCGACGGGTTCCTCGGACGGCGTCGGATGGCGCCCGACGGGGCGGACCTGGACGTCCCTGCCGGTCCACGGACTCGTGGCGATCGACCTGTCGACGCCGGGGAGATGGGCGACGGACCTGTGCAGGATCACCGACAGCGCCTTCACCGGGCAGGAGCGTCGGCTCCTGCCCGAGGGAGCCGGGGGGAAGGACGCCTGCGGATGAACGGGTACCGGGACAACACCCCAGGGAACCGATACACCCCACGGTGGGCGTTCTGGGACGGCGGCTACCATTCGTGCCATCAGCGCGAGCGCGCCGAACGCGTGGGGACGTCTGCACGTTCCCCCGGGCCCGCCGTCTCGGGGCGGCTGGACGACCCGCTGCCCACCGATCCGAAGAAACCCGTACAGGACTGCTGAGGTTCGTGGTGTCGCTGCAACAACAGGAACAGCTCTCCGTCCCCGCCCGTCCGGCCCTGCCGGTCCCCCCGCTCCTGCTCGTCGTCGTGTGCGGGTTCGTGGCGGGCCTCGCCGCGAGCCTCGCTCCGGAGGTCGGTTTCCTGGTCCCCCTGGCCACGTACTCGGGGGTCTGGGTGACCGCGACAGCCTGGGTGGGACGCCGGTCCGGCGCGATGAGGATCGCCGTGTTCCGTGGCCCGGCCTTCCTGCTGGCGGCGGTGTGCGGGCTGTACGCATCGGTCGCCCTCCAGCGCGGTCAGATCAACGGGCTCGTGATGCTCGTCCTGCTCCTGCTGGGGAGCCTCGTCGGCCCCGTGCTGGGGGTGCTGGGGCAGATCACCGTCCAGGGGGGCAAGTGCGCGGCCGCCGTCAGCGGCCTGTTCGCCGGGCTGCTGGCGGGCGAGGCCGTGTTCGTGCTCCTGTCCCAGGCCAGGCCCGAGTACATGGGTCTCCTGCTCTTCGACATGGCGGCGTCCCTTGCCTTCATCTGCTCGGACAGCGCCGATGCCCGCAGGCGCGGCCTGTTCAAACTGATCCCGGCCGCGGGGGCCGTCGGGGTGCTGGCCTTCCTGGCCGTCCCGACGCTCGCGAAGATCCTCATGGGTTGATCGTCCGGCCGCCCGCCGGGGACAGTTCCCGTGGGTCACCGGTGGGAGGGCGGCCATCCTCCCACGGTCGTCACCCGGCCCTGCCGGTCGACGAGGCGGGCGGCCAGCCCGCGGGCCGCGAGCCACGGGAGGGCGCCGTCCCCGAGGACGACGGCAGCGGTGCTGGCAGCGTTGGCTGTGGCGCACCGGTCGGCCAGCACCGAGGCCGTGCGCCACAGCGGCCTCACCGGCAGCCCCGTACGGGGGTCCAGGAGGTGGTGCGCGGACCGTCCCCGGTACGACCAGCGGCGGCGCAGGACGGTCGAGGTGGCGACGGCTCCGGTGGCAAGGGGGATCACGTCCACGGGGGTGCTCGCGGCCCCGGTCCCCCCAGGGCCCTCGTCCGTCCCCTGAGTGTCCCCGCCCTTCGCCGGGGGGCTCCCCTCCGCGGGGACGGGGACCTCGCTGATCTCGACCCGCCACGGATGCCTCACGTGCGGGTCGACGGCTCCGACGGCGACGTCCCCTCCGAGACCCACCAGGACGTCGGCCCCGGTCAGCTCGGGCAGGCGGGCGGCGATCAGGTCGGCGGCGTGCGCCTTGCCTGTGGCTCCCAGGTCGAGCTCGACGCCGACGGGGATCCGGACGGCGCTCCGGTCGCGGATCTCGACGGCCCTCCATGCCTCCGGGATCACGGGAACGGGGACGGCCGCCGGATCGCCGGCGGTGCGCCCCCGGCCGGCGTCATGGACCTCGGAAAGGTCCCGGTCGTACCCCAACGTCCTGAGCTGGATCCCCAGGGTCGGGCAGACCAGGCCGGCGGAGTCCTCGGCCGCCGCGAGCGCCACCTGCACGGCGCCGACGAGCAGGGGATCGACGCCGACCCAGGTACCGGCCCCGCGGTTCACCCGGGACAGGTCCGAGTCGGCCCGGAACCGGCTGCAGGCCGCGTCGACGGCCGCCAGCACGGCACCGGCCCGGTGGACGGCCTCCTGCAGGGCCCGGGCGGGGTGGACCACCAACTGGACGTAGGTTCCCAGCGCGCGCCAGGTCGCGGATCCGTAGGCCGGGGGTTCCTCCCCCGGGTCCGGTGCCGCTGGGCCGGGCGCAACGGTCCGTTCCGCTCCCACCGGGTCCGTGGACTGCGGCGGGAGCGGCGTCGGCATGGTCTTCGTCCTCGTTCCTGGTCGTGCCGGTTCCGGGCCGGATCGGGTGGGACCGGCGGATGGTGGTGTCAGGACCCGGTGGAGGTCACGGTCGGGACGGAGGTCCGGGTCGTGGTCGGCTGGGTCGTGGGCCGGCCGGTGGGCCGGGTCGTGGGCTCCTCGGTGGGTTCGACCGTCGGCGTGTCGCCCGGGTCCTCGGTGGGCCGGGTCGTGGGGCTCCCCGTGGGACGGTCGGTGGGCGCTCCCGTCGGGGACACGGTCGGGGTGCAGCTCGGGTCCGCCGGGCCGTCCGGGGCGCCCATCGGTGGACGTGGGGACCGGGACACTCGGGTCCTGGGTACCGGTGGGGGCAGAAGTACCGGTGGGGGCAGGGGTCCGGGCGGGGCCGCCGGTACGGCTGGGGTCCGCCGTTCCCGTGGGAGCTGCCGTGCTCGTGGGAGTTCCGGTCGAGGTCGGTTCGCCGCTGCGATCACGTTGGCGTGTCGTGTCTCCGCCCGCGAGACCGCCGAAGGTCCGGGTACCGGTCGGGTCGGCGGTGGTCGTGGCGCAGGGGCCGCTGGATGTCGGGCGGGGGCCGTGGCCGTGGTGGGAACGTGCCGAGGCGAGGGCCGTGACGGCCCCGTTGTCGCGACCGCTCCGGCCGCGAGGGCTCCGGAGACGGCCAGGAGCCTGCAGGGGGAGCGTGTTCCTGCACGAGGCGTGTTCCGTGCCATGGATCCAGCTTCCGGGCAGTCCGGTCAAGAAGCCGTCAGCGGCCCTTCAAGAGGACCTCATGGTCACGGAAGGTGGACGATCCCGACTCGATCGGGCTTCAGCGCGAGCGCTCCCCCGGACAGCCCAGTCCTGCCAGCATCGCGTTCATGCCCGTGATCAGCCGTTCCTCCCCCGGATCCGTGCCGGCTCCCGCCGCCGTCCGCCGGCGTCCCTCGGCGAGTTCGGTGCAGACCATGCCGTGCAGGCAGGCCCACAGGAGGTCAGCGGGATCGCATCCCCGCGCGGGCAGTGCCCGTGTCGCCGGGCCGTCCCGGCCGGGGCCCGCCGTCCGTCCGGAGGGGACGGCCCGGCACGTCAGGGCCTGGGCCAGCAGCCCGCGGCACAGTTCACGGGTCTGGGGATACGCACCGGGCACGCACTGCGTCCCGGGCGAGGAGAGCAGGGCGTGCAGGTGGGGATGTCCCAGGGCGAAGTCGCGGTAGGCCGCGGCGACCGCGAGGACGCGGTCCGGGGCGTCCCGGTCCTGCCGGCCGTGACCGGCGGGCCCGCTCCCCCCGGTCCGCGGGCGCGGGCGTCCGCGGACCGGATCGGGCCTGTCGGGGTGGCGCAGTGCCAGGAGCAGGCTGTCGCGCAGCTGGCAGAGCCCGGTCTGGCAGACCGCGCGGACAAGACCCGGCCGTCCCTCGAAGCGGGTGTAGACGCCCATGGTCGAGGCACCGGCGCGTTCGGCCACCCGGCGCAGGGTGAAGCCGTCCGGTCCTTCCTCCTGCAGGACCTGGAGAGCTGCCTCGACGTACCGGTCCCGCAGCTGCTCGACGTCCCACCGTTTCCTGGCTCCCCGTGCCATGCCGACCACGGTAGTAGTTCGGCAGGGTTCGGGCGGTGCGGTTCGTTCCATCCCGGACAGCACCCCGCGGGGACGGTTGCCCGCCCGGGGCGGAAGGACCGGCGGGCGGACGGCGGCGTTGGCGACCGGTCGGCGGGGGAATACCGAGGTTCGGGGACCCTCCGGTGGTCTTCCGGGTTACGGTGGAGATCTGCAGGACCCCCCTCCACTGCGACGTGACGGCCCGGACGGCGCGAGGCGAGGTGCGTATTCGTGTCCACCGACCACAGGCAGGCACAGGGACGGCCGGGACAGCTGGCGGGACAGCTGTTCCGAGCGCTGGTGCGCGACGCCGTCGGTCGGGTCGGGGCGCGCCTGCATCTGGGACATGTCTCGCACAAGGTTCTTCTGGGCCTGCTGGAGACCGCCCGTCAGGAGGTCCCGGGGACGAAGGGTCTGCCGTCCTGCGAGCTGGTCGCCCTGGTGACGGCGTTGAGCGACTCGGAGCGCACCCGGATCGTCGCGGACGTCCTCGGGGAGCCCGGCCCCTCCCGGTCCCTGTCCGGGTTGTGCCCGCGGGAGCGCCAGGTCCTGCGTTCCCGGTTGGTGAACCTCCCCGGGAGCCTGACCCGGGCCGGCGCGCAGCGTTCCGCGGGGGGCGGACCGTTCCCCCGCACGCCGCCCTCCCGGGAGCAGCCACGTGCCACCATCTTCGAGGACCGCCCCTACCGGCCGAGCTTCCCTCCGGCCGTGCTCGTCGCCCTGATCTCGTTCTGGGCCGTTGAGGGCGGATGCGCCGGTTGGCTGACGGGGGCGGCCTGGGGGACCGCCCAGGGAGTCCTCGCGGGAATGGTGGTCTTCGGCCTGTTCACGGCGTGGACGCTGGGATGGTCCCATCCGGTGGGGGGCGGGAGGGCCGTGTCCGTCGTCGTCCTCGCCGCCGTCGTCGTGATCTTCGTGGTCCACGCCGGGATGAGCGCGCTGGAGAACTCCGTCGGGGTCGGGGCCGGGCCCTGACCCGCGGACGCCGTCCGTGCGCGCTCGTCGCGGGGCAGCGGGATCATCCGATGATCGGCCGTGCCCTCGGGTTGCGGTAGGCCGGGTTCCCGCGGCGCAGGGCCGGCATGAACACGGCGAGCGCCGTTCCGATCCGTCCGGCGAACATCAGGACGACGAGCATCAGGTGGCCAGCGGCGGGGACGTCCGGGGCGATCCCCGTGGACAGTCCACCGGTCGAGGTCGCGGAGGTGACGTCGAACAGGACGAAGATGAAGCGGACGTCGCTGTTCAGGGAGAGGAACAGCGCTCCGGCGCCGATCGCTGCGAGGTGGAGCGCGATGACGGTGACGGCCTGCCGCAGGGTGGTCGGTGCGATCCTGCGGCCGAAGGCGTTCACGTCGGCCTCGCCCCTCAGCTCGCTGATGACGGCGAGCAGCAGCACCGCCAGGGTCGTGACCTTGATGCCGCCGGCCGTCCCCGAGCTGCCGCCCCCGACGAACATGAGGGCTGTCGTCGACATGAGGGTGGCGTCCTCCGCCTGGGAGTAGTCGAAGACGTTGAACCCAGAGGACCTCGGGGCGATCCCGGCGAAGGCTCCGGCGAGCAGTCTGTGCCCGGTGGGCAGTCCCCCGATCGTGGCGGGGTTGGACCACTCGGTGCACAGGATCACGAGGGGGCCGATCAGCATCAGGACCCCCGACACGACCAGCGTGATCTTGGTGTGGAGGGACCAGTGCCCCGGTCGCCGTCCGCTGCCGAGTTCCAGCAGCACCGGGTACCCGATGCCGCCGATCGTGAAGGCCACGAGCACCGGGCCCAGCAGCAACGGATCGGTCCGATAGCCGCTCATGCCGTCGGGCCACAGGGTGAACCCGCTGTTGGTGAAGGCAGAGACCGAGTGGAACAGCCCGAGGTAGGTGGCCCGGGCGAAGCCGGTGCCGTGGCCGAGCCACAGGCACAGTGTGAGCGCCGTCCAGGTGGCGGCCTCGACGAGGAGGCTGATCCGCAGGATTCCCCCGACGAGACGGCGCAGGGTCCCCCCGTCGAGGAAGCCCGTCTCGATCTGGTCCGGGACCCGGCTGCGCAGCCTGAGCCTCCCGGCGACGAGAAGGCCCAGTGCCGAGGAGAACATCATGATGCCGATGCCGCCCAGCTGCATCTCGACCAGCAGTACGACCTGACCGGTCGCGGTGAAGTGGGAGGCGGTGTCGTGAACGGTCAGGCCCGTGACGCACAGGGCGGAGGTCGAGGCGAACAGGGCCGTCACGGGGTCCTCCCCGCCGGGTCCGCGGGTGGACACGGGCAGGCAGAGCAGGCCGGCCCCGGCCCCGGCCACGGCGGCGAACCCTAGAACGATCACCCTGATCGGTTTGCGCAGGGACTCGCCGAACCGGACGCGGGAGGAGCGCCCGCGGCCCCAGCGAAGGGAACGGCGCAGGCGGAGTGCTGTGAGCTGTCGCGGTCCGTGCCGGGTCCCCGGCCGTGGGATCTGGCCCAGTGTCGTCCCCTCCCGGTGCCGGGGTCCTGAGGCGGACCTGGATCTGTCGGCCCGGCCGGAACACGGCGGGCACCGTTCGGAAAGCCCGTGGGCCACCGGAACGCCGGTCGGTGGAACGGTCTCGGGTGCAGACGGTACCGCGCCGCTCCCGAGGGATCCGGACGGCGGTCGGGGATCGGCCGGGGGAGCGTCTTCCAGGGCGTGTTCCGGAACTCCGTCGGTGCTGCGCGTGGCCCCTCGAGCGTCCCGGAAGGCCGCAGGAGGGGCCGGCAGCGGTTCGGCCCGGCCCCGACGAGAACGCCCGGGGCGCCGGGGCGACCGGGCGCGGTGCCGTGGAGGAGTCGGCGAAACACGCCCTACAGTGCCGCTATCTGGCTGGATCTGTTCGGGATCCGGCACTCGGGAGGGAGTCGCACCATGCACCGACGGTTCGGGGTCACAATGCTCGCGGTGGGCGCCCTGCTCGCGGGCTCCGCGAGCGTGCACGGCGCCGTCCAGGCAGACCGGTCGGGGACGGCCGGTCAGCGGCAGGACCCGGTCGCCGCGAGTTCCGGGTCGCAGATACCCCGGGAGTGGTCGCGCAGGACCGCGTACGGGATCACCGGGGCTGTCGTCCTCTGCGTCCCCAGGGAGTGGTCCGAGCCGCCCGTCTGACCGTTCGCCCGGGCGGGCGGGATCGGAGTCTCCCGCCCGTCCGGGCGGCTCCTGTCACCGGAACGGGAGCTCACGCACCGTGCACGACCCACGCCGGTGAGGGCCCCGATGTAACGCTCCGGATCCGGGTTGGAAGTATGGGGACCTCGGTGGACGAACCGCGTTCCTCGCGGGGGCAGGTCTGGCCCCCTTCACGGGGGGACGGGGACATGGCACCGCACAGGATGTCTCCACCGGGACGTCGACCGTCGCCGTCCCGGGACCGATGCACCGTGGGGGGTGCACATGCTCGAGGGAATACTCTCGTCCGAGGCCTCGACCCTCTATCTGAGGCTCCTGGCCGAGGGAGGGGTGGGGCTCCGGTCGCCGGAGTCCGGGTCTCCGGCCATGCGTGAGCTGCTGGCCGGAGGGTTCGCCAGGGAACGGTACGTCGGGTCCCCGCAGCTCGTCCCCATCGAGCCGGCCCGGGCGCTGGAGAACGCGACCCTCCTGACCCAGCAGCGGATGGTCGCCCAGCAGCGTTCCCTCATGGTGGCCAGGGAACGGCTGGACGAGCTGGAGACCGTCTACCGGTCGGGGCCGGCAGGCGCGGGGGACCCCCGGCGGGGGATCGAGGTGCTCACCGATCCCTCGACGATCGGGGCCCTGTCGGTCGAACTGGCACTGGACGCCCGCAGCGAGGTCAGGGTCTTCGAGACCGAGCACTTCCGCACCTCCCCGGATCCGCGTCAGGTGCAGGTCCCTCCCCCGAGCCTTGTGGAACGCGGTGTGCGTTTCCGCAGCCTGTACACGCGGGCGGTCCTGGACAACGAGCACGCCGAGGAGTTGGTGAAGCGGGCCGTCGAGGTCGGCTGGGAGCTGCGGGTGGTCGACCGTCTGCCCTGCAAGGCCGTGATCGTGGATTCCTCGGCGGCTCTCCTGCCCCTGGACAGCACCGGCATGCAGGGCGCGGCCCTGGTCCGTGCCCCGGTGCTGGTGGATCTGGCGGTGACCCTCTTCGAACGTCTGTGGGCCAGGGGGGTGGCGTTGGGGGCCCCGGACGGTCAGGACCGGTGGGAGGCAGCCGGGGGCGAGGGCGACGGCAGACCACCGGGGATGACGCGTGCCCAGTACCGGGTGCTCCGGCTGCTGTGCACCGGGCTGACCGACAGCGCCATCGCCCGGCACCTGGGGATCAGCGAGCGGACCGTCCGCCGTCACATCACGGCCCTGTTCGACCTGTTGGGGGCCGACAACCGGGTCGCAGCCGCCGTGACGGCAGCAAGGGAGGGAATCGTCTGAGGTCCGAGGACCCGCCCGGGTCCTGCGGGGTCGCGTGGGGGCGGTGCGCAGGATCCGGGCGGGCTGGTACCACTGACAGCCGACGCAGGGCGGTGCCCCGACCGTCAGCGGTTCGTGGGGAACGGATCCGGGCGACATCACGGGCGGCTCAGCGTCCGCGACGTCGGATCGGTGAGCGCCCGAACCGCGTTCCTGCATGCACCGGCTTCGGGGCCGACCCCCCGGCCCCGAAGCCGTTCCGTCGTCCGGGCAGCCCTCCCCCCGGCCGGTTCGCACCGGTCGTGGGCTGCCGCGGGTCGACGATTTGCCGATCCTTCTTCGTTGTGACACCGGTCGGGTTTCGCCGTGACGATGTCGACGGGGTCCATCCTGCCCGGGCGGGACAGGTCACGACATGCCCTGATCCGGCCGGTGTCCGGATCCGGCCATCGGGAGTGGGGCGACCGGCACGAACTGCACGCGACGCCTACGAACTACCTGACACCGTACCGAAAAGGACATACACATGTGAAGATCACGGGACAGCGGGTGCTGCGATCGGCCGCCTGCCCTCCCGGTGCGGACCGTGCCGTCCGACGGGGACGCCCGGGAGGCGGTCCGATCCGCTGAGAGCGTGTTCTCCGACTCCGCTCCGACGCTGCGCGGCCCCCGGACGGCCGCCCGGGTGCCTGCTCGCTGCCGGCGGAGTCCGGAGAACACGCTCCGCGTCCCGGGCGGTACCGGTCGCCGTCAGGGGCTGACCGAGGCGCTCGGGCCGGGGCCGAAGCGGAGGGTTCAGGGGTGGAAGGAGGACGGGTGCGAGGGGCGGGCGACGGGCCCGGCGGAGTAGGGCATCCAGAAGGCCTGCGTGTCGCCGCCGCGCAGGGTGGCCAGCCGGTGCTCCCACTGGGGGCGCAGGGCCGGGTTGGCGCCCAGCACCGGCAGGACGCTGGTGACCAGCTGCAGCTCGCGCACTGTCCGCAGGACGGGGAACCCCGACCAGCAGGTCACGTCCAGGCCGTACGCCTCGGCCAGCTCGCGGTGCGCCTCCAGCCCGTGGGCGAAGCGCAGGGCCCCGACCGCGGCGGGAACCAGGTCCCATTCCTGGGGGCCGATGCCGGTGGAGTCGAAGTCGCAGATCACCGCACCGGCTCGGGTGGGGATCAGGTTCCCGACATGGGCGTCCCCGTGGACCACGCCGCGGTCCAGCAGGTGTTCACGCCCGTCGAGGTCCGCCAGTTCCCGCTCGGCCCGGTCCGTCAGGGAGCTGAGGAACTCCAGGTCCGCGGGGTCGATCGCGTCGGCCTCAGCGATCCGGTGCCGGATCTTGGACATGACGGACCAGCCCGCCATGCTGTCGGGGGGCGGGGAGGGCAGGGCGTGGATCCCCCGCAGGATCCCGGCGAGGTCCCCGGGGGTCGGGTCGACGTCGCAGCCGTCGAAGGCGTCCTGCCACACCGTGACGAGCTGTCCCTCCACCTCGAGGGGCTGTTCCAGGCCGGGCAGGAGCCGGACCGCCGGGACGTCGTGCTCGGCGAACCAGCGCGCGGCGACGAGGACGGCAGGGACCCGGCGGCGGGCAGGCACCGATCCGGCGATCCTCACGACCGCACCGGCCATGGGCAGTCTGACCACGGCGCTCACGGTGAACTTGATCAGTTCGGAGCCCACGGGGCTGAGGCCGTTCTCCCGGCACACCCGTCGGACGACGGAACGGATCCGTTGGGGTGTCAGGCGCGCGGGGGCGGCCTGTCCCGTGCCCGCCGTCGGTAGGTCCGTACTCATCTGGCCCTCCGTACCCACCCGCTCCGCCACATCTGTCAGGCAACCGTCCGGAGCAGGGCGATGTCCACTCCCCGGCGAGCCGTGACTCAACCTTCTCTCGCCGACGGCTCGACAGCAACGAGAATGCCTGACTGAGACGAACAATGTTCACTCTGCGTCGATCCTCACGCACTCCGCAAGGGCCTTTGGACAGCGCAGTGCTGCGGAATGCCCTCACCGGCACGGCGGACGACGGATCCGATGCGGAATGCAACGATCGGGAGGGCGCCAGCACCACCCCGGCGGAGTCCCCCGGCGGTACGGCGGGCGTTCCCCGAACGCGCTCGGGAAGACGGGATTCCGGAAGGTCTCACCGCACGCGAGTCAGACACCGCCCGGGCGGCAGCCGGAAGTTCCGCCTTCCAGCGCCGTCCCGAGCCGGGCCGGGCACGGACCGGGCACGAGACGGGGCGGAGGGCTCACCCGCGCCGCACGCGCGGCACCGCTCCCGTGCTCTCGCGGACCACGAGGGAGGTCGACAGCTCCACGCGGGGGCTCTCCAGGTGCTCCCGGGCGACCAGCCGCAGGAGGGTCCGCGCGGCCAGCATCCCCATGGCGGCCAGGGGCTGGCGCACCGTGGTCAGCGGGGGGAAGGCCCATCGGGCGGACGGCAGGTCGTCGAACCCGACGATACTGACGTCGTCGGGCACCCGCAGTCCGTGACGGCGCACGGCCTCGTAGGCGCCGAAGGCCATCTCGTCGCTCGAGGCGAAGATCGCGGTGGGGGGCTCGGGCAGGGACAGCAGCGCGCACGCGCCGCGGAACCCCGACTCGGGGTGGAAGTCCCCCGTGGCAACCCACTCCTCCCGGAACTCCGCGCCGGCGGACTCCAGGGCCGCCCGGTAGCCGTCCATGCGGGCCCGGCTGCACAGCAGGTGCGAGGGGCCTGCGACGAACCCGATCCTGCGGTGCCCCATCTTGAGCAGGTGCTCGGTGGCCGCGAGGCCGCCGGACCAGTTCGTTGCCCCGATCGTGGGGACCTCGACCGACGGAGCCCCCACCGGGTCGATCACGACGGTGGGGACGTCGAGCATCCGCAGCTCGTCGTCGGTGCTCCGTTCGAGGGCGGAGGTGACCAGGATCACTCCGCTGGACATCCTCTCGGACAGGTTGCCCAACCACTGCCGGACCGACTCCGGGCTGCGATGGACCGCCGAGACGACGGTTCCCAGCCCGGACTCCCTCGCGACGGCCTCGACCCCCCGGATGATCTCCACGGCCCATGGACTGTCCAGGTCGTTGAAGACCAGGTCCACGAGCCGGGTCTGCGACTGTCGGGCCTCCCCTCGCCGGCGGTACCCGTGCCGGCGGATGGCGCCCTCGACCCGCTCACGGGTCTGCGGGGCGACGTCCCCGCGGTGGTTCAGCACCCGGGAGACGGTCGGCACCGAGACACCGGCCGCTCGAGCGATGTCGGCAACGGTCACTCTCTGCTGCGGCTCAGCGCTCACCCGGACTCCTCGTGGTCACGCGATGACTCCATTACCGGAAGTTTCGCACGCCTTCTCCGGAGCGACGACGGTCCGGTGGCCAACCGGCCCCTCGAATGCCGTCCGCCCCGGTGAACCTGCACTGAACCGATTCGGCCGAGGAGGCCGCGACACGCCCGGCCGGCAGGGGATCCGCCCCGGAGGAACGACCCTCCGAGGTCCGAAGTGATCTCCACCACACTCGGGAGGGATCGATGACCGACTCACCCCCGTCCGTGACATCCCGGACCCGGGAGGAGGTCACTTTGCCACCACTTCAGAGATCCACAGGGGCCTTTCCGCCCGGATGCGTCCGAGAAGCTGCGAGAGGATAGGAGCGGCAGGATGAGGTCAGCGCTCCGAGGCTGTGGCGGTCGACCGTGCACGACGGAACGGCACACCCGATACACCGATCACCGGGACAGAGCCGTGTGACAGAGTGTGACATCGTCGGGCTGGTGACGTGACCGTCACGCGACGTGGCTGACCACAGTTCCAGGGTCCGCGGGTGACGGGCCCTGCGCCGCGAACGAACGCCGCCGTGTTCGTCCAGAGGTCACCGTGGTCCGTCACAGAGGTCGCTGTGGGTTCGTGGCAGAGGTCACGTGGTTCGTGGCAGAGGCCGCTGCGGTTCGTCCAGGGGTGACCGTGGATTCGTGACAGAAGGTCACCGTGGTTCGTCGGAGGTCGAGGAGAGGCGTGACAGTGCAACGCAAGATCGACGTAACGGAACTCGTGCTGAGAGACGCGCATCAGAGTCTCCTGGCCACCCGCATGGCCCTCGAGGACATGGTCCCCGCCTGCGAGGACATCGACGCCGCCGGTTTCTGGAGCGTCGAGTGCTGGGGCGGCGCCACCTTCGACGCCTGCATCCGGTTCCTCAACGAGGACCCCTGGGAGCGGCTGCGCACCTTCCGCCGGCTCATGCCCAACTCGCGGCTGCAGATGCTGCTGCGGGGACAGAACCTCCTGGGCTACCGGCACTACGAGGACACCGTCGTCGACCGGTTCGTCGAGAAGGCCGCCGAGAACGGCATGGACGTCTTCCGGACGTTCGACGCCCTCAACGACGTGCGGAACGTGCAGCGTGCGATCGCGGCGGTCAAGCGCGTGGACAAGCACGCCCAGGGCACCATCTGCTACACGATCAGCCCCCTGCACACGGTCGAGGGCTACGTGAAGATGGCAAGGGACCTGGTCGACCTCGGCTGCGACTCCCTGTGCATCAAGGACATGGCCGCTCTGCTCAAGCCCCAGCCCGCCCACGACATCGTCAGGGCGATCAAGGACGAGCTCGGCCAGGACGTGCGGATCCACGTGCACTGCCACGCCACGACCGGCGTCACCCTCGTGTCGCTCATGAAGGCCATCGAGGCCGGGGCGGACGCCGTCGACACGGCGATCAGCTCCCTGAGCCTCGGCCCGGGCCACAACCCGACCGAGAGCCTCGTGGAGATGCTCGAGGCGACCGGGTACACCACGGATCTGGACGACGCCCGCCTGACGAGGATCCGCGACCACTTCGACACGATCCGCCCGAAGTACTCCCACTTCCTGTCGTCGATCACCGGCGTGGAGACCGAGATCTTCAAGAGCCAGATCCCCGGCGGGATGATCACGAACATGGAGGACCAGCTCCGCCAGCAGGGCGCGGGCGACAAGCGCAGGGAGGTCATGGAGGAGGTGCCGCGGGTGCGCAGGGCGGCAGGCTACCCGCCCCTTGTGACCCCCTCCAGCCAGATCGTCGGCACCCAGGCCGTTTTCAACGTCCTCATGGGCGAGTACAAGGTGCTCACCGCGGAGTTCGCGGACCTGATGCTCGGGTACTACGGCGAGACGATCGGGGAGCGCGATCCCGAGGTCGTCGCCAAGGCCGAGAGCCAGGCGAAGAAGGAGCCGATCTCGGTGCGGCCCGCTGACCTGCTGACCCCGGAGTGGGAGGATCTGCGCGCGCAGGCCGGGGGGTTGGAGGGCTTCGACGGCACCGACGAGGACGTGCTGACCCACGCCATGTTCCCGAAGGTGGCTCCCGGGTTCTTCAAGGACCGCGCCGAGGGCCCCAGGAGCGTTGCCAAGGACCCCGACGAGGTCGCGGCGGCCGGCGCGGGCGGCGGCTCCGGCGCCGACCCCGTCCGGACCCCCATCAAGTACCAGGTCACAGTGAACGGCACGTCGCACGACGTGTCCGTCGCGCCGGCGTGAGGACATCGTGAACAAGGACAGCATGCAGCAGAGAATCGAGCAGTTGCACGAGCGCCGGGAGCACGTCAGGGCCGGCGGCGGCGAGAAGAAGCTCGACAAGCAGCGGGCCTCGGGCAAGCTCACGGCCAGGGAACGGATCGAGGAGTTCACCGACCCGGGCAGCTTCCAGGAGACCGGGATGTTCGCCCAGCACCGGGCGACCCTGTTCGGCATGGAGGGCATGGACCTGCCGGCCGACGGCGTCGTCACGGGCTCGGCGACGGTCCTCGGCCGCCCGGTCCACCTGGCGAGCCAGGACTTCACCGTCGCGGGCGGGTCCGCGGGCGAGGTGCACTCGGACAAGGTCGTGGCCATGATGCAGGCCTCGCTGAAGACCGGGTCGCCGTTCGTCTTCATCAACGACTCCGGCGGTGCCCGCGTGCAGGAGGGGATCGACTCCCTGTCCGGGTACGGCAAGGTGTTCTTCAACAACGTCATGCTCAGCGGCGTCGTGCCCCAGATCTCGATCATCATGGGGCCCTGCGCCGGCGGGGCCGTCTACTCCCCGGCCCTGACGGACTTCATCATCCAGACGCGCTCCTCGCAGATGTTCATCACGGGACCGAACGTGATCCAGCAGGTCACGGGCGAGGAGGTCACCGCGGAGCAGCTCGGCGGGCCCGACACCCACATGGGCACCTCCGGCGTCACGCACTTCATCGCCGACGACGACAAGCACGCCCTGCTGCTGGCCAAGAAGCTCCTGTCCTTCCTGCCGTCGAACAACGCCGAGGACCCGCCGGAGGTCGAGTCGGACCGCTCGGTCGAGGCCGACCCGAGCCTGAACGACATCGTCCCGGTGGAGGGCAAGAAGGGCTACGACATGCGCGAGGTCATCGCGCGGGTCGTGGACGCGGCGGACTTCCTGGAGGTCCAGGCCGGGTACGCGCCCAACATCATCGTCGGGTTCGGACGGGTCGCCGGGCGGACGGTCGGGGTCATCGCCAACCAGCCGATGCACCTGTCCGGGGTGCTGGACATCGATGCCTCGGACAAGGGCGCGCGTTTCGTGCGTTTCTGCAACGCCTTCAACATCCCGCTGCTCACCCTGGTGGACGTCCCGGGCTTCCTGCCGGGGGTGCAGCAGGAGTACGACGGGATCATCCGCCACGGGGCGAAGATGCTCTTCGCCTACTCCGCGGCCACCGTTCCCAAGATCACCGTGGTGGTCCGCAAGGCCTTCGGCGGGGCCTACCTGGCCATGTGCAACAAGGACCTGGGGGCCGACCGGGTGTTCGCCTGGCCGACGGCGGAGGTCGCCGTCATGGGGGCCGAGGGCGCGGCCGGGATCGTCTTCCGCAAGGAGATCGCGGCAGCGCAGGACCAGGAGGCCAAGCGGGCCGAGCTCATCGAGAAGTACCGCACGGCCTTCTCCACACCGTACGTCGCCGCGAGCCGGGGCCTGGTCGACGACATCATCGAGCCGGCCGTGACCCGGCAGGCCGTCGCGTCGGCGCTGGAGACGCTGTACACCAAGCGGGAGCTGCGTCCGACGAAGAAGCACGGACTGATCCCGCTGTGAGGGCCGACATGAACACGCTGACAGAGTCCGACCTGCACCGGCTGGTGGAGGACCTCCTCCACCGGGTGCAACGGCTGGAGTCCGAGATCGGCACGCTCCGCAAGGACCATGAGTCGATCAAGGAATCCCTCCTGCCCTCGCAGGACGTCGTCCTGGCGATCAGCGCCGCGGTCGCCGCCTACCTGGGCAAGCGCGCGACGGTCCGGCAGATCCGCTTCGCCCGGTCGACCTCCTGGTCGCAGCAGGGGCGCGCAGCGGTGCAGGCCTCCCACTCCGTCCAGCACGGGTACGTCCGGTAGGCGTTCCGTGCCCATCACTCACCACGACTCGCCCCGACAGGGATGGCTATGAAGCTCACAGTGACGGTCAACGGGACCCCCTACGACGTGGAGGTCGAGGTGGCGGAGGAACCCGTCCCCTCGCTCGGCGTCCTCATGACGGGCAGCTCGGCAGCGTTGCCGGCGCCGACGGCCCCCGCGCACGTGCGGACCCCGGCCAGCGAGGAGAAGGTGCTGCGAGCCCCGATCTCCGGGACGGTGACCAAGGTTCTCGCCTCGGCCGGGGACAGCTTCCAGGCCGGGGAGACCCTCCTGGTCCTGGAGGCCATGAAGATGGAGACCGAGATCACGGCTCCGGCGGCGGGGACCGTCGCGTCCGTTGCCGTGGAGTCCGGTCAGGCCGTGACCGGCGGGCAGGTCCTCGTCGAGTGGGAGTGAGCCCGCCCGGCGGGACGACGTGAGGTGACGGCGCCGCGGCCGGGTCCCCTTCCGGGACCCGGCCGCGGTGTCCGGTCCCTGCGGGCGCGGGCCGTCGCGGGTCGTCGCAGGCGGGCCCTTCCCCCGCACGCCCCGGCCGACGGCGGCGCTCACCGGTCGAGGAACCGCAGGGCCGCGACGGCCAGGCCGACGACGAGGGCGCTGCGCAACCCGACGATCACCAGGGCGAAGGGCAGGGCCGGTACCCCCGCGCGCCGGGCCAGGTGGAACAGGGCCGTGTGCCGGTCGCGGTGCAGGCCCATCCGCAGGCGGACCGCCACCGTCCCCACTGCCCCGACGGCAGCGGTCGTCCACAGGAACCAGGCCGGTGCCGGCACCCCGGCCAGCCCGGCCGCGGCGCAGGCGAGGCAGGCGCCGGCGACCGCCATCGCGAACGCCAGCCATCGGGCCAGCAGCCGGGAACAGGTTGGATCCGCGGTGGTCGATCGGCCCCGAAGCATCCCAGGATGTTCCCACGGGCCCGAGGCCGGCCGTGCACCGGAAGGTTCGGTGTCACCGCCATCGGGATCATGCCCCGGGAGTCGGTCCCGACCGCTGCGGTCCGGCCCGGGGCCGGCGTCGCGTGCCCGCCGGTGGCGGCCGGACCGCCGGGGGGCGGCCGGACGCCGGCGGGAGTCACCGGACGGCCCTGTCCTCATGAGGTCCAGCGTGCCGCCTGGGGGGCGTGTTGGGAAACCGCGAGGACGGCGAGGCGCGTGCCCGTACGTCCGGACCCGTCCGGGCGTGCCCGGCGGGCCGCCGCCGGTCACTGCCCGACGTAGACCCCCATGGAGCGCGCGACCTGCACCAGGGCGCCGTCCGGGTCGACCGGGCGGGATCCCGCAGCCACGACGTCCGCGACCGGGACGTCCACGACGGTGTCGACCCCCCGGGAGGCCACCATCCGCCCGAAGGCCCCCCGGGCGACGAGGTCGACGGCACGGACCCCGAAGGAGGTCGCGAGGAGCACGTCGGAGGGGGTCGGGGACCCGCCGCGCTGCAGGTGCCCGAGCACCGTCGTGCGCACCTCGATCCGACCGCCCCCAGCGACGGTCAGGGCGTGGGCGAGTGTCTCGCCCGGCCCGCGGGGGGCCTGCGGGGACAGGGGATCGACGTCGACCGGCGGCGGGACGATCCCCTCTGCCACCACGACGAGGGCGAAGGTCTGCCCCCGCATCAGCCGCCTGCGTTCGACGGCCTCCATCACGCCGTCGAGGGTGTAGGGGATCTCCGGCAGGAGGATCACGTCGGCGCCCCCGGCCATCCCCCCGTGCAGTGCCAGGTGCCCTGCGCCCCGGCCCATGGTCTCCAGGACCAGGACGCGGTCGTGGCTCACGGCAGTGGTGCGCAGGCCGGCGACGGCCCGGGCGACCGTGCGCACGGCGGAGTCGAAGCCGATCGCGCGGTCGGTGAGGGCAACGTCGTTGTCGATGGTCTTGGGGATGCCCACCAGGGACCACCCGCCCCGCTCGGCCTGCCCGTGCAGGATGGCGAGGCTGCCGTCCCCTCCGATCGCGACGAGCGCGTCCAGGCCGAGGTCCCGGTACCCGGCGAGGAACTCCGACTCCGCCTGCCCGGTGGAGCGGTTGACGGAGCCCAGCAGGGTTCCCCCGCTGCTGAGGAAGGGATCGTAGCCGTCGTGGTCGAGTCCTGCCACGGTCAGCGGCACGACGTGGCGCTCGACAAGGCCCCTGCCGCCGTCCTCGATTCCCAGGACCTCGAACCCGTACCCCCGTTCGGCCCGCCGGACGACCGCCCTGATCGCCGGGTTCAGTCCGGGACAATCCCCACCGCTGGTCAACAGTCCGAGCCGCACCGGATCCACCTCTCACGCGTTTCCGAAGCCCCGCCGTGGCGTGCACGGGTCGTTCCCGGTCGACTCTCTCACGGTGCCCCGCAGCGGTCGGGACGGACCCGTTCGCCCCGGTTCCGCCCGGTCCTGCCCCGCGCGCCGTTCCGCGGTCCTCGGGCGGGATCCGGGAGACGGCAGCGGTCGGGACGGATCCCCGGACCGTTCGGGCCACCAATTCCCGGCGGCGGGCCACACGGGACCTCGCCACGGCACACACTGGGACAGGCGGTAGCGGAAAGTCATCCGAGGAGCGCTGATGGTGAGGCCCCTGGTGCTGGGATATGTCAGGGTCAGGATCGGTTCGGCTCCCGGAACCGTCGAACGCGCCCGCTTGGTCCTGGTCGAGTTCGCGGTCGCGGAGGGCTTCGCGCTGGAGGAGATCTTCACGGACGAGAACGAGAACAGGTCCTGCGCCGGACTGGCCGCCGTGATCGAGGCAGCGCGGCGGCGCTCCCCCGTCGCCGTGATCGTTCCCCATCTGGGACACCTGGGACAGGACGTCAGGGTCCAGGAGACCATGCGTTCGCGCATGGAACGGGAGTCCGGTGTGCGCGTCCTGCCCGTCTCCTCCCACCGGTGGTGACCGTGGGGTCCTCCCACCGGATCCGCACCGCGGCGGGGGCCGGTCGGACGCGTCCCACCGTCCGGGTCCGGCCTCCGACCGCCTGTGTACCGTTTCTGGCGACCGCAGGGATCGGGGGGACGACCACGTGCCGGACGGCGTACCGGTCCGGTCGGCGGGGCCGGCGCACCTCCGGGGATCGGGGGGACCATGGATTTCCGGCTGCTGGGGACCGTCGAGATCGACCGGGACGGTTCCGGGCCGGTGCCCGGTCCGCCGCGGCAGCGGGCCGTCCTGGCCTGCCTGCTCGTGGAGGCCGGGCAGGTGGTCCCCGTGCACGTCCTGCTGGACCGGGTCTGGGACCAGGACCCGCCCCCGGGGGCCCGCCGTTCCCTGCACTCCTACCTGACACGCATCCGCAGGCTCCTGGAACAGGCGTCCGGGGAGGGCGAGCGCCCGACGGTCGAGCACCGCTCGGGGGGCTACGTGCTGACGGTCGACCCGGACAGGGTCGACCTCCACCGTTTCGGTGACCTGGTGCGGCGTTCGGCCGACCCCTGCCTTGAGGCGGCAGGGAGGATCCGGCTCCTGCGTGAGGCGCTTGCCCTGTGGCGCGGGGAGGCCCTGAGCGACGTCAACGGGCAGTGGGCCGAACGCACCCGCGGCCGGTTGGAGCAGGACCGGCTGGCGGCGGTCCTGGAATGGGCACGGGCCGAGCTGGAGTCCGGCGACCCGCGGTCCGTCATCGGGCCGCTGACCGAGTTCCGCGAGCGTCACCCCTTCACCGAGCCCCTGGTGCTGCTGATCATGCAGGCCCTGCGCCGCGTCGGGCGGTCGGCCGAGGCGCTGGACCGCTACGGGGACTTCCGGCGGTTCCTGGCCGAGGAGCTGGGAGCCGATCCCGGACCGCAGCTGGTCGGGCTGCACCGCACGATCCTGCGGGAGCGCGGCCCCTGCGGTCCGGCGGGGTCCCCGGCCCCGGCGGATCCTGCGGCCCCCGCCGTCCGCGGATCCGGCCCCGCGGGCCCCGCCCGGCCCGAGGAGGCCCCGTGCCCCTTCCCCGGGCTGCGTGCCCACGGCGAGGAGGAGGCACGGGCCGGGTTCTACCGGGGCAGGGACGATCTGGTCGACGAGATCGTGCGGCGCCTGGGAGCGCGGGCGGGGGACGGCGGGCCGCTGATCGTCATGGGACCCTCCGGGGTCGGCAAGACCTCGTTGCTCAGGGCCGGGCTGCTGCCGGCCCTCGCCGCCGGCCGGGTGCCGGTCCCCGGGTCGCGGTCCTGGACCCGGTGCTACCTGCGACCGGGGACGGACCCCGTGGCAGAGCTCGCGACGGCGCTCGCCCCGGTGGCGGGAGTGCCGCCGCAGGACCTGGCCCAGCGGGTCCGCGAGGACCCCTCGGCCCTGGGCCGTGCCCTGCGGTCCGCGGCGCGGCGGGCGGTGCTGGTCGTCGACCAGTTCGAGGAGCTCTTCACGTGCGGGTGCGACGAGGAGGACCGGTGGATCACCGTGCGGGCCCTGCTGGGGGCCTGCGAGGGCGGCGGGGCGGGTCCGGCACCGGCCGTCGCCGTGATCGGGGTGCGGGCGGACTTCTGCACGCGGCTGCTGTCCGCACCGGAGCTGGCCCCGTACCTGCAACGGGACCTGGTGGTGGTCGGGCCGCTGAACGGCCGGGGGCTGAGGGAGGCGATCGAGGGACCGGCGGCCGCCGCGGGGCTGAGGCTCCAGCCCGGGCTGGTCGAGACGCTGATGCTGGAGACGGAGCCCGAGTCCCTGCCGTTGCTGGCGCACGCGCTGCGACAGACCTTCGCCCACCGGCAGGACGGCGAGCTGACCATCGCGGGGTACCGTGCCGCTGGGGGGATCGACCGCGCCCTGGCCACGACCGCCGACGCCCTCCACGACGGGCTGCCCGAACGGGACCGCCCGCTGCTGCGCGCGCTGCTGGTGCGGCTGGTCTGCGTGAACGACGGCGTGGACGACGCCCGTCGCCGGGTGGACCGCCAGGACCTGCTCGGCTCCGACCCCCGCCGCCGGCGCAGGATCGAGTGCCTGCTCGGAAGGCTCGTGGAGTGCCGGCTGGTCACCGCGGAACGCGACTCCTACACGATCAGCCACGAGGCGCTGCTGCGTTCCTGGCCGCGCCTGCGCCGGTGGCTGGACGAGGACCGCACGACCCTGCAACTGCGCCACGAGCTGGCGCAGGCCGCGGCGCAGTGGCGGCGTCTGGACCACGATCAGGGGGTCCTGTACCGGGGGACCCGGCTGGCCATGGTCCGGCAGTGGGTGGCCGGTGCGGGGCCGGAGTCGCTCAGCGGCCCGGAGGAGGACTTCATCGGTGCCAGCGCCGTCGCCGAGCAGCTCGAGGAACGTGCTGCCCGCAACCGCATCAGGCTGGCGAGGAGCGGCCTGGCCGCGATGGCGTCCCTGCTGATGGTGGCCTCGGCCGCGGCGGGATCGGCGGTGCAGCAGTGGCGGGAGGCCTCTCTCGCGAGGGACGTCGCGGGTTCCCAGCGCCTGGCAGCGCAGGCCACGGCCCTGATGGACTCCGACCCGGACCTGGGAGCCCTCCTTGCCGTCCGCGCCTACAGGACGGCCGGGACCCCCGAGGCGCTGCAGCAGGTGAGGACGGCGGCCCTGCTGCCGTTGCGGCACCGTCTGGACACCTCGGCCGGCGTGCTGGACGCCGCGTTCGGCCCCGACGGGCAGACCCTGGTCACCGCGGGGGACGACGGCGTCCTGAGACTGTGGAACCCCGCAACGGGTCGGGCTGTCTCCCGGATCGACACGGGCGGGTCGGCCGTGACGGCCCTGGCGGTACGCCCGGGGGAGGCGCCGGGGACCTCGGGGGGACGTGCCGCGGCGGGTTCCGCCTCTGGGACGTGGTCCTCCGTGTCCGTGGCCGCCGCGAGCGGGTCCGGCCCTCCCGCGACGGTCTGGAGCGTGCCCTCCGGACGGGTCGAGGCCGTGGCGCCGGGGTCGGCGGGAGCCCGTCACCTGGTCTACTCCCCCGACGGCGAGGTGCTGGCCGTCGTGGACCGCCACGGGCGGGTGAGCCTGCTCGACGCCTCCACCGGCAGGGTCTGCGCGGTGCTGGGGCACGCTGCCGGGGCGAACGGGGCACCGGTGTTCAGCCCGGACGGCAGGAGGCTGGTCACGGGGGACGGCCGGGGGGTCGTGAGGATCTGGGACGTGGCCACGGGAAGGCTGCTGCGCGGCATGCAGGTCCTGGACGGGGCGGTGCACCGCCTGGTGCTGGATCCGGACGGGAGGTTCCTGGTCTGCTGCGGCCGGCGGGGGGAGCTGAGGGTGCGCGACCTGGGCGGGTCGGACCGGTTCTCCCTGCGGACGCAGAGCACCGGGCCGGTGCTGGCGGCCTTCTCCCCGAGCGGTGACCGCCTCGTGGTGGCGGGCAACGAGGGCGTCCTGCAGGTGTGGTCCGTCGGGGAGGGAGGGTTCGCCCTGAGCCGGACCGGCCGTTCCTCCCGCACGGGTCGGATCCGGTCGCTGGAGTTCGGCCCGGACGGCCGGTCCGTCCTGACCGCTGGGCAGGACGGCACGGCGACCCTGTGGGACGCCGGCACGGCCGAGGTGGTCACGACCCTGACGGGGCACCGGGGCCCGGTGTCCGCGGCCCGGTTCAGCCCGGACGGCCGGATGGTGGTGACGGCGAGCGATGACGGAACGGCGCGGCTGTGGAACACGCGGGTCGAGCAGGCCATGGACCCGTTGGCCGGCCACGCGGGGGGCGCGGGGGCCGTGTCGTGGTCCCCGGACGGGCGGTACCTGGCCACGGGAGGGCAGGACGGGACATCCAGGATCCGGGACGCCGGGACCGGCCGGCTCCTGGCGGTCCTGCACGGGGACGGGCCGGTGCGGGTGCTGGCCTTCGACCCGGCGGGCGGGCTCCTGGCCACGGGGGGTCCGCGGGGCACCGTGAGGCTGTGGGAGGTGCCGTCCGGGACCCCACTGGGTTCCTCCCGGCTGCCGGGGGCGGCCGTCGGTTCCCTCTCGTTCTCCGGGGACGGCCGGATGCTGGCGGCCGGGGGGTCGGACGGGTCGGTGCGCCGGTGGAGGACGGCGGGGAACCGTCTGGTGGAGCTGGGCGGCACCCGCATGCCCGCACCGGGTGCGTCCGTGCTCTTCCGCCCCGGGCACCCGGACGTCCTCGCGGTCTGCTCGCGGGCGACCGCATCGTTCCTGGACGCGGCCGCCCCTGCCCCCGACCCGGGCTCCGCGACGGCGCCGGGGGGGACGGCGCGAGGGGACGGCTGGAACGCTGCCGCCGGGGACCCGCCGGCAGCGTTCACCCCGGACGGTGCCCTCCTGGCGTGCGGTTCCCCCGGGAACGGCGTGCGGGTCGTGCGGGCGGACGCGCCGGGGCACCCCGTTGACGTCGTCGGTGGCACGGGACGGGTCGAGGACCTTGCCGTCTCCCCGGACGGCGCGAGGCTGGCCACCGCGGGCGACGACGGCACGGTCAGGATCTGGGACGCCCGGACGGGCGGGCGGATCGCGACGCTCGCCGGGCACGTCGGCCCGGTCCGTGCCGTGGGTTTCAGCCCGGACGGCGCGACGGTCGCGACCGCAGGGGACGACGGCACGATCAGGGTCTGGGACGCCGCAACGGGCAGCCCCCTGACGAGGTTCACCGGGCACGCCGGCCCGGTCCGGGCCCTGGCCTTCGCCCCGGACAGCTCCGCGGTCGCGACGGCGAGCGACGACGGGACCGTCCGGGTGTGGCGGGTGCCCCCGGACGCCCTTCCGGCGATCCGGCGCATCTGCTCGGCCGTGGGAAGGGACCTGACCGGGCAGGAGCGTGCGGTCCACCTGCCGGGCGACCGTCACGGGCGCGCCTGCTGACGCGGGACCGGCCGGGAGCTCGCCCGTGCCCCGGGTCCTCCCCCGGGTCGAGGGAACCCGGTCCGGTAGGTCGGGGAAGTCGGGGAACATGCCCGCGACCTGCGCTTGTCCGGATCTTCAACATTCTTTCAAGAGGTGTCGGGGACGCTGGCCGGTGACGTCGTGCCCGACGGTCGGGACGCGGCGACGGGGTCGGGACACGGCGAGGGGACCCGCGGAGTGCCGATCGGGGAGTGCCGATCGGCAGGCGACCGGTGCCGCGGGGATCCACCGACCGCCTCGGGGGAGGTAGCGCAGACATGATGTGGCAGTCGGTTCCCGGGCAGTACGGGCAGCCGGTTCCCGGACGCAGCGGCACGCCGGGTGCCGGTGGCCTGCCGGGACCCTCGCGTCCGGGGCCGGCGGGTCCCGGACGAGGCGGGCTCGCGGTGCCCCGCGACGGGCACGGTGACGCGCGGGACGGCGGCCTGCCGGGCGAGGAGCGGGCCGGCGGCCCCGTGACGCTGTCCCCGCGGGAGCAGGAGACCCTGCGGTGGATCGCGGCGGGGCTGACCCAGCACCAGGTGGCCAACCGGATGGGCGTGGCCCCGACGACCGTTGACACCTACCTCAAGCGGATCCGCAACAAGCTCGGCCCGGGGAACAAGGCCGCGATCCTGCAGCGGGCCGTCCAGCGGGCCGGGCTGGTCCTGGACGAGGGGTGAGCGGGGGCGTGTCGCCCCCGCGGTGATGGCCGGGCCCGCTACCGTCGGACCTCCCGACCGGTGGCGGGCGCCGCCCCGCCCCGACGTGCCCGTGCGGGAGCCGGTGCTGGACCCCGGTGTCGGAACCCCGGTGCCGTGATGCACGGGACCCGGGGCGGACCGCGCGGGATCCGCCCGTGCCCGGTCGATCGCGCGGGGAACGGCCCGCGCCCGGTCGCGGGGATCGGACCGCTGGGAGGTCGCCGTGCCCGAGGACGGGCCGCTGTCGCCGCAGAACCGGCCGAACGCTTTCTACCTGCAGACCTCCCGGCAGCCCCAGCCGGGGGTGCTGCCGCCGGCCGACCGGTTCTCCGGCGCAGCGGTCGTGCACCTGCGGGAGGGGTTCGACCTGCGGGCGGTCGGGGACGCGATCGCGGCCTGCCCGAGCGTGTGGGACCCCCCGTACACCCCGGACCGCCCGGTGGACCCCGTGCGCGGGGTCCACCGGGCGCGCGGCCGGTCCGCGGTCCCCGTCGAGTCGGTGGTGAGCTTCGCCGGCAGGACGGCGGCCCTCAACCGGTCGGAGCGGGTGGACGTCGTCGTCGGGATCGGGACCCACCGTTTCGGGGCCTTCTTCCCCGGCAGCCCCGTGCCCAAGCGGCTCGTGGAGTTCGAGGAGCTGTGCTCGGCCGACGGCCGTCACAGGTTCCCCGGGACCGGCGGGGACCTCTTCCTCCACGTGAAGTCCTCGCGGCAGGACCTGGTCCCGACCGTGGTCGACCACCTGCGCCGGGCGCTGGGGGAGCAGGTCGCCCCCGGGGGGTTCGCCGTCCAGTACGGTACGACGGCACCGGACGGGCGCAACGCCTTCGGCCACCAGGAGGCGACCGGCGGCCCGGGGGCCACCGCCAACCCCTTCCTCGACCTCGGCCCCGTCTGCCAGGCCTACCCCTTCGACGCCGGGACGTACCGGGCCGAGCGGCTGCCGGACCGGCTGCGCGAGGCCTGCGGTCCGGCGGGACTGCGACGCCGGCGGGATCTGGCGTCCAGGGGCCTGTACGCGGACCTGGGCAGGATCGCGACGTCCTTCATCGGCGAGGAGGACGCCGCCCACCTCAACGGGTCCTTCTGCCTGGTCCAGCGGTACGTGCACGACCTGGCGGCCTTCGGCGCCCTGCCGGAGGAGGCCGGGGACGCCGTGTTCGGCCGCAGGAGCCGGGACGGCGCGCGCCTCGGCCCCGACGCCGGCCCGCAGGGCCCCGACGCCGACGCGGCAACGGTCCTGCCACGGGCTCACGTCGTGAGGGCACGGGTACGGATGACCGAGCCGGACGGCAGGGCGGACCCCTCCCCCTGCCTGCAGAACGGTCCGGGGGCCTCCCTGGCCCCGTTGCAGGTCTACCGCCAGCCCGCGCGGTTCACGGACGATGACGGCACGCAGGGCACCGCCTTCGTGGCCTACGCCCGGTACTGCGACACCTTCGACCTGATCCTGCGGCGGATGCTCGGGCGGGTCCCCTCGTGGCCCGGCCCGGACACCGGCGCCGACCGTCTGCTGGACTTCACGACCGCGACGAGCGGCCAGTACTTCTACGTGCCCAACCTGGAGGAGCTGGCGGGCCTGTCCGAGCACCCCCTGCCGCGCGACGGCGACGGCCGCCGGGGCTGACCGGCCGGCCCGCCCGCGTCCCCCGCCGCCGTCCCGCGGCCCCGCCGGCGCGCCGGTGATCCCGCGCGCTCACCAGGGTCCGGTCCCCAGCTCCTCCAGGGCGCGGTCGATCCACCGTCCCATGTCGATCTCGGGATGCCGGGTCCAGTGCAGGACCGCCGACACCATGACCCCCATGAGGGCACCGGTCAGGGTGGTCACCGAGATGTCCTGCGCGTCCCGGCCGGTGCGCCCGGCGATCGCCTGTGCCATGTCCTCGACGCTCCGGGTGAGTGCCACCAGCGCGGCCGCCCGGAGCTGGGGCTCGCGCAGGACGAGGGCCTGCCGCCGGCGGAAGTCCTCGAGCTCCTGGGCGGTCATGGTCGCCATCACCTCGTGCAGGGCGCCGCGCAGGGCCTGGACGCAGCTCAGGCCCGCCGGCTGCGCCACGAAGGCCCGGACGACCAGAGGGCTGTGATCGTTGAGGCAGACGTCCTCCTTGGAGGGGAAGTACCGGAAGAACGTCATGTGGGAGACGCCGGCGGCCTGCGCGATCTGCTCGACACTGGTCCGGGCGTACCCCTGCTCGGCGAACAGCCGCAGGGCGTGGTGCCTGATGGCCTCGCGGGTCCGGGCCTTCCTGCGCTCCCTCGGCCCCGGCGCCGGTCCAGCAGGCATCGGCTCCGCGGGCGGCGGCTCCGCGGGCGGCGGTTCAGGGGGCATGGTCCTTTCCTCCGGCGTCCTGTTCCGTCGGTCGGGCCGGCCGGTCCGGGGGAAGGGCCGGCAGGAAGGTCCAGGCGAGTATCCCTCCCAGGACGGCCGCTGCGGCACACACCTGCAGCATCAGGTCGCTGCCGTGCACGAAGGCCGCGCGCGCGGAGTCGGCCAGCCGCCCGTCCCCGGCTCGCCGCGCCAGCTCCAGTGCGGCGAAGACGCTGCCGCGGGCCTGTTCCGCCGCCCCGGCCGGGAGCCCCGACACCTCCAGGGCATTGCGGTAGCCGGAGTTCAGGACGCTGCCGAGGACCGCTGTCCCCAGGGGAGCCCCCACACGCTGCACCGTCTGGACCAGCGCGGAGCCCACCGCCGGGGCATCGACGGGCACGCTGTCCAGCGCGACGGTCGCCGTCGTCGCCATGGCGGTCCCCAGCCCGACGCCGAACAGGACCGTCCAGACGGCGGCGAGGGCGTACCCGCTGCCGGTCCCGGTGCCGCCGCCGAGGGCGAGGGCCGCGGCGGCCAGGGCGAACCCTGCGGCGGCCGTGCCACGGGCCCCCGCCCTCACGACGGCCCGGTGGGCCGTCACGGCGCCGGCGGCGATCCCGAGGACCGTGGGAAGGAGCCGGACCCCGCTGCCCATCACGTCGCTGCCCAGGACCGCCTGGAAGTACTGGGGCAGGGTGAACAGCGCGCCGACGGTCAGGAACATGCCCAGGGCCCCCAGGGCGCTCGCCGCGCTGAAGGACGCGCGGGAGAGCAGGCGCGGGTCGACCAGGACGGTCCGGCCCGAGGCCACCCTGCGCCGCTCGACCGCGACGAGGGCCCCGAGGGCGAGCAGCCCGGCGGCGAGGGGCACGGCCCTCCCGCCGTCGACCCGGCCGGAGCGGCCCGCCTCGATGATCCCGTACGTGAGGACGGCGAGCCCCGTGCTGGAGATCAGGATCCCGGCCGGGTCCGAGGGGGGCCGGGTCCGCGGCGGGGAGTCGGGCAGGACGGCGGCGAGCACTGCGCCCCCGGCCAGGACCACCGGCACGTTGATCATGAAGATCCATCCCCACCAGTGGTGGGCGAGGATCCACCCTCCCAGGATCGGTCCGGCGGGCAGCGCGAGGAATCCCGCGGCGGTCCAGATCCCGACCGCCCGGGCCCTGTCCCGCTCGTCGAACACGAGCAGGAGGGTCGACAGGGAGGTCGGGACGGCGATCGCGGCGCCGAGCCCCGCGAGGACCCGTGCCGCGATGAACTGCCCGGAGTCCGAGGACAGGGCGCAGGCGACGGAGCCGAGGCCGAAGAGCGCCAGGCCGCTCAGCAGCGCCCTGCGGTGCCCCCACCGGTCCCCCAGCACGCCTCCCGGAAGCACTCCTGCTGCCATGACCAGGGTGTAGGCCGCGAGGAACCATTGCAGGGACGAGGTCGAGGCGTCGAGGACGCCGGCGAGCGTCGGCAGGGAGACGCTGAGCACGGTGGCGTCCAGTCCGATCGCGAGCATCGCAAGGACCAGGACGGAGAGCGTCCACCACGGGCGGCCGTCCGAGGAGCGCACGGCATCCACCTCCTTGATATGTTAGTGACTAACACATGTTAGCCACTAACAATCTCAGGCACGAGACCCGGCCCGTCCCGCCCCGGGCGTTCCCCCTCCGGCCGTCCCATCCGTGTCCCGTGCGGCCCGCTCCGGACTGCCATGTGCGCCGCTCAGAGCGGTTCCGACCCGATGGCTGTCCCATCGCCCTCCGCGGGAGGGACGATCCCGTCCCCGGGCTCGCAGGATGGTGATCGCCCCGCCGGACCGTTCGGAGGAAGTCATGCAGCCCCCGCCCTCGTGCCGCCGCCAGGACGCACCGTCGCGTGCCGTGTCCCGGGCGGGCGGACGGCCCCGCCGGACCCCAAGGGAATGGATCGCGGTCCTGCTCACCTCCGCCCTCGTCCCCACGGTGCTCCTGACGGGCGCCCACGTGCCGGAGGCCGGACCGGCCCGTCCCGCGGCCACCGGATCCGGCCCGCAGGCCCGCACCGCACGGGCGCAGGCGCGGGTGATGGCGGAGCCCGTCGTGCTCTCCGGGCGGGTCGGGGCACCGTCCGGGCGAGGCGGGCGGGTGGTCGCGAGGGCCGGCACGGTCCGGGCGAGGCGGGTGAGGGCGGGCAGCCCCGCCGTCGGGGTGGATCCGGCGACCGGGACCAGGACCCGGCTGACGGTCACGGCCGTGAGGGCGGAGGGGGGATCGGGCGTCGAGGTCCTGCTGAGTTCCAGCCGGCCCCTGCCCGCGGCACGGGCCGGCGCCGTGCTGCACGTGGAGGTGTCGACGGCGGGGAGCGCGCCGCCGGTGCTCGCGGTCCCGGCCCCCGCGGTGCACGGAAGGGGCGCGGGAGGTCTCGCGGTGACCGTCCTGCAGCCCGACGGGTCCGCGGAGGAGGTCGGCGTCCTCACCGGCCGGACGGTCTCCGGCTGGGTGGAGGTGGCCTGCGATCCGGCAGAGCCCCTCGCGTCGGGGTCCGCGGTGCTCCTGCCCGCCGACGCCCGATGAACGGACCCGACAATCTTTCGGAACCCACTATGAGAACACTCTCCGTTGTGCTTGACTCGACGCACAGTGGCGACGTTCGCCGTCACGTCCGGTGCCTCACGCCGTCCCGTGACGGAAGGCGGGCCCAGGACGGTGGCGGTCGTCGCCACCGGCATCCTCCGCGCACGCTCCGAGGCGTCCGGACTGCCTGACAACCTCGCTGATCCGATGGCCGGTCCCCGGACCGGCCGTTCGATGACGCATGTCCGGTCGGGGGACGGCGTACCTGGTACCGGGAGGCGTTGGCATGGAGCGTGTCGAGCCCGAGCTGTCGCACGCCGGCCCGCGGCCGCCCGGGTGCTGCAGCGCGCTCCCGCTCGCGCGGGCCCGGACGGTTCCGTCCCGGGGACCGGGTCCCCGGTCGACGGGCCCCCTCGACCGCCGCGGGTCCGCGGTCCGGTGGCCGATCGCGCGGACGGTGCGCCAGGTCCTCGACGCGAGGGGCCGGTGACTCCCGTGCCCGTGCCCGACGGCAGCACCGGGCCGGGCCTGCCGTCCCTGCGGGACGCCGCCGTGCTCGTGACGACGTCCTGCTACGCCCCCGAGTGCACGGGGTCCGCCCCCTACGTCACTGACCTCGCCGAGTCCCTGGCGGGCCGGGGTGCCCGGGTCCGGGTGGTCACGGCCCACCCCCACCGTCCGGGGAACCGGCGCCCCGCCCGGACCCGCAACACCTGGACCCGGGAGGTCCGCAACGGGGTCGACGTGCGCAGGGTCCCGACCTACCTGCCGGAGCGGCCCGGCCCCGCCCGTGCCCTCCTGCGCGAGCTCTCCTTCCTTCCGGCGGCCGTGCGCGAGGTGCGGGGCCCGGCACCCGACGTCGTCGTGGCCTGCCTGCCCTCCCTGTCCGCTGCCGTCCTCGGTGCCGCGGTGGCGAGGTGGCGGAAGGTCCCGTGGCTCCTCCTTGCCCACCAGGACCCGGCGGCCGGGCCGGAGGGCCACAGGGCCCGCGGGCTGCCGGCCGGTCCGGGACGGTGGGTCTGCACCGGCGCCGCCCACGTCGTCCTGCCCTGTCCCGGCCTCGTCCCGGCCGTGTCGGCCCTCGCGCCCGGCTGCCCGGTGAGCGTCGTGCCGGGGTGGGCCGGGCAGGAGCTCCTCGCCCCCGCCGATCCCCGGCTGGAGGAGGAGTGCCGGAGTCTGTGGCGCGAGCGCCTGGACTGGCGGGGCCGATTCGTCGTCGCCCACACCGGCGACCTCGGGGCGCGGCAGGGCCTGGAGGAACTCCTGCCGCTCCTGGAGGGGCTGCTCGGCTCCCACCCGGGGGTCCTGTTCTGCCTCGTCGGGGACGGCGAGCGCCGTCCGGCCCTGGAGCGGGCGGCGCGGCGGCTGCCGAACCTGCAGGTCCTGGCGCCGGTCCCCGACGCGGACTACCCGAAGGTGCTGCGCGCGGCCGACGTCCTGCTCGTCCACGAACGGGCTGCCCTGCCGCAGGACCGCGCGCCGCGCAAGCTGGCCTCCTACCTGGCGGCCGGCCGTCCCGTGCTCGCGGTGGTGCGGCCGGACTCCCCGGGCGCGAGGGCGGTGGACCGCAGCGGGGCCGGGGTCGTCGTGCCGGCGGGGGACGCGCCGGCCCTGGCGGCGGCGCTGACGATCCTGCGTTCCGATCCGGTCCTGCGCGAGCGGCTGGGGCTGGCCGGCCGGGCGCACTGCGAGGAGCACCTGAGGCCAGGGGCTCCCCTGGCGAGGTTGGCGTCCCTGGTGGCAGGGGTCCTGACGGGCGAGGGGGACCGGACCGGGCCGGACGGGATCCGCACGATCCGCCTGCCGGACACGCAGGTCCTGCCGGAGTGCGACCGGGACCGCCTGTGAGCCGGGGGCAGGCCCTCGCGGGCCTTTCCCGGGTGTCCCGGCGCACGACAGGGGCGCCCCGGAGCACGACAGATGTACACACGACCGAGCGGGGAGCGCAGTGCACGAGATCTCGGCAATCATCCCGACGACGGGCAGGCGGGAACTGCGGGAGGCCCTGCTCTCCGCCAAGGGGCAGGAGGGGACCCAGGTGGAGACCGTGGTCGTCTGCGACACGGACCGGGTCCCGCGGATCGTGGGCGGGATGCGTCCCCACATCGACGTCCTGCTCCTCACGGGAGGGGGGCGCGGCGCGGCGCACGCGCGGAACCTCGCCGTCCACCACGCCTCGACCCCCTGGGTCGCGTACCTCGACGACGACGACACGTGGCTGCCCGGCAAGAGCGTGCTGCAGCTGGGGGTGGCGCGGAAGCTGCTGCGCGAGGGCTGGGAGCCCGTCGTCTCCTCCCGGGTGCACCAGCGCCTTCCGGGACGGCCGCCCACCCGGGTCGCCACGCCGCGCGTCCTGATCGCCCCCGGGCAGGCCCCCGAGTCCTACCTGTTCCGCAGGAGGAGGCCCGGGCTGCACCGGGCGATGCTCGCGACGCCGACGCTGCTCACCCGGCGGGAGTTCGCGCTGAGGCTCCCGTGGAACGCCGACCTGCCCCGGCACCAGGACTGGGAGCTGCTGGTGCAGGCCCACCGGGTCCCCGGCACCCGGATCGTGCAACTCCCCCAGGCGACCGCGACGGTGACGGTCGGCAGCCCGGGGTCGGTCTCCGCCCGGGCGGACTGGTGCTCGTCCCTGGAATGGGTCAGGGGCTGGAGCCAGTCCTGGGACCCCCGGGTGACGGCGGACTTCCTCGTGTCGCAGGTGCTGCGGTACGCGCTGCAGGAGCACGATCTGCGGGCAGCGGCGGCGATCCTTGCCGAGGCGTCGCGCCACGCGTCCCCGTGCCCGACGTGCCTGTTCCACGCGCTCGTCTCCGTGCTGCCCCGCCGGGTGCGCGAGCGCATCGCGCTGTTCGACCGTTTCCACCGGGCCCCGCGGGGCCCGGTGGCGGGGGGGATCGCATGCCCGTGAGGCCGGTCCACGTCGTCGCCGCGCGGCTGACCCCGACGAACGGGACGGAGAAGGCTGCGCTGGAACTGTTGAGGAACCTGCGGGCCGCGGGGGTGCGCACCTCTGCGACGGTCCTCTCCGGGAGCGTCCCGGCCCGGGCGCTGGGGTGCGGGGTGAGGTCGTTGCACGTGGCCCGCGGGCCGGCCCGCCTGCTGGAGGCGGTGCCGGACCTGCGCAGGTCGTTGCGTCGCCTGCCCGGTGGAACCGTGATCGTCGCCGCGGGTGCCCTGGCGGCGGTCCCGACGGCGCTGGCCCTGTACCGGACGGGACGGCAGTACGTGAACTGGGAGCACTCGCTGCTGCCTGCCCGGGTCGGGACGGACCGCAGGGCGTGCCTGCTGGCACGGGTCATGCGGCTGCCGGGTTGCCGGCCCGGACGTCACGTCGCGGTGTCCGCGGGGGTCGCCGGTGCCCTGCGCGAGTTCTACCCGGACATTCCCGTCGAGGTGATCCCGAACTACGCCGCGACCTCCGCGCTGCCTCCCCCCCGGCGGCGCAGGAGGGTCGGCCCGGTCCGGGTCGCCTGCGTCGGCTCGTTGAACCGGTTGAAGAACCATGTCGACGCGATCAGGGCGCTGGCGCTCCTGCCCGACCACTATCATCTCGCCCTCGCCGGGGAGGGGCCGCAGGAGGCCGCCCTGCGCGAGGAGGTCGTCCGGCTCGGCCTCGGCGCCCGGGTGACGCTGCTCGGCAGGGTCCCGTCGGTCGACACCGTCCTGGACGGTTCGGACGTCATGCTGCACCCCTCGATCGTCGAGACGTTCGGGTACAGCCTGCTGGAGGCGGCCGAGAGGGGCGTGCCCGTCGTGGCCTACGACGTGCAGGCCCTCGACGAGCTCGTCCCGGCCCTTGTCCCCGGGCGGCTGGCCGACGAACGCACCCCGGAGTCCCTCGCCAGGGCCGTGCTGCAGGTGACCTTGGGGGGCGCGACGTCGCAGGCCGACGTGGACCGGTCCTGGCGCCGTCGCTGCGAGCTGCTGGACCCCGGCCGCATCACCGACCTGTGGACGCGCTCGGTCCTCGCCGACGGGCCGGAGCCCCGCTGATCGGGCGGAGGCCTCCCGATCCCCGGGACCCCCTGGCCGTCGACGGCCTGCCCTGGTCGCCCTGCCCGCTCGTGCAGGCCGGGACGGGTCCGTCCCCCTCCCCCGGGACACCGGCAGGCGCACAGTGCCAGGAAGTGACTATATGTAAACACGAACAGTCATATAGTGATTCACCTCGGGGAAACAGGAAAGTCATCCGCGCGACGGGTACGGACTGCTTCCGTCGGCAGGATCCGGACGGGAATCATCCTGACGAGAGACCCCATGCCTGACAGCGACAACATGCGTTCGCCCTCCGCCGGACATCGCGACGGTCGGCGCTCCTCCCGACGGGTCCCGGTCCGTGCCCTCGACACGGCCGTCACCCGTCCCACGGGACTCGCGCTGGGCCCGGTGGACCGCTACCTGCTGCGGTCGCAGGATCCCGGTCCCAGGTCCCCGGCCGCCGGGGCGGGCAGGGGCGACGTGCCGGACGCCGCGGGGCGTTCCCGGCGGGCGTTCGTGTTCTGGCTCGTCGTGATCCTCCTTGCGGCAGCGGTGGCCGTCCGGGTCGGACGGGGGTGGGAGCGGGACCGGAAGCGCGACGAGCGGGCCCTGTCCCGCACGATCGCGGACGCAGCGGAACGGGCGCGGCGCCAGGACCCGTCCGTCGCCGCGCGGCTCGCCGTCCTCGCCGGAAGGATCGCCCCGACTCAGCAGGCCCGGGGCGCGCTCCTGGAGCTCTCCGGGGCGCCGACGTCGACGAGGGTGAGCGGGCCGTCGTCCCCCGTCGCCACGGCCCTCAGCCGCGACGGGACGGTCCTTGCGGTCGGGGGGTCGCGGGAGATCCGGGTCTGGGAGGTCGACCCCGTGGCCTCCCGGGCCGAGGCCCTCGGCCCGGCGGTGTCCCTGCCCCTGCGCGACGGGCCGGTGGGATCGCTGGCCCTCGGCCCCGACGGCAGGGTCCTCGCCGCGGCAGGCGGTTCCGTGCTGCTGTGCTGGGACCTGGGCCGGCCCGCCGACCCGCCGGTCCCGGTGCCCCTGCCCGCGGCCCCGGCCGGGCACCGGGTCCTTGACCTGGAGTTCTCCCCCGACGGGCACGTCCTGGCCGCGGGAACCGACGGGGCGGGGGTGCTCGTGTGGCGGGTGTCGGGCGCCAGGGTCGGGGACGGTCCGGGTCCCCGGGTCCTCGCGGGCACCGGAAGGACCGTCAGGAGTGTCGAGTTCTCCCCCGAGGGCACCAGCCTCGCGGCGGGGGGGACGCTCGCGCCGTCCACGACCGCCGCGGGGACGGCCGCCGGCGGGGGAGCCGCGGGTTTCCTGGACCTGTGGCGGGTGGGGCCGGGCCGGGCCGGTACCGCCTGGTCCGACGACGTGGTGCGCGTGTCCCCCGTGGTCCCGGGGCCGGGGCCGGGACGGGTGGAGGCGGTGGCGTTCGGCCCGGCCGGCCGCAGGCTGCTGGTGGGGACGCGGGACGGGCCGGCGCGGCTGTGGTACCTGCCGCGGGTCCGGGGTGCCGGGCCGGTGCCGGCGCCCGGGCCGCCGGCGTCGCTCGTCCTCGGGGACTCCCCGGACGCCGTCACGGCCGTGCGCATCAGCCGGGACGCGCGGCTGGCCCTGTCCGCGGGCGAGGACGGCCGGTTGCGCCTGTACCGGGGCTGGGACGGCCGGCTCCTGAGGGAGCTGCCCCACCCGGACCCGGTCGTCGGCGCGGTCTTCCTCGGCGACGGCGACCTGGTGCTGACGGTCGCCCGGGACGGGCTGCTGCGGATCTGGCCCACGGGCACCGGGCAGGACATGCCCGACGGCGGGCAGCAGATCGACGCGGTGGCCTTCGGCGGGAGGGACACCGTGCTGGTGGCGGTGCGGGGACGTGCCCCGAGCGTGCTGGACCTGGGCGATCGTTTCCGTCCCCGCCGGATCGGGCCCCTGACGGTCCCGGGTCGCGGGGCGGAGTTCACCGGGGCCGCCGACCTCTCCCCGGACGGGGACCTCGTCGCGGCGGGCACCCGCGGGGGGGACACGTACCTGTGGGACGTCGGCTCCTCCCCTCCCCGGTGCCTGGGCAGGCTCCCCGGGGCCGGGACGGCCCCCGTGGGGGCCGTCGACATCGGTCCGCGGGGCCGGTGGTTGGTGACGGGGGACGACAGCGGCCGGGTGCGCATCTGGGACCTGAGCGGACCGGAGGGTCCTCGGCGGATCGCCGGCCCGTGGGTGAGCGGCCCGCGCCCGGTGACGGCCCTGCTCGTCACCGACGCGCGCCGGTACCTGCTGGTGGGGCACTCCGATCCGGCGTCGGTCGTTGCCTGGAAGGTCACCGATCCGCTGCGGCCTGCCCCGGTGCGACCGCCCGTGCTGGGCCTGGGCGGGGAGGTCCTCGGCCTGTCCGTCCTGTCGGCCAACGAGGTGCTGGCGGTCCCCGTCGACGCCGGTGGCGTGCGCCTGATCGGTGCGTTGTCGCAGGACCAGAGCTGCTGGTTCCCCGAGTACCTGACGGTGCCGGGATCCGCGGTGGTCGCCGTGGCCGCGCCCCCGCCGGAGGCCCGCCGGACCTCCCTGGGGGCGCCGGGCGACATCATGGCGGGGCTCGGCGCGAACGGTGCCCTGTGGCTCTGGGACCTCTCCGACCCGCGGGCCCCGCGTCCCCTGACGACGGCCGGTTCCGTGGCCGGCGGTCCGTCCGCGGGCCCCGGGGGGCCGTCCCCGGGGCCCGCGGCGACCGGCCTGGCCCGGGGGCTGGCCTTCTCCCCCGACGGGCAGAGGATCGCGAGCGTCGGGCCGGAGGGGGTCCGGTTGCAGGACGTCGACCCGAGCAGTGCTGCCACGTCGATCTGCGCGAGCACGGGCGCGGAGATCACCGATCGTGAGTGGCGGCGGTTCCTCCCGGAGGTGGAGCAGCGTCCGACCTGCTGACGGGCGGCCGGCCGGCGCCGGTGCGCCGTGCCCGGGGCGTGGACGCCGCGAGCCTCGCGGTCGGGGCGTGGACCGGGCCGTTCAGGACAGGGACCAGGCCAGGGGCGCGAAGGCTCCCACGGTGACGGGCCCGGCCCTGTCGAGCAGGAAGACCCTGGCCCGCAGCATGACCTCGACATCGCTGACGTCGGCGCAGGCCAGCCACGCGACTTCCTGCAGGTGGCTCAGCCGGGGAACAGCGACGGCCGCGGAGTTGTCGAGTGCGATCAGCCTGGTCAGGGCCTGGAAACCGCAGTCGGAGTGCACGTCGCTCAGGATTCCCGCGAAGGTGTGCCCGGTCCGTTCGGCGAAGGACTCCACCTGGTTCCAGAACGGTCCGATGTCCGCACTGCGCGTCGGCAGCCGGAGGTAGCCGTAGAGCAAGGGACGCATCGCGCTCTCTCTCGGACGAGGACGAAGTGGCGTGAGGGCCGCTCACGCACGGGTTGTCCCGGGCACCGGGTCCACGACGGTCTGCGCGTTCCGGTGTCGCCGGTCCCGGTGTTCCCGGATGCTGCGTTCGGTCGGACGGTCCGGGTCCCGCGCGTGGCACGGCGGCCCTGGGAAGCCGGACGGGATCGCGCCGCGGACCGGCGCGACGAGGCATGACGGGATCGCGACGAAGAGCGGCGCGACGACGCGGGCTGCGACATGTCCTTCACCCCCACATGTCCCGAGGAATTCTCCTCCGCGTACGTACCGACTTCCAATGCGATCACAGTGCGTCACGGGGGTTTCCCCGAACGATTCCGGCGCTCTAGGGTCGGTTCCGGAGCAGGACCCGGGGTCTGCTCCGCCGACCGGTGGCGGAGCGGCTCCTCGGGTGGTAAGGGTCGGTAGCGACCGACCGCGGTCGTCGGGGCCGTCCGTGTCCCCCGGCCTCGACGTCCTGCGCGGGGAGGGCCACGAGCCGTTCCGGCCGCGAGACACGCGCCGCATGCCGCGTCTGCCCACCTGTGGGTCGCTTTCGCGGTACCGCCTCTGGAAACGGCACGGCACACTCGACAACACACAGGACAGCACGAAGGGGGACGGGAGGGTGGACATGTACGTACTCGCACCGGAGGTCGGCGCGGCATGAAAGGTGCAGCCGACGGCCTGCCCGACGACGGTGTCGACGGCCCGGGGGCCGGCACCGGATGGGATCTGGCGGGTGGGAACCGGCAGGAGTGCAGGTTGACCCCGCAACGGATCCGTGAGGTGACGAACCTGGTGGCGGGCCGGTTGGGGCTGGACGCCTACCGAGCCCGTCTGTTGAGCTTCTCCGACAACGCCGTCGTGCGGCTTCCTCCGGCCTCGGGGGACGCCCCTCGTCCGGAGTCCTTCACCGAGAGCGGTCCGCCCCGCGCTGCCGTGCTGAGGATCCCGGGATCGCGCTTCGTCATGTCCCAGATCCCGAACATGCTGGCGGCGCACGGTTGGCTGTCGGAGAACGGGATCCGCGTGCCCGAGCCGTGGCCCGGACTGGAGCAACCCCTGGGGCTCGGCCCCTGCCCGGCCACCGTCTGGCAGGAGGTCCCCGTGGACCGGACCTCGACCCTGGACGAGGAGCTGTCGCGGGTCCTGCTGCGCATCCACCGGATCGAGGCGCCGCCCCCGGCCGGCCTGCCCGCGTGGGATCCCCTCTCGCGGATCCGGGCAAGGATCGCGCAGGCGGACGGGGTCGATCCGTGGGTGCTGGACCTGCTCACGAACCTGTGCGACGGGTTGGAACCGCTCGTGACCGACCTGGCACGGTGCACTCCCCTGCTGCCGCCCGGGGTCGTCCACGGTGATCTCCACCCGGGGAACCTGATCCGCACCTCCGGGGGTCCGGTGGTCTGCGATCTCGACGAGGCGGTCGTCGGCCCGCGGGAGTGGGACCTGGCCGTGGTCACCGTCCACGCGATGCGGTTCGCCGCAGGGGGTCCGGGGCCGTCGGTCCTGGAACGGGTGCACGGTGTCGACGTCACCCGCTGGGAGGGTTTCGAGACCCTCCGCAGGATCAGGGAGCTGCAACTGGTGACGTCGGTGCTCCCCGTGCTGCGTTCCAATCCGGTCCTCAGGCCGCAGTGGGAGGTCCGGCTGGACAGCTTGCGCAGGAACGACCCCGACGTCGTGTGGCGACCGTACTTCCAGGTCCCGGAGGGCCCCCGGTCGAAGAAGGGCCCCGTGCCCGGATGACAGCACCTCGTTCACGCTCCTGTGCTGGACGCGAGCCCCCACAGGATCCAGACGTCGTCGCCGACCTGCCGGGCGCTCTCCCCTCCGAGGAGCAGCCCCGCACCTCGGTTTCGCCGCCGTGCCCCCAGCACGGCCGACGGTGCCGTTGAGCAACGATGCCCCTTCCCGGGCCCGGATTCAGTCGATCGGGGAAACTGCGCTCTCCCGTGTCCCGCAGACATCGGACACAGGATGGAGCCGATCGATGACGGTCGGAAACGACCACCCCCCGGTGGATGGCCTCCTCCGGACATCCGCCCGGCTGCGCGGTGTGTCCGGACCGGGGTGGCGGCCGCGTTCGTGCGGGCCCTCGTTCCTTGCGCGGGTACCGGTCCGTTCCCGTGCCTCGCCGGCAGGAGGCAGGCAGCACGGGGGACTGCCGTACGGTGCCCCCCGCCCAGGGACTCGTCGGGCCGACCACTCACCACCATGCCGCCCGCAGTCCCCGCGGGACAGGTTCACGCAGGGGGCTCTTGAGGTCCTCGAGGGGTTCGCGAGGGGATCTTCCGCGGCTCGGGCTCAGTCCCTCCGCCGGAGCCCACGGGGGAAGCTCCACCACGGCATGCACGCCGGGCTCCGCCAGGGCCGGTGGGGCAGGATCTGCCCGCAGAGGTTACATCCGAGGGGACGGCAGGGCCCGCGCGGCCCCGCGCAGGTGCTCTCCCTCACCGGCCTGCCCGGCCTCGCCCGCCCCCTCCAGGCACAGCGGCCGGGACCGACGAGGTGCCCCCACCCTCCACCGGCCCCCTGCCCAGCACGGCCACGCCCCGCACAACCACCCATCACTCAATTGTAGTCAGTCAATTACCCTCTGTAGCACTTCGGGCGGTCCGTACGGCGCCCCGGGCGGTCCGCGCCGCCGGTTCCCGGCCCGTCCCCGCAGCCCCATAATCGGTCGGGTGACAGATTCCCCTTCCCCGATCCGGCTGCCCGGACTCG
>Ga0316579_10000001_pt1 | contig 77478 bp, 66 predicted proteins | sample J5NA_2_FD_203074 | JGI IMG/M metagenome (GOLD analysis project Ga0316579, IMG submission 203074) | Rhizosphere microbial communities from salt marsh grasses in Alabama, United States - J5-7_160517rDrA | ecosystem: Host-associated > Plants > Roots > Rhizosphere | place: USA: Alabama | collected... | reverse complement strand
GTGAAGGTAAGGCTTACCTTAGCAATGACAAAGGTCCCGGAGGGGAGGGACGTCACCCGACGGAACACGGATCGTGTCCCCCGCGGCCCGCCCGCGCCCCCCGCAGTGTCGCGCCGGTCGGCCGCCGGCCGTCAACCGTCCCGCTCGGGCCGGGCCGGCGCCCCGGCGTTGGCCGCGCGGCGCAGCCGGTCCCTCACCGCGGCCCCGACGCCGTGGGGCGGCGGTGGCACGGCGACCACCTGCCGCAGCCCCCAAGTGTCCGCCGCGCGCAGCGCCGTGTACAGCCCGCGGGCGTAGCCGGCCGGATCGGCGGGAGCCGAGAGGCGGACCGCCCCCGGCGGGGTCGGGACCTCCGCGAGCGCGAGGAAACCCGTCCCGGCCCCCGGCGACCCGGCCGGTTCCCGTTCCGTCAGCAGCAGCGCGGCAGCGGCGTCCCGCGCGAGCAGCACCCGGGCCCGCGGCGCGTAGTGGGAGTTCCCGGATCCCGGGGTCCGGACCGCTCGTGCCCCCTCCCGCCGGGCCGCCGGCCCTCCGGAGCTTCCCGGACCCTGCGGGGGGACACCGCCGGCGGCGTGCAGGTCCTCCGGGGTGATCGCCCCGGGGCGCAGTATCGCCGGAGCCGGTCCCGTGGCGTCCACGATCGTCGACTCGACCCCGACCCTGCTGTCCCCGCCGTCGAGGATCGCGTCCCTTCCGGGGACCAGCGCGTGCCCCAGCTCCTGGAACACGTGCTCGGCCCGGGTCGGGCTCACCCGGCCGAAGCGGTTGGCGGAGGGGGCGGCCAGCGCCCTGCCGGCCCGCCGGAGCAGCTCCAGCGCCACGGGGTGCGCCGGCACCCGCAACCCCACGGTGTCCTGGCCCCCCGTCACGTGGTCCCCGGCCAGCCGGCTGCGGGGCAGGACCAGCGTGAGCGGGCCCGGCCACAGCGACCGCGCCAGACGCCGGGCGTACTCGGGGACGTCCACCGTCCACTCGTCCGTGTCCCGTGGATCGGACAGATGAACGATCAGGGGGCGGTCGACCGGGCGGTCCTTCACGGCGAAGACCCGGGCGACGGCCGCCGGATCCGTCGCGTCCGCGGCGAGCCCGTACACCGTCTCCGTCGGCATGCCCACCAGCCCCCCGGAGCGGACGGCCGCGGCCGCGAGATCGACGTCGCAGGTCACCAGCTGCCGGAACTCTGCCGGGGGATCGGTGCGGGTGGTCGACACCCCGGCATCCTCGCGCACCGCCCGCGGCCGGGCGAACCCGCACCGGCCCCGGTACCGAACCGGCAACCGGCCCCGGACCACCCCGCGCCGACCTCGTGCCAGCAGCCGACCTCGTGCCAGTACCGGCGAGCGGCCCCGGTCCGGCCCGCACGGGCCGGGACACGGGCCGGGTATGTCCTCCCTCCCGGCATGTGCGTAGCGTGGTGTCCGTCACCCGTGTGTGACCGGTAAAGGTCCTCGGTGCCGGTGCTCGATGCGCAAGGATCCCGTGTTCTCCCCCGGGGTTCGGGCGACCACCGTCTCACCGGCGAGTGCGCGCGGGAGCCGTTCGATAGCCTGTGCCCGAGGAGCCGCAGGTCAGGCAGTTGAGAAGTGGAAGGCCCACGGGTCCGACACCATGAGCTTCGCTCCCGGGAGACGGCCGGTCGATCGTCCGGGAACCTTCATCCCGGGGCGAGGGAACCGAGGAGTGATCCAGCGTGACGGGCGAACCTCACCACGCCGGGCTGCACGAGCTGATCGTGGCGGCCAACCGTCTACCGGTGGACCGCAAGGAGGAACCCGACGGTTCCACGAGCTGGCATCCCAGTCCCGGCGGCCTGGTGGCCGCACTGGAACCGGTCATGCGCCGGGGAGGGGGTGCATGGGTGGGCTGGAGCGGCTCTCCTGGGCCGGCCCCCGACCCCTTCACCGCGGGCAGGATCCGGCTGCTGCCCGTCCCCCTGTCCGCCGAGGAGGTCACGGACTACTACGAGGGGATGTCCAACGGGACCTTCTGGCCCCTGTACCACGATGTGATCGTCGAGCCGGCCTTCCACCGCACGTGGTGGGACTGCTACGTGACCGTCAACCGCCGGTTCGCCGAGGCCGTGACCGGCACCGCCGCCAGGGACGCGACCGTCTGGGTCCAGGACTACCAGCTCCAGCTCGTGCCGAGGATGCTGCGGGAACGCCGTCCCGATCTGAAGATCGGTTTCTTCAACCACATCCCCTTCCCCCCGTACGAGATCTTCGCGCAGCTCCCCTGGCGCCGGCAGGTCCTCAACGGGCTGCTCGGCGCCGACCTCCTGGGCTTCCAGCGGCCCGCCGACGCCAACAACTTCCTGCGGGCCTGCCGCCGCAACGGGCTGCTGACCAACCGGGGCAGCGTCCTGCTCGGACGCAGGCGCGGCCGGCAGGAGACGACGAACCAGCGCACCGTGCGCTGCGAGGCGTTCCCGGTGTCCGTGGACGCCGCGACGCTCGACGCCCTGGGCCGCCGGGCGGACGTCCAGGCCAGGGCCAGGCAGATCCGGCGGGAGCTGGGGGACCCCGAGCGCCTGGTGCTGGGGGTGGACCGCCTGGACTACACCAAGGGGATCCACCACCGGCTGAAGGCCGTCGGCGAGCTGTTCGACGAGGGCAGGCTGACCGTCCCGGGGACCGTCATGGTCCAGGTGGCGACACCGAGCCGCGAACGGGTCGACCAGTACCAGCAGCTGCGCGAGCAGGTCGAGGTCACGGTTGGCCGGATCAACGGCATGCACGGTCGGCTGGGACACCCGGCAGTGCACTACCTGCACCAGCACCTGGACCGCGAGGAGCTCGCGGCGCTGTACCTCGCGGCCGACGTGATGCTCATCACGGCGCTGCGGGACGGGATGAACCTCGTGGCCAAGGAGTACGTGGCCACGAGGTACGACGAGCGGGGGGCCCTGGTCCTCAGCGAGTTCACGGGCGCGGCCAACGAGATGCGCCAGGCCTACCTGATCAATCCTCATGACATCGACGGCCTGAAGGACACGATCGTCGAGGCCTGCCACGCCCATCCGCAGGAGGCCCGGCGCCGGATCCGGGCCATGCGCCGCCGGGTGTTCGAGAGGAACGTCGAACGCTGGGCCGACGACTTCCTCCGTTCGCTGACCGGCGGTGCCACCTCCCTGCTCACCGGGCCACCCGCCCTCCCGCAGCCCTCGCAGGGCCGGCAGGTCCCAGCGGTCCCGGGGGACGTCGCGGCACCGGACCTGCCCGGGGCCGGCGGCCGGCCCCCCGTCGCCGTCCCGGGCGACGCCGCGCCCGGATCCGTCGACCCCGCGCCCGACACCGCGGGGATGCCGGAGACCTCCTCCGCGCGCGAGGACGGTCCGACCTCCAGGTCTGAACTGTCCCGCGCCCTGACGGGCCTGGCGGACGCCGGTCCCCTGCTCGTGGCGCTGGACTTCGACGGGGTCCTGGCACCTCTCGTGGACGATCCCCAGGACTCCGCCTCCCTGCCCGAGGCGGTCGCGGCCCTCGGGGACCTCGCTGCCTGCGACGGCGTCAGGATCGCGCTGGTGTCCGGCAGGACCCTGGACGACCTGCGCCGGCTGTCCTCGCCCCCGCCGTCGGCCGTCCTGATCGGCAGCCACGGCGCCCAGTTCCAGCATCCGGGGGCGGGGGAGTCGGACCTCGCTGGCTCCCTCGGGGACGCCGAACGCGAGCTGCTGCGCCGCCTGGTCGAGGAGCTCGAACGGATCGTCGCGGAGCACCCTGGCACGATGATCGAGCGCAAGCCTGCCGGGGCCGTCCTGCACACCCGCAGGGCCGAGCGGGACGTGGCATCGTCCGCCACCGCCGCGGTGCTCGCCGGTCCGGCCTCCCGGGCGGGGGTGCACGTCACCACGGGCAAGGAGGTGGTCGAGCTGTCGGTGGTCGAAGCCTCCAAGGGAGCGGCGCTGCGCAGGCTGCGGGCCGAGTACGGGCTGCCGGACCGGGGCGGGATCCTCTACGCCGGTGACGACGTCACGGACGAGCGGGCCTTCGACGTCCTCGACGACGACTCCGGTGACGTCACGATCAAGGTGGGGGCCGGGCGGACGGCCGCCCGCCACCGGGTCGCCGGTCCCCCGCAGGTCGCGGCGGTCCTCGCGGAGCTGGCCGGGCTGCTGGCCCGCGGCCCCGCCACCGACCGGACCGATCCCTCCGCCGCGGATCCCTCCGCCCCGGCCGTGCCGTTCCAGGGGAACCCGCCGCAGGACCCGCGGCAGGAGCAGCCGCGGGACCCGCGGATCCCGGCCGTGGACGGGGACACCGGACCCCGTCCCCGTACGGATCTCATCAGCTGACCGCACGACGCCGATCCCGCGTTCCCGCCGGCCTCCCGGCCGGGGAGCGGGACCCGCCGTCCCGCGCTGATGCCGCCTGCCGGTACCACCGGCGGGCACCGCGGCCGCCGGAGCACCCGGAGCACCGATCACCGGACCACGGACCGCGCCCCCACAGCCCTACAGACGTTCCGGTCCGTTGCCGACTGCTCAGGAAGGGACAGCACTCGGCGATCGGTCCGGAAGGCATGCCATGGCATCTGGTCACGGGCGGGCAGCGACATCGGGTCACGGGCACGGTGACCGTCCCCGGACGCCCCGGACGGCGGTCGGCCGTCGGGGGAAGGGGCCGGCGCGGGGAGTCCTCGCGCGCGCAGGGCTCCTGCTGGCCTGGGCCGGACTCGTTGCGATGCTGCCCGTCCTGCCGCAGGCCGCCGCCGCGCCGCGGCCCACGGACGGGCCCCGTGCCGCTGGCCCCGCGCCAGCGGGGCTGGCAGCTGCGCAGGCCCGCCTCGCGACGGCGCTGGAGCGGGTGCAGGCCGCGCAGGAGGCGGTCGGCCACGCCGTCGAGGCCTTCAACGGGGCACGGATCGAGCTGGCCGAGCGCCGCAGGAACGCCGACCTGACCGAGCAGACGGCCGCGCGCTCCCTCCGGGCACTGGAGGAGGCCCGGGCACAGGTCGGACGGCTGGCGGCGGACGTCTACCGGGACGGGCAGGACCTCGGCGGGCTGGAGATCCTGCTCGCCCCGGGGGGGCTGCAGAGGGCCGACGCGCACCGGGCCGCGATCACGGCCGTCGGCCTGCAACGCCGTCGGGCGGTGCAACGCATGGACGCCGCGCGGACGGCAGCCACCGCGCTGCAGGAACAGGCCAGGATCGAGCTCGAACGGGCCGAGGCAGCGACCCGGGCACTCGGGGTGGCCAGGGCCCGGGCCGAGCAGGCCGTCGCAGGGGCCCGCACGGAGCTCGCGGCGGCGACGGCCCAGAGGGAGCAGGCCCTGCGGCAGATCGCCGTGATGCGCCGGACGACCCTCGCCGCGGAGACGGCCCGGCAGGCCAGGGCAGAGGCCCTGGCCGAGCGCAGGGAGGCCGAACGCCTGGGGGCACCCGGGAACGGCCCGACCGGCGACACGGGATCCTCGGGCTCGCAGGACCCCGGCTCCCGGCGCCGGGACCCGCCCTCCGCCGATCCCCCGGGAACGGGCGGGGGGAACGGGGGCGGCAGCGCGGCGAGCGCCGGGGAGCGCGCGGTCGCCTGGGCGCGGCGCCAGGTGGGCCTTCCCTACCGGTGGGGCGGGGCCGGCCCGGACAGCTACGACTGCTCGGGGCTGACGATGCGCGCGTGGCAGCGGGGCGGGGTCTCGTTACCGCACTTCGCCGCCTCGCAGTACTACCGGTCCACGAGGGTCGCCTACCCGGCGATGCGCGCCGGGGACCTGATCTTCTACGCGAGCGACACCTCGGACCCCGACACCATCACCCACGTCACGATGTACGTCGGGGGCGGGATGATGATCGAGGCCCCGTACACCGGGGCCTCGGTGCGGATCGTCGAGGTCAGGTACCGGCGGGCCATGCCGACCGCCGGGCGGCCCTGACCCGCCGGTGCCGGCCTCGGGGCTGCCCCGACCGGTGGCGCCGGTCCTGCCGTGACCGGGGCCACCGGCCCGCCGCGACCGGGGGGTCAGCCCGAGCGCCGCACGACCAGCGTCGGGGGCAGGACCACCGGTTCCGGCGGCCCGCCGCCGGCTATCTGGCGGGCCAGGCAGCGCATGAGCACCCTGGCCTGCTCCGCGACGGGCTGGCGCACCGTCGTGAGAGGGGGGTCGGTGTGCTCTGCCATCTCCACGTCGTCGAAGCCGACCAGCGCGACGTCCTGGGGGACACGGCGTCCGGTCGAGCGCAGGGCCCGCAGCGCCCCGACGGCCATCAGGTCGCTGGCGACGAAGACGCCGTCGAGCCCGGGGGACCGCTGCAGCAGATCGCGCATGGCGCGCTCGCCGGACTGCCGGGTGTAGTCGCCGAAGGCAACGAGTTCCGGTTCCAGACCGGCCTCGCGCAGGGTCGCGCGGAACCCCTGCAGGCGGTCGAGGCTCGCCGTCATGTCCGTGGGACCGGCGATGGTCGCGACCGTGCGCCGCCCGCGCTCCAGGAGCCTTCCGGCCGCCATCCGGCTGCCGCTGAGGTTGTCCACGTCCACGGAGCAGAAACCGCGCAGGTGCGTCGCCGGCCGACCGCAGATCACCAGGGGGACCCCCGCGCGCCGGAGCTGCTGGGGGAGCGGGTCGTCCGCGTGCACGGAGATGAGGACGACCCCGTCGACGTGGCCGGCCCTGACGTAGTCGGTGACCGAGTCGTGACCCTCGTCGTCCTGGGCGATCATGACGACGAGCTGCCTGCCCGTGCGCACCGCGCACTGGCTGGAGGCGATGATCATCTTGGAGAGGTAGGGGTCCGTCACCCCGAACTCCACGGGTTCCCTGACCACGAGCGCCACCGAGTCGGAACGGCGCGTGACCAGGCTGCGCGCCGCCCTGTTCGGGACGTACCCCAGCCGCTCGATGGCGCACTGGACCGCGGCCCGGACGGGAGGTGACACCCTGGCCGAGCCGTTGACGACCCGGGAGACGGTGGCGGCGGACACGCCGGCGAGCGCGGCGACCGTCTCCATCGTCGGCGGGTGCCTGTGCATCACGCCCGAAGTATGCCTTCTCGACGGCCCGGGGGGAGCCAGTTGTGATCGTTTCAGTGATCTTTATCCGGGTGTCGCGCTCCGCGCGGGACGATCAGGGGGTGTGAGCGCTTCGCGCGGGGCGGCCCGGGGGGTGCGAGCCCTCCGCACGCAGGACGGGTCCGGGCCCGATTCGTCCCTTGCGCTCCCTGGCTGTCGATCCCCCTGCCGGAGCCCGTGGCCTTCCCCGTTACTCTCCTGCCACGTCGTGGTCCTCAAGGATCGAGCTGGTGGTCTCTCCTGCGTCGAGGGGGTTCGGTGGGTGCGAAGGGCCTGGGAGCGATGGCCGCGGTGGCCTGCCGTCCGCGGACGGTTGCGACGGCGCTCTGCACGGCCCTCGTGCTCGGGACGAGCGGGTGCGGCGGGAGCGCTCCGTCCCCCGGGGTGTCCGCGAGCGCCACGTCGGACGCGGGTTCCTCGGCCTCCGGCACTCTCGCGGGCGACGCGGTCGACAGCACGTCGGATCTCGCCCGGGTCCTGCCGGGGCTCGATCCGCACGCCCCCGTGCCGACCACGGCGGGGCTCGAGGCCGCCCTCGGGCCGTTCCTCGCCCGTTCGGGGCTGGGACCGCAGGTCATGGCCGAGGTGGTCGACGTGTCCGCCGGGACGAGCGTCCTGTCGCGGTCCGCGACGACCCCGGGCACGCCCGCCTCGACGGCCAAGCTCTTCACGGGGGCCGCGGCGCTGTCGGCCCTCGGCCCCCAGACGACCCTGACCACCCGGACCGTGTCCGGGACGACCCCGGACACCGTCGTGCTCGTCGGGGGAGGGGACGTCCTGCTGGGGGCGGGCAGGGGCGACCGGGACGAGGTCGTGGGCAGGGCCGGTCTGGGGGACCTCGCCGAGGCGACGGCCGCTGCCCTCAAGGAGCAGGGCTGGCTGTCGGTCTCGGTCGAGCTGGACGACAGCCTCTACACCGGCCCGGCCAAGAGCCCCCACTGGGGATCCGGCGACGTGGCCAGCGGGTACGTTTCTCCGATCATGGCGCTGGAGATCGACCGGGGCAGCGTCGGCGGTGTGGTCGGGCGCCAGGCCGACCCGGCGATGTCGGCGGCGAGGACCTTCACCGCCCGCCTGAGGCAGCAGGGCATCACCGTGAGCGGCCCGGTGACCCGCGGGACGGCCCCGCAGGAGGCCGAGGTCCTTGCCAGGGTGGAGTCGGCGACCGTCGCGGAGCTCGTCGAGTACGCCCTCACCCACAGCGACAACACGATCGCCGAGACCCTGGCCCGGTCCGTTGCCGTGCACGCCGGTCGTCCCGGCGGTTTCGACGAGGCAGGGACAGCCGTCGTGGAGGAGGTGGAGCGGTTGGACGTTCCGGTCGAGAACGTCTCCCTCAGCGACGGCAGCGGGCTGGGCCGTGATTCCCGGGCCACGGCACAGGCCCTGACGGGGCTGCTGGTCGCAGCGGCCTCCGAGTCCCGTCCCGAGCTGCGCTCCCTGCTGACCGGCCTTCCGGTGGCAGGGGCCTCCGGCACCCTTGCCGAACGTTTCAGCACGGCCTCCCAGCGTCCGGCCCGCGGGCTGATCCGTGCCAAGACGGGCACCCTGACCGGGGTGCACGCCCTGGCCGGGACCGTCGTCGACGCCGACGGCCGCCTGCTGGCCTTCGCGTTCCTCGCTCCCCGCGCGGGGAACGCCGCCGTGGCCCGCAGCGCGCTGGACAGCGCCGCCGCGGCCCTGGTGGGCTGCGGCTGCCGTTGAGGACGCGCCGCCGATCCCGCCGGTGCCGGCCCGACCTGGCGCGGTGTTGTGGAGGAGCCCCGGAGCACGACCGGGGGTCCCCGCGGTCCCGTCGTCTCCGTCCGGCGTGATCACTGGTCGGCACCGTACGGTTGACCCATGACGTCAGCTGTTGATCAGGCCGTGGCGGGCAGGACCGCGGTCCCCGGTGACGGGCGCGCGCACCCGAGGACCTCCTCGTGATCGGCGGGGGGACCGAGCCCGTCGATCTCCTGGTCGACTGGGAGCTGGCGGTGCGCACCGCGGCCCTCGTCGGCCGCCCCGGCCCATCGGTCGGGCCGGACGAGGCCGCCCGGGCCGTGGCGGCACTGCGCACGTGCGCAGTGCAGGCCGTGACGCACGTGCGGGAGGTGACCCGTCTGAGCGTCGCGGACGGCCCTCCCGCGCGGGTCGTCGACCGTCCGGGGTGGGCGAGGACCAACGCCGCGGCCTTCCGGGAGCTGCTGGCACCGGCCGTCGCCGAGTCGGTCCGTCGCGACCGGTGGTCGCTGCCGGGCCGGACCGCCGCCCGGATCGTCGGCCTGGAGGCCGGGACGGTGCTGGGGATCCTCGCCGGGCGGGTCCTGGGACAGTACGACCCCTTCGGCCCGGACGGCGGCCTGCTGATGATCGTCGCCCCCAACGTCGTCCAGGTCGAGCGCGAACTGCAGGTCGTGCCCTCGGACTTCCGGATGTGGGTCTGCCTGCACGAGGAGACCCACCGGGTCCAGTTCACGGCAGCCGACTGGTTGGCCGACCACATGCGCACCATGATCCGTTCTCTCGTGGTCGATCTCGCCGGGGAGCCGTCACAGCTGTTCGACCGCGCCATCACGGCCGCCCGGGGCCTTCCGCAGGTCCTGCGGGCCGAGCCCTCCTGCGGGCCGCTGGACGTGCTGCGGACGCCGGAGCAGCACGAGCTGCTGGCCCGGATCGTGGCGATCATGTCGTTGCTGGAGGGGCACGCCGACGTCGTCATGGACGAGGCCGCCCCGCTGGCCGTGCCATCGGTCGCCGTCGTCCGGGAACGGTTCGACCGGCGCAGGGCCGGCAAGGGCCCCGTGGACCGCCTCCTGCGCCGCCTGCTCGGTCTGGAGTCCAAGGCCAGGCAGTACTCGGACGGCGCCCGTTTCGTACGGCACGTCAGGCGCCGGGTCGACATCGACGGGCTCAACGCCGTCTGGTCCGGGCCGGAGCAGTTGCCCCGGCCCTCGGAGATCGAGGACCCGGACCTGTGGCTGCGCCGGGTCCACGGGTGAGACCGGCCCGCCGCACCGGACCGGCACGGTGACAGGGCCCGACCCGGCCGTAGCGGCCGTCCGGTCCGCCGTGCGCACAGCCCTGGACGACCTGCCCGCGGGGGCACTGGTGCTCGTTGCCTGCTCCGGGGGGCAGGACTCCCTGGCTCTCGCCGCTGCGGCCGGGTTCGTCGCGCCGCGGATGGGCCTGCGGTGCGGGGCGGTCGTCGTCGATCACGGATGGTTGCCCGGCTCCGCCCGGATCGCCGCCGCGGCGGCCGCCACCTGCCGTGAGCTGGGACTGGACCCGGTGACCTGTGTCGCCGTCCGTCCGGGACCGGACGGCGGGCCCGAGGCGGCCGCGAGGGCCGCCCGCTACCGGGCGCTGGAACGGCAGGCGGAACGGGACGGCGCCGCGGCGGTCCTGCTCGGGCACACCCTGGACGACCAGGCGGAGACGGTGCTGCTGGGACTGTCCCGGGGATCGGGGACCCGTTCCCTGTCGGGCATGTCCCCGCGCCGGGGCGTCCATCGCCGTCCCCTGCTGGCCACGACCAGGCGGCAGACGGGAAGGGCCTGCGCCGTCCTCGGGCTGGACCCCTGGCAGGACCCGGCCAACGACGACCCGGCCTTCGCCCGCTCCCGGCTGCGGGCCGCGACAGGGCTGCTGGAAGACCTGCTCGGCCCCGGTCTGGTCCCTGCCCTCGCGCGGTCAGCGGGGATGCTGCGGGCCGACGCCGACGCGCTGGACGAGCTCGCGGGCCGGTTGGGACGGCGGGCCCGGCTGCCCCCGCCCCCGGGGGCCATCGCTGCCCTCCAGGTCGCGACGCTCGCGCAGGCACCGGCGGCACTGCGCCGCCGGGTCCTTCTGGCCACGGCCCGGGAGGCCGGCAGCCCGGCGGGGTCGGTCGGCGGCCGTCACGTGCTCGCCATGGAGTCCCTGGTCGTCGCCTGGCGCGGCCAGGGGGCCCTTGCGCTGCCCGGAGGGCTGTCGGCCGTCAGGGAGTGTGGCACTCTTCTCGTGGTCGAGGCGCGGCAGGGCGTCCGACGGGGCGGTCGGACCGCCCGACGACCGGATCCGGCCGGACCCGCGGACCGGACCGACGACCCTCGGGAGTGACGTGGACGCCAGGGACATGGCGGATGATCTTGAGAAGGTACTGCTGACAGAGGAGGACCTCCTCGGTCGCCTGGCGCGGATGGCAGCACGGATCGATGCCGACTACGCCGACAAGAACCCCCTGCTGATCGGGGTGCTCAAGGGCGCCGTCATGGTGATGGCCGACCTCACCCGCGCACTGCACCTCCCGGTGGAGAACGACTGGATGGCGGTCTCCTCCTACGGGTCGGGCACGAAGTCCTCCGGGGTCGTGCGGATCCTCAAGGACCTGGACCGGGACATAACGGGCAGGAACGTGCTCGTCGTGGAGGACATCGTGGACTCCGGGCTGACCCTCTCCTGGCTCCTGGCCAACCTCGGCTCGCGCGGGGCCGCCTCGGTGGAGGTCTGCACGATGCTGCGCAAGCCGGAGGCCGCCAAGGTCGACGTCCCCGTCCGGTACGTCGGTTTCGACATCCCCAACGAGTTCGTGGTCGGCTACGGCCTCGACTACGCCGAGCGGTACCGCAACCTGCGGGTCGTGGGGACCCTTGCCCCCCACGTCTACAGGCAGCAGGAACGACCGCAGGAATGACCGGCAGCGGAACGATCGGCAGGCGGCGGGCGCCGGACCCCTCTCCGGCGATCCGCGGGGGAGCCGCCGGCCGGGGACCGATCCGCGGACCCCTCGCGGAACACAACCGCGGGGCCACCCGTTGCACACGACGACGTCGGGTGGTCCTCCACCGTGCGGTGTACCGTCGTCCCAGATGTGTGCGAGCAGGAGGGACCGGGCTGTCTGCCCTGGGTGAATGAACGTCAAACGTATGATCCGTGGCCCGGTGGCCTGGCTGCTCCTCGCGGGCTTCGCAGTGTTCCTCGCGATGCATCTGCTCCAACCGGGCGAGTTCGAACAGGTCAGCACCTCGCAGGTCGTCGAGCTGATCCAGAACGGATCGGTCGAACAGGCCAAGATCGTGGACCGGGACCAGCGGATCGAACTGACCCTGCTCCCGGACAAGAAGTTCGAGGGCAAGCACCGCAAGGTGATGGCGCACTACATCGAGCCACGGGGCGAGTCACTGGTCGCCCTGCTGGAGAAGAAGAAACCCTCGCGGGGTTTCGACGACGAGGTGCCCACGACCTCGTGGTTCGTCAGCCTCCTGTACACCTTCGTCCCGCTCCTGCTGATCCTCGTGCTGTTCTGGTTCCTCATGGGCCAGATGCAGGGGGGCGGCTCGCGGGTCATGAACTTCGGCAAGTCCCGGGCCAAACTGGTCAACAAGGACATGCCCAAGGTCACCTTCGCGGACGTCGCCGGTGCCGACGAGGCCGTGGAGGAACTCCAGGAGATCAAGGAGTTCCTGTCGGAACCCGGCAAGTTCCAGGCCGTCGGGGCCAAGATCCCCAAGGGGGTCCTGCTCTACGGCCCCCCCGGTACCGGCAAGACCCTGCTGGCCCGTGCCGTCGCCGGTGAGGCCGGGGTCCCCTACTACTCCATCTCCGGGTCGGACTTCGTCGAGATGTTCGTCGGGGTCGGGGCCAGCCGCGTGCGGGACCTGTTCGAGCAGGCCAAGGCCAACGCCCCAGCCATCGTCTTCGTCGACGAGATCGACGCCGTCGGCCGGCACCGGGGCGCCGGTCTCGGCGGGGGGCACGACGAGCGCGAGCAGACCCTCAACCAGCTGCTCGTGGAGATGGACGGGTTCGACGTCAAGACGAACGTGATCCTCATCGCGGCGACGAACCGGCCGGACATCCTCGACCCGGCACTGCTGCGTCCGGGACGTTTCGACCGTCAGATCGCGGTCGAGCCGCCGGACATGCGCGGGCGGAACAAGATCCTTCAGGTCCACGCCAAGGGCAAGCCCATGGCCACCGGGGTCGACCTGGAGGCCGTCGCCCGGCGCACCCCCGGTTTCACAGGGGCCGACCTTGCCAACGTCCTCAACGAGGCCGCGCTGCTGACCGCGAGGGCCGACGCCCGGCTCATCGACGACCAGGCCCTGGACGAGGCGATCGACCGGGTCGTCGCCGGGCCGCAGAAGCGGACCCGGATCATGAGCGACCGCGAGAAGAAGATCACCGCCTACCACGAGGGCGGGCACGCGCTCGTCGCGGCCTCGCTGCGGCACACCGATCCGGTCACCAAGGTCACGATCCTGCCGCGCGGGCAGGCCCTGGGATACACCATGGTCCTGCCCACCGAGGACAAGTACTCCACGACCCGCAACGAGATGCTCGACCAGCTCGCCTACATGCTCGGGGGGCGGGTCGCCGAGGAACTGGTGTTCCACGATCCCACGACCGGGGCGAGCAACGACATCGAGAAGGCCACGGCACTGGCCCGTCGCATGGTGACCCAGTTCGGGATGTCCGAGAAGGTCGGGGCGGTCAAGCTGGGGCAGAGCCAGGGCGAGGTCTTCCTCGGCCGGGACTACGGCCACCAGCGGGACTACTCCGAGGAGGTGGCCAGCGTCGTCGACGGCGAGGTCCGCCGCCTCGTCGAGGCCGCGCACGACGAGGCCTGGGAGATCCTTGTGGAGAACCGGGGGGTCCTGGACGAGCTGGTGCTCGGGCTCTTCGAGCAGGAGACCCTCAACAAGCAGGACCTGGACCGGATCTTCGAACCCGTTGTCAAACGGTCCGAACGCCCCGTCTGGCAGTCCAGCGACCGCCGCGCCGTCTGCGACGTCCCTCCGGTGCTCACGCCGACCGAGCGGGGAGGGGCCAACGGACTCACCTCCCCGACCGTGTCCGAAGGAGGGGAACGTCGCTGAGCCCGGTTGCGCAGTCCCCCTTCGACGGGCCGAGGATCGAGCGAGCGGTGCGGGAGATCCTGCTGGCCATCGGGGAGGACCCCGACCGCGACGGGTTGCGCCAGACACCGGCCCGGGTCGCCCGTGCCTGCGCCGAGCTGTTCGTCGGCCTGCACCAGCGCCCGCAGGACGTGATGACCACGACCTTCGAGCTGGGGCACGACGAGCTGGTCCTGATCAAGGACATCGAGCTGTACTCGTGCTGCGAGCACCACCTCGTCCCCTTCCACGGGGTGGCCCACGTGGGGTACATCCCCTCCAGGGACGGCCGGATCGCCGGGCTGTCCAAGCTCGCCCGCCTCGTGGACGTCTTCGCCCGCAGGCCCCAGGTCCAAGAACGCCTCACCCAGCAGATCGCGGACGCCCTCGGTGAGCTGCTCACCCCCCTGGGGACCATCGTGGTGGTCGAGTGCGAGCACCTGTGCATGTCCATGCGCGGGGTGCGCAAGCCGGGAGCCCGCACCGTGACCTCCGCGGTCCGGGGGCAGCTGAGGGACCCCGCGACGAGGGCGGAGGCCATGAGCCTCGTCCTGAGCGGCCGGCGCTGAGGACCGCGCGGGCCGGCGCGTTCCGGTACCCCACGGCACCGTCCCGTCACGCTCCGGTGTTCCGATCGCGCCGCGCGGCCCGCGGCCGTCCCGCACTGGCGGGCCCCCCGGACGCCGTCCCCGGCCGCGGCTAGGGTTGAAACCGTGAACGAGGTCCTGGGGCTGCCGCCGCACCTGGTGGGGCGTGAACGCTGCCTTGTCATGGGCGTGCTCAACGTGACCCCGGACTCCTTCAGCGACGGGGGCCGCTGGTTCCGGCCGGACGACGCGATCGAGCACGGCCTGATCCTGCACGCGCAGGGTGCCGACATCGTCGACGTCGGCGGAGAGTCCACGCGTCCCGGCGCTGCCCGCGTCGACGCGTCCCAGGAGATGGAACGGATCCTGCCCGTGGTCGGGCGGCTCGTGGAGGCCGGGGCGGTCGTCAGCGTCGACACCATGCGCGCGCGGGTGGCGCGGGCTGCCCTGGAGGCGGGGGCGCACATCGTCAACGACGTCAGCGGGGGGCTGGCCGATCCGGGGATGGCCGCCCTGATCGCCGAGGCCGGGGTGCCGTACGTGGTCATGCACTGGCGGGCGCCCAGCGACCGGATGGACAGGCACGCCGTCTACGACGACGTCGTCTCCGACGTGATCGGCGAGCTGCGGACCCGGGTCCGGGCCCTCGTCGACGACGGTATCGACCCGCGTCAGCTGATCGTGGACCCGGGGCTGGGGTTCGCCAAGGACATCGACCACAACTGGTCGCTCATGGCCGGGCTGGACCGGCTGCACGACCTGGGCAGGCCGATCCTCCTGGGCGCCTCCCGCAAACGCTTCCTCGCCACCGTGACGGCTGCACCCGACGGATCCGCCGTCCGTCCCGACGCGCGGGACGACGCCACGACCGCCACCACGGCTCTCGCAGCCTCGGTCGGCGTCTGGTGCGTACGGGTGCACGAAGTACCTCCGTCCCTTGACGCGGTCCGGGTCGCAGCGGCGCTCAGGAGCGCCGACCGGGACCGGGCACAGCAACAGTCGCCTGTCGGGGAAGGGATGTCGCGATGAGCCTGCCACCCGTGTTCGATGCCGCAGGGCGCCCGCTGGACCAGGTACGCCTGGTCGGGCTCGTGGCCAGAGGACGGCACGGAGTCTTCGCCCAGGAACGGCAGGACGGGCAGGACTTCCGGGTCGACGTCGTCCTCCACATGGACACGCGTCCCGCCGCCCGGACCGACGATCTCGAACGGACGGTGAACTACGGCGACCTGGCCACGGCCGTCGCGGACGTGATCAGGGGGGAACCCCTCACCCTGGTGGAGACCCTCGCGGACCGCATCGCCACGACCTGCCTGGCCGACCCCAGGGTCGTGGCGACGGACGTCGCCGTCCACAAGCCGGACGCCCCCGTGCCGGAGAGAGTGTCCGACGCGGTCGTCGTCCTGCGGCGCACCCGTGAGGAGATCCACGGGGGGAACCGGTGAACCAGGACCTCGACCTGGACGAGCAACCCGAGCGCCCGGTCCGCGCGGTCCTCGCCCTCGGCTCCAATCTCGGGGACAGGGAGGCGACGCTGCGCAGCGCAGTGATCGACCTGGACGGTTTCGAGGGGGTCAAGGTCCGCCTGACCTCACCGGTCCTCGAGACCGGTCCCGTCGGCGGACCGGAACAGCCCGACTACCTCAACGCCGTCGTCGTGGTGGACACGACCCTGTCGGCCCTGGAACTGCTGGCCGCCTGCCAGCAGGTCGAGGAGGGGCACGGCCGGGTCCGCACGATCCACTGGGGCGCCCGCACCCTGGACATCGACATCATCACCTACGACGATCTCGTCGCCTCCTCCCACCAGCTGGACCTTCCGCACCCGATGGCCGCCGAACGGGCCTTCGTGCTCCAGCCATGGCTGGAACTGGACCCCCAGGCCGCGCTGCCGGGCCCCCAGGGCCCGCAGAGGGTGATCGACCTGCTGCCCCTGACCGAGGACCGCGACGACCTCCGCCCGCGCCCGGACGTCGTCATCGAGGTCCCGCGGTGACGCGAGACCGGGCAGGGAACCGGGCCCGCCGGCGCGCCGGTGCGGGCGCCCGCCCGTGAACAGGGCCCGGCCGGGGACGGCTGCCGCGCTGGCCGTGCTGGTCACCGCGGTCTGCTCGGCCCTGTCGTCCACCTGGACCCGATCGGGCCACGACCCGCTGCCCCTGCCGTGGACGGCACCGGCCGTGACAGCCCTGACCGCCGCTGTCCTGGTCCCGGCGGGGCTGCGCGTGCGGCGGCACGTCACCGGTCCCCTGACGGCGGCGAGGACGGCTGTTCTCGCGGTCTCCTGCGTGCACGCCGGGGCCGTCCTGGCGGGGTGGTACCTCGGCCAGGCCCTGGCGCTGCTGCCGGACCTCGTCGGGCAGCGGCGGACCCTGTTCGTCCTCGGCCTGCTCGGGGCCGTCGCGGGCACGGCGCTGTCAGCGGCCGGCCTGCTGGTCCAGCGGTGGTGCGCCCTTCCGCCCCCGGACGGGCGCTGAGCCGCGCTCCCGGTCCGGGCGCCCGGACCGGGGCCGGTGCCGGTCCCGGCGGGGATCGCGGAGCGGCCGTGCTCCCGTACCGTGTTCGCGTCCCCCGTGCCGTGCTCGCGGACCGTACCGCTGTCCCGGACCGGACGGGCCGGATCCGACACGCGGGCCGGTCACCCTCCGGTTACCGGACCTGACCGCTGCGTCCCCTTACCCTGATCAACGTGTCAGGTCGTCACAACACGGATGAGCAGCGCACGTGGGCGCCGGCGGCGGCAGCCGCGGCCGCCGCCGCTGCGATCACGCCTCCCGCCGCCCTCGCCGCCGCCCTGGGCTGCGCGGGCAGCGGGTACTTGACGGACCGGGTGGATCTCGCCGCCACGGGGGCGATCGCGGGCGGGATCGGTCTGGCGGCGGAACGCTGGAGCTCGAGGACCCTGCGGCGCCGCCTGCGCCGCGAGCGTGCCCAGTTCCGGTGGGAGACCCAGAGCCTCCAGGCCTCCGTGGACGAGTTGCGCCGGGAACTCACCGAGGTCATGCGGACCCTGGAGTCCCTGCGATCGACCGCGACCGCTGACGTCGCGGTGACCGGGGGGATCGTGGTGGCGGACCGGGCCGCTCGGGCGGAAGGGCACCTGCCCGGCACGCCGGACGGCGACCCGGCCGGGGCCCGGACCCGCGAGATCGACCTCGGCGACCTGGAACGGTTCGCGCCGCCGGTTCCCGCGGCCGCGGCGCCCGTGGCCGGGGCCGGCCCGGCAGCTGCCGCGCCCCCGCAGGACCCGCCGGGGCACGTTCCGGCCCCGTCGCAGGTCCCGCCCGGCGCGCTTCCCGTCGCGGCGAGGCCACCCGGCCCGGACACCGCCGCCTCGGAACACGTCGGCCCGGAACCCGTCGGCTCGGACTGGTTCTCCTTCCGGCCCGCGCGGCAGCCGGCCGCCGACGTCAGGACGGCCGCGGCAGCGGGCGGGCAGCAGGTTCCGGACACCCGGCCGGTGTCCCTGTTCCAGCCGGTGGTGCGGCCGGGCACCGAACAGGTCGCCTCCCCGTTCCAGCCCGCTGTCGGGGGCACCGGTGCCGAGCCGGACACGGCGAGCACTCCGCTGCCGCTGCTCATGCCCGGTCCCCGGGCCTCGGTGTTCTCGCCCCCTCACGGGATGTCCCTGCTGGCGGGGGAGACCGGTGCCCGAGGGCCGGAGCCCGCCCGGGAGCTGATCCTGCCGGACTCGGTCGCGTGGGTCAGGGACCTGCGCCCGGCCGTGCCGGTGCACGGGGAGGTGGACGAGATGGTGCGGGAGGTGCTGCAGGAGGCCGGGGAGATCACCCGTGGCGGTCCCGCCCTGGACCGGCTCGCCCGGCAGGAGGACACCGGGGAGATCCTCGTCGTCGGGGCGGGGACCAACGTCCGTTCCCTCGCGGGAGCGATGCCGGACCGTCGGGGCCGGCACCTGGCCTGAGGACACCGGCCCGGGGCCCGGCCCCGACCGCCCGGCCCGCCGGATGACGTGCACCTGCCGACAGGCCGGTGACGTCTGCTTGTCGACGTCACCGACCACGGAGAACGCCTGGTGACGTCTGCTTGTCGACGTCACCGACCACGGAGAACGCCTGGTGACGTCTACTTGTCGACGTCACCGACCACGGAGAACGCCTGGTGACGTCTACTTGTCGACGTCACCGACCACAAAGAACATGGACCCCATGATCGACACCATGTCCGCGATGAGGCAGCCCGGCAGCATCTCGGACAGGACCTGCACGTTGTTGAAGGACGCCGAGCGCAGTTTCAGGCGCCACGGCACCTTGTCGCCCCGCGACACCAGGTAGTAGCCGTTGAACCCCAGGGGGTTCTCCGTCCAGCGGTAGACGTGCCCCTCCGGCACCTTGAGAACCTTGGGCAGGCGGACGTTGACCGGGCCGCCGCCCAGGGACCGCAGCCGGTCCACGCAGGCCTGCGCCACGTCCAGCGAGACGTGGACCTGCTCCATGAGAACCTCCAGCCGGGCGTAGCAGTCGCCCTCCTGGCGGGTGACCACCCGTCCGGGCCCGCCGGGGGCGAACAGCTCGCCGTAGGCGAGGTACGGTTCGTCCCGGCGCAGGTCCAGGTCCAGGCCGCTGGCGCGGGCGATCGGTCCGCTGACGCCGTAGGCCGCGGCCGTCCCGCGGGGCAGCACGCCCACCCCGACCGTCCGTCCCCGCAGGATCTCGTTGTCCATGAGGAGGTTCTCCAGGTCGGGCATGCGACGCCGCACGGCCCGGATCGCCTCGGCGACCCGGAGCGTCCACCCCGCGGGAACGTCCTCCTTCAGCCCTCCGACCCTGTTGAACATGTAGTGGATCCGGCCGCCGGAGACCTCCTCCAGCACGGACTGGAGCTCCTCGCGCTCCCGGAAGGAGTAGAAGACCGGGGTGAGCGCTCCCAGCTCCAGGGGGTAGGAGCCAAGGAACATCAGGTGGCTGAGGATCCGGTTGAGCTCGGCCAGCAGGGTCCGGATCCACACCGCCCGCTCGGGGACCTCCATCCCGAGCATCTCCTCGGTCGCCAGGACGACCCCCAGCTCGTTCGCGAAGGCCGAGAGCCAGTCGTGACGGTTGGCCAGCACGATGATCTGCCGGTAGTCCCGGACCTCGAACAGCTTCTCCGCGCCCCGGTGCATGTAGCCGACGACCGGCTCGGCCGAGACGATGCGCTCGGCGTCGACCACCAGTCGCAGCCTCAGCACGCCGTGGGTGGCGGGGTGCTGAGGACCGATGTTGAGAACCATGTCGGAGGTCGCCAGGCCGTCGGCCCCCACCCCGACGGTCAGGGGACGGCCCACGGCGCCCCGGGTGACCGGTTCCGTTGTCTGACTGACCTCGTGCGCGGCTGCGGTGTCCACGGGGGCGAGTCTGCCATGCGCGGGGCGACGGGGCGCCCGCGCGCTGTGCGATCCTGGCCACCATGTCCGGTACCGGAGAGTCCACGGGTGGGGGTCCGATGCAGGAGCACGGGGACGGCGAGCCCTTCGACCCCGAGGGGATCGTCTGGACGCGGGTGAGCCCGAGGCTGGCCGCCATGCGACGGGTGCTGTCGGTGTTCGCGGCCCTGGTCGTCCTGCTGGTGATGGGGGGCGTCCTGCTGGTGTTCGCCACCGACACCGTCGACCTGGACGGTCTCGTGGTGGTTCCGGTGGGTGTCGCGCTCGTCGTCGTCCTCGTGGAGATCTGGCACCAGTGGATCATCGGACGGCAGACCGCGGCGTGGGGTTACGCCGAACGGGAGGACGACCTGCTGGTCCGCCACGGGGTGATGTGGCGCACCATCGTCGTCGTCCCCTACGGCCGGATGCAGTACGTCGACGTCACGGCCGGTCCGGTCGAACGCGCGTTCGGCCTGGCCACGGTGCGGCTGCACACGGCGTCGGCAGCGACCGACGCCGCCGTCCCCGGCCTTCCCCCCGAGGAGGCCGCGCGGCTGCGCGACCGCCTGTCCGCCCGCGGCGAGTCCCAGCTGGCCGGGCTGTGAACCCGACGGCGCCCGACGGCGAGGACCTGCCCGACGGACCGTCCACGCCCGGAACGGGCGAATGGAAACGTGTCCACCCCCTGACCCCTCTCATCCGGTCCTGGCAGCTCTTCCTCTTCTTCCTGCTGTTCACGGGGCAACAGGTGATCTCGGACGGCCTGGAGGAGGGGACGGAGAACCTCCGACCGGACCTGCGCGGTTCCGGTCCCCTCCTGGTACTGGGGATCCTCCTGGCCGCCGTCCTGCTGGTGATCGGGCTGTCCGCACTGGTCTGGCGGTTCATGCGCTACCGGGTCGGGGCCGACTCCCTGGAGATCCACACGGGGGTGCTCTTCCGCCAGCACCGCAGCGCCCGCCTGGACCGGATCCAGACCGTCGACGTCGTCCAGCCCCTCGTGGCCCGGGCCGTCGGCCTGGCGCGGTTGCGGGTCGAGGTCGCCGGCGGCAGCGATTCCAAGATCGATCTGTCGTACCTCACCGAGTCCCATGCGCAGAACCTCCGGGCCGAGCTGCTGGCCCGTGCCGCAGGGGTCGAGTTCACCGGCCCGCTCGCCCCCGTGGCCCCGGAGCTGCACCGCCTGGAGGTCCCGGCCACCCGGCTGGTGGCGTCCCTGCTGCTGTCGGTCCCGACACTCCTGCTCGTCCTCGGCCTCGCGGCCCTCACGGCCCTGGCGATCGGGGCCAGGACCGTCGCGCCCCTGGCCGGTGTGGTCCCCGGGCTCCTCGTGGCCGCCAGCACCCTGTGGGAACGCTTCTCCCACGGGTTCGCCTTCCGGGTCTCGACCTCCCCCGACGGTCTGAGACTGCGTCACGGCCTGCTCGAACAGCAGACCCAGACGGTTCCCCCCGGCAGGGTGCAGGCGTTGCGGGTGAGCCAGCCCCTCCTGTGGCGGCACCGGGACTGGTGGCGGATCCAGATGATCATCGCGGGGTACGGGCAGGAGGTCTCCGGGAGATCGGAGCAGACGACGAGCATCCTGCTGCCCGTCGGCACGCGCGAGGAGACGCTGGGCGTGCTCGCCATGGCCCTTCCCGACCTCGGCGACACGGGGCCCGACACCCCGCGCCAGGTCGTCGAGGCCGGGATGACCGGGACGTCGGCCGACCACGGGTTCGTCACCGTCCCCCGGGCCGCCCGGCCGCTGGACCCCGTGGGGTGGCGGCGCGGCGGGTTCCGTGTCACCGGTGACGCGCTGCTGGTCCGTCACGGTCGCTTCCACCGGACCGTCGACCTCGTCCCCCACGCAAGGACCCAGAGCTGCGGGGTGCGCCAGGGGCCGGTGCAGCACCGCCTGGGGATCGCGACCTTCACCCTGCACACGACCCCCGGGGCCTTCACCGTCGGCGCAGAGCACCTGGACCGAGCGGTCTGCGCCGGGCTGCTCGACGAACAGGTCCTGCGGGCCCGCGCGGCCCGCAGGGCCGCCGGCCCCGAACGCTGGATGGAGGATCGGTAGGGGCCGCTGTTCGCGGACCCGTTCTCAACCAGCCTTCCGGGCGGGCCCGCCGCCGCACCGGATCCGGGGTCCGGGGACCTGCGGGGGGACACCCCGCCCCAGACCGTGCAGCAGCCAGCCGAAACCTCCCAGACCGTCGGGGTCCAGCAGCTCCCGAGCGCGGCCGGCGCGCTCCATGGCGCCCAGCGCCCCGACCGGGTCCTGCCGGAGGGCCGGGCCACCGGAGCCCTCCGGGACCCCCAGCCCCCGCAGCGCACCGGCCTGGACGGTGAGGACCTGCTCGCCGCCGAGGGCCGCCGCGGCGGCAGCCACGGAGTCCAGGGCGACATGGGCCGTCACGTCGCAGCTGCCGTCGGGCACCGGCGGGACGGCCCGCCCGCCCCGGTACCCGACCAGGGTGCCGGTGGCCGGGCGGGTCGAGCGCTCGTGGGAGTAGTCGACGGCCAGCAGCAGCCCCCCCGACCCGGTGGCAGCGACCCGCGCCGCCAGCCGGGACCAGAGCTCCTCCCGTGCCGATCCCACCTCCATGCGGTCACCGGGTCCGGGGTCCTGCAACGGCCACCACCGTTCGCACCAGGCCCGGTGCTCGTCGGGGGCCGGCGGCCCCAGGCGTTCTGCACCGGTCCGCGGGTCCACGAGCACGGTCCGCGGCACCAGGCCGTCGTCGAGTTCGAGAACCGGGCAGGCCACGACGTCCAGCAGTTCCCAACCGACGACGAGCGCGCCGTCGAGCACGTCCTCCGGCAGGGCCTGTGGGCCGACGGACCAGCCGACCCGCTCCGGGAGGTCCGGTGGCCGGCCGACGACGTCCGCCCCGTGCAGGCGCAGCCCCGGCCCCGGCGGCAGGGCGCCCGGGGCCGCCAGGGCCCGCAGCAGCTCGCCGCGTCCGGCCCCGACGTCGACGATCGCTGTGCACCCCGCGGCGCGGGCCAACCGGGCCAGCGCCGCTGCCAGCAGGTCCCCGCCGGCGTGGCACGCGGTCCGGAAGTGCCCGGCCGGGCCCTCGGGACGGCGGTAGAACCCGCCCGAGCCGTACAGCGCGGCCTGCCAGGCCACGGGCCAGGGCAGGAAGCGTTCCTCCGGGCCGGCACCGGTCACGGGACACCCTCTTTCCAGGCAAGCACCGGGCTCTCCGGGCAAGCACCGGGACGGTGCGTGCCCTTCCCGGACGGACAGCGTGACCGTACGGGCCGTCGGGACCCGGCGGGAACCGGGGCACGGTCGGGCCCCTCCGGCAAGGGGCCGGGCACGGTGGACCGGCCGGGCGATCCGGACGGACGCCGCGACCCGGACGGGCGTACGTCCCCAGGGGTACGCCGGGCCCGCGGAAGTCAACCGGCGGGCTGGTGCGGGCCGTCACCGGTGTTCCTAGGCTGAGCAGGTGCTCGTCGTGCGGCTGGACGCCTGGATCCGTGGACACCGGTTCCTGATGGACGCCCTCATGGCCGGGATCCTGTGCCTGTTCCTGGCGGTTCCCTCCATCGTTGGCGGTACGCCCCTGCCCTTCCTGTGGTCCGTCGCCCTGCTGGCCCCCCTGGCCTGGCGCCGCACCCGCCCCGTGATCAGCAGCGCGACCGTCTGCGGGGTCGCGCTGCTGCAGTGGACCGAGGCGAACTCCGACAGGATCCTGGGACACGGGGCCGGCGACTACTCCCAGCACCCCCTCGCCCTGATCGCGGCGGACGTCGCCGTTCCGATCACGGTCCACGCCGCCACGTGCTACGCACCCGTGTGGGCCCGCCGGACGGCACTGACCTCGGGGATCATCGGAGCGTTCCTCCAGGCCGTGCAGTTCAGCCAGCCGGTGCCGGAATCCAGGACGCTGGTGTTCCTCTTCGGCGTGTTCTCCTCCCCCGTGGTGGGGGCCTGGGCGATCGGCTCGATGCGCAGGGCCCGCCTCGACCACGTGGACTCCCTGCGCGAGAGGGCCCGGCTGCTGGAGGTCGAGCGGGACCAGAAGGCCCGCCTGGCCGTGACGGCCGAACGCGCCCGGATAGCCCGGGAGATGCACGACGTCGTCGCGCACTCCCTCGCCGTGATGATCGCCCAGGCGGACGGCGGGAGGTACTCGGTGCGCTCGGCCCCGGACGCGGCCGAGCAGGTGCTGCAGACCATCGGGGAGACCGGAAGGAAGGCACTGGCCGAGATGCGCCAGCTCCTCGCGGTCCTGCGCACCGACCTGGGGGAGTCCTGGGAACCGGACACCACGCCGCCCTCCCGGGCCACCGTGCAGACCGCCGGCCGGGCCCCCGCGGGGGAGGCCCCCGCCGGGCGCCGGAACCTCGCGCCCGGCGCCGTGCTCGGCAGGACCCGCCCGTTGCCCGGCAACGGCCCGGACGGCGTCCGGACCGGAGCCACCTCACCGGTCCGGGCCGTGCCCACGGCGCAGCTGCCGGCCCCGGCCGCCCCGGGGCCCGTGCCCGCCCGCACGGCCGGCGCGCCCCAGCTGCGGCCCCAGCCCCGCCTGGCCGATCTGGAGCGGCTGGTCGATGACGTCAGGGCCAGCGGGCAGCGGGTCGAGCTGCGCGTGACCGGTCCGGTCCCCGACGTCGTCCCCGGGATCGAGCTGGCCGCCTACAGGATCGTCCAGGAGAGCCTGACCAACGTTCTCAAGCACGCAGGGCCGGGGGCGAGCACCCGGATCCACCTCGGATGGTCGACGGACGTCCTGGAGATCGAGGTGGTGGACGACGGGCGCGGGGCCGGGGCAGCCGTCGTCAGCGACGGCCGCGGCATGGGGCTCATGGGCATGCAGGAACGGGCGGCGGTGTTCGGCGGGAACGTCGAGGCGGGTCCCGTCGCGGGAGGCGGGTTCCGCGTCGCGGCGAGGATCCCCGTCCTCACCGACCTGATCGAACCGATCTGATCGAACCGGCCGGCCCTTCCTCCGGTCCTGCCGGCCCGTGACCCGCCGGCACGCGACGTTCCGTGGTCATGGGTTGCCCGGTGCACTCGGTAGGGGACCCGTGGGGCCGATCCGGGAACGCGGGGCCGTCACGGCATACCATGCCTGTCCGCGGGCCATCGTGGACGGCAGGAGGGGCACCGTGTCCGAGGACGGAACGTACGGGGGCGGACCGGGCAACGGGCGGGAACCGGGACGGTCCGGTGCCCCCATCCGGGTGCTGCTGGTCGACGACCAGATGCTCGTGCGGGCGGGCTTCAGGATGGTCATCGACTCCCAGCCGGACCTCACGGTGGTCGGGGAGGCCGGGGACGGCCTGGCCGCCGTCCAGGCGGTTCCGCGCCTGGTCCCGGACCTGGTGGTCATGGACGTGCGCATGCCGGTCCTCGACGGGATCGAGGCCACGCGGCGGATCACCGCCCTGCCCGGCGCCCCCAAGGTCGTCGTCCTGACCACCTTCGACCTCGACGAGCACGCCCTGCAGGCCATCCGGGCCGGGGCCAGCGGTTTCCTGCTCAAGGACACCGAACCGGAGGAGATGCTCCGGGCGCTGCGGACGGTCTTCGCCGGGGACGCCGTCATCGCCCCCTCGACCACGCGCCGGCTGCTGGACCGGCTCGCCCCGCTCGCAGCGCACCCGCAGGCGGCAGAGCTCGTGGACGCCCTCACGGACCGGGAACGGGAGGTCCTGGTCGAGATGGCACGGGGCAGGTCCAACGCGGAGATCGCCGGGTGCCTGGTCGTCGCGGAGGGGACCGTGAAGACGCACGTCGGAAGGATCCTGGCCAAGCTGGGGGCAAGGGACCGGGTGCAGGCCGTCGTCACGGCCTACGACGCGGGCCTCGTGCGTCCCGGCGAGCACTGAAACGGCACCGGGACGGCCGGGGAGCCCCGGGGGCCCGCGAGCCGTCGGGCCCGACGGACCGGGGCCCGCGCACCACCGGGCACGTACTACCGGGGGAGGACCGCCGGGCAGAGTCGGCGTATGCCTGGGGACGTACCTCGGCGGCCCCAGGAACCGGCGCCGGAGGGACGCACCGGCCGGGTGTCGATCATTACCTTCTCCACCATGAACACGAGTTCCTTCCCGGCTCCCCCCGGCGCGCCGGCCCCGACAGTTCTCTCCCCCCTCGACCAGGTCCCGTCCGGTGAGGCGGCGGCCCGCGCCGTCGGTCTGGTGAAGGTCTACGGCGAGGGGACGACCGCCGTCCGGGCACTGGACGGAGTGGACGTCACCTTCGAACGAGGGCGTTTCACCGCGATCATGGGCCCCTCCGGTTCCGGGAAGTCGACCCTGCTGCACTGCATGGCGGGTCTGGACACCGCGACCTCCGGGGACCTCTGGCTGGGACAGACCTCCCTCGCCGGGCTCTCCGACACCGAGCTCACCCTCCTGCGCCGGGAGCGGGTGGGCTTCGTCTTCCAGTCCTTCAACCTCCTGCCCACCCTGACCGCCGAGCAGAACATCCTCCTGCCGCTGCAGCTGGCCGGCAGGGCCGTCGACCGCAGCCGCCTGAAGGACCTGGTGACCTCGCTGGGCCTGGCCGACCGCCTCACCCACCGGCCGGCGGAACTGTCCGGCGGGCAGCAGCAGCGGGTCGCGATCGTCCGGGCCCTCCTGCCAGGGCCGGACCTCGTGGTGGCGGACGAGCCGACGGGGAACCTGGACTCGCGCAGCGGGGCCGAGGTGCTCTCGCTGCTGCGCAGCAGCGTCAGGGAGCTGTCCCAGACCGTCCTCATGGTGACGCACGATCCCGTGGCGGCCTCCTACGCCGACCGCGTGGTCATGCTGGCCGACGGGAGGGTCCGGGGAGTCCTGGAGGACCCCACCGCCCAGTCCGTGCTCGACGCGCTGCGGCAGGCGGAGTCCTGATGCGCACCGTGATGTGGGCCGAGCTGCGGATGCACCCGCGCCGCGTGGTCTCGGCCGGTCTGGCGGTCCTGCTGGGAGTCGCCTTCGTCGTCGCGGGGTTCGGGGCAACGGAGACCATGAAGGGCTTCGTGCGGGACTCCGTGGCCGCGCGGGCGACCCGGTCCGACATCGTCGTCTCGGCCGGCGAGTTCTCCACCCTGCCGCAGAAGGCCACGGCGGCCGTGCGGAGGGCGCCGGGGGTCCAGTACGCCGAACCCGTCCACAAGACCTTCCTCGACGTCGCCCTGCCGGACGGGCGGAGCTTCCTCCAGGTCATGTCCGCACCGGCCGACCCGAGACTGCGATGGGTGGACGTCGCCTCCGGGCGGCTGCCCCGGGGCGCCTCGGAGGTCGCGATCGATTCCGGGACGGCCGAGGACCAGGGCCTGTCCCCGGGCGACTCCCTGACCGTCTCCCCGAACCACCTGGTCGACTCCCCGGAGGGGGACGGAGCCTCCCGCGCACCGGCCGACGAGCCGGTCCGGGTCGTCGGCGTCGTCGACTTCCACCTCTCACCGGAGATCATCGGCGGGACCCTCCTGGGCCTCGACGCCGACGTCGCCCGCTGGGGGAACGGCGGGCTCTCGGAGATCGACGTCCTCGGCGTCCCCGGCACCGATCCGGCCTCCCTGCGGGAGGGGATCACCCGGACCCTCACCCCGCTGGTCCCCCAGGACCTCACCGTCAGGACGGGCGAGGAGGAGGCCCAGGCCAGGGCCGAGGCCCTGACCGGGGACGTCGACGTCCTCGGCGCCTTCCTGCTCGGGTTCGCCGGGGTCGCGATGCTCGTCGCCGCCATCGTCATCTCCAACACGTTCACGATCATCCTGGCGCAGCGGACCCGCCAGCTGGCCCTGCTGCGCTGCGTCGGCGCGACCCGCAGACAGATCTTCCGTTCCGTCGTCGTGGAGTCCCTCGCGGTCGGGACCGTCGCGGCCCTCCTGGGGATCGCCACGGGGGTGGCCGTCGTCGTGGGAGGGACGTGGACGATCGGGCACATCTGGCCCGACGCCTCCACGAGCCCGGTCCTCTCCCCGACGGGGATCCTGGTGGCCTTCGCCGTCGGGGTCGGCGTGACCCTCCTGTCGGCCCTGTTCCCCGCACGCCGCTCGACCCGGGTCGCACCGCTGGCCGCGCTGCGTCCGGACACGGCTGCGCGGGCCCGCAGGACCTCCCGGCTGCGCATCGTCGCGGGCCTGCTGGCCGCGGCCCTCGGCACCGGAGGGCTCTGCCTGGGGATCCAGAGCAGCTCCGCGCCCAGCGGCGGGCCAGGGCTGGGGGTCCTGGTCGGGATCGCCGGTGGGGCACTGTCCCTGCTGGGGGTGCTGCTCGTCGGGCCGGTCCTCGTGCCGGTCGTCGCCCGGGTCCTGGGCGGGCCGCTGCGGGCCACGGGACCGGCCGGACAGATCGCGGTCGGCAACGCCGTGCGCAACCCCGGCCGGGCATCGGCCACGAGCACGGCCCTGCTCGTGGGGGTCTGCCTCATGACGATGATGACCGTCGGCAGCGCCTGCGTCACCCGGATCGGCAACGACGAACTCGACTCGAACTTCCCCGTCGACATGGCCGTCACGACGGAGGAGTCCGGAAACGGGGTGCCCGAGGCAAGGATCGGGCAGATCGCCGAGGTCGACGGCGTCGAGCACGCCGTCCCCGTCTGGGGCCACCGGGTGCAGCTGAGGTTCCCGAACGGGACAGCAGAGCTCCAGGCGCAGGCCGGGGACCCCCGCGAGCTCGCCTCCGTGGTCAGGGACGGGAAGGTGCCCTCGGACGGAACGGTCCTGGTCTCCGCCCGGATCGCGGAGGACCTCGGGATGGTCGAGGGGCAGAAGGCGACCCTGACGCACGGCGGGAGCTCGCTGTCGCTGACCCTGCGGACGGGCAACGTCGAGGGGCTCCTGCTCACCGACCGGAACCTCGCCCGGCTGGCCACGCGGTCCGCCCCCCAGCAGGTCTGGCTGCGGGCCGAGAAGGACGTCAAGACCTCGACCCTCGAGAAGGACCTGCGGCGGGTCGTCAAGGACGTTCCCGGGGCCTCGGTCGAGGGGATCCTCGCCCAGAGGGCGACCCTGGAGAAGGTCATGTCGATCCTGCTGTGGATCGTGACGGGGTTGCTCGGGGTCGCGCTGGTCATCGCCGTGGTCGGGATCGGGAACACCCTGTCCCTGTCGGTACTGGAACGGACCCGGGAGTCCGGGGTGCAGCGGGCCCTGGGGATGACGCGACGGCAGCTGCGCCTCTCCCTGGCGCTGGAGGCGATCCTGCTGGCAGCGGTCGGGACCGCGATCGGGTCGGTCCTGGGGATCGCCTTCGGGTGGATCGGCACCAGGACCCTGCTCGGCGGGGTCGTGCACCACTACCCGCTCGTGGTGCCGGCACCGAGGCTCCTGCTGATCTGCGCGGTGGCGATCGCCGCAGGGGGGCTGGCGTCGTTCCTGCCCTCGCGCAAGGCCTCGCGGATCCCCCCGACCCAGGCGCTGGGGGCGGAGTAGCCGATCCGGTGCCCGGCCCGCCGCCGCCCGGCGGGCCGGGCACCGCGATGCGACGGGCGGCGCCGGCGCGTTCTGAGGGCGTGTCCCCCGGTCGCGGGACACGCCCTCAGACGCGACGCAGCACCACGGCGACGTCGGTGACCGTGAACAGGAACCGTCCCTGCTCGGCCAGGCGGTGCAGGCCCGCGACCCACTCCTGCGCCCTGGCCCGCAGGGCCCCGTCGTCGGCGGTCGCGGCCAGCACGCCGCGCGCGACCTTCCAGCCGACGGAGTTCTCGTCGAAGCGGCGGTGGCAGTCCGCCCAGGTGTCGACGTCGAGGATCTCGAAGGGGGCCTCCCCTGCCAGCCCCAGCAGCTTGCGCCCCATGAAGCCGTCGGCCCGCTCGGCCCACCGGGGGACGGTGGCAACGAAACGGTCGACCAGCAGCCGGGTGAGGGCGTCGTCGCTCCCGGCGAAGAGGGTCGTGTCCCAGTCGCTGTGGGCCAGGACGAGCAGCCCTCCCGGACGCAGCACCCTGTGGCAGTCCTTCACGTGGGCCCCGGGGTCCTGGAGGTGCTCGGCGACATTGACCGAGACGACCCGGTCCAGGCCGGCGTCCTGGAAGGGCAGGGGCTCGTCCAGGTCCGCGATCACGGAACGGACACGCTCGTCGTGGAGCACGTCGTCGTCCAGCGAGGAGGCCGCGTCCACGGCGTGGACGCGGACGGGGCCGTGGGCGGCGGCCAGGAGGGTCCTGGTCATCCGCCCGTACCCGCTGCCGAGATCTGCCACCTGGAGGGGTTCGCCGGTGTCGGAAGGGCTCAGGTTCGCCAGCTCGGCGATGCGATCGTGCCGTCCCACGGCGTCAGGTTAGCCTCATGCCGTTCGTTCCCGTCCAGGGGATGGACGAGGAACATCGTTCTTCGACGAGCGGGAAGGGGACGCAGCCGGTGGACGAAGGGACGGACCGCTGGACCTGCCCGCCGGCCGGACCCCGGCGACGTCCGGGCCGGCTGGGGGTCGGGGTGGTCGGGGCCGGCCGGGTGGGGGCAGTGCTCGGCAGCGCGCTGCGGGCCGCGGGACACGCCGTCCTGGGGGTGTCGGCGGTCTCCGAGGCCAGCCGGGAGCGCGCGGACGTCCTGCTGCCCGGGGTACCGGTGCTCGACGTGCCCGACGTGGTCCGGCGGGCGGAACTCGTCCTGCTGACGGTGCCGGACGACGTCCTGCCCGAACTGGTCCGCGGGCTCGCGGGCACGGGGGCCTGGCAGCCGGGACAGCTCGTGGTGCACTGCAGCGGCCGGTACGGGTGGGACGTGCTCGAACCGGCCGTCGCGCGGGGAGCCATCCCCCTGGCACTGCACCCGGCGATGACCTTCACCGGCACGAGCCTCGACCTCACCCGCCTCGCGGGGTGCTGTTTCGGGGTGACCGCCCCCACGACCGTGCTGCCCATCGCGCAGGCGCTCGTCGTGGAGATGGGGGCGGAGCCCGTGACGGTCCCGCAGGAGTCGAGGCCCCTGTACCACGCCGCCCTGGCGCACGGGGCGAACCACCTGGTCACCCTGGTCGCCCAGTCCCTGGACCTGCTGCGGTCCGCCGGCGTCGAGGAGCCCGCCGGGCTCCTGGCCCCGCTGCTGTCCGCCGCGCTGGACAACGCCCTGCGGTCCGGGGACGGCGCCCTCACCGGTCCGGTGTCCCGGGGGGACGCCGGGACCGTGCGGGCACACGTCGAGGCCGTGGCGGGCAGCGGGGTCCCCGACGCGCTCGCGGCCTACCGGGCACTGGCCCGGGTCACCGCGGACCGCGCGCTGGCCTCGGGCCGGTTGCGGCCACCGGACGCCGGGCCGCTGCTGGCGGCCCTTGCCGAGCACGGTCCCGTCGAGCCGTGACGGGCCGGGAGGGCCCGGAGGGGCACCGGTGACGGACCTGCCGCGCCCGGCTGCCGGACCCGTCCGCGACCGGTCGGGTGAAGGTCCGGGCACCGGCTCGGATAGCGTGCCGCCAGGACGTCTGCGGAGGGTGGCATGCCGACCGAGAAGGATGGCCCGGACGCGCGGGGACCGGCGCCGTCCGGGACGGCCGGCCCCTGTGAACTGATCACCAGCAGGGAACGCCTTGCCGAGGTCAGGGCGGGCCTGACCGGTCCCGTGGGCGTCGTCATGACCATGGGGGCCCTGCACGCCGGGCACGCAGCCCTCATCCGCCGGGCCCGCGGGGAGTCCGGCAGCGTCCTGGTGACCGTCTTCGTCAACCCGCTGCAGTTCGGGCCGGGGGAGGACCTCGACCGGTACCCGCGGTCCCTCCAGGAGGACCTCCTGCTGTGCGCCCGGGAGGGTGCCGACGCGGTGTTCGCGCCGTCGGCCGGGACCGTGTACCCGGGCGGAGCACCCGCGATCCGGGTCTGCTCCGGTCCGCTCGGGGAGGTCCTCGAGGGGCGCAGCAGGCCGGGGCATTTCGACGGGATGCTGACCGTCGTCGCGAAACTTCTCGGGCTCACCCGCCCCGACCAGGCCTACTTCGGTCAGAAGGACGCGCAGCAGCTCGTCCTGATCCGGCGTATGGTGCAGGACCTGGAGCTCGGGGTGCGGGTGCACGCGGTGCCCACGGTGCGTGATCCCGACGGGGTCGCCCTGAGCAGCAGGAACGCCTACCTGTCCGGGCAGGACCGCCTCGCGGCCACGGCACTGTGCCGGGCACTGCTGGCGGGCCTCGCCGCAGCGCCCGGCGGAGCCGGAACCGTCCGGAGGGCTGCCGGAGAGGTCCTGGACGCCGAACCGGGCTGCCACGTGGACTACCTGGCACTGGTCCACCCCCGGACCCTCCGGGAACTGGACGACGGCGCGACCGGAGCCGCTCTGCTGGCCGTTGCGGCCCGGGTGGGCGGGACCCGGCTGATCGACAACCTTCCCCTGCGGCTCGGTGATGAGCGGACCCCTGACGAGGGACACTGACCGCTGGCCCGGGGAAGCGGCGCCGCGAACGTCCGTGCACGGTTCCCACCTGCGATCCGTCCGGGATCCCTAAACGTATTACCTCGTCGGAAGGGGTGAAGTCGGGCGGCGGGGACTCACCCGCGCCTGATCGGAATCCCACCGGTGCCGGCTCCCCGGCCGTACGGGGGCGTTGGGCCACGGTCGTCTCCCGGCGGCGGGCAACGGTTCGAACAGCTGATGCCGGACGGGCGTACGAGCGGAGGTTCATCCGATCGGGAGTCGGGGGAAGGACTCCGAGCACTTGTTCGTGGAGCAGTTCGGCATGCCTGACCTGAGCGAGAACACATGCACGGTCCAGGATCCCTGCCCTCTCGGGGATTACCGGGACGCTCCGGCAAAGCGGCGGGGGGTGTCATTGTGGAGATCTGACATTGGCGACTCCCGTGGCAGGGAAGCGGGACCACCCTCCCGGCACGACGTCGCTGCCGCGTGTCGCGCGCCGGGCCCCCCGCGCGCCGTCAGGGTTTCTGACCTGCGCACACCCCGATCCGAGGAGCGCGGACCCGGCCGGTCCGGATCCGAACGACGGGTATGCCTTCACACCGGGGGCCGATGGCCCGTGGGGCTCCGTCCCGGACCCGACGGGCCCGTGCCCGAAGTGGTTTGTAACACGTCCGCGGACTGAAACGCCGAGAGGGGGTATGGGCGCTTCCTCGCAGGTCGGCGCCTGTCCCCCACCGGCGGGAGACCTTTCTCGTCGAGGACCGCCGGCCGCGTGGCATTGGCCCGCATAGCCGTGTGAAACCCACGATTAGCCTGGGAGGGCTACTCCGCGTGGTGCTCCGGACGAATTCCGACGTGTCACTTTGACATTGGGCGATTCAACCGTCACTATTCATCCGTCGAGTCCCTCTTCAGCATCCCAGGATGGGAGCCTCCATGGCCCAGAAGGTGCAAGTCATCCTTGTCGACGATGTCGACGGCGGCGAAGCCTCGGAGACGGTGAGTTTCGCACTCGATGGCGTGAGTTACGAGATCGATGTTTCGGAGTCCAATGCCCAGTCGCTTCGTGACGCGTTGGCCCCGTGGCTCACTCACGCCCGTCGGGTCGGAGGCAGGGCCGGTTCTCGCCCCCGCGGCGCGGGCAAGTCGCGGGGTTCCGCCTCCGCCGGCCGCCAGGACCTTTCCGCGGTGCGCGCGTGGGCCCGTGAGAACGGATACCAGGTCAGCGACCGCGGCCGGGTCTCCTCGGAGATCATCACCGCCTACGAGAAGGCGCACTGAAACAGTTCAGTCGGGCCGTCCGCGTCTTCGCCTGACGGGAGGGCCCGCGTTCGGCCGAGCCGGGGACGGAACTCCTGTCCCCGGCTCGGCCGTTCCTGCGGTCGGCGCCGTCCGGTTCGTTCCCTGCCGGATGATTGATCCCTCTTCCCGCGAGACCCGGGCGTCGTGATCGCGCACCGGCGGAGGGCGCCCCGTCCGGGCCGTCCGCAGCGACCCGGCCGACCGGAGCGGCGCCGACACGCGAGCCGTCCGGTGGGCGTGGGTTCCGGCCCCCGGGACGGTCCGACGGATAGCCTTCCGATGTGCTGGACATCACATCCCCCGCCCGGGGGAGGGAGGGGCGACGTGCCGGGGGTCCCCCCGCCGCCCGACCGTCCGGTCCCCGGATCTTCCAGGCCCTGCTGACGGAGGTCGAGCGGCAGCTGCGGGACGGCGACCTGCGTCCGGGGCAGCGGCTGGCCTCCGAGCGGTCCCTTGCCGACAGGCTCGGCATCAGCCGGGCCAGCGTGCGCGAGGGCCTGCGCGTCCTGCAGACCCTTGGACTGCTGCGGACCGTCAGCGGCCGTGGGCGCGAGTCCCACACCGTGATCACCGACAGGACCTGCGAGTCGCTCTCCGTGGCGCTGCGCCTTCACGCCGCCGCGGGCGGGCTGTCCCTGCCCGATCTGATCGAGACCCGGGTGGTGCTCGAGAGCGCCGTCGTCCGGGCACTGGCCGATCGACTCGTGCCGTCGCGGCGGGAGCCGGACCGGTCGACCGGGGACGGCGCGGTCCGGACCGTCCCCGCGGAGCTGACCGGTCTGCTGGACGAGGTGGAGTCCATCGGACGGCAGATGCGCGATCCGGAGATCTCTCCGGCCGGTTTCCACGATCTGGACACCCGGTTCCACAACGCCCTGGCCCGTGCCTCGGGCAATCCCCTGCTCGCGACCCTCGTCGGAGCCCTCGCCCTGGCCGAACGTCCCCTCGTCCCCGTCCACGGCTCCCTGGTGCACCGGTGGGAGACGGCCTGCGCGGGCCTTCGCCTGCAGCACTCCGCCCTGCTGACGGCCGTGCGCCGCGGGGACGCGACCATGGCGACGGCACTGGTCGAGGACCACGTGCGGGCCATGGGCTGCCTGCTGCTCTCCCCCGGGGGCGGGACCGCGGGCGTGCGGGCCCCCGGCCGGAGCGTTCCCGGGAAGGGCACGGTGCCGGGCGGGGCCGGCGGCCCCGGCCTGCCCGGCGGACCAGCCCCGCTCCGCGGGGAGGGAACGCCCGGCGGGGGCGGGCCGGTGGAGATCCGGGTGACCGAGGCCGAGGACGTCGGTACGGTGGCCGATCGGGGCTGACCGGCTGAGGCCGATCGTGGCCGACAGGCTGACCGGAGCGCTGCCGATCGGGGCCGACCGGAGCGTCCGGTCGGCCGGCCGCTGGGGAGGTCCGCCGGGCGGTTCACGGGGAGCGCCCGCCCGGGCGGTGGCCGGTACCGAACGAGGGCCGATCAAACATCCGTTCGAAACAGTTTGGCGGTTATGTCCCTCCTGGGTGATCTGGCGTGTCCGTCCCGAGGGAACGCTGCGCGTCCGCTCTTCCGCCAGCAGCGAACACGTGGGGTTCCCTGGACGGGTGAGGAACACGAAAGTGCTGGTCACCGTTGGCCGATGGACGGGTACTGGACAGGTGTCATCTCGCGGTCGAGGGGTGATCCGGTCGGTATCGACAGATAGCATCAACAGGTCAGCCGGAGGACCGCCGTCCACCGCACGACCGCACGAGGAGCGCAGATGTTCGAGAGGTTCACCGACCGCGCCCGCCGTGTCGTCGTCCTGGCCCAGGAGGAGGCCAGGATGCTCAACCACAACTACATCGGTACCGAGCACATCCTGCTCGGCCTCATCCACGAGGGCGAGGGGGTCGCGGCCAAAGCGCTGGAATCGCTGGGGATCTCCCTGGACGCGGTGCGCGAGCAGGTGCAGGAGATCATCGGCCAGGGGCAGCAGGCTCCCTCCGGCCACATCCCCTTCACTCCGCGCGCCAAGAAGGTCCTGGAGCTGTCCCTGCGAGAGGCCCTGCAACTGGGGCACAACTACATCGGTACCGAGCACATCCTGCTCGGTCTGATCCGCGAGGGCGAGGGCGTCGCGGCGCAGGTCCTCGTCAAGCTCGGGGCCGACCTGAACAGGGTCCGCCAGCAGGTGATCCAGCTGCTGAGCGGCTACCACCAGGGCAAGGAGCCCGCAACGGCGGGCGGCCCCCAGGAGGGAACGCCCTCGGGCTCGCTGGTCCTTGACCAGTTCGGCAGGAACCTGACCCAGGCGGCCCGCGAGGGCAAGCTCGACCCGGTCATCGGCCGCGAGAAGGAGATCGAACGGGTCATGCAGGTCCTGTCCCGCAGGACCAAGAACAACCCCGTCCTCATCGGTGAACCCGGGGTCGGCAAGACAGCAGTGGTCGAGGGGCTCGCCCAGGCCATCGTCAAGGGCGAGGTCCCCGAGACCCTCAAGGACAAGCAGCTGTACACCCTGGACCTGGGGGCCCTGGTCGCGGGCTCGCGCTACCGCGGTGACTTCGAGGAACGCCTCAAGAAGGTCCTCAAGGAGATCCGGACCCGCGGCGACATCATCCTGTTCATCGACGAGATCCACACGCTCGTCGGTGCGGGGGCCGCCGAGGGCGCCATCGACGCGGCGAGCATCCTCAAACCCATGCTCGCCCGGGGCGAACTGCAGACCATCGGGGCGACCACCCTCGACGAGTACCGCAAGTACGTCGAGAAGGACCCGGCCCTGGAACGCCGGTTCCAGCCCATCCAGGTGGCCGAGCCGACCCTCGCCCACACGATCGAGATCCTCAAGGGACTGCGCGACCGCTACGAGGCGCACCACCGGGTCTCGATCACCGACGCTGCCCTCGTCGCCGCGGCCACCCTCGCCGACCGGTACGTCAACGACCGTTACCTCCCGGACAAGGCGATCGACCTCATCGACGAGGCAGGGGCCCGGCTGCGGATCCGCCGGATGACCGCGCCGCCGGACCTGCGGGAGTTCGACGAGAAGATCGCCCAGACCCGCCGGGACAAGGAGTCCGCGATCGACGCGCAGGACTTCGAGAAGGCGGCCTCCCTGCGGGACAAGGAGAAGAAGCTGCTGTCGGCCAAGGCCGAGCGCGAGAAGCAGTGGAAGGCCGGGGACATGGACGTCGTCGCCGAGGTGGACGAGGAACTGATCGCCGAGGTCCTCGCCACCGCGACGGGGATCCCGGTGTTCAAACTCACCGAGGAGGAGTCCTCGCGCCTGCTGCGGATGGAGGACGAGCTCCACAAGCGGATCGTCGGCCAGCACGACGCCATCAAGGCGCTGTCGCAGGCCATCCGGCGTACCAGGGCCGGCCTGAAGGACCCCAAGCGTCCGGGGGGCTCGTTCATCTTCGCCGGACCCACGGGCGTCGGGAAGACCGAGCTGGCCAAGGCCCTGGCGGAGTTCCTGTTCGGCGACGAGGACTCGCTGATCCAGATGGACATGAGCGAGTTCTCCGAGAAGCACACGGTGTCCCGGCTCTTCGGGTCCCCGCCCGGGTACGTCGGGTACGAGGAGGGCGGGCAGCTCACGGAGAAGGTGCGCCGCCACCCGTTCTCCGTCGTGCTGTTCGACGAGGTCGAGAAGGCGCACCCGGACATCTTCAACTCGTTGCTGCAGATCCTGGAGGACGGTCGCCTGACCGACAGCCAGGGACGGATGATCGACTTCAAGAACACCGTGATCATCATGACGACGAACCTGGGCACCCGGGACATCGCCAAGGGCGTCCAGATGGGTTTCCAGGCCGGCAACGACGTCAAGACCGGCTACGAACGGATGAAGGCCAAGGTCAACGACGAGCTGAAGCAGCACTTCCGTCCCGAGTTCCTCAACCGCGTCGACGACACCATCGTCTTCCCGCAGCTGACGCAGGACGAGATCGTCAAGATCGTCGACCTGATGATCGCCAAGTTGGAGGAGCGGCTCCGGGACAAGGACATGGGGATCGAACTCACCCCGGCCTCCAAGGTCCAGCTGGCGGCCAAGGGCTACGATCCCGTGCTCGGTGCCAGACCCCTGCGCCGCACGATCCAGCGCGACATCGAGGACCAGCTCTCGGAACGGATCCTGTACGGCGAGCTCAAGCCGGGGCAGATCATCCTCGTCGACGTGACCGGTGAGGGACCGAACGCGAAGTTCGTCTTCAGCGGGACGGTCAAGACGCCGTTGCCGGACGCCCCTCCGGTCGAGGCGGCACAGGCCGGCGACGAGGGCTGACGGCACCGGAACAGCGCTCGACGGCGGGCGGGCCCCCCGAGGGGCCCGCCCGCCGTCGAGCGCGGGCCGTCGCGCGTCGAGCGGGCCGACCCCTTCAGCTCACGGTGTTGGGACCGAAGGGCGTCAGGTCGACCACGGTCCGCCAGTTCTCCTGCGGGCCGTCCGTCTCCGCCGTGATCCCAGCGAGGAGCGCTGCGACGGTGTCGGGGGACAGCGCGCTGCCCTTCGCGATCCGGCCGCGGACGACGACCGTCGCGACATGGATCCCCTCGGCCCCGAGCTCCGCGGCCATCGCCCGTGTCAGGTTCCGCAGCGCGGCCTTCTGCACCCCGAGGCTGACCTCTCCGGGGACCGGCCGGTCCGCGGCCCCGCTCCCGACGGCCAGCACGGTCCCCGAACCCCGCTCGCGCAGCGTCGGCAGCACGGCCTGGACGGCCGTCAACAGGCTCGTCGAACCCGCGGCGAGATCCTGCAACAGCTCGTCGGCTGTCAGCTCCTCGATCCCGGCCCGGCGGCGTCGGACGACGTTGTGCACCAGGACGTCGATCCTCCCCGTGAACTCCACGAACCGTTCGAGGGCCGCCCGCAGCTGCGCGGGGTCGGAGGCGTCGATCGCCAGCCAACCCGTCCGGATCCCCTCGTCCTCCAGGGAGGCGCCCAGCTCGTCGAGGCGTTCCTGGCCACGAGCTATCAGTCCGATGTCGTACCCGTCCCGGCCGAAACGCCGCGCGACGGCTGCTCCCGTTCCCGGGCCTGCCCCTATCACGATCGCCACGGGATTGGTCATGGCCGGAGGCTAGGCTCCCCCGGGCCGTGGGGGCAACGCCGTCCGGCGCGGCGCGAGTCGCGTCCCGCGTGACATGATCTGCGGATGGTCCCCTCCGACGTGCGGAACACCTCGTGCGAGAACTTCCCCGGCCGGGAAGGAGCCTCCCGGAACCACCGCAGGGGCGCGCGGGAGCGCAACGGCGGCGCGAGGACGGCCCGCGACAGCTCCGTCCTCGTCCGGCCGGCCAGGACCACCGACGTGGCGACGATCTCGGACCTGGTAGCGGGGTACGCCGACGGCCGTATCCTGCTGGCCAAGGAGCGCGTCACGTTCTACGAGGACGTCCAGGAGTTCCTCGTCGCCCAGTCACCGGACGGCTCCGTCGCCGGTTGCGGAGCCCTCCACGTCATGTGGGAGGACCTTGCCGAGGTGAGGACCCTCGCGGTCGATCCGGCCCGGCGCGGCCAGGGCCTCGGGCACGCCCTGCTCGGGGGGCTGCTGGACAGGGCGAGGGCCCTGGGGGTCCGCCGGGTGTTCTGCCTGACCTTCGAGGTCGATTTCTTCTCGCGCCACGGTTTCGAACGGATCGAGGGCCCACCCGTCCCGCCGGAGGTCTACACCCAGATGCTGCGTTCCCTCGACGAGGGGGTCGCGGAGTTCCTCGACCTGGCGAGGGTCAAGCCGAACACCCTGGGCAACACCCGGATGCTCCGGGTCCTGTGATCCGGACGGTCGGCGGTCCCACGGCCCCCGGCCCGCCCGGGTCCGCAAACGGCCGCGCCTCAGACCGTCCTGAGGGGCTCCTGAGGGGCTCCTGAGGCCGGGCGGCGGACCGGACCTGCGTCGATATTCGGATGCGGGCCGCAGGAGCTTAGTGTCACTGTTTTCTTCCGACGGCGGTCGGCGGGCAGCCACAGCACGGTGGCCGCACGGCCGACGTGACACGGAGGAACCGAGATGTGGAACTGGGGAACCCTGGACGCGGTACGGGCAGAGGTGGACTACCGGCGCCAGCAGGTTCGTGACGATCTGGCCCCTTCGGCGGTCGGGCGGGCCTCGTCGCGGGCCGCCGGCTCCCCGGAGGAGGACGGAACCCCGCAGGACGGGCCGGGAGCCCCCCGGGGCCCCGGGCCCGGTGGCGCGGGACGCGGTGAAGCGGTGCCGGCGCCCCGTTCCGGGGCCGCCTCACGCCGTTTGATCGTGTCCTGAACCAGCAGGAGGTGAGCGGGCCGTGCCGGTGGTCGCCGGCACAACTGGCGAGCGGCGGCGACCGGCCGGCCGGCGGTGAGAGCCCGTGGCGGGGAGAGTACCGGCGCCTCCGGTGCGACGATGGTGGACGTGTCAGCGAACCGTGACGACGTGCCCTTCGTCGGGAGGTCCGGTGAACTCGCCCGTCTGAGCACCCTGGTGGAGCTGGCCCGGTCCGGTTCGTCCTCCGCCGTCCTGCTCGCGGGGGACGCCGGGGTCGGCAAGACCCGTCTGGTCCGCGAACTGGGACGCCGGACCCAGCGGCCGGATCTGCTGGTGGCCGTGGGGCACTGCGTCGACCTGGGCACCGCGGGACTGCCGTACCTGCCGTTCGTCGAGGCGCTCACGGACCTCGTGCACCGTGCCACCGGGTCGAACGCCGTGAGGACCTCCGCGGACGCCCGGAACCGGCAGGACCCCCAGAAACGGGCGGACCGGCAGGAGCCGGGAGCACCCGGATCCCCGCTCCCCGCCGGGGGGCTCGCGCCGGGCGGCCCCCTGACCGCCCCGGAGGCCCTGGAACTCGCGGCGTCCGGTACGGCCGTGGGGGCCGTGCTCGGGGAGCGACCCGTGCTGAGACAGATGGTGGGACTGCCACCCGCGGACCACGGCGTCACGGTCCCGTACCGCGACGAGACCGCGCAACGCATGGCGTTGTTCGAAGCGGTGGCGGTCCTCCTGGCGGAGACCGGACGCAGCGCCGGTCCGGTCCTGCTCGTCCTGGAGGACCTGCACTGGGCCGATTCGGAGACCCGGGACCTGCTGAGGTTCCTGCTCGCCCGCCTGGACGGCGAACGCCTGCTGATCGTGGGGACGTACCGCAGCGACGATCTGCACCGTCGTCATCCCCTGCGCCCGGTGCTGGCGGAACTCGTGCGCCTGCCCCGGGTCGAACGCCTGCGGGTCCCACCGTTCACCGAGCCGGAGCTGCGGGACTTCCTGCGGCGGATCCACGGTGCCGACCTGCCGGAACAGGTCGTGCGGGCCATCGCCGACCGTTCGGAGGGCAACGCCTACTACGCCGAGGAACTCCTTGCGGTCGGTGGAGCCCTGGACGGCCTGCCGACCGGGCTGTCCGAGGTCGTGCTCGCCCGGTTGGAACGCCTGCCCCCCCAGGTCCAGGTCCTGGTCCGGACGGCGTCCGTCGCGGGCCGGGGCGTGGACGAGGACCTGCTGCGACGGGTCTGCTCACTGCCGACGGCAGGGTTCGAGGAGGCGCTGCGCGAGGCCGTCGCCCACCATCTCCTTGTCGCCGGGGAGGGGGAGCGCCTGGAGTTCCGGCACGCCCTGCTTCAGGAAGCCGTGTACGTGGACCTGCTGCCCGGTGAACGGGTCCGTACCCACGCCCGCTACGCGCATCTGCTGGACGAGGAGCTGCGGGCGGGGAAGAGGGCGTCCGCGGCGGAACTCGTCCGGCACTGCCTGTCAGCGCACGACCTGCCGGGAGCCGCACGGGCCGGCGTCATCGCGGGGGACGAGGCCGTGCGCAGCCTCGCGCCGTCCCAGGCCCTGAAGCACTACGAACAGGCCCTTCAGCTGTGGGAGGCCATCGGGCCCGAGCACCGGCCCGCCGGGACCGATCTGGTCGACCTCACGCTGCGGGCGGCCGACGCCGCAGGGGCGGCCGGAGAACCGCAGCGCGCCGTCGCCCTGGGCCGCCAGGCCCTGCGGTGGGCCGAACAGGATCCCCGCGGGGACCGGGACCCCGAGCCCCGGGCCCGTGCCGCCTGCCGTCTGGCCCACCACCTCTACGGGACCGGGCAGATGGACGAGGCGCTCGATCAGGCCCGCCGTGCCCAGCGGTTCCTGGCGGACAGGGAGCATTCGGCCGTGCGCCTGTGGGCCGTTGCGATCGAGGCGAGGATCGCGACCTGCGAGTACAGGACCGAGGCATCGACCGAACTGATCGTTCCGGCCCTGGCCCGGGCCAGGCAGGCCGGGCTGAAGGACGTCGAGGCGGACCTGCTCATCAGCAGGACCCTTCTGGAGCAACCGACGGACTCCCGGACCCGCGAGGCCGAGCCCCTCGAGGAGGTCCGCCGGCAGGCGATCGAGTCCGGGCAGCCGGGGGCCGCGCTCAGGGCAGCGGCCAACCTCGCCAGGACCACCGCCATGATGGGCAGGACGGAGCAGGCCCGTCGGGTGATCGACGAAGGGCTCGCGCAGGCCCGCAGGGCCGGCCTGGAATCCAGCCTGTACGCCTTCGAACTGTGCGAGCTGCGCCTGCTGCTCCTGATCCTCGCCGGTGAATGGGACGAGGCGGAGCTGACCGCCCGATCCGCCCGCGGCTCCCTGCCGGAGCTCCAGTGGCAGCGTTGGCAGATCCTGCTCCTGGGGGTCCGGGCCGCCCGGGACCCCCGGTCCTGCCTCTCCTCGGACGACGGCGCCGTCCGCTGGAAGGACCGCCGGCCTTTCCAGTCGTACTCCGTGCACCTGCCCCGCGCCGAGGCGCTGCTGTGGACCGGCCGCCGCCGGGAGGCCGTCGAGCTGCTCGACGAGGGGATCCGGGAACATCTCGACGCGCGCGCCCTGCCGCATCCCATCGGGTTGCACCTGGCGGCAACGGCGCTCGGGGCCAGGGCCGACCTGGTCGAGGACCGGGACTGCCAGGACCCGGCCGGGATCCGGTCGGAAGCCTCCGGCCTGCTGGAGCTGGCGCGGCAGTCCGGGGACTGCCCGCCGGAGTACAACGACCTGGGGCCCGATCTGGGGGGCTGGACCGCGAGGGCGCGGGCGGAGGCCTCCCGCCTGCAGGGCCAGGACGACCCGGCCCTGTGGGAGACCGCGGTGGATGCCTTCCCCCGGACCCGGTACGAGCAGGCCAGGTGCCGCCGGCGGTGGGCCTCGGCCCTCCTGGCGGCGGGGAACCGGCGCCAGGCCGCGGAACAGGCCGTCCTGGCCCGGCAGGTCGCCGTGGACCTCGGGGCCCGCCCGCTGCGGGACGCCCTGGACGCGCTGGCCCGCCGGCACCGCCTCCCGCTGGGGGAGCGGGGCGCTCCCCCGGCGGTCCTGACCCCCCGCGAGATCGACGTGATGCGGCTGGTGGCCAGGGGCCTGACCAACCGGCAGATCGGTGCGCAGCTGTTCATCAGCGAGAAGACCGTCAGCGTCCACGTCTCGAACGTCCTGGGCAAACTGGACGCCACGGGCCGGACCCAGGCCGTGGACCTCGCGCGCCGCAGGGGCCTGATCCCGGAGGTGTGAAGGGACCCGCGGCAAGGGCCCGTGCCCGGTCCCGACCGGCCCGATCGTGGTCCCTGGCCGGAGCCCTATGCAGCTCCTATGCGTTTTCTATGAGCCTTCTATGCGCCTTCCTTCCACTGTTGAGCACCCGATCCATAGAGTGTTGATGGAATCGTTCTCCATGGAGCCGCTCGACGGTGCGTCCCCGGACCCGGACCGACTTCCTCGCTGGTTGTCGGACGGCGAGTCCTACGGGGTCGAGTTCAAGAGCGAAGAGCGTGGCCGGTTCAACGATCGCGATCTGGTCGAGGCCGTCGTGCGCCTGGCCAACGGTACGGGCGGCGTCCTGCTCATCGGGGTGGAGGACGACGGGAGGGTGACCGGGGCGAGGGCCCGTCACGAGGGTGGGCAGATCGACGTCCTCCGGGTCCAAGCGTTGATCGCCAACCAGACCCAGCCACCGATCTCGACGACCGTCACAGTTGTCGAACAAGGTGACATGCCGGTCCTCGTGGTACAGGTCCCAGACAGCCCACGCGTCGTCGGTACCACGCGGGGAACATATGCCAGGCGTGCGATCGGTGCCGATGGCCGACCGACCTGCCTGCCGTAGCACGCACACGAGATGCTTGCGCACGAAGTCGACCGCGGCGCTGTCGACCGGGCGCGGCTGCCGGTGAACAGCGCCGCCTCGGAAGATCTCGACCCTCTGGAGTCCGAGAGGCTGCGCAGGCTCGTCAGTACCGCTCCCGACGGGGCGGACCGTGTTCTGGCCACCCTGTCCGACCAGGAACTCCTGAGCGCCCTGGGCCTGACGGAAGCCGACGGCCGAACCACCGCCGGCGCCCTCCTGCTGCTCGGACGAGAGCAGTCGCTGGCCCGCTTCCTGCCGGCCCACGAGGCCGCCTTCCAGGTGCTGCGCGGTCTCGAGGTCGAGACGAACGAGTTCTTCCGGGGTCCCCTGCTGAGACTCTCCGAAGAGCTCTTCTCCCGGTTCCGGGCCCGGAACCGGGAGGAGGAGCTCGACTTCGGCCTGCTGCGCGTTCCCGTCGCGGCCTTCTCGTGGACGGCTTTCCGGGAGGCCATCGCCAACGCGCTGATCCACCGTGACTACACCCGTCCGGGCACCGTCCACGTCCAGTGGAACGAGCACCAACTGGAGATCGCGAGTCCAGGCGGCTTCCCGAGCGGCATCAGACTGGACAACCTCCTGGTCGCGCCACCGCATCCTCGTAGCCCATTGCTCGCGGACGCCTTCAGGAGAGCCGGACTCGTCGAGAGAACCGGCCGAGGCATCAACCGTATGTTCGCCGAACAGCTGCGCGTGGGCCGCGAAGCGCCCGACTACGGCCGCAGCTCTGCCGACCACGTGGTCGCGGTACTCCCGGGAGGTCCGGCCGACCTGGCCATGACGCGTTGGGTACTGGAACAGGAACAGCGGACCGGGAAGCCGATCGGCCTGTCCGACCTGCAGGTGCTCGCGGAGCTGTCCCGTGAACGTCGTGCCAAGACCACCCAGCTCGCGAAGGTGATGCAGCGCGGCGAGGCGGAGTCACGTCACCTTCTGACGCGGATGGTCGAGCGAGGTCGGGTCGAGGCGCGCGGCGAAGGAAGGGGACGCAGCTGGCACCTGTCCGCAGCGGCCCATCGAGCGCTGGAGACACCGGCCGGATACGTCCGGGTGCGAGGGTTCGAACCTCTCCAGCAGGAGCAGATGATCCTCCAGTATGTCGAAGCGCACGGGCAGATCACACGGGCCCAAGCGGTGGAACTCTGTTCCATCACCTCGCAGCAGGCGAGCCGGTTGCTTCGCAGGCTGGCCTCCGAGGGCAGACCCACCAAACACGGTGAACGCCGCTGGAGCACCTACAGGCGCCCGGACCGTCCCTGAAACGCCGGTCCGCCCCCGATCCGCCGGCGCCAGGCGTGCCGTCCAGCTGGTCAGACGCGGGCCGGCCACTGCCGGGCCGCGACGACGAGCCCGGCCAGGATCGTCCGTTGCGGATCGGCCGCCGTGCGGAAGGGACGGGGGACCAGCTGGGAGAGGACCGGACCGGCCGCCGGCAGCCTCGCGCCACCGCCGATCAGCAGCAGACCCTTGACGTCCGGGGGCGCCATCCCGCGTCCCACCAGGAGCTCCCGTGTCGCGACGGCGGCACGGTGCAGCAGGGGGGCGACGGCGGCCACGAGCTGGTCGCGGCTGAGATCCAACCGGATCTGGTCGGGTTGCAGGAGGAACGAGCCGTTCCCCGTCGCCACGGCCTGGTGCTTGAGCTCCCTGGCCGCCGTCTGGAAGTTCCGCAGGGCGGGCCGGGTCCTGTCGCGCCGTCCCGGCAGGTGCGCCGGGCGGGCGAGCGAGGAGAGCGGGTTCCCCCCGCGGAAGGCCAGCTCCTGCATGATCACATGGTCGAGTTCGATGCCGCCGCACTCGGGCAGTTCCACCCCGGTGAGCACGTGGTGCCTGCCCGGCCCGTCCGGCCAGCCCGCGCCGTGGTCGCACATGACGAGGTGCGCCTGGTAGGCGCCTGCCCCGAAGTCGCAGACGATCACGATGTCGCCGTGCGCGAACCGGTGCGGACCCACGAGACCGTCGAGGGCCGCGACGGGTTCGAGGACGACCCGGACGGCCTCCAGCCCCGCGACCTGGGCGGCCTTGCGCATCGCCGAAGGGCGCGGGTCCTCGGCCTCGCCGCTGCCGGGCACGGACAGGACGGCCTGGGTGACCCGGTGCCCGCAGAGCTGCTCGGCCTGATCCCGCACGCCCGCCAGCAGCGCGGCGACCGTCTCGTGCCCCGAGTGGAGGTTGCCGGCGAGACTCGCGGGCAACCCGGCTGCGAGCAGCTGCTTGACCCTGTCCCGGTACCGGGTGGGGTAGAGCATCCCGATCTGTTCGGCAGCGTTGCCCACCACGAGCCGTCGGTCCTCCACGGCCACGGCGGCCGGCCAGTCCTGCGAGGTCCCGGCCACGGGGTCCAGGACGGTGAATTCGGCCTCCGCCGTGATCAGTTGCGCTCGGCAGCTCTCCGTCCCGAGGTCGACGGCCAGCACCGCCGACGCTTCGGAGTCCATCCAGCCTCCCTCGAGCTCCCGGTCCGATGGGGCGGTGGGCCCGACGGGCCGCTCACCTCGCGCCGCTCCTGGTCCGTCAGCGCCGCGCGTGGCCGTTACGCCCGTCGCATCGGCGTACGACGGCCCTGCTTGAGGGCATCGACAGGCGAACGGGCGGCCTTGAGACCGCGGAGCGGGGGGACCGGACGGCCCCGGCCGTCGGCCCAGCCTCGCGGACCTCACCGCGGCAGGGCGAAGCGGTCCCCGGGCAGGGGGTCGACGAGGCCGTCCTCCACGAGACCGGCCAGGCACCGGTCGCGCTGCGCCGGGTCCTTGAGCATGCCGTCCGGCACTGCCTCGCGCAGGGCGGCCAGGTCCACCGGTTCGCGGGTCGCCCGCAGTTCCGCCATGATCATTCCTCGGACCCTGCGGTCAGTGCCCAGCCAGGGCTGGGCACTGCGGGCGAGGGCCGGCCGGGACGGGGACCCGGCGGCCAACCAGGCGCAGTGCCCGCGCAGCGGGCACCGTCCGCACGAGGGGGACCTCGCCGTGCAGACGACGGCGCCGAGCTCCATCACCGCGGCGGACCACGCGACGGCCCTGTCGGCCCGTGACGGCAGGAGCCGCTCCGCCAGCCGCAGCTCCGCAACGCTCAGCGAGGCGGCGGGCTGCGCCGCGCCCGTGACGGCCCGTGCCAGCACCCGGCGGACGTTGACGTCGACCACAGCCTGCCTGCTGCCGAAGGCGAAGGCCGCCACGGCCGCGGCGGTGTACGTGCCGATCCCGGGCAGGGCCCGCAAATCCTCGGGGCCGCCGGGCACCCTCCCGCCGTGGTGCTCGACGATCGCGCAGGCCGCACCGTGCAGGCGCAGCGCCCTGCGCGGGTAGCCCAGGCGGCCCCAGGCGCGGATGGCCTCGGACACCGGTTCCGCGGCAAGGGACAGGGGATCGGGCCAGCGTTCGATCCATTCCCGCCAGACGGGCAGGACCCTGGCGACCGGGGTCTGCTGGAGCATGACCTCGCTGACCAGGACCCCCCACGGAGTGCGGTCCCTGGCACGCCATGGCAGATCCCTGGCATTGCCGGCGAACCACTCCAGGACGACGTCGTCGGGCAGGCTCTCACACGTAGCGTTCGAGGATGCTGGACTCGGCAAGTCGGCTCAGGCCCTCCCGTACCGCTCTGGCGCGCTGCTCCCCGACACCGTCGACGGTCATGAGGTCGTCGAGATTCGCCGCCAGGAGCTTCTGCAGGTCGCTGAAGTGATCCACGAGCCGTTCGATGATGGCTCCCGGCAGGCGGGGAACCTTGCTGAGCAAACGGTACCCGCGGGGGCTGACCGCGGCATCCAGGGCATCACCCGAGGTGTTGAAACCCAGGACCCTTGCCATGGCGGACAGGTCGACCAGCTCCGCGGCGGTGAGCTCCGCCAGATCGGTGAGAACGTCGACCATGGTCCGCTGATGCCGCGCGCAGCCGAGGTAGTCCCGGATGACCAGCTCGCGGTCGGGGCTCACGCCGCCGATGAGCTCGTCGAGCTGCAGGGACAGCAGCCGACCGTCGGTGCCCAGCTCGACGACGTAGTGGGCGATCTCCTCGGAGATCCGGCGCACCATCTCCAGCCGCTGCACGACGATCGACACGTCCCGGACGGTGACGAGATCCTCGATCTCCAGGGCCGAGAGGGTGCCGGTGACCTCGTCCAGACGGGCCTTGTACCGCTCCAGGGTGGCCAGGGCCTGATTGGCCTTGGCGAGGATCGCGTCGGACCCCTCCAGCACGTACCGGCGGCCTCCGACGTACAGGGCGACGATGCGCATGGACTGGCTGACGGAGACCACGGGGAACCCCGTCTGCTTGGCGACCCGCTCAGCGGTGCGGTGACGGGTCCCGGACTCGCTCGTCTCGATGGAGGGATCCGGGACCAGCTGGACCGCGGCGCGCAGCAGCTTCGTGACCTCCTTGTCGGTCACGATCGCGCCGTCCATCTTGGCCAGCTCGCGCAGGCGGGTCGCGGAGAAGTCGACGTCCAGCTCGAACCCGCCGGTGCAGACCTCGTCGACGACGCGGTCGTGCCCCAGCACGATCAGCGCGCCGGTCCTCCCTCGCAGGATCCTCTCCAACCCGTCGCGCAGCTCGGTCCCCGGCGCGACGGCAGCGAGGGTGGCGCGCAGCAGTTCCTCCCGGGAACGCTCAGGTGCCACGAAACCCCCTGGACGGATCTGTGTCTCGTACCGGCTCTGTGCTTCGGCCCGGTCATCTGTCCCGGACCGATCGTGTACTGCGGGTCGGCCGTCTGTCTCGGACGTTGTCCCGATCAGGGACAAGTCTACTGAGGTCTCCCCCCGCACGGCCTGCTGGCCCAGCAACGAGTGATGGCGCCGGCGCGCACCGTGAGAATCGGCGAGTGTCCCGGGGGACCGGGAGCGGGGGGACCTCACCCCGTCCGCCCGCCCAACGCCCGGTCCAGGGCCCGGTGGACGTCGGTCACCTCGTGGATCCGCATCCCGCCGCCCCCGTTCGCGAGCCCATCGGACGGCCGACCCTCGCTACCGTCGGGAACGGCGGGGCCCGCCCCGACGGGGAGGGCGTCCAGCGCTCCCGCGGGGATCTGGTCCAGGGTCCCCGCGGGGACGATGGCCGTGCGGAACCCGAGCCGGGCAGCCTCCGTCAGCCGGCGGACCACCCCCGACACGGGCCGGACCTCCCCGGCGAGCCCGACCTCCCCCACGGCGACCGTCCCGGGGGCGAGGGCACGGTCCAGGCCGGCCCCGGCGACGGCGAGGGCCACGGCGAGATCGGCGGCGGGCTCGGCGAGCCTGACCCCTCCCACCGTGGCGACGTAGGTGTCCTTGGCCGACAGCCGCAGACCCGCCCTGCGTTCGAGCACCGCCAGGATCATGGCGACCCTGCTGGAGCCCAGTCCGGAGGTCGCCCGGCGGGGATTGGTCAGGGCCGTTGGCGCCACGAGGGCCTGGACCTCTGTGACCAGGGGACGTCGTCCCTCGAGGGCGACCGTCAGGCAGGTGCCGGGCACGGGCTCGGTGTGCCGGGTGAGGAAGAGTCCGCTGGGATCGGCCAGCCCCCGGATCCCGGTGTCGGTCAGATCGAAACACCCGACCTCGTCGGTGGGCCCGTAGCGGTTCTTCACCGAGCGCAGCAGCCGCAGGCGGGAGTGCCGGTCCCCCTCGAACTGGCAGACGACGTCGACCAGGTGCTCCAGCACCCGGGGACCGGCGATGCCACCGTCCTTCGTGACGTGGCCGACGAGCAGGGTCGCCATCCCGCGGGCCTTGGCCGCGCGGATGAGGCAGGCCGTCACCTCACGCACCTGGCCGACGTTCCCCGCGGCGCCCTCGACGCAGTCGCTCGCGACGGTCTGCACGGAGTCCACGATGAGCAGATCGGGTTCCTGGTCCTCGACATGCCCCAGGATCGTGGCCAGGTCGGTCTGGGCCGTGAGGAGGAGCCCGGGGTGCAGCGAGCCGATCCGTTCGGCACGCAGCCTCACCTGGGCCGCGGACTCCTCACCCGTGATGTACAGGACGGTCCGTCCGCCGTGGGCCGCCCGGGCGGCGACGTCCAGCAGGAGGGTCGACTTGCCGGCGCCGGGTTCCCCCGCGACGAGGACGACGGCCCCGCTGACGATCCCGCCCCCCAGGACCCGGTCGAACTCGCCGACCCCCGTGGGCCACGTCGTCGCAGCCCGCGCGTCCACCTGGGCGATGGGACGGGCCGGGTCCCCGACGGCTCTCGCCCGGGTGACCGGTGCCGGGGCTCCCCCGACCTCCGCCACCGTGCCCCACGCCTGGCACTCCCCGCAGCGGCCCACCCAGCGGGGCGCCGTCCACCCGCACTCGGTGCAACGGAAGCCCTGGCGCTGGGCGCGGGTGGAGGAACCGGAGGTCCTCCTGGTCGGCGTGCTCACGCCTCGACACTAGGGCGTGGTGGGGACCTTCCGGGAAGCCGTTCACGGAAAGTAGTCAGGAAGTCAGGATTTCCGAGAAAAGAAAGGAGTGCCGCCGTCCCGGTCGGCGGGGTGCCTGCCCGGGACGCCCTCCTGCCGGACCCGGAGGATCCCCCGGCAGCAGCCGGCCAGTTCCGCGTACGCCGCCGGACCCATGAGCTCGGTCAGCTCCGCCCGCAGCGACTCGACGACGGGCTCGGCACCGTCATGGGCCAGTGGATGGCCCGTGCAGTACCAGTCCAGGTCGTGACCGCCGGGTCCCCAGCCCCTGCGGTCGTACTCGGCGATGGTGACCTCCAGGTACTCGCTTCCGTCCGGCCGTTCGACGGTGCGGTAGGTCCGTCGCAGGGGCAGTTGCCAGCAGACGTCGGGTTTGCGGCTCAGGGGCTCGACCCCCTCGTGCAGGGCGAGCAGGTGCAGGGCACAGCCTGTCCCGGCCGGCCAGCCCGGGCGGTTGAGGAAGATGCAGGCGCCGTCGACCAGGCGGGTCTTGCGCGACCCCTCCTCGTCCCTCTCGGTCCAGCCCCCGGTGCGGGCCCTGGGGCGCAGCTGCCACTGCTCGGACGTCAGCCTGCGCACGGCGGTCCCGACCCGGCGCAGGTCGTTCCGGTCACAGAAGTGAGCACCCAGGGTGCAGCAGCCGTCGTCGGGGCGGTCCGCGTGGATCCCGGGGCAGCCGTCGGCGAACAGGCACCGCCATGAGGACGTCAGCCAGGTCAGGTCGCAGCGGAAGACCTGGCCGGGGGCCTGCCCCTGTGCGGTGTCCGGATCGGGGAACTCCGCCCACAGCCGGGTGGTGTCCAGCGGGGCCTCCCGCGGCGTCGTCGGCATGCGCTCAGGGTACGAGACAGGGTGTCCCGTGTCCGTACTCGTTGAGTGACCGTGTGTTGCTGCATGAACACGGATTTGTCCTGGATGCCGGATGCGACGGAGCATGTACGGATGCGCGGTGCCGTTCCTCCTCCCGGCGGGTCCGCGGAATGCCCCGAACCTCCGGTCCCGTCGCGCGACGTGGAGTAGCTTCGCTGCATTCGCCGCCACCTCCCCGTGGCCCACCCGCCGCGGGATCCGCCCTTCGCCGACCGGAGACGATCGAGGTCCGTTCTTGGCAGACCATCTGAACCAGATCAATCGGGTGTGGACCGCTCTGGCCAGGCGGGCCGAACGCGTGCTGGACGACGACCGGCTGCACGCGGCCTTCGTCGAGGCCGACTACTTCTCCGCGGCCTGCGGCAAGGAGTCCGGTGTGGTCTTCGGCCGTCGGGGGGCCGGCAAGACCCACACCCTGCTGGAGATGGCGCGCAGGGTGCGGTGCGACGGCGGGATCCCCGTCTTCGTCGACATGCGGTCCCTGGGGTCCAACGCGGGGATCTACGACAATCCCCAGACCCCCTTCGCCTCCCGGGCCGGCCGTCTCCTGGTCGATCTCGTCGAGACGGTCCACGAGAACCTGTTCCAGGCGGCCCTGACCGAGGGGGCCCACGGGCTGTCGGACAACCTGCACCAGCTCGGACCCGCCCTGGACCTGCTGGGGGAGGCCGCGACCCAGATAAGGGTCACCGGGACCCTCACGGTCAACCGGGGGTCGACGGCCAAGGTCGGGTCGACGACGTCCCGCAAGGCGGCGGCACGCCTGGCCCGGCGCGGCCTGCGGGCGGACGTGGAGGCCTCCTCGGGACGGCAGGCGGAGACCGGCGTCTCCGTCGAGGTCACCAGGCAGGGCACCGAGGACTTCTACCTCCACATGGGGGAGCTCGAACGCGCCGTCCGGAAGGTCTGCGCCGCGCTGGGGGGCAGGGAGCTGTGGCTCCTGCTGGACGAGTGGTCCGAGGGCGTGCCACTGGAACTGCAACCGGTCCTGGCCGACCTGCTGCGCCGCAGCTTCCTGCGCTCCAGCCGCGTCACGGTCAAGGTGATGGCGATCGAACACCGTTCGATCTTCCGCAAGAGGACCGGGACCGGCGGGTACGTCGGCCTGGAGCTGGGGGCCGACACGGCCGAGACCGTCGTGCTGGACGCCTCGCTGACGATCGGGGACGACGCCGGACGGGCCTGCGAGTTCCTGCGCAGGATGCTGGGGGAGCACTTCCTGCAGGTGGCCAACGAGCTGGGACAGGACCGTGCCGGGACGACCCCGTCCCAGGTGATCGCCGCATCCTTCCAGCCGAACGCGTTCGACACCCTCGTGCTCGCCTCGGAGGGCAATCCCCGGGACGCCATGAACCTCGTGTCGAAGGCCGCGCGGTCCGCGAGGGACGGCACCATGTCCGAGCGGGACGTGCTGCTGGCCGCGAGGGACTACTTCTGGAACACCAAGCACAAGAACATCGAGGGGGAGCGCGCGACCGAGAACCTCTTCCGCCGGCTCATCACGCGGTCACTGGAACGGCGGCGGCGCACCTTCCTCGTGGACCGCCTCGACGAGCAGCGGGGGCTGTACAACCGGCTGTACGACCAGCGACTGATCCACCTGATCCGCTCCGGGATCCGGATCACGGCGGGCAGCGGGGCGTACGACGGCTACGCCGTGGACTTCGGCTCCTACGCCGACCGGGTCCTGGCGGGGACCCTGCGGTGGACCAACGACGGGTGGGCCAACCCGCGCTCGTTCTTCGTCGACGAGCTGGACCCCGACTGGCGGGACGGGGTCATCGGCCGCCGGATTAGCCTGGGGGTATGAGGGCAGGTGACGGAGGGGCCGGGCGAAACGGTCCTCCCGCCTCCGGTGGACCTGCGCGACCCGTCACGGTGTCCACATCGTCCGCCTATCCCCTGAGCTGTCCGGACGCCTTCGCCCTCGCGGGCCGGCTCGGGTTCGACGGTGTCGAGGTGATGGTCTGGCGGGACGCCGTCAGCCAGGACGGCACGGCCCTCGCAGCGCTCTCCCGCTACCACGAGGTGCCCGTGCTGTCGGTCCACGCACCCACCCTCCTGCTCACCCGGGGGGTCTGGGACGGAGGCCCGGCGCACAAGCTGCGACGCTCCTGCGAGCTGGCCGTGGGGCTGGGGGCCGGGGTCGTCGTGGCGCACCCGCCGTTCCGGTGGGAGCAGCGCCATGCCGAGGTGTTCACGGAGACGGTCCTGGAACTCGAACGCGAGCACTCGGTGATCATCGCTGTCGAGAACATGTTCCCCTGGAGGGTCGGCCGGTACCGGGCCCGGGCGTACCTGCCCCACTGGGACCCGATCGGGCAGGACTGGCCGCACGTCACCCTCGACCTGTCCCACGCGGCGACCGCCGGCCAGGACGGCCTGGCGCTGGCCAGGGGGCTCGGCGACCGCCTTGCCCACCTTCACCTGGGGGACGGGCGCGGGACCAGCAGGGACGAGCACCTCGTGCCCGGGGACGGTCTGCAACCCTGCGACGGCGTCCTGCGCCTGCTGGCTGCCCGGAACTGGGAGGGCAGGGTCGTCGTCGAGGTGAACACCCGCCGGATGGGCCCGGTCCGGCGCGAGAGGGCGCTGGCCCGTTCCCTCGCCTTCGCCCGCTGGCACCTGTCCGAGCCGCCGAACGGCCCGGGGGGGTCCGGGTGACCGGGCAACCACCGGTTCCCCGGCGCAGGGGACGACGGCCCGCCGGTTCGGACACCCGGGGCGCCATCCTCGCTGCGGCGCGGGCGGAGTTCGCCGAACGGGGGTTCGACGGGACCTCCGTGCGGGGCATGGCCCGCCGCGCCGGGGTGGACGCACGCCTGGTGCACCACTACTTCGACGGCAAGGACGACATCTTCCTCGCCGCCATGGAGATCCCCGTCCGCCTGACGGACCTCGCCGAGAGCCTGACCGCCGGGCCGAGGGAGGAACTGGGGGAACGGCTCGTCCGGTTCTTCCTGGGGGTGTGGGACACCCCCGAGGGCAGGATGAGGATCACCGGACTCATGCGCTCGGCCCTGACCCACGAGAGGGCGGCGAAAATGCTGCGGGAGTTCCTCTCCCGGGCGATCTTCAGCAGGGTCGCGGCAGAGGTCCGGTCCGACGATCCCGGCCTCAGGGCCGACCTGGCGGCCTCCCAGATGGCGGGCCTGGTGATGCTGCGGTACGTGCTGCGGATCGAGCCACTGGCGAGCACGGCCGCCGAGGACCTCGTCGGCCATCTGGCGCCGACCCTGCAGCGGTACCTCGTCGGCTGAACCGGTGGGGCCCCTTGCCCCGGGAGAACCGCCGGCGCTATTTTCGTCACATGATGAATACTGTGACGGGAGGGGACCGGCGAACGTGGGAAACGCACGGAACGTGAGGAACGCGCAGAAGGCGGGACACGCCCCGGACCAGGGCCAGGCCGACCGGGACAGCCGGACCGACCGAGCCGGCGGGGCCGCGATCCGCGTCCAGGACCTGCGGGTGGTCCGCGGCGGGCGCGTCGTGATCCCCGGGCTGAGCCTGGACGTGCCCACGGGCCAGGTCGTGGGACTGCTGGGCCCCAGCGGCTGCGGGAAGACGACCCTCCTGCGCAGCATCGTCGGGGTGCAGATCGTGGCCTCGGGGACGATCCAGGTCCTCGGGCAGGAGGCCGGCAGCCCGGGCCTGCGGGACCGGGTCGCCTACGTGACGCAGGCCGCGAGCGTCTACCCCGATCTGACGGTCGACGAGAACCTCGGGTACTTCGCCTCCGTCCTCGGCATCGAGCGCCGGCAGGTGCCGGGCGCCGTCCGGAAGGCGCTCGCGGCGGTCGATCTGGCCGACCGCGGGCAGGACCGGGTGGGGCGGCTCTCCGGAGGGCAGCTGTCCCGGGTCTCCCTTGCCGTCGCCCTGCTGGGATCGCCCCGGGTGCTCGTCCTCGACGAGCCGACGGTCGGCCTGGACCCCGTCCTGCGCCGTGACCTGTGGGACCTGTTCCACCGTCTGGCGGCAGCCGGGGCGACCCTGCTGGTCAGCAGCCACGTCATGGACGAGGCGGGACGGTGCGACCGGCTGCTGCTCATGCGCGAGGGCGGCCTCCTGGCTGACGACACCCTCGGAGGGATCCTCGCCGCGACCGGGTGCTCCGACATCGAGAGCGCCTTCCTGCACCTCGTGGACACCGCGGCAGCGGCCCCGCGGCCCGGCACCGGGGAGGAGACCCGATGAACGCGCACCTGACCTGGGCCACCTCGGCCCGTGTGCTGCGCCAGATCCGGCACGACCGCAGGACCCTCGCGCTCCTGCTCGTCGTGCCCTGCCTCCTGCTCGGCCTCGCGGCCTGGGTGTTCGATCAGACCCCCATCTTCGACACCGTCGGGGGACCCCTCCTGGGGATCTTTCCCTTCGTGATCATGTTTCTGCTGACGAGCATCGTGACCCTGCGCGAGCGTCAGACCGGGACCATGGAACGGCTGTTCACGATGCCGTTGGGCAAGGGTGACTTCGTCGCGGGCTACGCCCTGGCCTTCGGCCTGCTGGCCACGATCCAGGCCGCGATCGCGTCACTGTTCGCGGTCTGGGTCCTGGACCTGAGCATCGCCGGACCGGTCTGGATGCTCATCGTGGTGGCGGTCGTCGACGCCGTCCTCGGGTCGGTGTTCGGGCTGTTCCTCAGCGCCTTCGCGGCAACGGAGTTCCAGGCGGTCCAGTTCATGCCGGCCTTCGTGCTCCCGCAGTTCTTCCTGTGCGGCCTGTTCGTCGAGCGTTCCGACCTGCCGCGGGCGCTGGAGCTGCTGTCCGACGTGCTGCCCCTGTCCTACGCCGTGGACGCGATGAAGGAGATCGTCTCCCGGACGGATCCGGGAACGGACGTCGCCGGGGACCTGTTGATCATCCTGGTCTTCGTCGTCGCCTCGATCGCTGCGGGAGCAGCGACCCTCCGGCGCAGGACGGCCTGAAGCACGCTCCGCGGGTTCCGTCGCGGCGCCGTGCGCCGTCCGGTCGGGGCCGACGTCAGGGATTGGGGGAGGCCTCACGGGTGCGGGGGACCGGCGGGAGCGGTAACCTCCCCGCCGGCCTCGGTCTCTCCCCGCCGGCCTCCACCGCCTCCTCGACGGACACCCGGTCCCGTCCCGTCTCCTTGGCGTGGTAGAGGGCCCGGTCGGCGGCGGCCAGCAGCGAGTCGGGTGAGTTGCCCGGTCCCGGCCTGCCGACGCAGATCCCCAGGCTGACGGTGAGCAGGGGGGAGACCTGCGAGCCCTCGTGGGGGATCCGGGTCTCGCGCAGCAGGCGACGGACGCGGTTGGCCACGACCATCGCGCCGGGCAGCTCGGTCCCGGGCAGCAGGACGACGAACTCCTCGCCACCGTAGCGGGCCGCGAGGTCGTCCGGTCCGGTGACGGCCCTTTCGAGGCACTCCGCGACGGCCCGGAGGGACTCGTCCCCCTGCAGGTGACCGTAGAGGTCGTTGTAGGCCTTGAAATGGTCGACGTCCAGAATGATCACCGCGAGGGGCTCGCCGTGCCGCTCCAGCTGCGGCCACAGCTCCTCCAACCGCTCGTCCAGCGCCGACCGGTTCGCGATGCGGGTGAGCCCGTCCAGGTGGACCATCCGGCGCAGCTCCGCGTTGGCCATCTGGAGCTTCGCCTGGGCCTCCCTGCGGATGGTCACCTCGCGGCGCAGCTCCCGGGTCCGCTGCCCGATGAGCTGCTCGAGCTCCTCGGCGTGCCTGCTGAGCTGGTCCGCCCTGGCGATGCTCTCCAGTGCCCGGCTCAGGTCCATCCGCAGGACCTCACCGGTGTGGCGCTGCGGCACGGTCTGTTCGAACAGCACGTAACCGAACTCCTGGGCGGCCACCGAGAGGGTCTGCATCATGTAGGTGCCGTACTCCAGCTCAGGTCGCAGGGAGGCCGGCAACAACTCGTCGGCCGAGAACAGCTCGGTCGTGGGGTCCTCGTCCGGTCTCCACCCCCGGTAGGCCAGGGCGACCTGACCGACGGGGACCTCGTCGGCCGCGGCCCCGGGCTCGTACAGCACCACGAAACAGCGTCCGATCCCCATCCTGGGCAGGTTGACGGCCAGCTCCCGCATGACCTCCTGCACCGTCCGGCAGTTCATGAGGGCGCGGTTCATGGCGAGGACGTTGTCGAGAGCGGCCAGTTCCGCCTTGGCGCGCTGCATCTCCGGGCTGTCCGCCCCGTCCGGGGGGAGGTCCTCCACGTGCTGGCTGGACCTGCGGATCACCAGGTGGGAGGGCAGCCGGACCTCCGAGGGGACGGGACGGTCCTCGAACTGTTCGATCAGTATCCGGGCGCACTCCGCGCCCTGCCCGACGAGATCCTGGTCCACCGTCGTCAGCGGTGGGATGGACTGGTGCGCGACCTCGCCGTTGTCGTACCCGGTGACGATCAGGTCCTCGGGCACCCTCAAGCCGTGGTCGATGACGGCGTCAAGGACCCCCAGCGCGGAGATGTCGTTCAACGCGACGATCGCGTCGAGGTGGCCGCACCGGCGCAGGAGGGACACGGTGTTCCGGTAGGCGGGGTCCCTGTCGAACAATCCCTCGATCACGAGACTCTCGTCCAGGTGCAGATCGTGCTCGGCGAGCGTCTGCCGTACGACGGACTCCCGTTCGACCGAATGGGGGTGATGAGGAACCCCCCTGACGAGGGCCAACCGACGGACGTGCTGGTCACGCAGGAGATGCAGCATGAGGTCCCGCATCCCCGGCGCGCCCTCGCTGGTGACCAGGGGACCGCGGGTGAGCCAGCAGGCCAGGCCGACCACGGGGATCGACGCCTCCCGCTCGATCAGGTCCTTGATCTGCAAGTGGGCCTGCTCCCCGCTCATCGTGGTCACGATCAGTCCGCGCACCTTGCGCGAGCGGATGAGTCGGGTCAGGGACTGCGGGGCCCCCTCGGCGAAGGGGTCGCTCACGTGGACCAGCAGCGGGATCCTCTTCTCCTGCAGGACCTGACGGATCCCGGCGACCACCTGGTTCTGGTAGCTGTACACCCGGTCGATCACCAGCATGACCGGTGCTCGCCTCAGAGGCATCGTGTCCAACCACCTCTGCTCGTCAGATCGAGTCCACCGGCGCGTCCTGATCTCCATCGGCCGCGGGGGGTCCGGACTTGACGGAGCGGACCGGGCGGGGTCCGGACCGTTACCCGGAGGTCAGCGGCGACGGAACGCCAGCCGGACGAAGGTGTAGTCCAGGCCCGTGCGCCGCCAGTGGACCGGGCGCTGCGCGTGCTCCGGCCGGAACTCGCCGATCAGGTCCAGCCCCCTGGACCCGGCGAGGGCCACGAACTCGCGGATCGTGTCGGGGGAGAAGATCATGACCGGCCGGCCGTACATGACGATCCCCGTGGTGTCCGGCGGATCGGCGTCGTAGTCGGTGGACACCACCAGCACGCCACCGGGACGCAGCACCCGGGCGGCCTGCTCCAGGAAAGCCTCCTGGGGCACCCCGTGCTCGATCACGCTCATGCACGTGACGGCGTCGAAACGGTCGTCGGGGAAGTCCATCGCCGCGATGTCCCCGTACCGGAAGAGGACGCCGTCCCTGCGGACCTCGCGGTCGAACTCCAGGTTGTTCCCCACGAGATCGCTCAGACCGTACAGGCGCAACCACGGCAGGACACTGGAGTACCGGGCGCTGCCCGCATCCAGGACCCCTGCGTCGCGGCCGCACTCGTCCAGGACCGTTGCCACGGCCCCCAGCGCGTCCCAGTTCTTGGGCCGGTCGTGGTGCAGGGGCAGTCCCAGGCGGCGGCACTGTGCCACGGCGTCGCGCCATTCGTCCGCGGTGCGCAGCACGTCGGTCGGGGGCATCGGCGGGGGCGACGGCCTCTCGTACCCGCGCAGGGCCCCCCACCGGCGCTGGAGACCCACCCTTGTCCACAGCGCCCGCTCGGCCGCCTGCTTGGCGAGGGCCAGCCCGCGACCGCCCGGAGGCGCCGCACCGGTCGCGACCGCATCATCACCCGACACGACCGGAAGTCTATCCTCCGCGATACGCTGCTTCGCCGGTCGCGCCCGGACCGGACCGGCGGGCACCGTGACGAACGGGAGGTTCTGGCATGGCGGAGCGGATCGGCGTCCTCGGCGGCGGGGCCATGGGCGAGGCGCTGCTGTCCGGCCTCGTGGGTTCGGGGACGGCCCCGGACGGCATCCTGCTGGCCGAGCCGAGGGCCGAAAGGGCAGCGGAACTGGTCGGCCGGTACGGGATCCGGCACCTGCCGGGAACGCAGGTCGCGGCAGGTGCCGACGTCCTGTTCGTCGTCGTCAAGCCCCACGACGTCCCCGCGGCGCTCCGTGGGATCGCCCCCGGCCTGCGGCCGACGACCCCCGTGGTCTGCCTTGCCGCTGGGGTGAGCACGGCGGTCCTCCACGACTGCCTGCCGCCGGCCGTGCCCGTGATCCGCGTCATGCCCAACACCCCGGTCTTCGTCGGGCAGGGAATGCTCGTCATGAGCCCCGGTCCCGGCTGCACCGACGAGCACCTCGACCGGACCCGGCGCCTGCTGAGCGCGACCGGGCAGGTCCTGCAGGTCCCCGAGCACCAGCAGGACGCCGTGACGGCTGTCAGCGGCTCCGGCCCGGCCTACGTCTTCTACGTGGCCGAGGCGATGATCGAGGCCGGGGTCCACCTGGGGCTGCCGAGGCCCGTCGCCTCCGAACTGGTGTCCCAGACCCTGCTGGGCTCCTCGCAGATGCTGCGGGAGCCCGGGGCCCATCCCGGCCTCCTGCGCGAGCAGGTCACCAGCCCGGCGGGGACGACGGCCGCTGCCCTGCGCGAGCTGGACTCCCACGGGGTGCGGGCAGCCTTCCTCCGCGCCCTCGAGGCCGCAAGGGACCGCTCGGCCGGGCGCTGATCGCTGCTCCCCCTCCGGGCCGCACCCGGCCCTGCCACGGTCAGGGGCGGGCGGCGAACCGCTCGATCAGCGTGCTGTGGCCGCTGACGATCAGGACGTCGTGGGTGCTGACCCTGGTGTCGGCCACGGCGGGGGCGAAGTCCTTGCCCGGGGACTTCACCCCGACGACGGTCACCCCGTAGTGCTTGCGGATCCTCGACTCCCCGAGGGTGAACCCCTGGGTCTCCAACGGCGGGCGCATCTTCACGATGGCGTACCCGTCGTCGAACTCGATGTAGTCCAGCAGCCGTCCGGTGACCAGATGGGCCACCCGGTGCCCGGCGTCCTTCTCCGGGTAGACGACGTGATGGACCCCGATCCTCTCCAGGATCTTGCCGTGAGCCTCCGTCAGCGCCTTGGCCCAGATCTGCCCGATCGCGAGGTCGGCAAGGTTCGCGCAGGTCAGGACGCTGGACTCGACCGAGGTGCCGATCCCGACGATCGCGACCCCGAAGTCCTCGGCCCCCAGCTGCACGAGGGCCTCGGGGTTGGTCGTGTCGGACTCCACGACGTGCGAGAGCTTGCCGGCCCACTTCTGGACCACCTTGGGATCCCTGTCGATCGCCAGCACGTCGTGGCCTATCCGGGCCAGCGCGCTCGCGGTCGCGGAGCCGAACCTCCCCAGCCCGCAGACCAGGATCCCGTCGCTGTCGACCTTCTTGGAGGCAGCCATCGCTTCCCCTTCCCTCTCCCCGGTCCGCCGGGTCCCGCCGGTCCGACGTTACCCCGGCGGGGGGACGGGCCGTCCGCTCCGTGGCTCCCACCCGTGACCGACCGGTCTGGGTACCGTGACCGGATGGAGGCGTTGCGGCTGGCATGGGACGTGGCCTTCTCGGCCTACGACTTCGGCCCGGAACATCCCATGTCACCCGCGCGTCTGGAACTGACCCTGCGCCTGTCCCGCGAGCTGGGCCTGCTGTCGCGCGCCGGTGTCCGTTTCGTCGGGGCGGAGCCCATGGCCGAAACGGACCTGCGGACCGTGCACACCCCGGAACTGATCGCGGCGGTGCGGGCGGCCTCGACCGAGCACCCCGTGCTCGCGCCCTCCAGGGGCATCGGGACCCAGGACGTCCCGGCCTTCCCCGGGATGCACGAGGCCGCGGCCCGGATCGCGCAGGCCAGCCGCGCGACGGCGCTCGCGGTCTGGAGGGGGCAGGCCAGGCACGGCCTCAATCTCGCGGGGGGGATGCACCACGCCATGTCCGACAGGGCCTCCGGGTTCTGCGTGTACAACGACGCGGCCCTCGCGGTCCGGGCCCTCCTGGACGACGGCGCCGAACGGGTGGCCTACGTCGACGTCGACGTCCACCACGGGGACGGCGTCGAACAGATCTTCTGGGACGAGCCCCGGGTGCTGACGATCTCCTTGCACGAGAACGGCACGACCCTGTTCCCCGGCAGCGGGCGCGTCGAGGAGATCGGGGGCGCGGGAGCGTGCGGGAGGACCGTGAACGTCCCCCTGCCCCCCGGAACCGGCGACCGGGCCTGGACCAGGGCGTTCCGGGCCACGGTCCCCCCGCTGCTGCGGGCCTTCGGGCCCCAGGTCCTGGTGACCCAGCACGGATGCGACTCCCATTCCCTGGACCCGTTGGGGCACCTGTCCCTGTCGGTGGACTGCCAGGTCGCCTCCTACCGGGACCTGCACGACCTCGCCCACGAGATCTGCGACGGTCGCTGGGTGGCCCTCGGCGGCGGCGGGTACGAGATGGTCCAGGTCGTCCCCAGAGTCTGGTCCCACCTCATCGGGATCGCGGTCCACAGCCCTGTCCCGGAGGGGACCAGGGTGCCGTCGGCCTGGCGCGAGTACATGATCCGTGACTACGGCCCCCCGGTCCCCCTGTTCATGGACGACGGGCGCCGTGCCGGCCGTCCCCGCCGGGGGCCGGGGCGCAGGACGGAACGGGACCTGGACGTGCAGGTTGACCGGGTCCTCGCGGCCGTGAGGCGGTCCGTGTTCCCCCTGCACGGCCTCGACCCCCGGGCGATATGACCCGACGGTGTCGGGAGCGCCCGGACCCAGCAGGCCACCGGGCTACGCAGAGGGACAGAACGGTCGCACGGGGTTTCCCATCCGTCACACCTGCCCCTAAGGTGACATTCGCGTGTCGCGAAGGACATCCGGACAGGAGACCGGGAGCTGCGGTCTTCGAGGGAGGTGGAACATGGCTGGTGAGTTCGCCGAGGTCCGATTCCTGACGGTGGCAGAGGTTGCGGCGATCATGCGAGTGTCCAAGATGACGGTGTACCGGCTGGTGCACTCCGGGGAGATGCCGGCCGTGCGGGTCGGCCGCTCGTTCCGCGTCCCCGAGCAGGCCGTCCACGACTACCTGCGCCAGTCCTTCGTCGACTCGGCGGCGGACTCGGCCTGAGGGCGTGCTGTCGGACCCCGCTGCGACGCTGTGCGGCGCCCGGCGGCGTTCTCGCCGGTCCCGGTAGCGCCGCGATCGTGACCTCCCGCGGCCTTGCGGGGCACGACGCCGGACCGTGACGGGCGCGGGACGCGACGGGCGGGGTCGGTTCGCTCCCAGCGGTCGGGTTCGGGCCGCTTCTGACGTTCCGTTCGGGTGCGGTGGGCCCGGGTCTCCAGGCACGCCGCTAGGCTGTGTGCGGGCTCGCGGCAGCAGCGTGCCGCGGCATCGTCGTCGGGCCGCCGAGATCGGCCGATCGTCACAGCGAGGAATGCGAGGGACTCGTGGGTTCCGTCATCAAGAAGCGCCGCAAGCGGATGGCCAAGAAGAAGCACCGCAAGCTGCTGCGCAAGACGCGTCACCAGCGTCGCAACAAGAAGTGACGTCGGGGCCGGTCGCCTGTGCGGTGACCGGTTCGGACCAGGTCCCAGGGGGTGTGATGGGTCGGGTCGTGCTCGTCACCGGGGTGTCCGGACACCTCGGTGGCAGGCTCGCGTCCGACCTGGCCCGGGACCCTGCCGTCGGCAGGGTGATCGGCGTGGACGTCGTACCCCCGCGCAGCGATCCGTCCGGCATCGAGTTCGTGCGGACCGACCTGCGGACCACGGGCATCGCGAAGGTGATCCGGCGCTGCGGGGCCGACACCGTCGCCCACCTGAATGTGATCACGAACCCGGCCCGGGCCGGTGGCCGGGTCCCCATGAAGGAACTCAACGTCCTCGGGACCATGCAACTGCTCGCAGCCTGCCAGAGGTCCGGTTCCGTGGGGCGCTTCGTCGTCAGGTCCAGCGCCGTCGTCTACGGCTGCGGACCGAGGAACCCCGCGGTGTTCCGCGAGGACACCGGACCCTCCCCGGCCCCGGTCTCCGGGTGGGGCAGAGACATGATCGAGGTCGAGGGCTACGTCCGCGACCTCTCCCGGCGCCGCAGCGACATCGAGGTGGCCCTGCTGCGCATGGCCCCCGTCGTCGGACCGGTGATCAGCAATTCGTTCACGGACTACTTCCGCCTGCCCGTCCTGCCCACCCCCCTGGGGTTCGACGCGCGCCTGCAGTTCCTGCACGAGCAGGACGCGCTGCGCGCGCTGCGGACGGCCGTGCTCGGGCCGTGCACCGGGGCGATCAACATCGCCGGCGACGGCGTCATCATGCTGAGCCAGGCAGCGAGGCTGGCCGGCAGGCCGGTGGTCCCGGTGCCGCGGATCGCCTCACCGCTGCTGCGGCGTCTGGTCCCGCGCGGCCTGGAGACCGACCTCAGCACGGAGCAGATGCGCCTGCTGAGCTTCGGCTCGGTCCTCGACACCACGCGGATGCGCCGTGAGATGCGCTTCGAGCCCCTCCACACCACCCGTGGCGCCTTCGAGGACTTCGTCCTCGGACGGCAGCTGCCCGGTGCCGGCATGATCCGGGAAAGGAACCGCCCGCGCACCGGTCCCCCGGACCGGGGGCTGCCCAGGATCGGGGGAGCCGCCTGCGGGGAAGCGGGATGACCCCGGCCGGGTCCACCCGGACCGGCCCGCCCCCGGAAGGGCGGGCCGGGGACGGGGGCGCGGCCCGTTCCGACGCCGCCGCCCGGTCCGCGGCCGATCTCGTGGCCCGCGGGGCCGAGCGGGCCGGACGCGCCGGCACCTCCCGCCGGATCGCGCCCCTGATGGAGGGGCGGGCCCCCTGCCGCCTTCCCCGGGAGCGGCACCGCCCCGCCACGGAGCGCGGTGCCGGCCCGGAACGGCCCGACGACGCTCCCCCGGTGCCCCCCGGAAGGTCCGGCACGGCCGGCGGTCCGGTGGACGGCGACGGCCCGGGCCGCGACGGAGCTTCCCGGACCCGGTCCGGGACCCGGCACGGCCCGGAGGACGACCGGCTCGGGCAGGTGGAGGACCTCGCGGACCGGGTCGGGGCCGAGCTGGCCGGTCTCCTGCCCGCGACCGGCCACGGGGACGCCGAGCTGGGCCGTGGGATCGCGCAGCTGCTGGCCTTCCTGCGCAAGCGCCTGGCCGGCGACTACGAGGTGGACGAGTTCGGCTTCGACCCCGAGCTCACCGGGACCGTCCTCCTGGCGCTCCTGCGCCCCCTGTACCGCAGGTGGTTCCGGGTCGAGGTCCGGGGCGTGGAGAACATCCCCGACACCGGCGGGGCGCTGGTGGTCTCCAACCACGCCGGGACGATCGCCCTGGACGCGCTCATGGTCCAGCTCGCCGTCCACGACGAGCACCCGGCCCACCGCAACCTGCGCCCGTTGGGGGCCGATCTGGTCTTCAGCACCCCGGTGCTGGGGCACCTGGCCCGCAAGGGCGGGGCGACCCTCGCGACGACGGCGGACGCCGAACTGCTGCTGTCCCGAGGGGAGGCGGTCGGCGTCTGGCCGGAGGGTTTCAAAGGGGTCGGCAAGCCCTTCAGCGAGAGGTACAAACTCCAGCGTTTCGGGCGCGGCGGCTTCGTGACCGCTGCGCTGCGGACCAGGACGCCGATCGTGCCCTGCGCCGTCGTCGGTTCCGAGGAGACGTACCCGATGCTGGGGAACCTGCCCGCCCTCGCCCGCCTGCTCGGACTGCCCTACCTGCCCCTCACCCCGACCTGGCCGTGGCTCGGTCCTCTCGGCATGGTCCCCCTGCCGAGCAAGTGGCTGATCGAGTTCAGCGAACCCGTGAGGACCGAGGAGTTCGGCCACGGGGCGCAGGAGGATCCCATGCTCGTCTTCGACCTGACGGACCAGGTCCGCCAGAACATCCAGCAGACCCTGTACACCCTGCTGCTGCACAGACGTTCCGTCTTCTTCTGATCCGTTCCCCCTGCGCCGGACCCTCCGCCCGCGGGCCGTTCGTTCCCGACATCCTGGTCCGCCGGTCAGGAAGTGCTTCGTGCGTCTTCTGCCGGGGCCCTTCCGGCCCCGTCCCCTCTCCTGCCTGGCACGACAGGGACGGAAGGGCGACGTCCGGGTGGACGACGGGCGTTCGGATGTCCGTGGTACCGGTCCGTACCGGCTAATCTGAGCGGGCAGGAGGCCCGCCGACCCGGTGCTCCAGCGGTGGAACACGGCTGCGCCGTGCCAGCGGTCGGCCCGGCGTCGTGGTGGCGACGTACCTGGTCGCCGCCCGGACGCGGTTCCGCCGCGGCGACGGCGACACGGCGGAACGGGCAGAAGCGATCGCACGCGGAGCGACGGCACCGCACGCGGCGCGACGGCAGGGTACGGACGAGAGCCGTGATCGGCGCCCGGGCGCCGGATCGCCGGCTACGACCGGTCGAACGGAACCGACGGATCCGGGTGATCCTGGTGGATGGCGAGCTGGATGACTTCTGTCACGCGGATGGGACCCGACCGGGACCGCCCCCGTCGCCCCCCCTCCCATGCTCACTCTCCGTATGCCGATCCCGACTCCTTCCGATCCTGCGTCCAGTATCCGGGCGTCCCCGGGCCTGACTTTGTGCGTTCGTTCACAAGTGCCTACCCTGGTTCGGACTCCCACTCGTCCGGGACGGCCCACCCCATCGAAGGAGCAGGCAGCGTCGTGTCCACTTCCCGCCCCGCAGGCCTGGTCCGCCAGGCCCGGACGCCGCGGCAGGGCATCCCCGACGCTACCGTCGCCCGACTCCCCGTCTACCTGCGAGCCCTGACCTCCCTGGCCGAACGCGGGGTCACGACCGTCTCCTCGGAGGAGCTGGCGACCTCCGCCGGCGTCGGATCGGCCAAACTGCGCAAGGACCTGTCCCACCTCGGCTCCTACGGTACGAGAGGGGTCGGCTACGAGGTGGAGTACCTCGTCTACCAGATCTCCCGGGAACTGGGCCTGACCCAGGACTGGCGGGTGGCGATCGTCGGCGCGGGGAACCTGGGACGTGCCCTGGCCAACTACGGAGGGTTCGCGTCCCGCGGATTCACGGTCGTGGCGCTGCTGGACGCCGCGACAGAGCTCATCGATCAGGACGTCGCCGGGATGCGTGTCCTGGACATCACGGAACTCGAACGCGTGATCGCCGAGGAACGGGTGCAGATCGGGGTCCTGGCCACCCCGGCCCGCGCCGCGCAGGAACTGTGCGACCGGATGGTCGCCGCCGGCGTCACCAGCGTGCTCAACTTCGCTCCCTGCGTGCTGAACGTGCCGGACCAGGTCATGGTGCGCAAGGTGGACCTGTCCACCGAACTGCAGATCCTGGCCTTCCACCAGCAGCGGGGGGCAGCGGCCCGGCTGGGGTACGGCGGCGTCGAGGACCGGGACCGGGACGAACCCGGTACCGCGGAGGTGGCCGGGTGAGCGAACTCGTCGTCGGGCTGTCCCACAGGACCGCGCCGCTGGCCCTGCTGGAGCGGGGGGTCCTCGGCGGGGACGGACCTGCGGACCTGGCCGCGCGGCTCTGCCGCGGCGACAGCATCCACGAGGCCGCGGTGCTCATCACCTGCAACCGGCTGGAGATCTACACCGACGTCGCGCGCTTCCACGGTGCCGTGACCGACATCGCCACGCTGCTGACCGCCGCGACCGGCCTTCCGCTGGGCGAGCTCACCGGTCACCTGTACGTGCACTACGAGCAGGCTGCGGTCGCACACCTGTTCCGGGTCGTGTGCGGCCTGGACTCCATGGCCGTCGGCGAGCAGCAGATCCTGGGCCAGGTCCGGCAGATGCTGTGCACGGCCACCGCCGACGGCACCGTGGGCCGGGTCCTGAACCACCTGGTCCAGCGCGCGCTGCACGTCGGAAAGCGCGCCCACGCCGAGACAGCCCTCGACGACGCCGGTCGCTGCCTCGTCGGCACCGGGCTGGACCTGGTCCGCCGGTCGCTGGGCGACCTGACCGGCCGCCGGGCCCTTGTCGTCGGGGCCGGAACCATGAGCGGGCTGACCGTCGCGAGCCTCGCCAGGGCAGGGGTCACGGAGATCACCGTCACCAGCCGGACCCACGACCGGGCCCGCCGCCTCGCCGAGACGGTCCGCGGGCACGCGGTGCCCGCGGAGCTGCTGTCCCAGGCCCTCGCGCGGGCCGATCTGGTGATCTCCTGCACGGGCACCCCCGGCTACCGCCTGGACCTGCCCACGATGCGCGAGGCCGGCCGTGCCAGCGAGGACCGTCCCATGGCCGTGATCGATCTGGCGCTGCCCCGCGACGTCGACCCGCGGATCGCGACCCTGCCCGGGGTCACCCTCCTCGACCTCGAGGGGCTCGGGAAGGCCCTCGCCGACACGCCGATCACCGTCGAACTCGACCAGGTGCACGCCATCGTCGAGCAGGAGACGCACACCTACCTCGCGGGGCGCAGGGCCCAGGCCGTCGTCCCCACCGTCGTCGCGCTGCGCGACCGGGCCCGCAGCGTGGTCGAGGCCGAACTCGAACGCCTGCAGACCCGCCTGCCGGACGTGGACCCCCGTGTCCGGCAGGAGCTGGAGCTCTCCGTGCACCGCATCGTCGAGAAGCTCCTGCACACCCCGACCGTCCGGGTCAAGCAGATGGCCTGCGAACCGGGCGGGTCGGAGTACGCACAGCTCCTGAACAGGCTGTTCGATCTGGAACCCGAGCGGATGGCCGCCGTCTGCACCGGCCGCGAGCCCTTGCCCGCTGCCGCCGTCCGCCCGGTCCGGGCCGTCGGGGGAGGTGCGTCGTGACCGGTCCCGCCGGCACCGTCCCTCCCGTCCTTCGGCTGGGCACCCGCCGCAGCGCGCTCGCGCTGGCCCAGTCCCGCCTGGTGGCCGATGACCTGGAACGGTGCTCGGCCGACCACGGCGCCCCCGTACGGGTCGAGCTCGTGGAGGTCACCACCTCCGGTGACCTGTCGACCGAGCCGCTGTCGTCCTTCGGCGGGGTCGGGGTGTTCGTCTCCGCCCTGCGCTCCGCCCTGCAGTCGGGCCGGGTCGACCTCGCCGTCCACTCGCTGAAGGACCTGCCGACGGCGCCCGCCGACGGGCTGGTCCTCGCGGCCGTGCCCGAGCGGGCCGATCCCCGCGAGGCCCTGGTCGCCCGGGACGGGCTGGACCTGGCGGGGCTCGGACAGGGCGCGAGGATCGGCACGGGGTCCCCCCGCCGCGCCGCGCAGTTGCTGGCCCTGGGCACGGGGCTGGAACCCGTCCAGATCCGCGGGAACGTCGGCAGCCGGATCGAACGGGTCCGGACCGGGGAGGTCGACGCGGTCCTGCTCGCCAGGGCCGGCCTGCTGCGCCTGGGGCGGGCCGGGGAGACCACCGAGGTCCTCGACCCGCGGATCGTGCTCCCGGCCCCCGGGCAGGGGGCCCTCGCCGTGGAGTGCCTGCGGGAGAACGCGGCCCTCCGCGCGCTCCTGGCACTGCTGGACCACCGGGCCAGCCGCCTCACCGTCCACGCCGAGCGTTCGCTCCTGGCCCGCCTGGACGCCGGGTGCTCCGCCCCCGTGGGGGCCCTTGCCGGGATCACCGGGGGACCGGAGGGCTCCGTGCTGTCGGTGCGGACCGTGGTCGCCTCACCCGACGGCCACCGCGTCCTGCGGCGGGAGGGGAGCCTGCCGATACCACGTGACCCGCCCGCGGCGCTCCGGGCCGCGGAGCACCTGGGGCGGGAAATGGCACTGCGCCTGCTCGACCACGGAGCCGGGGACCTCGTCCCACGACGACCCGGCCGACCGCCGGATCCGCTCATGACCGTTGCACTGACCACCAGCCAGGCAAGAGAAGGTGAGCTGTGAGCTCGACCCGCAAGGGCAAGAAGATCGTCGGCCAGGTCTCGTTCGTCGGCGCCGGGCCGGGCGATGAAGGGCTGCTGACCCTGCGCGCCGTCGAGCGTCTCGCCGAGGCCGAGATCGTCGTGACGGACCAGATGGATCGCGGGGACCTCTTCACGAGACGCTGCAAATCCGACGTCGAGATCGTGGACGCGGGGTTCGGCGAGGACGGCCAGCCCATGACGAGGGCCGCCCGGGCCAAACTGGTGGTCAAGGCCGCCAGACGGGCCCACCGGGTGGTCAGGCTCATGGACGGCGACCCCGGCACCTTCACGGGCTTCGTCGAGGAGGCGGCGGCCTGCCGCAAGGAGGGCGTGGCCTTCGAGGTGATCCCCGGAGTGTCCGCGGCGACGGCCGTCCCCCTCTACGCCGGGGTACCGCTCACCCCGGCGGGGACGACGGGCGTGCACGTCGTGCACCCGCACGGCGCGGACGTCGACTGGGAACTGCACGCCGCCGGCGGAACGACCGTTGTCCTGCTGGGACTGGTCGAGGACATGATCTGTGCCGCGGCGGGACTGCTGGCGGCCGGCCGGGACCCCAGGACCCCCGTCTCGTTCACCTCCCGGGGCACGACCGTCCAGCAACGCACGGTCTGCTGCCCCCTGTCGGAGGTGGCATCGGTCCTGCCGGCAGCGCAGATGGACAGGGTCGTCACCGGGGTCGTCGGCGAGGCCGTCGCCCTGCGGGACACGGCCTCGTGGTTCGAGACCAAGTCCCTGTTCGGATGGCGGGTCCTCGTGCCTCGCACCAAGCAGCAGGCCGGGTCGATGGTCACCCAGCTGGCCGAGCACGGTGCCGTCGCCCAGGTCGTCCCCACGATCTCCGTGGAGCCCCCGCGCACGCCCCACCAGATGGAGAAGGCCGTCAAGGGCCTGGTCACCGGCAGGTACGAGTGGATCGGGTTCACCTCGGTCAACGCCGTGAGGGCCATCCGGGAGAAGTTCGAGGAGTTCGGCCTGGACTCCCGGGCCTTCGCGGGGCTCAAGGTGGCGGCCGTCGGCGGTGTGACCGCTGCCGCCCTGCGCCAGTGGGGCATCGAGCCGGACCTCGTTCCCACCGGGGACCACGAGCAGTCCGCCAACGGCCTGCTGGAGGTGTGGCCGCCCTTCGACGACGTGCTCGACCCGATCAACCGGGTCTTCCTGCCCCGCGCGGACATCGCGACGGACACCCTTGTCGCGGGACTGCAGAAGACCGGATGGGAGGTCGACGACGTCACGGCCTACCGGACCGTGCGGGCGGCCCCGCCGCCCGCGGCCGTCCGGGAGGCGATCAAGACCGGGCAGTTCGACGCCGTGGTCTTCACCTCCAGCTCCACCGTGCGCAATCTCGTTGGCATCGCGGGCAAACCGCACGCGACGACGGTCGTGGCCTGCATCGGTCCGGCGACGGCCAAGACGGCCCAGGAACACGGCCTGCGCGTGGACGTCCTGCCCTCCGAACCCAGCAGCGAGGCGGTCGTCGAGGCGCTCGCCGAGTACGGCAACGGCATGCGGTTGTCGGCCCTCGAGGCCGGCCAGCCGCTGGTACGCCCGAGCCAGCGCAGGGGGGCCACGCGCAGGACGGCCAAGTGAGCGTGGCGTACCCCGTGGCCCGCGGGCGCAGGCTGCGGGGCAGCCGGGCGGTGCGCCGCCTCGTGGCGCAGACCCGCCCGGCCCCCGCGGATCTCGTCCTGCCGCTGTTCGTCAAGGAGGGGGCGGACGAGCCCGTGCCCGTGCCCTCCATGCCCGGGATCGTGCAGCACTGCCCGTCGTCGCTGCGCCGCGCGCTCGACCGGGCCGTTGAGGCAGGGATCGGCGGGGTCATGCTGTTCGGCGTCCCCCTCCGCCGGGACGCCACCGGCAGCGGGGCCGGGGACCCGCACGGGGTACTGGCCGCGGCGGTGCGCGACGCCGTCGGGCACGCAGGCGATGACCTCGTGGTCATGGCTGACCTGTGCCTGGACGAGTTCACCGACCACGGCCACTGCGGGGTCCTGGCCGCGGACGGGACCGTGGACAACGACGCGACCCTGGAGCACTACGCCCGGATGGCCGTGGTCCTCGCCGACGCCGGGGCCCACGTGGTCGCGCCGAGCGGGATGATGGACGGCCAGGTGGCGGCCGTCCGCCGGGCCCTGGACGGGCACGGCCGGCACGACGTCGCGATCCTCGCCTACGCCGCCAAGTACGCCTCGGCCTTCTACGGGCCCTTCCGCGACGCCGTCGAGTCCGCCCTGGACGGCGACAGGAGGACCTACCAGATGGACCCGGCCAACCGGTCCGAGGCCCTGCGCGAGGCCGACCTCGACATCGCGGAGGGGGCCGACGTCGTCATGGTCAAGCCCGCGCTGGGCTACCTCGACGTCGTGTCGGACGTCGCGGCACGGGTCGACGTCCCCGTGGCGGCCTACCAGGTCTCCGGCGAGTACTCGATGATCGAGGCCGCGGCGCGGCGCGGATGGATCGACCGGGAGAGCGCGGTGCTGGAGAGCCTGACCTCGATCCGCAGGGCCGGTGCCGGCCTCGTGCTCACCTACTGGGCGAGCGAGGCAGCGGCGTGGCTCGCGTGAACCGGGACCCCGAGGGCGGCGTGCGCTGGCTGACCGATGAGGAGCAGGGCGTCTGGCGGGCGTACCTCGACGTGTCCCGCCTGCTCAACGACCGGTTGCAGCGTCAGCTGGCCGAGGAGAGCGACCTGTCCCTCGCGGAGTACGAGATCCTCGTCCAGCTCTCGGAGGCGCCCGACCACAAGCTGCGCATGTCGGACCTCGCGGCGCGGGTCGTGAATTCCCGCAGCCGTCTGACCCATACTGTGAGCCGGCTGGAGAAGCGCGGCCTGGTGGGGCGCAGGTCCTGTCCCGACGACGGCCGCGGTGTGCTGTGCCTGCTCACCGAGTCCGGCCTGTCGATCCTGGAACAGGCCGCTCCCGGGCACGTCCGTGCCGTCCGGCAGGTGCTGTTCGACCTGCTGACGACCGGTGAGGTGCGCGAGCTCGGTACGGTGATGGACAAGGTGAGGACAAGGCTGCGGGAGCTGTGAGATGTCACGACTAGGCCCGGGCGGGGGCGATCCCCTGCCGTCGCCACCGGACGCCCCCCTCAGCCGGGCGCTGTTCGAACGGGCCTGCCGGGTCATCCCGGGCGGGGTGAACTCCCCGGTCCGGGCCTTCGGCGCGGTCGGGGCCGACCCGCTGTTCATGGCCAGCGGGCGGGGCGCCTTCCTCGTGGACGCCGACGGCAGGGACTACGTCGATCTCGTGTGCTCCTGGGGACCGCTCATCCTGGGACACGCCCACCCCGACGTCGTGCACGCCGTGCACACCGCTGCCCGCACCGGGACGTCCTTCGGCGCCCCCACCGAGGGGGAGATCCTCCTCGCCGAGGAGATCGTCGCCCGGGTCGAACCGGTCCAGCGCGTCCGGCTGGTCTCCTCGGGCACCGAGGCGACCATGACGGCGGTCCGCCTGGCCCGCGGGGTCACCGGCAGGCCCAAGGTGGTCAAGTTCGCCGGGCACTACCACGGGCACTCCGACGGCCTGCTGGTCGCGGCGGGGTCGGGGGTCGCGACCCTCGGCCTGCCCGGGACGCGGGGGATCACGCCGGGCACCGCCGCCGACACCATCGTCCTGCCCTACAACGACGAGGCGGCCCTGAGGGAGGCCTTCGCCCGGCACGGCGACGTGATCGCCTGCGTGATCACCGAAGCGGCTGCCGGGAACATGGGGGTAATCCCGCCCGCGCCGGGCTTCACCGCCCTCGTGCGCAGGCTCACGCAACGCCACGGGTCCCTCATGATCTCGGACGAGGTCATGACCGGTTTCCGGGTCTCGGCCGCGGGCTGGTACGGGCTGAACCCCGAGGACGGCGACCCGGACCTGTTCACCTTCGGCAAGGTCGTCGGAGGGGGACTGCCCCTTGCCGCCGTCGGCGGGCGAGCCGAGATCATGGATCAGCTGGCGCCCGGTGGCCCCGTGTACCAGGCCGGGACCCTCTCGGGGAACCCCGTGGCCACCGCAGCCGGGCTCGCGACCCTGCGCGCCTGCACCTCCGAGGTGTACGACCGCCTCGACGACGCGGCGGAGCAGCTGTCCGGCGAGGTCTCCTCCGCCCTGCGGCACGCCGGGGTGCCGCACGTCGTGCAGTCGGCGGGGTCCCTGTTCAGCGTCTTCTTCTTCAGCCGCAGGGCACCGCGCCACGTCCAGGACCACCCGACGGCCTGCACGCAGGACCTCGCGGTCCACAGGGCGTTCTTCCGGGCGATGCTGGAACGCGGGATCTACCTGCCGCCCAGCGCCTACGAGGCGTGGTTCCTGTCCGAAGCGCACGACGACGCCGTGCTGGAGCGTGTCGTGGACGCCCTCCCCGGGGCGGCGGCCGCTGCCGCTGCCCTCGCCGGCCGGATGCGTCCGTGACGTGACCGCGGCCCGGGCGGCCGTGGACCGGCGGACCGGCCCGCTCCGGGACACTGGGGACCCCTTCGGGCGACACCGGAGGTGCGTCCCGCGGCGGCCCTGGCAGGATGCGGTTATGAACAGGACTGACGCATGAGCCGGGCCCGGACGACGGTCCACCTGCTGCGCCACGGCGAGGTGGAGAACCCCCAGAAGATCCTGTACGGGCGGTTGCCCGGGTACCAGCTGTCCGCCCTCGGCCGGAAGATGGCGGAACGCGCCGCGGAACACCTGGCCACCCGCGACGTCCGTGCCGTGGTCTCCTCTCCGTTGGAACGGGCCCAGCAGACGGCGGCACCCCTGGCCGCGCACCTCAACCTGGAGATCGGCACCGACGACCGGCTGATCGAGGCCTCCAACTACTTCGAGGGCAGGACCTTCGGGGTCGGCGACGGCAGCCTGCGCCATCCGAGGATCTGGTGGCACCTGCGCAACCCGTTCCGTCCGTCCTGGGGGGAGCCGTACCAGCAGCTGGCGGACAGGATGCTCGCAGCGGCGGCCGCGGCCCGGGACGCCGTCCCCGGGCACGAGGCTGTGCTCGTCAGCCACCAGCTGCCCATCTGGATCGCCCGTCTCAGCGCCGAGGGCAGGAGGCTGTGGCACGACCCCCGGCGCAGGGAGTGCTCGCTCGCGTCGATGACCTCGCTGCACTACGAGGACGGGGAACTGGTCTCCATCAGCTACAGCGAGCCGGCAGCCGATCTGTTGCCGCAGGCCGGCCGGAAGGTCGGTGCCTGAGACCGGCCGGCCCCCAGAGGCGGGTCAGGGTGAAGAACGGCGGGTCAGGGCAGGACGGGACCGGACTCCCCGGTGTCACCGCCGTTGCGCTGGGACGGCCCCCGGTCGGGCGACGTCCCCGGATCCTGGTCCGAGGGCCGGGGATCGGTCTCCGACCGGTCCCCCTTCCCCTGACCGGTGCGTTCCGGGTCAGGCCCCCGCCCGGGCCCGGGCTCGGAGGACCGCCGGGGGTCTTGGGCCGGATCCCCGGGCGCGTCCAGGGAACGCAGGAACTCCGGGTCGTCGTCCGGGGCGAGGGCCCGCCGTCCCGGACCCGCCGTCCATCCCCCCGGAGTCCTGCCCACGGTGACCCACAACAGGCCACCGGCCAGGGGGACCAGCAGGAGCGCCATCCACAACGGCTTGGGCAGCACCTGCACCTCTTCATCACTGCTGCTCCAGCAGTCGACGAGTCCGTAGATCGCCAGACCGACGGCCGCGAGCGTCAGGACCACGTACGCCATTGCACTAAGGTAGTTCTTTTCGGGCCCCCGGGCGCGCCCTACGGCCGTCATGCCCCGCATCCGACGGACTACTGTCCCGTATCCGACGGACTTCCGGGGGATCCCCACGGTTCCCGTTGCCCTGCCGCCGTCCCCGTCCCGGACGGCCACCGGAGGATCCACACGCTCCACCGGAGGTTGTTCCATCACGTGAGGTTGCGGAATGCAATCCCTACGGTTCCCTGGCGGGGGACACCGTGGGTCCCGTGCCACCTGCCCGTCATCGATCTGCCCGCCAGGAACCAGATCAACAAGGCGGGTAAGCTGCTCAAACGTGTCCATCGGCAGGCAGGGGACCTGACCAGGGCACCCGATGGCATCTCCTGGGAGGAGATCGATCGGGCATTACAGATCGTGACATTGTTTCGTTCAGCTCATGCTTACCCCATGCAGAAGATCAGATACGGCTTGCGCAGCATGATCCGATCCGAAGGTACTCAGGAGGCCATCACACAGAGGCTCAAACGGGTACCCCGGATCGTGCGCAAGCTCGATCGGATGCCCAGCTGTCCGTTGGGTAACCTGGAGGAAATCGCTGGTTGTCGTGCCGTGCTGAGGGACGGTGCTGAACTGGAACGTGTGCGGCACCGAGTCATGCGGCGGTGGCGACACGACTTCGTCAGGGCACCACGTGACTGCATCCAGGACCCCGAGGACACCGGCTACCGGGCGCTTCACTTCGTCGTGAGGCGCGACGGAAGGTCCGTCGAGGTACAGCTGCGGACCGTGGGACAGCAACAGCGGGCGGACGCGATCGAGAGCGTCGACGCTCGGCTGGGAACGATGCTCAAGGACGGTTCCGGCCCCACCGAACTGGTGGAGTACTTCCAGGTCGCCGGGGAAGTGATTTTTTTGCGTGAGTACGGTGAAGCTGTTCCAAGGGCTGCCTCGGATCGCTTCCGTAGTGCTCACGAGGCCGTTCTCGAGGCAGAATATTACAATGGGTAGCCGAAGGAGGGCTTGTCGTGCACGGGTCACCTACCGTGCATTTCCTGCTCGTCTGCAGCTACCGTCAGGGTCGTCTCGTCGAGCAGACGGAGTTCACGGATCTCGCTGAGGCGACCGTGGCCTACGAGGCAGCCGAGAGGCGCTGCCCGAGCGAGGAGTACGAGACCGTTCTCGTGGGTGCCGACAGCATCGACACCGTTCGGCAGACCCACGGCCACTACTTCCGTGGATCTGATTCGTCCCTCTTCTCCGAGTTCCTTCGCCAAGCCGTGTGACGCGACCGACGTTCCCGTCCGGTCCGTGCCTCACCCCAGGGCCAGGCCCGCCGCGAGCCCGAGCGCGTGGACCAGTTCGAGCCGGCCGGTGTCCCGCAGGACCACCAGCAGGCGCCCGCCCGTCGCGCCGGAGCGCACGGCCCGGACCGGACCGATCGCGACAGCGGCAGACCCCAGTGCCAGCAGCGCCCACGGCCGGGTGAGCGCAGCGGCGAGGGTCCCGATGACGGCGAGTCCCAGCAGCCCCTCGTACAGGCGCCGGGTCCCGGCGTCCCCCAGGCGCACGGCGAGGGTCCGCTTGCCGGCGATGGCGTCCGTCGGCAGGTCGCGCAGGTTGTTGGTGACCAGCAGGGCGCTGGCCAGCGCCCCGACGGCGACCGCTGCCCCGACCGTGCAGGAGCGCACCTGCTGGGCCTGGGTGTAGGTCGTGCCGAGGACCGCGACGAGGCCGAAGAACACGAAGACCGCGACCTCCCCGAGGCCCGCGTACCCGTAGGGATGTTTCCCCCCGGTGTAGTACCAGGCCGCGAGGACGCAGGACGCCCCGACGGGCAGCAGCCACCACAGGCCCGACAGCGCCACCAGGGCCAGGCCCGCGACGGCGGCGACGGCGAACCCGCCGAGGGCCGCCGCCAGCACCGCCCGGGGGCTCGCGGCCCCGGAAGCCGTCAACCGCAGAGGGCCGACCCGGTCGTCGTCCGTGCCCCGGACACCGTCGGAGTGGTCGTTGGCGTAGTTCACCCCGATCTGCAGCGCCAGGGCCACCACGAGGGCGAGGAGAGCGCGGTCCGCGCGGGCCTGCCCGCAGGCGGCAGCCCCGCCGGTGCCCGCGGCGACCGGTGCCAGGGCCGCGGGCAGCGTCCTCGGCCGGGCACCTTCCCACCACTGCGCGGCGGTCGCCATCTGGTTCCCCCTCCGTCCGGTCGGCACGCCCCCGTCGCACCGTATCCCGTGCCGTCAGGACCCGGACGGTCCGTCCCCGGGACGACCGGACCCGCAGCGGCCGGACGCCCGCAGGGCCAGGTCCCGCAGGGCCCGCCGGTCCGGTTTCCCCGGCCCGCGCAGCGGCAGGCTGTCCAGGACGAGCACCTGCCGGGGAGCCGCGTGCCGGCCGGCGGCCCTCCCGAGCTCCCGGACCGCCGCCGCCTCGGGCCGGCCGGCCCCGTCGGCCGGGACGACGGCCGCGACGACCCGCTGCCCCCACCGCGGGTCCGGCACCCCGAAGACCACGGCCTGCGCGATGCCCGGATCGGCCAGCAGGGCCGCCTCGACGACCGCCGGAGCGACCTTGAGCCCCCCGGTGACGATCAGGTCGTCGAGGCGTCCGAGGACCTCCAGGACCGGGACCGGGCCGGCCCACCGGGCGAGGTCGCGCGTGCGGAACCAGCGGGTGCCGTCGGGAGCCCGGTGGAAGTCCCCGCCGGGACCGTCACAGGGACGCCGGTGCTCCGGGTCCGCCGGCGGCGCGTCCCGCGGGAGGGTCCTGTAGCCGCGCGCGACCACGGGGCCGCCGATCCAGACCCTCTCGCCATCGGCCGTCCCGGCCCCGGTCGGCGCGTCCCGCGGCGATCCCAGGGCGATCCTCACGCCGTCCAGTGGCACGCCGTCGTAGACGCACCCCCCGCAGGTCTCGCTCATCCCGTAGGTGGTGACCACCCGGACGCCGTGCTCGCACGCGTCGCGCAGCAGGACCGGTGGAGCGGCGGCACCCCCGAGGAGCACGGCGTCAAGACCCGCGAGGGCCTCAACGGCCGCAGGCCCGGCGTCCAGCAGCCGGACCAGCTGGGCCGGCACGAGGGCCGTGTAGCGGCGGGGCCC